>R23__coassemble_454_pt1 | contig 27601 bp, 21 predicted proteins | sample R23__metabat2_high_PE_030 | metagenome-assembled genome bin R23 | reverse complement strand
ATTTGCCGTCGAAATGATAGCATAATGCTGTCATGTTGCTAACAAAAGAAAGGATATTATGGCACAATCGGCAGTTACAGTCAGAATGGATTCTGAAATGAAAACTCAGTTCGATGCACTCTGCGAGCAGTTTGGCATGAGTGCTAATACAGCGTTCAACATCTTCGTAAAAGCGGTGATAAGAAGTCGAAGCATTCCCTTTGCTATTAAGGTTTCACCAAGTGCATCTGACTTGTTTATGCAGCAAAGGAGTACTGCAGAGTTGAGTCAGGAACCGGAACTCTCATTGGATGAAATCAATGAGGAGATTCGTGCGGCAAGGGAAGAAATCCGTAAAAAGAAGAGTGCGAGGGTATGATTTACGCTGTTATAGATACCAACGTATTGGTGTCTGCTCTCATCACTCACAATTCACTATCGGCAACGGCCGAGGGATTCAGCTATATTCTGTCCTCATCCCGTTTCCGCCTCATCAACAAGGCTGGCGAAAACATCGACAGCGGCGTAGAGCCTCACATTGCCCTTGAGGTGAAACAGGCCACGGGTAAGGATGATGCCGGCGACAATGTGAAGTACTCTGACTTCTCGGCCTTCTATGCGCCCAGCGTAGGAGAACAGATTGCTAACTGGTATGCCAACAAGTAAAACAGATAACCTAATTATGAACCGATTACAATATGCCTATGAAATTGAACGTATATGAAGAGGCTAGTCGATGCCTGCTATGCCAAGAAGCACCGTGTAGCAAAGCCTGCAAGACGGGTGATCCTGCCCGTGCTATCCGTGCCATCAGGTTTGACAACAGCAAGACAGCCTTACGCTGGGTAAAGGACTGCAGCGACGCAGATCTGGAGCGTGCCGAACAGGCATGTATTCACTATAACTGGCCCCTCCACATCAAGGAAATGCTACGCAGTATTCAGGAAGATGAGGTGGATGACAGTCACTATCCCTCATTAGAGATAAGCTTTTGTGGCATCAGGTGCGAGAATCCTTTCTTCCTCGCCTCATCGGCTGTGTGTACCAACTACGATATGGTGGTGCGTGCTTTCGAGGCTGGCTGGGCGGGCGTGTTCTATAAGACCATCTGCCTACAGGAAATCAAAGAGGTGTCGCCTCGTTTCGATGCCATGCACAACAATGCTACACATGGCGACTTCTATGGCTTCCGAAACATGGAGCAGTTGAGTGAGAACCCTGTGGAGTTGGATTTCGACATTCTGCGTCGACTGAAGCAGAATTATCCCACGAAGATAGTAGTAGCATCAATCATGGGACAGACGGAAGAGGAGTGGATCAGACTGGCCAAGATGGCAGAAGAGGCTGGCTGCGATGCTGTGGAGCTGAATTTCTCGTGCCCACAGATGAAACATAAAGGAATGGGTAGTGATGTGGGACAGGATGCTGAACTGGTAAGGACTTATACTGCCTGTGTCAAGAATAGTGTAAGCATTCCTGTTATTCCGAAAATGACACCCAATATTACGCATATCGAAGAACCCGCCATGGCCTGTGTACAGGCTGGTGCCGATGCTATTTCAGCCATCAATACCATTAAGTCGGTGACCATGGATGAGAATGCAGAAGTGGCTGGCCAGCGAACCATCTCTGGTTATTCCGGACGTGCCGTACGCCCCATTGCACTGCGCCATATCCTGGAGTTGGCACAGATGCCAGAGAAGGTAGAGTTGAGCGGAATAGGTGGTATTGAGACCTGGCGAGACGCTTTGGAGTTTATCCAGCTGGGATGTAACAACGTACAGGTATGCACGGCCGTCATGCAGTATGGCTATCGTATTATCGACGACCTCATCCTTGGCCTACAGCGTTATATGGCGAAGTGCCACATCACTCACCTGCAAGAGCTTGTCGGCGAGCAGTTGCCGTCGTTCCTGAAGCCTAGCACCATCAATCGCGATACGATTGTCTATCCGAAGTTCAATAAGGATTTATGTGTGGGTTGTGGACGGTGTCAGATGTCATGCAATGACGGAGGTCATCAGGCCATCATCTTCGACGCAGAGACTCGTCAGCCCCATCTGATAGGCAACAAGTGTGTAGGCTGTCATCTCTGCCGTCTGGTTTGTCCTGCTGGTGCCATTGGCGTGTTGAAGCGCGTTCCCAAAAGATAAAAGTATTGGGCAAACCTTATCGTTTGCCCAATACTTTTTTATAAGGATTTTATCTGATACTCTATGACTTCTGCTCATCATTCACAACGCTGCCTTCAGAGAAGTATTCCTCCAGCTCGGTGCGGGCGCTGCCCTCGCTGTTGGGCAGGTCGCGGATGATGACACCATGCTCCAGCAGGGCGATGCGTGTGGAGATGTCCACCGTGTGCTGCAGGTTGTGGCTGGAGATGAGGATGGTGGCACCCGTCTCGCGGTTGTAGTCGGTGAGCAGGTGCTTCAGAACCAGCTGACTGGTGGGGTCGAGGAAGTTGAAGGGCTCGTCGAGGATGACCGTCGCGGGACGGCGAAGTAGGGCGGAGATGATGCCCACCTTCATCTTGTTACCAGCAGAGAGGTTGCGGATGAGTTTCTTCTGACCGAATATCTCGCCGTTAGCAAAGCGCTCGAAGTCCTTCAGGCGCTCGTCAACCTGCTGTTGGGTCATGCCAGACACCTTGCCCAGGAAGGCGAAGTACTCCTCAGGGGTGAGGAAATCGATAAGGAAACCCTCGTCGATGTAAGCACCGACGTTGCGCTTCCAAGCCTCGGACTCAACAGGATTGATGGTCGTGATTTCTGACGCTTCTCCGTCGGAAGTGTTGGTGAAGACGTACTCCACGGAGCCCTCGTCGGCCTTCAGCAGGTCGAGGAGCATGCGGAAGAGGGTGGTCTTACCGGCACCATTGTTACCCACGAGACCGAGGATATCGCCGTCGTTGATTTGGAACGAAGGGATGTCGCAAGCGCAGGTCTCGCCAAACTGCTTCTTGAGGTTGTCTATTTTAATCATTGTTGATGGGCTTAATGGGGTGAATGGGCTTCATTACACGAGGCCACGGCCGTGACAATTATTGAACTTCTTACCCCAACCGCAGGCACAGGGATCGTTGCGGCCGGGCAGGTTATCCATGATGATGGGAGTCTGCGGCTGACGGGCACGGGTGTCCTGAGCAGCTGCTGCAGCCTGGTTGGGGTCGGTCATCTGTTCCTGTGACAGGTTCTGCTTCGACTCGGTGTACTGCTGGCGCTGGGTGTGCTGCTCAGGGGCAGCCTCCTGCACCTGCTGCATCTCAGGAATCTGAGCGCGCATGAGGATAGAGACGGAGCGGTTGTTCATGGTGTTGACCATGTTGTCGAACAGCTTGACAGACTCCAGCTTGAAGATAAGCAACGGGTCTTTCTGCTCGTAAGAAGCATTCTGTACGGAGTGCTTCAGTTCGTCGAGCTCGCGGAGGTTCTCCTTCCACGCCTCGTCGATGATGTGCAGCAGCATCTGCTTCTGGAACTCCTTGACTACTGACTTGCACTCGGTGTCGTAGGCTTCCTTCAGGTTGCAAGCAATATTGTACATCTTGCGGCCGTCGGTCAGGGGCACTACGATGCGCTCGTACAGCTGGCCCTGGTTCTCATAGACCTGCTTGATGACGGGCATGGCGACCTCCTGGATGTGCTCCATCTTGCGCTTGAAGTTGCCCATAGCCACCTGGAAGACCTCCTCGCAGAGTTCCTCGTGGTTCTTGTTGATGAATTCCTCGCTGGTGAAGGGGCACTCCATAGCGAATATCTTGATGAACTGCTCCTTGCAGCCCTCGTAGTCGTTTGTCTCGATGATATTGACCACACGGTCCCAGATGGTATTGGAGATGTCCATGCCGATGCGCTCACCCATCAGGGCGTGACGGCGCTTGCCATAGACAACGGTACGCTGCTTGTTCATGACGTCATCGTACTCCAGCAGGCGCTTACGGATGCCAAAGTTGTTCTCCTCGACCTTTTTCTGTGCGCGCTCTACCTGCTTCGAAATCATCGGACTCTCCAGCATCTCGCCTTCCTTGAAACCGAGCTTATCCATCACGGTGGCGATGCGCTCAGAACCGAACAGACGCATCAGCTTGTCCTCCAGAGAGATGAAGAACAGCGATGAACCTGGGTCACCCTGACGTCCGGCACGACCACGCAACTGGCGGTCCACACGGCGCGACTCGTGGCGCTCAGTACCGATGATAGCCAAACCGCCTGCGGCTTTCACTTCAGGTGAAAGCTTGATATCGGTACCACGACCGGCCATGTTGGTGGCGATGGTCACAGCACCCTTGCCGTTGACTGACTGACCAGCGAGTGCTACGATGTCGGCCTCCTTCTGGTGCAGCTTGGCATTCAAGACCTGATGGGGAATACCCTCGCGCTTGCCTGTCTCAGGATTAACGTACATGTCGAGCATGCGGCTCAGCAACTCTGAAATCTCAACCGAGGTCGTACCAATCAGCGTTGGACGGCCCAGATTGCGCAGGCGGACAACCTCCTCAATGACGGCGCGGTACTTCTCGCGGGCGGTCTTATAGATGCGGTCGTCCATATCGTCACGGATGACGGGTTTGTTGGTGGGAATCTCCACTACGTCGAGCTTGTAGATGTCCCAGAACTCACCAGCCTCTGTAGAAGCGGTACCGGTCATACCGGCCAGCTTGTGGTACATGCGGAAGTAGTTCTGCAGGGTGATGGTAGCGAAGGTCTGCGTGGCAGCCTCGACCTTGACGTGCTCCTTGGCCTCGACAGCCTGGTGCAAACCGTCTGACCAGCGGCGGCCCTCCATGATACGGCCTGTCTGCTCGTCGACAATCTTCACCTCGCCATCAATGACCACGTATTCGTCATCCTTATTGAACATGCAGTAGGCCTTGAGCAGCTGCTGCAAGGTGTGGACGCGCTCTGACTGTACGGCATAGTGCTGCAGCATCTCGTCTTTCTTGTTGATGCGCTCCTCGTCAGAGAGTGAGGTGTCGCCCTCCAAGGCAGAGAGTTGTGAGGTGATATCGGGCAGCACAAAGAGGTCCTTGTCATTGACCTGAGCAGCGAGCCATGCGGTACCCTTGTCGGTCAGATCGCAGGAGTTCAGCTTCTCGTCGACCACGAAATAGAGGGGCTCAACGACCTCCGGCATGCGGCGGTTGTTGTTTTCCATATAGGTCTCCTCAGTCTTGAGCATACCGCTCTTGATGCCGTCCTCAGAGAGGAACTTGATGAGCGGCTTGTTCTTTGGCATGGACTTATGAGAACGGTAGAGGGCGAGGAAGCCCTCATCGAGCAACTTCTGGTCGTTCTTTTCACGGCCTTCGGCAATCTTCTGCTTGGCATCAGCGAGATACTGCGTAGCCAACTGCTTCTGTACGCCAACGAGTTTCTCGACCAGGGGTTGGTATTCTTCGAACATCTGGTCGTCGCCCTTGGGTACGGGGCCACTAATAATAAGAGGTGTACGGGCATCGTCAATCAGCACGGAGTCCACCTCGTCGACGATGGCGTAGTTGTGGGCACGCTGCACGAGGTCAGAGGGCGAAATGGCCATATTGTCGCGCAGGTAGTCGAAACCGAACTCGTTGTTCGTACCGAAGGTGATATCGGCCTGATAGGCCTTGCGACGCTCAGGAGAGTTAGGCTGGTGCTTGTCGATGCAATCTACGGAGAGGCCGTGGAACATGTAGAGCGGACCCATCCACTCGGAGTCACGCTTAGCCAGATAGTCGTTGACGGTAACGACATGAACGCCGTTGCCAGTCAGGGCATTCAGGAACACGGGGAGGGTAGCCACGAGGGTCTTACCTTCACCAGTCGCCATCTCGGCAATCTTACCTTGGTGCAGAACGGTACCACCGAAGAGCTGTACGTCGTAGTGCACCATTTCCCATTTCAGGTCGTTACCACCAGCTGTCCAGTGGTTGTGGTAGATGGCCTTGTCGCCGTCGATGGTGATGAAGTCCTTGCGGGGGTCAGCAGCCAACTCGCGGTCGAAGTCGGTAGCGGTAACCACCGTCTCCTCGTTCTCAGCAAAGCGGCGGGCGGTCTCTTTGACGATGGCAAACACTTCGGGCATCACCTCGTTGAGTGACTGCTCGTAGATGTCGAGCACTTCCTTCTCCAGCTTGTCAATCTGGGCAAAGATATCGGCACGCTCGTCGATGGGCGTCTCCTCGATGGTGGCCTTCAGTTTGTCGATGTCTGCTTTCTGCTGCTGTGCAGAGTCCTGCACAAAGCGCTGTATGTCCTTCGTGCGCTGACGAAGTGCGTCGTTGTCGAGCTTCTGTACCTCGGGATATACGGCCTTGACCTTCTCTACCAGGGGCTGGATGAGTTTCATGTCGCGTGAGGACTTGTCGCCGAACAGCGAACGTAAAATCTTGTTGAAATTCATATTGTTATTTGAGTATTTTACTATTTGACAATTTACGATTTATTAAACGCGTGCAAAGGTACGAAAAATATTCGTACTTCTGCATTCCCTTTTTACTTTTTTACCTTTTTCTCTTTAAAAAAGCGGTTCCGTAGCGCAGGCATTCGGGGCCCTGATACGGATGATGCGCGCTATGGTCGGTGCAATGGCATCGGCCGTAACGGGTGTCTGTATGCGCTCTGCCTTGACACCGGCGCCAAAGAAAATGATGGGGAAGGGGATGTTGCTGACGCGCGATGTCGTCGATGTGTGGTTGTGCTCGTTGACGAGTTCCCAACCGGGTGCGATATCTATCAGCAAATCGCCGCATTTCTCTACGTTGAAGCCACTACGAATCTTCTCTAACTGGTAACTTTCGCTGGTGGTCAATTGGTTGGCGGTATAGACGTGGCGCACGCCAGACAGTTGCATGATGAACTGCTGGGCACGCAACAGTACGTCGCCCATATTGATGTTTTTGCGCTCCAGCAACTTGTGGTCTAGAAACAACTGGTTGCGGTAGATGGCCTCCACATACTGGGCTGTGCCGAAGGTGGCTCCCAGATACATGTTCAGCAGGTTGGCGGTGCGCTGAATATCAAATTTTCCCGTAGGAATGCGGTATTTCTCGTTGTTGTTCTGCTCATTCTCCACGCGAGCGGAACCGGTACTGGTCAGCACAAAGAGCACGCGGTCCAGAGGTACGCGCTTGCTGACGCTATCCACCAACTGGGCGATGGTGCGGTCGAGGGCTACATAGCTCTCCATCTGTGGAGTCACCGAGTAACCGATGCTGAGCAGGTCGGTCTTGTCGTCGAGTGCCAGACCACCTTTTGACAGGCACTCCATGGCAATCTCCGTGACGCTGGCGTTTTTATCAGCATTAGGCTTGTAAAGACGTGTATAACCGCGCAGCCATTGGTTCAGAGGCTCGTAGTAGTTGGTGATAATCCATTGATTTGACTGCATCCATGCAGCACCGTCGGCTGCATGACCGGCTGACAGAATGGCATTTTCTGGTGTGGCGGCAAAGGCAAAGACCTTGGAGATGCCGTTGGAGGCTATCTTCAATTCATCGCCTAGTGTCGAGGTGCCCAACTGTCGGGGAGAATAGCCCTGTTTCAGGTCGTGGACGGCACGAATAGGGCGCAGCGTACTGCGGTCGAGCCATTCCTCGCCAGTAATACCATGATAATAGGGCGTGGTACCCGTAGATAATGAGGCAGCAGCCGAAGCACGGTCAACAGGCGTAAAACTATATGACGCATTGGCATAGAATGCTCCTTCTGTCAGCAATTTGCGCAATCCACCCGCAGAATAGAGTGGGGCAAAGGTCTCCAGATGGTCGGTGCGCAACTCGTCAACGGTGATGGACACCACCAGTTTGGGTGCCTGCTGAACCGTTTGCGCACCTACTTCATTGCTGAGAACCAGCGCCGAGAGTAGGGTGATATATATGTATTTATTGCTCATTTCTCTTAAACATGAAAATATGTAGTATTGACTGTAGCAGCAAACATAATGCCAACAAGTAGATGCCTTCGGCGTACGATTGGAATAGACTGCCGATGAGGAACAGGATACACATGATGACACATATCAGCCAGTACCGGGTCGGTCTGCCCTTGATGACGGGCCACAGATAGATCAAGTGCAGCGGATTGAAGAAGAGCAGCTGCAAATTGATGCGTACCGTAGGATGTTGCGAGAACAGCATCAGGAACAGCACGATGCCGATGATACCGGAAAGCAGCATTAATAGGGATTCCCAGAGGATGAAGACTCTGTGTAATCGCCATTGTAAAAGGAAGAGCACAAAGCCTATTGCTAACAGGATTTCGCCAATCTGGAGAGGTGTCAGTGGAAAACCATTGTGTATCATCTGCACGCCTGCTGGTACAGCGATGCGACGCTCCTTAACCAGCGGACGATATTCGCCGTTTTCATAGATTTGTGCGTGGTCGAAGTCATATAGCAGGTTGTCGGGCAGGAACTCCTGCTGGCGCATGGTTGTCTTACTATCGGCCTGGATGCCTAATAGCAGATCGTTGCCAAAACGAGACCACGGATGGTTGCGCGTCATGTGGTGAACCATCTCCCTGTATGTCGGCGTATAATCCTCGCGTCCTGTATATTGCACCTTGCCTCTGATATGCTGCTCGATGATGTCGCGCGCCTTCGTAGTGCAGTTGTTATTGAAGTAATTGTAGCGATAGACTTTGTTGGTTGGTCTGAGGTTTTCAACCAACGCCATGCGTAGTGCTAGCTTTTCGTCGTTGGTAAGGTTGAGCACCTGCTCGGTCACCATACTGCCAAAATGACGGTATTCTTTCTGGAACAGTTGGGTGGGGTAGGCGCCCAGCTCGTAATCGGTCAGGCCGAAAACAAAGCGGACGACGAAGAAGGGCGCATCGTAGTTGAAGACACCGTAGTTGAAGGCTGCATCAATGCCACCCTTCGTGAATTCGTGGTAACGGATGGCCGTATGTCCGTAGAGGCTATACACCTCGTCATGGGGCTGACAAGTAAGCAGACTAATCTCTACAGAATCCATCGGTGGCAGGTCGTAATTCTGTGCCAACGCCGTATTCTGACAGGTCATAGCCAGCAATAAAAGTCCCCCTCTGAGGACACTCGTTATCGTTTTCAAATATTTCACGATGCAAAATTAACCTTTATTTTCCACTTATCGTGCGTTTAGTATGATTTTTTTTAATAAAAAATTAAAATTCGTATATTTATTTTGTATTGTTCATGCTTTATTGTACCTTTGCACTCCGAAATTGAATTCACAAAAGAATAAAAGATGAAGAAACGCATAATAGTAAGTCTGCTGGCAGGTATGGCCTTGTTGCCGTCAATGGCACAGGTAAGCGTATCGCTGTCACCATATAGTCAGTATGGCTTAGGTGTACTCTCAGATCAGTCGGTAGGTTTTAACCGCGGTATGGGTGGTGTGGCTTATGGTATGAGAAGCGGTAAATATGTCAACATACAGAACCCTGCCTCTTATTCCGCTATCGACTCTCTGAGTATGATCTTTGATGCCGGTGTTACGGGAGAGATGACCAACTATAAGGAGGGTGGAAAGAGTCTGAATGCCAAGACTGGTGGCTTTGACTATGCTGTAGCTGGTTTCCGACTGTTGCGTCACGTAGGTTTGGCTGTGGGCGTAGTACCCTATTCAAATATCGGCTACTCCTATATACATACAAATACGATTGGTTCAGAAGGCTCTACCACGAAATCTACACAGGTTTATGATGGTAGCGGTGGTTTCTCACAGGTGTTCCTTGGTGCTGGTTGGCAGGTGACAAAGAATCTGTCGGTAGGTGCTAACGTCTCTTACTTCTGGGGAAAATATACCAAGACCATCGCAATGACGACCAATGAGACAGATGCCAATACCGAGACACGTTCATATACGGCATTAATCAATAATTATAAAATTGACTTCGGTGTACAATGGCAACAGTTCGTAAGCAGTTATGATATGCTGACAGTCGGTGCTACGTTTGGATTGGGTCATAAACTCGGTGCTGATGCTGATTTGCTGATTGTGAACAGTAATTCCTCGAATGCGGCAGTGAGCAGTACTACGCTGTCCGCAGAAAATGCTCTTGCTATCCCTTATTCTTTTGGCGTGGGCGCTTCGGTATTGCATAAGAGCAGTCTGACAGCTGCTGTCGATTATACCTTCCAGAAATGGAGCTCGCTGGACTATCCGTTGTTCAACAATACCAACGGAACCTATTCGATGCAGAGCGGTTACTATAAGGACCGTCACAAGGTTGCTGCAGGTGTTGACTGGTTACCAAAACCGTTGGGTCGTAAGTTCTACCAGTTAATGCACTATCGTTTTGGTGTGTCTTATGCTACCCCATATTATAAAATAGGTACGCAAGACGGCCCTGGTGAATTGGCTGTAAGTGCCGGTTTCGGTATACCCATCTTTAACAGTTGGAACAACCGCTCTACACTGAATATCAGTGCACAGTGGGTACGCAGCATGGGCTGTGACCTGATTAAGGAGAATATGTTCCGCATCAATATCGGACTGACGTTCAATGAGCGCTGGTTTGCAAAATGGAAGGTAGACTAAACATACTTTACCTCTTTGGCGTGAGCGCTTTGCTCATGGTACTGTCGTGTACGGAACAGAAGTCGCACACGGCACCTGCCGTTCACGACCGCGACTCGGCATCGATGATGGTGAGCTATGGCGTCAATACGCTTATCTCTGACTCTGGTGTTATCAAGTATCGTATTGTTACAGAACGCTGGGATGTCAACACCGTCAAGGATCCGTCGCGCTGGACCTTCGAGAAGGGTATCTTCATGGAACAGTTTGACGAAAACTTCCATATTGCCGGCTATATCAGTGCTGATTCTGCCTGGTATTACGACCAGAAGAAGCTGTGGGAGTTGCGTGGACGTGTGTCTATCCGTAATGCCAATGGACTGGTATTCAATAGTGAGGAACTATGGTGGGACGGTATCAAACATGAGTTTTATTCTTATAAGTTCTCACGTGTAGTGACCCCTGAACGTATGCTTGAAGGAACCTATTTCCGTAGCGATGAGTACATGACGCATTATGAGGTCAGCAACTCAGAAGGTTCGTTCCAGTCGGAGGATATGGAAGGCGACAGCCAGAACAGCCAGCAGCCAACGGCAAGTGGCCAACAGCCAGCAGCCAACAGTCAACAGCCCGACACCACGCAACAGATTCCCGCGCGTCAGGCTGCCACACGTCATAAAGCCACTCAAAAGTCAACGTATCAGCCATGACCATGACGAATCTTATTATAGGACTTATCGTGACGATGGTCTTTTCGGCCTTCTTCTCGGGTATGGAGATTGCTTTTGTTTCCAGCAATCGCCTGCGTGCTGAGATGGACCGCGAGAAGAACGGGCTGGCGCAACGTGCCATCGATGTCTTCTATCGGCATCCCAATAACTTTGTGTCTACTATGTTGGTGGGCAACAATATTGCGCTGGTAGTCTATGGTATTCTCTTTGCCCGTATTTTTGACCAGACGCTGTTCTATGCGCTAAGCGACGGTATGCGTGTGACAGCCGATACGCTGTTATCGACCGTAGTAGTGCTCTTTACAGGTGAATTCTTGCCGAAAACGATATTCAAGTCAAATCCCAATACCATGCTGACAATCTTTGCCCTGCCAGCATATCTGTGCTATCTGGTACTATATCCTATATCGCGCTTTGCTACGCTATTATCGCGAGGACTATTGCGCATCTTTGGGGTGAAGATTCCCAAAGAGATTGATGACAAGGAGTTTACGAAGGTTGACTTGGACTATCTGGTACAATCGAGTATTGACAATGCCAAGGATGAGGACGAGATAGAAGAGGAGGTGAAAATCTTCCATAATGCTCTCGATTTTGCAGATACGAAGGTGCGCGACTGTATGGTGCCTCGTACGGAGATTGACGCGATAGATATTGATGACTGTACAATTGAGGAGCTGAAGAGCAAGTTCATTGAGAGTGGTCACTCAAAGATTATTGTCTATCGTGAGGATATCGACCATATTATCGGCTATATCCACTCTTCGGAGATGTTCAAGCACGTCAGCGATATTTCTAAGCACATTCAGCAGATGCCTTATGTACCGGAGACAATGGCTGCTCGCAAGCTGATGCAGATTTTCCTGCAGCAGAAGAAATCGTTGGGCGTTGTCGTTGATGAGTTTGGTGGTACCAGTGGTATCGTCTCGCTGGAGGATATCGTTGAGGAAATCTTTGGCGATATTGAGGACGAACACGACAATACGAAGTATGTGGCCAAACAACTCAGTGATGGTGACTATATGTTGTCGGCACGTTTGGAAATAGAGAAGGTTAACGAACTCTTCGACCTTAACCTGCCGGAGAGTGACGACTATATGACCGTTGGTGGTCTTATCCTGCACGAATATCAGTCGTTCCCTAAACTCAATGAAGTAGTGAAAATTGGGCACTTTGAGTTCAAAATCGTTAAGAATACGATGACAAAAATTGAATTAGTACGACTAAAAGTCATAGAATAAGGTATTTTTTTGATAAAAGATGCCGCTGTTTCAATGAAATTTTGTAATTTTGCAGGCTGAATCTGAAATTCAAGATAAAAGAACAAAAATAAAATAATAAAAACTATAAAATCAAATGGCAGCAATTGGAAAAATTAGAAGCTGGGGACCAGTACTTGCTACGGTGATTGGTCTGGCCCTTTTTGCATTCATTGCCGAAGAGATGTTCCGCTCATGCGAGGCTACTGGCAACGAGCGTCGTCAGCAGGTCGGCGAAGTGTTAGGTAAGAAAATCTCAGTTCAGGACTTCCAGAGTCTTGTCGATGAGTATCAGGAGGTCATTAAGATGACTCAGAACCGCGACAACCTCTCTGAGGAAGAACTCAATCAGGTGAAGGATCAGGTTTGGCAGCAGTTTGTCAACAACACCATTCTGGAGACTGAAGCCAAGAAGGTTGGTCTGACCGTTACTGATGAGGAGTTGCAGAATGTACTGAAGGCTGGTACCAACGGTATGCTGATGCAGACACCGTTTGTCAATCAGCAGACTGGTCGTTTCGACGTTAGCCAGCTTACAAAGTTCTTGGCTGATTATAAGAAGCAGCAGGAACAGGGTGGTAATGCCCAGATGATGGAACAGTACACTCGCATCTACAACTACTGGAAGTTTGTTGAGAAGACACTCCGTCAGCAGCTGCTCGCTCAGAAGTATCAGAGCCTGCTCGCTCAGTCTCTGCTGTCGAACCCCATCTCTGCTAAGATGGCTTTCGCCGCTCAGAACGAGGAGAGTGACATTCTGTTGGCTACCGTTCCCTACACCGCTATCAAGGATGCTGATGTAGAGGTAAGCGATGCAGACCTGAAGGCTAAGTATGACGAGAAGAAGGAGCAGTTCAAGCAGTATGTTGAGAGCCGCGACATTAAGTATGTTGATTTCCAGGTGGTTGCTTCTAAGGCTGACCGTGATGCTTTGATGAAGACCATGAAGGAGGCTCAGCAGCAGCTGGAGAGCGGTATGACTCCCGCTGAGGTTGTTCGCAAGGCTCAGTCGCAGATTGCCTATACAGGTATCGCTGCTACTCGTAGCGCATTCCCCAACGATATCGCAGCAAAGATTGATTCTATGCAGGTGGGCCAGGTATCTGCTCCCTTCGAGACTGCATACGACAATACCTTCAACGTTGTGAAGCTTATCAACAAGGTGCAGCAGCCCGACTCTGTCGAGTATCGTCAGATTCAGGTTGGTGGCGCTACTGCTGAGGAGGCTCACAAGTTGGCTGACAGCATCTATACCGCTCTGAAGGGTGGTGCAGACTTCGAAGTACTTGCAAAGAAGTATAATCAGACTGGTGAGAAGCAGTGGATGACTTCTGCTATGTATGAGCGCGCACAGACACTCGATGCTGATACTAAGGAATACATCCAGTCACTGAATACACTGGGTGCTGGTGAGCTGAAGAACCTCCAGTTCTCACAGGGTAACATCGTTCTGCAGGTGATTAATCGTAAGGCAATGGTCAGCAAGTTTGACGTGGCTGTTGTAAAGCACACTATCGATTTCTCTAAGACAACTTATTCTAATGCATACAACAACTTCAGCCAGTATGTTAGCGAGAATAAGGACCTTGAGAGTCTGGAGAAGAACGCCCAGAAATTCGGCTTCCGCGTTCAGGAGCGTAACGACTTGTATAGCTCTGAGCACAATGTAGCTGGTCTGCGTGCTACTCGTGAGGCTATGAAGTGGATTTTTGATGCCAAGGCTGGTGAGGTTTCTCCTCTCTATGAGTGTGGCAACAACGACCATCTGTTGGTAATTGCTCTTACTGGTGTACACCCCGTAGGCTATCGTTCAATGGAGAGTGTCAAGGAACAGCTGAAGATGGAGGTTACTCGCGACAAGAAGTTCGAGAAGGCAGCCGCTCAGCTGGCTGGTGTGAAGGACATCGCTGCTGCTAAGCAGAAGGGTGCTGTTATTGACAGCGTTCGTCAGATTACCTTCTCTGCTCCTGTCTTCGTACAGGCTGCTGGTGCCAGCGAGCCCGCTCTGAGTGGTGCTGTTGCTGCTGTCAAGCAGGGACAGTTCAGCCCCGCAGTTGTCAAGGGTAATGGTGGCGCATATCTCTTCCAGGTACTTGCCAAGAAGCAGCGTGAAGGTGCCAAGTTGGATGAGAAGCAGCAGATGAAGCAGCTGCAGCAGCAGGCTATGCAGGCTGCTGGTCGCTTCATGAACGAGATGTACCTGAAGGCTGATGTGGTAGACAACCGCTACCTCTTCTTCTAATCAAGAGAAAACAGAAGGCATGCCCAGTCGCCGTCGGTGTGGGTATCCTTCAACGATAAACCAAGTGTCTGTGCCTTGCTTTCGAGCAGGGCACAGTCATTTTTATAGAAACCGCTGAGGATGAGTTGGGCGCCTGGTGCCATGACGCTACGGAAGTGCTCCATGTCGTTGAGCAGGATGTTGCGGTTGATGTTGGCCATGACGAGGTTGAACTCAGCGTCAAAACCGCTGAGGACACTGGCATCACCACAGAGAGTGGTGAGGTGGTCGTCAACACGATTGATAACAGCATTATGGCGTGTATTGTCTGCGCTCCACTCGTCGATGTCGTAGCCTACGCAACTGGCGGCTCCCAGTTTGAGTGCGCAGATGCCTAGGATACCAGTACCACAGCCGCAGTCGAGCACGCGCAACCCGTTTAGCTGCATGTCGAGCAGCATACCGCAAATCATGCGGGTTGTCTCGTGAGTGCCTGTACCAAAGGCCAGATGGGCATCGATTTCAATTTGTACCTCCGCTGTATTATTTGGCAGATGGCGACCGTCGTGTATGACTAACTTGCCGTCACGTACAACAATCGGTTCAAAGCCTTCCTGTTCCCATTGCTCGTTCCAGTCCTTGTCTTCGGCTTCCTGAATGGAGTAGGAGAGGGAAACATTCTCGAAGGGGAAGCCTTCGAGAACAAGCTTGAGGACCTCTTCGTCAAACAGTGTCTGTTGCACGTAGCCCTTCAGACCTGTTGCTGTCTCTTCAAACGTTTCGAAACCGGCCTCGCCAGCCAGTGCTGAGAGGATATCCTGTGCGTCCTGAGAGCAGGGCACAATGGTGAAATCAACTTCGTAGTACTTCATAAGATGTTAAATTTGCCCACAAAATTACAAAAAATAGGGAAAAACCTACGCTGTATTAGGGTTTTTCCCTAATTTTGCATGAAAATATGTTGTATTTTTGCAACGTGAACAAGTATAAAAGACGAAAAGCTATGAAAAAGTGGATTCTTTTAACAGCAATCTGTTCCTTGCCACTCCAGCTGATGGCACAGGACGATGATATGTACTTCGTTCCCACGAAAGAGAACGTTGCCAAGGAAGCAGAAAACTACGGTATGCCCAAGAAGACCTATTATTCTGGCTCTAACCGTAGTATTGATGACTACAATGGTCGTCAGTCTTCCAGCATTACGCCTATTGACTCAACGGGACAGGAAGTAGAGACCGAAGACTACCAATACACGCGTCAGCTGTCACGTTTCGACGACTACACCCCCAGTCAGGCCTACTGGGAGGGATATCGCGACGGACGTTGGATGTCACCGTGGTACTATGGTCGTTATGGCTGGTACAGTACATGGTACGATCCTTGGTACATTTCTTGGTATGATCCCTGGTACATCTCTTGGTATGATCCTTGGTATTATGGTGGTTACTATAGCTGGTATTCACCGTGGCGCTATGGTTGGTACAGACCTTATTATCATTATTATGGTGGTCGCAGCTATCGCCCGTCTTCTCACCAGCGTTTCCATGCTAATCGCCATGTGACAGGAACGTCAGCTTTTGGCAACGGTTTCGGACGTAATCGCAGTACCGGTTCCTTTGGTAATCGTTCCAATAATGGCACCTTTGGTAATTCATCACGCTCAACGATTAACCGTACTACGACTGACAACGGACGTTTCAACGGTTCACGCAATAGTACCGGTTTCGGTTCCGGCAATCGTTCTAGCAGCAGTAATAGCAGTGGCTCCTTTGGCAGTTCACGCTCCAGCAGTAGCAGTGGAGGCGGTAGCCGTGGCGGTTCGTTCGGTGGCGGCGGTGGACGTTCTGGTGGTGGCGGTGGACGCTTTGGCCGATAAGAGATTTGTAATCCCCAACCTCAACCCTTATATTATTAATAATGTATAAGCTATGAAAAAGTTATTTGCAATAGCTGCTATTGTCGTGGCTACGATGCCCGCAGCAGCACAGGAAACCTACGAGAATGCGAAAATAGCTCAGGAAGACCTGAACGGTACGGCTCGCTATGTGGCTATGGGTGGTGCAATGGAGGCACTTGGTGCCGATATCTCGACCATGGGCACCAATCCTGCCGGTATCGGTATGTTCCGCCACTCAAATATCAGCCTGTCAATGGGACTCGTCTCTCAAGGAGATGCCACAAATGCTGTAGGTGGTTCTACGACTAATGCGTCGTTCGACCAACTGGGTTTCGTCTATTCTTATCGTAATGGCAAGACATCGTTCATCAATGTGGGTGTCAACTTCCATAAGAGTCGTAATTTCGACATGATTCTCTCAGCAGCCAACCAGTTGGGCAATGCCTCGCTCAACAAGCTGACCTGGGCGAAGGACAACCTGGACTATGTCTATGAAGCCAAGCAAGAGGTTCAGCCTGACCAGACAGTCATCGACGTGCCCAATTTTAGTGCTCCTTATATTACCTGTAGCCAGTTGGACGACCTCTTCGGTTATAATCTGAACTGGGATGATGTAAATAAAAAGTGGTATGGTATTCCTGCCGAAAGTTTCCGCTTTGATCGTGCCCACGAGGGTTACATTGGTGAGTACGACATCAACCTCAGTGGTAACATCAATAATCGTATCTATCTGGGACTTACCGTTGGCATCCACGATGTCCACTACAAGCACTATAGCGAGTATGTAGAGCAGATGTCAGACTTCCTGTGTACTGTTGGCGATCGTCGTGAGATTACGGGTCAGGGCATTGACGTCAAGGCTGGTGTCATCCTCCGTCCTATCGAGTCTTCCCCCTTCCGTATTGGCCTGTCTATCGCGTCGCCCACCTTCTACGAGTTGAAGACTGCCAACTACTCGTTCATCTCTGATGGTTATAATCGTTTCGATTCAGGTAGCATCATGGATTCCCGCGACCGCACCAATTATAAGTTCCGTTTGTATACACCGTGGAAGTTTGGTGTTAGTCTGGGTCATACCATTGGTTCACAGGTCGCTCTGGGTGCCAGCTACGAATATGCTGACTACGGCAGCATGGATACCCGCTACATTACCGACGAGTACTATGACGACTGGACCGATACCTATAGTTCAAGGTCGGAGAGTGACCGCGTGATGAATGATCATACCGCCAAGACGTTGAAGGGCGTACATACGCTGAAACTCGGTGCGGAGATAAAGCCTACCCGCGATCTGGCCCTTCGCATTGGCTATAACTACGTTAGTCCGATGTACCAGAAGGAAGGATTCAAGGACGGTACACTGAATTCTGATGCCTCCTATATCAGTTCCGCCACTGACTATACCAATTGGGATGCAACCAATCGCTTCACTTGCGGTTTCGGCTACACATTTGACAAGTTTAATGCCTCGCTGGCCTATCAGTACAGTGCTACGAGGGGAACGTTCTCGCCCTTTATGAGTTATTATGATCCCAACAACGCTTCGGACGACTGTATCGCTCCGCAGATTTCAGTCACCAACAAGCGCCATCAGGTGCTCTTGACGTTAGGATACACATTCTAGACATACGTAGACAAAAAACGAGACTCATAATTTGTGAGTCTCGTTTTTTTGTATTAACTTTGACTCCGTCGAAGGTACTCTCGCTCGAAAAAACTCAAATTAATTTGGTTTTTTGCTCACTTATTCGTACCTTTGCACCCCGTTAATTGCAATTAAAATATGTTTGAGAATTTAAGTGAGAGACTTGAACGGTCGTTCAAGATACTGAAAGGTGAAGGAAAAATCACCGAGATTAATGTTGCCGAAACCTTGAAGGATGTTCGTAAGGCATTGTTGGATGCCGACGTGAACTATAAGGTCGCCAAGCAGTTTACCGATACCGTCAAGCAGAAGGCACTGGGCATGAACGTGCTCACTGCCATCAAGCCCAGCCAGCTGATGGTCAAGATTGTCCACGACGAACTGGCAGAGCTGATGGGTGGCAAGGCCGTGGAGCTGAAGCTGGAGGGTCGTCCTGCTATTGTGCTGATGTCCGGTCTGCAGGGTAGTGGTAAGACCACGTTCTCTGGTAAGTTGGCTAATATGCTGAAAACCAAGCAGCACAAGAATCCATTGCTCGTTGCTTGCGACGTCTATCGTCCTGCTGCTATCCAGCAGTTGCACGTGGTGGGTGAGAGTGTCGGCGTGCCCGTCTACTCTGAGCCTGACAACAAAAACGTTGTAGAGATTGCCCAGAACGCAATCCGCGAGGCCAAGCAAAAGAACTATAATGTCGTCATCATCGATACCGCTGGTCGTCTGGCTGTCGATGAGGAGATGATGAACGAGATAGCTACGTTGAAAGCAGCTGTCAATCCTGACGAGACACTGTTTGTTGTTGACTCCATGACAGGTCAGGACGCTGTGAATACAGCCAAGGAGTTCAACGACCGTTTGGACTTCGATGGAGTGGTACTTACTAAGCTCGATGGCGACACCCGTGGTGGTGCTGCACTCAGTATCCGCACCGTTGTCACCAAGCCTATCAAGTTTGTAGGTACTGGCGAGAAGATGGAAGCACTCGACGTGTTCCATCCTGAGCGTATGGCCGACCGCATCTTGGGTATGGGTGATATCGTCTCACTCGTAGAACGTGCTCAGGAGCAGTTCGACGAGGAAGAGGCTAAGCGCTTAGAGAAAAAGATTCGTAAAAATAAGTTTGACTTTGACGATTTCTACGGTCAAATTCAGCAGATTAAGAAAATGGGTAACATCAAGGATCTGGCAGGTATGATTCCTGGTGTGGGTAAAGCATTGAAGGATGTCGATATCGATGATAACGCCTTCAAGGGTATTGAGGCCATCATCCTGTCAATGACTCCCAAGGAACGTCAGAACCCTGATATCATTAACCAGAGTCGTAAACTGCGCATTGCCAAGGGCTCGGGTACGAAGCTTGAGGAGGTGAACCGCCTGCTGAAGCAGTTCGATCAGACGCGCAAAGTGATGCGCATGATGACTGGTGTTGGTTCGTCGAAGATGGCGCAGATGGCTGCAGCCATGAAAATGCGAGGTGGAATGCCAAAATTTTAAGATATGCAACTGATAGACGGTAAAGCAACGGCAACGGTCATCAAGGCTGAGATTGCCGAAGAGGTAAAAGAGATTGTAGCCCGTGGCGGCAAACAGCCCCATCTGGCAGCGGTTCTCGTGGGTCACGATGGAGGCTCGGAGACTTATGTTAAAAATAAGGTACTCGCGTGCGAGGCCTGCGGTTTTAAATCGACGCTGATACGCTACGAGGCAGACATTACGGAGGAAGAACTTCTGGCATGTGTTGACAAACTGAACAAGGACGACGATGTCGATGGCTTCATCGTTCAGTTGCCTCTTCCCAAGCATATCGATGAACAGAAAATCATCGAGGCTATCGACTACCGCAAAGATGTTGATGGCTTTCATCCCATCAACGTAGGACGCATGGCCATTGGCCTGCCATGCTTTATCTCAGCTACACCATTGGGAATTATCACCCTCTTGAAACGTTATGGCATTGAGACCAGTGGTAAGAAGTGTGTCATTCTGGGACGTTCAAACATTGTGGGTAAGCCTATGGCTCAACTCATGATGCAGAAACAGTATGGCGACGCAACAGTTACTGTCTGTCACTCACGCTCCAAGACGTTAAAGAAAGAGTGTCAGGAGGCAGACATTATTATCGCTGCCATCGGACAGCCTGACTTTGTAACAGCTGACATGGTCAAGGATGGTGCTGTTATTGTTGATGTAGGTACAACGCGTGTTCCTGACGCTACCCGCAAGAGCGGTTTCCGTCTGAATGGCGACGTCAAGTTTGACGAGGTGGCTCCTAAGTGCTCGTTTATTACACCCGTTCCTGGTGGCGTAGGTCCGATGACCATCTGTTCGCTGATGAAGAATACGCTGGCCGCTGGAAAGAAAGAGTATTATAAATGACGGCGGAAGAGTATTACCAGAAAGGCAACGAGGCCCGCAAGCAAGGTTTGTGGCACGAAGCCATCAATTGTTACATCCAAGCCATTGCGCTTGACCCCGATAGCCCTGCTGTCGAGGCCAAGCGCATGTTGGATGATATCATGGCCTTCTACTGCAAAGACATGTATAACCCCTAAAACACTATGAACAAAACCTAACCCTAAATATGAAACGACTTATTATCAACATCATTGCCCTAATGACAATCGGGCAACTGTCCGCCCAGACAATGATTACGGGCTCAGAATGGGACAATCCCCTTGTTACGAGTGTTAATCGCGAAACTGCGCATATGTTGGCTATTCCCGATGCCCTTGGCACAACTGCCGACATGAGCCAATCACCTTGGTATCAGTCACTGGATGGTGTGTGGAGGTTCCAGTGGGTAGGTGTGCCCACCAGTGCCAAAACCGAATGGTGTGCCAAGGACTTCGACGATGCCTCATGGACTAACATTGATGTGCCCAGTAGCTGGCAGGTGTGGGGACTGAACCACAACAAGTCGTGGGACAAGCCCCTGTATTGCAACACCAGCTATCCATTCTCATATAATGAGTCGACGTATTCTGTCATGGCTGACCGTCCCAGTTGGTTCACCTATACTGGTAGCAAGAAGAATCCTGTGGGAACCTATCGTCGCCACTTTACTATACCCGATACATGGAAAGGACGTGATGTCTATGTTCGCTTCAATAGTGTGGGGCACGGCTACTACCTGTGGATTAATGGCCAGTGTGTTGGCTACTCGGAGGACTCGTATTTGCCATCAGAGTTTAAGATTACAGATTACCTCGTTGAGGGTGATAATACCATCGCTTTGCAGGTATATCGTTTCACCAGTGGTTCTTTCTTAGAGTGTCAGGACTATTGGCGTCTGACGGGTATTCACCGCAGTTGTTTTCTTTGGTCGGCACCGAAGAGTCAGATACGCGACTACTTCTTTACCACCGACCTCGATGCTACCTATACCAATGCCAAAGCAAACGTGAAGGTAACCCTTGAGGGTGCAGATGCTCTCAGCGGAGGCACCGTGGAGGCTTCCATTGTGCGCAATGGTTCACCCATTGCGACAGCTTCTGCCTCTGTGGCTGCTGAGCTGAGCCTGGATATGGATGTCACTGCTCCCGACAAGTGGAGTGCAGAGACACCTAACCTCTATGACCTTGTGCTGACACTGAAGGATGCAGAGGGTAATGTTATTGATCGTCGTGGCTCGAAGGTTGGCTTCCGTGAGGTAAGTGTTCGCAATGATGGTGCCTTGCTTATCAATGGTCAGCGAATGGTGTTCCACGGCGTCAATCGTCATGATTTCTCGCCTATCAACGGCCGTGCTATCACCCCCGAAGAAATAGAACAGGATATTCTCTGCATGAAGCGCCTGAATATCAATGCCATCCGCACCTCTCATTATCCCAATGATCCTGTGTTCTATGACCTCTGCGACAAATACGGAATGTACGTGCTGGCTGAGGCAAATGTCGAGTGTCACGGCAACTGGAATCTCTCGCATGTGTCGCAGTTTAAGAATGCGATGGTAGAGCGCTCGCAGAACCACGTTCGCTGGATGCGCAATCACGTCTGCATCTTTATGTGGTCTTTCGGTAATGAAAGTGGTAACGGCAATAATTTCGCTGCTGTGCAGGCAGCTATTAAGGAACTCGACAAGACCCGTCTGACTCACTATGAAGGTGGTAGCGACTATGCCGATGTGTCCTCGTCCATGTATTGGGATTATAGCGGCATAAAGAATAAGGGTATGAACCAAAAGAACCGTCCTCACATCCAGTGTGAGAACTCGCACTCTATGGGTAACTCGATGGGTAATGTCCGTGAGATGTTCGACCTCTACGAGCAGTATCCCTGTCTGACGGGTGAGTTCATCTGGGACTTCAAAGACCAGGGCCTGCTGACAAAGAGCTCTGATGGTCAAGACTACTGGGCTTATGGTGGTGACTTCGGCGACAACCCCAACGATGGCAACTTCTGCATCAATGGTCTGGTGCACCCAGACTGGAGCTATACCGCCAAGACTTATAACACTAAGAAGATTTACCAGCCTCTGGAGTGGGCAGCTGTCAGCGGCAAGACCGATGTATTCCGTATGAAGAACAAGCTGGCTTTTCTGTCCAGCAACACCTACGACGTCAGTTACACCCTGATGGACGAGGAGGGTAATGTCCTTGGTAATGGTACTATCAGCGACGATGTGGCTGCTGGTAAAACACAGGATATTACTATCGATTTGAGTGCTGTTAATAGCCTCGATAACGCTAAGGAAGCATTCATTTATTTCTGTGCCAAGCAGCGCGAGAATACCGCTTGGGCTGAGGCCGGCTATGTGGTGGCTGAAGAAAAACTGCCTGTGAAGGTTGCGCAGAAGCCCATGAAGGACTTGACGTTTGCTACTGCTGATGCACTGACAGTCGAGGAGACCAGTTCTGCTGTCAAGGTGAGTGGTGCGAACTTTACTGCCAGCTTTAGCAAGAGCAAAGGAACGCTGTCTGGTTATACGTTCGATGGTGTGTCGATGATTCGCAAGGCCCTTCTTCTCAATGCCTTCCGTCTACCGACAGACAATGATGGTAGCAAGAAGAGCAGCTGGGATGGTATGGGACTGCCTACGCTCAGCTCTACAGCTAAAGGAACTAGTACCAAGGTGACAAAGGACGACAACGGCAAGACTGTTACTGTCAGCATGCAGAGCACCTATGGCACTGGTTCGAATACGTTCGATGTCAGTCTCGACTTCATTGTCTGTGCCGATGGTACCATCATGACCAATTCGTTCATCCGTCCTAAGAATACAGGCGCCATCCTGCCCAAGCTCGGCTTCAAGTTAGAGTTGCTCAAGGAGATGGAGCAACTCAGTTGGTTCGGCCGCGGCCCGTGGGATAGCTATCGTGACCGCAAGGAAGCTTGTTTGCCTGCTATCTATAACAGTACGGTTACTGATCAGTACGAAGAATATATTCTGCCTCAGGAGCATGGTACCAAACAGGAAGTGCGCTGGCTGTCTGTAACCGACAACGAGGGTAGGGGTCTGCTGTTTGCTGCTCCTGATCAGATGGCAGCCTCTGCCGTACACTTCCGTCCAGAGGACAACTATACGGATAAGGACCATCGTGCAAAGCATACCTGTGAGTTTAAGAGCTGTGCCACTACCGTTGTCAATCTTGATGCTGCCACTCGTGGTTTGGGTAACAACTCCTGTGGCCCTGACGTTATGGATAAATATGAGTTAAAGGCCACCAATACTGCCTTCCGCTTCTTTATCATTCCGCTGAAAACTGGTGTTAAGGCTGCCGATGCTGCTCGCATCAATATGCCTGTTTGTCAGCCCGTCAGTGTAGAGCGTCAGAATAATGGTAAACTGAAAATGACGACGCAGACGCAGAATGCTACTATTTGGTACAGCATTGATGGTGGTGAATATCAGAAATATACTTCAGCCGTCACCCACAATAGTGCCTGCACCGTTACGGCCTACAGCACGTCCGACGGTCTGATGAATAGTCCGATGATGAGTTACGATTTCCCACTCTTCATTGACAAGAGTGCGTGGAAGGTGAAGAGCGTTGATAGCTATCAAGGCGGTAATGAGGCAAAACTGGCTATTGATGGTAACAACAGTACCTTCTGGCATACTGCATGGGGCACTAATGAGCCTCGTCACCCACACACAATTGTGATTGATATGGCTACCAACTATAAAGTAACTGCTATTACTTATCTTTCACGTCAGGATGGCAATCAGAATGGTATGGTGAAAGAATATGAAGTATATCTGAGTACTGACGGTCAAACGTGGGGTACGAAGGTTGCCAGCGGTTCTTTCCAGAATACGACAGCACTTCAAACTGCCAAGTTGAATACTGCTACCACTGCACGCTATATGAAGTTCGTGGCCAAGAGCGAGATTAACGGCAACGCATGGACGTCAGCTGCTGAGATAGGTATTGAAGCTGAAGATGAGGCAACGGCTGTCAATATGATGCAGAACAAAAAAGAATCAATGAAATACGTTTATGACCTGCAGGGACATCGTCATGATGGTTCGCAGGCCTCACTTCCTCACGGTATCTATATTGCTCAAGGACGTAAAATCGTGAAGTAATATGTTATAATAATGAATAAACTTGCAAGAATGGTGCAGATATAATTGATTTTGCATAAATAATTGCATTTTCTATTGGTTAATTATAAAATAATTTTGGTGGTTTCCACACTTATTCGTATCTTTGCACTCCGAATTCGAAAGTTAATGCATTAAACAAATACAATATGGCAAAAATGAAAGGCGCTATTGAGGTGAATACTGAGAGGTGTAAAGGATGCCAATTGTGCATCATTGCCTGCCCTCAGAAAGTTATCGCCCTGGCCAACAAAGTGAATCTGCACGGCTACCCCTATGTGGAGGCTGTCAACGAAGAGGCCTGCGTGGGCTGTGCTTCGTGTGGCATTGTCTGCCCTGATGGCTGTATCACCGTGTATCGTAAAAAAGTGGAGGAATAATTATGGCAGAAGAAAAAGAAGTTGTATTGATGAAAGGCAACGAGGCTATTGCCCACGCTGCTATTCGTTGCGGATGCGACGGCTATTTCGGCTATCCTATTACTCCGCAGAGTGAAGTGATTGAGACGCTGGCTGAGTTGAAGCCTTGGGAGACTACCGGTATGCAGGTGGTTCAGGCTGAGAGTGAGTTGGCATCTATTTATATGGTCTATGGTGCTGCCGGTGCTGGTAAGCGTGCTATGACCTCTTCATCGTCTCCTGGTATCGCCCTGATGCAGGAAGGTATCACATATATGGCTGGTGCTGAGGTTCCTGGTGTGTTTGTCAATGTGCAGCGTGGCGGTCCTGGTCTTGGTACCATCCAGCCTTCGCAGGGTGATTATTTCCAGGCTACCCGTGGTGGTGGTAATGGTGACTATAAGGTGATTGTGCTGGCTCCTTCTTCAGTACAGGAGATGGCCGATTTCGTTGACCTCGCTTTTGAGTTGGCATTTAAGTACCGTAATCCTGCTATGATTCTGAGCGATGGTGTCATTGGTCAGATGATGGAGAAAGTGGTACTTCCTCCATTCAAACCCCGTCGTACCGATGAGGAAGTCATCAAACAGTGTCCTTGGGCTTCTACTGGTAAGCCAAAGAACCGTGAGCGTGTAGTCATCACCTCGCTGGAGCTGAAGCCTGAGATTATGGAGCAGCGCAATCTGGCTTTGCAGGAGAAGTATCGTAAGATTCAGGAAAACGAGGTTCGCTATGAAGAGCAGCAGATGGACGATGCAGAGTATGCTATCGTAGCATTTGGTTCTGCTGCTCGTATCGCTGAGAAGAGCGTTGAGATTGCTCGCGAGCAGGGTATCAAGGTCGGTCTGTTCCGTCCTATCACTCTGTTCCCATTCCCTGAGAAGCAGATTGCTGAGCTCTCGAAGAAGGTGAAGGGTATCCTTGTTGCCGAGATCAATGCTGGTCAGATGGTGCAGGATGTACGTCTGGCTGTGAATGGTGCTGTTCCCGTTGAGCAATTCGGTCGTCTGGGTGGTATCGTTCCTGATCCTGAAGAAATCGTTAATGCACTTAAGAAGGTAATGTAAGTTATGGATAGAAATCAAATAGTTCAACCAGAGAATATCGTCTGCAAGAAGCCGACGCTGATGAACGACAACAATATGCACTACTGCCCGGGCTGCAGTCATGGTGTGGTGCATAAGCTCATTGCCGAAGTCATCGAAGAGATGGGTATGGAAGACAAGGCCGTAGGTGTATCGCCTGTTGGTTGTGCTGTCTTCGCGTACAATTATATAGATATCGACTGGCAGGAGGCTGCCCACGGTCGTGCGCCCGCACTGGCTACGGGTATCAAGCGCTGCTGGCCCGATCGCTTGGTATTCACCTATCAGGGTGATGGCGACCTGGCTTGTATCGGTACCTGTGAGACCATTCACGCTCTGAATCGTGGTGAGAATATCGTGATTATCTTTGTCAACAATGCCATCTATGGTATGACGGGTGGTCAGATGGCTCCTACCACACTGATTGGTCAGAAGACCTCTACTTGTCCTTATGGTCGTGATCCTGAGATTCACGGTTATCCGCTGAAGATGGCTGATATTGCTGCCCAGTTGGAAGGAACCTGTTACGTTACTCGTCAGAGTGTAGAGAGCGTTGGCTCCATCAACAAGGCCAAGAAGGCACTGCGTAAGGCCTTTGAGGCTTCAATGGCTGGTAAGGGCTCATCGCTCGTGGAGTTTGTCTCTACCTGTAATAGCGGTTGGAAACTCACACCTGCTAAGGCTAACGAGTGGATGAAGGAGAATATGTTCCCCTTCTATCCCAAAGGCGACCTGAAAGATACGACGGGCGAGAAGTAAGATATAAGAAGTAAGATGTAAGAAGTTATGAAAAAAGAAATTATCATATCTGGTTTCGGAGGTCAGGGCGTACTCTCGATGGGTAAGATTTTGGCCTATAGTGGACTGATGGAGGATAAGGAGGTTACATGGATGCCTGCTTACGGTCCTGAACAGCGTGGCGGTACAGCCAACGTGACGGTCATCGTTAGTGACGAGCGCATCTCTTCGCCCATCCTCAGTAAGTACGACATCGCTATTGTGCTCAACCAACCCTCATTGGAGAAGTTCGAGCCGAAAATCAAGCCCGGTGGTATTCTCATCTATGATGGTTTTGGCATCATCAATCCGCCAACCCGTAAGGACATTACTGTTTATCGTATCGATGCTATGGATAAGGCTGCTGAAATGAAGAACGGCAAGGTGTTCAATATGATTGTGCTTGGTGGACTCCTGAAGATTGCTCCTGTGGTCAGCACTAATGGTGTGGAGAAGGCGCTGAAAAAGACATTGCCTGAGCGTCACCATTCATTGATTCCACTGAATATGCTAGCTATTGAAGAAGGCGGAAAAATCATTCAAAAACAGTAATTATACGTTGTTAGGATAAAAAAATGAACGTAA
>R23__coassemble_432_pt1 | contig 28383 bp, 23 predicted proteins | sample R23__metabat2_high_PE_030 | metagenome-assembled genome bin R23 | reverse complement strand
CTCAGGAACTTATAAATAAAGTTAAATCAAAGTGTTGCGGAATTAAGGTAAAAAATAGAAATGAAAAGAAACATTCTTTCCCTAACCCTCCTGGCAATGACATTCGTTTCTGTCAACGCACAGGAAGCCGACCGCTTCGTTGGTGCCCAGCATGTTCGTTTCCAGACCGCCTGCCATCCTCAGGATGTGAAAGGCTACGACACGAAGACCCTTCGTGAGCGTTTCGTGATGGAGAAGGTGATGGCCGCAGACTCTATCCTGCTGACCTACAGCCACTACGACCGTTTCATCTTTGGCGGTGCTATGCCAGTGAACAAGACCCTGAAACTGGAGAACTTTTGGGAGTTGGGTCTCGATGTCGATAAGAACATCAAGGAGAAGTATTTCCTCTACAACCGTGAGATAGGTATTGTCAACTGTGGCGAGGGCGACGGCATTGTCATCGTCGATGGCAAGGAGTATGCACTCTCTCCCAAGGAGGCGCTGTACGTTGGTCGTGGCCACATCGGCAAGGACAAAGATGTTAACAAGGAGGTGCTCTTCCGCTCGAAGGATGCCTCGAAGCCAGCTAAGTTCTACCTGAACTCGGCCACCGCCCACCAGCACTACAAGACACAGTGGATTACCCTCGACGGTCGTAAGGGCTCGCTGAAGGCTGCTGTCTGGGGACCTGTCGGTTCGCTGGAGGAGTGCAACAACCGCACCGTCTATAAGCTCATCGTCAACGACGTACTGGAGGAAGGCCCCTGCCAGCTCCAGCTTGGTCTGACTCAGCTCAACCCAGGTGCTGCGTGGAACACGATGCCTCCTCACACCCACGGTCGCCGCATCGAGGCCTACTACTATTTCAACCTCCCGCAGGAGCAGACCATTGCCCACATCATGGGCCAGCCTGAGGAGAGTCGTGTGGTATGGCTCCACAACGACCAGGCTATCATGTCGCCAGAGTGGTCTATGCACGCTGCTGCAGGCACCTATTACTATACCTTCATCTGGGGTATGGCTGGCGAGAACCTCTACTATAACGATAAGGACAACATCCCCGTCATCGATATTCGATGACGGAATTTAGAATTAAGAATTATGAATTGAGAGTTGTCGGCTGCGCCGATTTAGAATTAAGAATTATTGCAATGAGTGACTTCGGAAAGATGATAGACGAAAAATGTCTTATGTTTGCAGCAAGAATTGTGAATTTATGCTGTTTCTTAGATAGCGAAAAAAAAGGAAAGCATATAATTGACCAAATCATGCGTAGCGGAATGAGCATTGGAGCCAATTATTCGGAGGCTGAATGTGCAATTAGCGATAATGATTTTGTGGCGAAGCTATACATCTCTTTAAAAGAATGTAATGAGACTCTCTATTGGTTACGTTTGCTGAGAAAGATTAATGACTTGGACGAAAAGCTATTTTGTTCCATCTACGATGATGGAGAAGAAATAAAGCGGCTTTTAGTTTCAATAATCAAGACGAAGCGAAAAAACATGAGCGAAAATAATTCTTAATTAATAATTTATAATCGACATCGTCGATAACTCTAAATTCTAAAATCAAAATTCTAAATTCATAAGTATTATGAGCGCTGTTCAAACTACTAAGATGTCCAATTTCCGTTGGGTCATCTGTGTGTTGCTCTTCCTGGCAACCACTGTCAACTACATGGACCGTCAGGTCTTGTCATTAACCTGGAAGGACTTCATTGCCGTCGACTTCCACTGGACCGATGCCCACTACGGCTACATCACCGGTCTCTTCTCCGCATTCTATGCCATTGCCAACCTCTTTGCTGGTAAGTTCATCGACTGGATGGGCACCAAGAAAGGTTACCTCATCGCCATCTTCGTATGGTCAACAGGTGCTGTTCTACATGCAGGCTGTGGCTGGGCAACGATGAATATTGAGGGTTACGATAATATCGAGGCTCTGCGACTGGTACAGGCAGGCAGCGATGCAGCTGTGGCCATTGCCACCATCTCTGTGTGGCTGTTCCTCTCTTGTCGTCTGATCCTTGCCGTCGGTGAGGCAGGCAACTTCCCTGCAGCCATCAAGGCCACTGCCGAGTATTTCCCCGCTAAGGACCGTGCCTTCGCCACCTCTATCTTCAATAGCGGTGCGTCGGTTGGTGCCCTTGCAGCTCCCGCCACTATTCCCCTGCTGGCACGTGCCTGGGGTTGGGAGATGGCATTCGTCGTCATTGGTGTGCTGGGCTACGTATGGATGGGTCTGTGGATGTGGGCTTACGACAAGCCACGCAAGAACAAGCACGTCAACCAGGCTGAGCTGAACTATATCGAGCAGGACAACGACCTCGCCACCGTCCAGAACCGCGAGGAGCAGAAGGAGGAGGCCGCTATCCCCTTCTTCAAGTGCCTCACCTACAAGCAGACCTGGTCGTTCATCGTGGGTAAGTTCATGACCGACGGTGTCTGGTGGTTCTTCCTCTTCTGGGCTCCTGCCTATTTCTCTGACCAGTATGGCTACACCTCCGACTCTGCTATGGGTATCGCCCTCATCTTCACGCTCTATGCCATTGTCACCATTCTCTCTATCGGTGGTGGCTACCTGCCCAAGATCTTCGTCGAGAAGCTCGGCATGAATCCCTATCTCGGCCGCATGCGTGCTATGCTCATCTTCGCCTGCTTCCCCGTGCTGGGTCTGCTGGCACAGCCCCTTGGTGCCTATAGCGCCTGGTGGCCTGCCATCCTCATCGGACTCCTCGGTGCCGGTCATCAGGCATGGTCTGCCAACCTCTTCTCTACCGTCGGCGACATGTTCCCCAAGTCCACCATCGGTACCCTCGTAGGTCTCGGCACCGCTGTCGGTGGTCTCGGCTCTATGGCTATCAACTTCGGCTCCGGTGTCTTCTTCACATGGGCTGAGGGTCAGGGCACTGCCTTCCAGGTGATGGGCTTCGAAGGAAAGCCTGCCGCCTACATGGTTGTCTTCTCCTTCTGTGCCGTTGCCTACCTCATTGGCTGGTGCATCATGAAGGCCCTCGTACCCAAGTACAAACCCGTCGTTGCTGAAGACTAATCATCAATACTAACATAATCAGGAAGTCCACACGGGCTTCCTTTTTTTGTGTCAAATAATTAGACCATTAGTCCCAGACTTCCTCTTTTTACGTACCATTTGCAAAAATCAGCATACAAATGATACAACTTTCAATTTTTCTTCTTATCTTTGCACTCGTAAGATAATAATTGCAATTAAAGATGAGCGACATTATACATAACGATATGGCTAGCGAACCTGCTGCTATGACTTATGGCATGAGTGCAGAGTTGCGCAACAGCAGATTGTTGAATGAAGTCCAAAATTTAAGCCGGGAAGACAAACACTGTCTTGTCAGATTTCTGTATGACACAGATGAAGCAGGTCTTAATAATTTTGCAGAACTGAATGACGATCAACAACCATACACAATGGATGAACTGAATGCTCGTATTGACGAGGCTGAACGAGAAATAGATTGTGGCGGAGGTAAATCTTTTGACGACATGATGGCTGGTTTCAGAAAAGAACTGTTATGGCTCAAGTAAAATGGCAGAAGAGGGCAGAGAACGAACTCTTCAGATATCTTGTTAAAGGGTTTATAGAGTTTGGTGAAACAACAGCGAACAATTTTGCGGCAACAGTAGCATCTATCAATAAAGATTTAGAGAGGTTCCCAGAAATTGGTTATCCTGAACCATTGCTGAAAAGTAGAAAGAAACAATATAGAGCCCGCCATATTATAGGTCGTTTCAAGTTAATTTACTATTATAACGAAAGAACGGATACAGTTCATGTTGCAGATATTTGGGATATGAGGCGAGAACCAACTAAATTGGCGAATAGAATAAAGTAACATCAGAAAGTCCACACGGGCTTCCTTTTTTTGTGTCAAATAATTAGACCATTAGTCCCAGACTTCCTCTTTTTACGTACCATTTGCAAAAATCAGCATACAAATGATACAACTTTCAATTTTTCTTCTTATCTTTGCATTCAAGTACTGGCGATGGGCCTCAGTGGAGGTGGCTGGTATGATTTTAGTTGGATAATAACAATAACAGCATTAGCTGATTATTCGGTACATCTTGAAACCTGAGAAATTTCATAGATTATTCGTACCTATAATAGTCACTAGTTCTGCACCTAAGGGTGTGGACATGACTTATCTGGTACGAATGGGCAATCTCAGGGCCTCAAGATGTAGATAAGGCGGTTCACGCCTTTTCTATGTTCTGAGGTCGTTTGGTTTTAGCCCGTTAAATCCCGATAAGTCAGCGGTGCCTAAAACCGAATATTGCTAATGGCAAATAAAAATCTGAATGCTGCGAAAGAAGCAAAGAAAGATGAATTCTATACGCAGTTGGAAGACATCAATAATGAGTTGCGTCATTATCGTGAACACTTCAAAGGTAAAACGGTACTATGCAACTGTGATGATCCACGTGTTTCAAACTTCTTTACTTACTTTGCCTACAACTTCGAGTTCCTTGGCTTGAAGCGACTCATTACGACTTGTTATAAGAATCAGGATATGGACCTGTTCAGTCAGAATAAGAGTGAACAAGCTATCTATTTAATCTATGATGGCGACAAGAACGGTAACAATATTCCTGACCCAGAAGAAATCGGCATTCATCCACTCAAAGGTGATGGAGATTTTCGTTCAAAGGAATGCATTGAGCTTCTAAAGCAAGCAGACATTGTCGTTACAAATCCACCTTTCTCGTTGTTCCGCGAGTATGTGGCGCAACTAATGGAGTATGAAAAGAAGTTTATTATTATTGGAAATAAAAACCTAATAACAAAAAAGGAGATGTTCCCGCTCATTATGCAAAACCGAGTTTGGGTTGGATGTACTCCAATGAGTCAAGATTTATTATTTGAGTGGCCAAAAGACATGATTGATGAAGCTCTTGCTAGTGGGAGGCAGGGAAGCAAATATCGAATTGTTGATGGTAAAGTATTGGGGCGTTCACCTTCTATCTGGTATACTAATCTTGATATCAAAAAACGTCATGAGGAAATTATCCTTTACAAAACCTACTCACCTAGCAATTATCCTCATTATGACAATTACGATGCCATTGAAGTAGGAAAAACAGAGGATATTCCATGTGACTATGATGGTATTATGGGTGTTCCTTTAACTTTTATGGATAAATACAATCCAGATCAGTTTGAACTGTTAGGTCTGACATCTGGACGCGATGAATTTATTGCGAGACCAACTAAACGTTATTCCAATCCTAAACAATACACAAATGGAAAGGTATCAAATGGAGGTAAAGTCAATACGCATGCTAACATATTATATAAAGAGAAACCTGTTGGAAAAACCTATTATACTGCAGATGGTGTAGATGGTTATCTTGTTTCTGTTTATGATAGAATCCTTATCCGAAAAAAGCAATAAACTATGGAAATCAAACTGCATTCAATCCAAGTTCGCGACCTCATAGCCAGTTACGAGAATGATGCTGACAAAGGCGTATGGGGTTATGGTGGTCGACTTGACATCAGACCTCCGTATCAGCGTGAGTTCCGTTACGACCTAAAACAAAGGCAAGCAGTCATAAATACGATACTGAAAGGATTCCCTCTCAATATCATGTATTGGAGCGTAGTTGGCGATGATAAATATGAAATGATTGATGGTCAGCAGCGCACGCTGAGTATCTGTGAATTCCGCTATCATGACTTCAATATTGTTGACCCTGAACGTGGAGTGCTATTCTATGGCTCACTAACTGATGAAGAAAAGAATCGCTTCCTAGATTATGAGTTGTCTGTATATTTCTGTACAGGTACAGATAAGGAAAAACTCGATTGGTTCCGTGTTATCAACATTGCTGGCGAGCGTCTTCTTGATCAAGAACTTTTGAATGCTATCTATGTTGGACCATTCATCAGCGATGCTCGTCGATATTTCTCAAAAAATGGATGTCCTGCCTATAAGATGGCTAGCGACTTGTTGAATGGTAATGCCATTGAACAGGCATACTTGTCAACCATACTTCATTGGGGTACTCGTCGTGATGGCATCAAGGAAGTGAGTGAATACATGTCGAAGCATCAAAATGATGCCAATGCTAATCAGCTATGGGCTTATTTCTCATCGATTATAACATGGGTTCGCTCTACCTTTATAAAATATCGCAAGGAGATGAAGGGTTTGGATTGGGGCTTGCTCTATGACACCTATCATGACAAGATATACGATACGAACGAACTGGAGCAATGCATACATGACTTGATGGAAGATGACGAAATCATGAAGAAGTCTGGTATCTACAGCTATGTACTTAGTGGTGACTTGCGTGACCTGTCGTTCCGTACATTTGATAAGAAGCAAAAGCGTGAAGCATATGAACGCCAGCAAGGCATTTGCCCTCTTTGTGGTAAGCACTTTGAACTGGAAGAAATGGAAGGAGATCACATTACTCCTTGGGCAGAAGGTGGCGTAACGACTGCTGAAAACTGCCAGATGCTATGTAAGGAATGTAATAGAAGAAAAGGTGCAAAATAAAACCAATAACGATATGCAAGAAACTTGGAAACGATTCGTTTATCCTCTCATTGAGGATAAGAAGCAGGACGTTGAGGAAGAAACCTATCATCGTCATATAGAAAACCAATTGATGCTTCTGGGCTGGGAACCTTGGAAAGGAGAGATTATTCACAAACAATCGCTCAGAATTGGCAATCGCAATCGAATGGAACCAGATATTCTTGTCGCTCGTGATAATGAATACCAATTTGTAATAGAAGTGAAGCGACCTGGAAATACTCAGGCAAAAGAGGAGATAACCCAGTTGGAGTCCTATATGCGACAGCTGAGGCTTGATGTTGGTATATACATTGGTGAACACATTGAGATGTTTTACGATAAGCCCAACACGAACCATGTGGTTTCGGTATTCAAATGGGCTGTTGACTTGGAAGAAAAACGAGGAGCACGCTTTGTTGAACTCTTCTCAAAAGAGAATTTCTCAAAAGAGGCCATTGTGGACTTCTGCAAGGAACGCATTCAGGAGATACAACGTCAGAACAGTTTGAATGAAATAAAAAGGAGTCTGATAGCTGATGCCCAGACTCAGATAACAGAAAGTCTGAAGCCTTACTTGATGGAGAAATATGGCAGTAGCTTCTCTGAGGAAGAAATCAAGGGTATGTTGGCAACTATTCGTTTTACGGCATCTCCAGATGGGAGTCAACCAGCTCCCAAGGTGATTATTCCCAAACTTCAAACTGCACATAAAAGTACTCTCGTAGAGTGTTTGCTGACCAGAAATGCCAATGCTAATGGTCTATTCAACCCAGCAGACCAGTCGCTGACAGTTCTAAAGGGCAGTACGGTTAATCCTATTCATGTTCCCAAAATTAATGATTCAAACAGAAAGAAACGTGATAAGCAGTTGGCAGAATATACTGAACTGAAAGAGGGCAAAAGAATCGTTAAGGAAGATGTGTGCTTTGACACTCCCAGTGGCGCTGCCCAATTCTGTGTCGGTGGTTCAGCAAATGGGTGGAAAGAGTGGAAAGATGCAGAAGGGCATGAGTTGGATGTATATCGCACTAACGATGTTAACCATAAGACAGGAGGCAGTTTCGATACAAACAGGGTAACTGACCCACATCAGTTCCAGTTTGACTTCTGGACAAAATTCAAAGAAAAACTGGAAGCAACGGGAAAGATTCCAACCTTGCAGACACCACAGCCACATAACTGGTATGATGTGAGGATAGGGTGCTCTAACATCTTATTGAACAACGTCTGCAACACCCAGAAGAACTTTGTGGGTGTGAAGTTGTATATTAGGAAGCCCGTTGTTGATAAATACTATCCGGCATTGTTTGCAAAGAAGAGTGAGATAAATTCTGCTCTTGGATGTGAACCTAAATGGGATGCCAATCCTACAGCACAGGATAAGACAATTGCCCTGTTCCACAAGACGGATCTATCAGATCCACAGAAGATGGAAGAAGCATTGGACTGGCTTGTTCAGCAGACTATCATCTTCTACGATGTATTCTCGAAAGAAGTAAAGGGAATTAAGTAAAAAGATGCAGGACTATTATGAAGTCCTGCATCTTTTTGCATATGTGACAATTAGTTCAGAGCTACGATATACGAGTGCATTATGACTTCCTCGAAGTCTTTGCCGTCAATCTTCAAACCATCCCAAACATCGGTGATGTCATCGAAGGTGGCAATGAGTTGATCCTCGTCATGTGGGTCGCAGTCACATTGCCAACCTACGAAGTCTGAACGTCTTCTGTCACGAGGCAAGGTATAAACTTCTACAGGGCGTGCATCATTATAGATTGCGTAGAACGTGTCTGTAGCAGGGTAGTAGAATGCAAGATTAAGTCCTACTTCTTCCACATGATATCGGAATACTTCGCGAGCCACCTCTGACCTAGCCTCGGTTCTCATCTCCCTGCGAAAACCCATTTGATCTTGGTAAACGTGCTTCCCTTTGCCATAATAATCCTTGATGGCAATTTTTCTTTCGATTTCGTTTGTCATATCTTTGGAAATTTATGCTTCTCTTTGTTAAATTTTACTATTGCATTATTTAAAGGTGTAAACACGTCTGGAATTGGCAAATGACTGTTTCCATTTTTGGAGACAGGCTTCCTCAACATGTTTCCATCAGATTGCTCTTCCCATTGATGTGAATGAGAACCACTCTTTTTCCCATTGTACGGAACAAGATTTCCCTGAGAGTCAAATACCAAATTAATCTCAGTACTAATCTTGTGGTTTTTATTGGTGTTGACATTTAGAATGGTCAAAGTTCCATCTTCATTCAGTTTAGCCATCAAATAGATAGAATTATCTGTATTTGAATTCATAATGTTCTTTGTTTGGCTCTCTATTCCAGTCTGAAGCAATACCTTGTGCCCCATAACCGTATATCCTGTCTCTGTATGGGTGCGCTTGTCTTTTGGCACGCCACCCAGTTTCTTGTCGTATGATCCGTTTGCGCCCATCTTTTAATTCTGTTTGTTGTTGTTTTGATAAAATCTACTAATCTCTGTCTTTTCGCCTTCAATCATGCATCCATATCTCAGAATGAATAATGGTTTGAGGATGTCAAGCATGGCATAGTAACCATCGAGCCAGATATGGCGGCTTCTCTTGTCTCGCCCAACACCTGTACTATTGATGGCAATGATGCTATTCTTTGGCCAACCTTCCATATACAATTCAATATACTTTAGGTCACCCCAAGAAGGTGCAGGAATCAGTGGTATGCCATTACGCTGATAGAAAGCTGACAACAACTTGTTCCTAAAAGAATTCCAGAATTTCTGCATCTGCAACATGTTGCTGAAGAGTGAAAAATCTGTCGAGAGTACACACTGAAGCTTTCTCAAAAAGTCAAGATACTTATACGGATAAGTCCAAAACCGTTCAAAGTTCGAATCGGTTGTAAAAAACGTCCCGCAGCATTGCTCTAGATATGAATCAGGCTTGCGAATAAGTCGATGGACAGATTGCATTATCTCAGGAATAACTCCGAGATAAGGATGAACTATTGGACACTGGTTTTGAGAAGTAAAATCCAGTCCTCTGCATAGATATAAATGCAAGGGACCAAGATTCTGAAGGCTCTCAACAATTATCTGCTTGTCTGAAGTGTCTTCAAACTCAAAAGGAATTATTTTTTGTATTGGATATATCATTTAAATCCTATTTAATGTAATACATGGCATGTCGGATTACCTATAATCACATCACACCGTTTGTTAAATGTTTGTAAAAAACACCCGATATGGAACCCTCTTGTACTACATTTAAGAATAAATCCTTAATTTTGCAGCAAGGAACTATGAAGATTCCCAGAATGTGGGCAACTAAGATGCCTTATCGGGAAAGCAATCCTAAGGTCTCGTGCTATTGCAGTAGCACGAGGCTTTTTTCGTTGCCATATTTGTTATGTTTTGATGCTCATTGTTATGGTCCTCCTTAATTAAAAATATTAATACTAGACTTCATCACCGAAGGGCAATGATTTCGTCGTTTATTGTCTGCAAATTTAATCAATTTTGGGGGAAGTTCCGAAATTATTTTGTGAAAAATGATGATTTTAAAATATTTTTCCGTTATTTCGCAATCTGAAACAAAAAGATCGTATAAAAAAGGATAAGTTGGTAATTCCGTTTTAGTAGGTAAAGTTGTCGCTACGACTTTATTATTTATGATAAACTTACCAGAACCCGTAAATAAATCAATAACAAAGAATTTGAAATAGGAGTTGATAAATTTCTTTTTCTCAAAAAAAAGTTTTATCTTTGTCCCCCAGATAACTAAAAACAATAAAGCTATGAATACTGATAAGAAAAACGAAGAGGTCGACGTTAACGAGGCAGCTATCACCCTAGAAGTAGATAGCGAGGTGATTGACAAGGTACGGAAAGGTGAGATAACGCATATCCTCATGGATATTGATGAGGATAATCAGAACCTGGTATTGGAGAATGCTGGTGGGAATCTCATATTGGTTACTGATGAGATGCCAACGACATTCCATGGATGCTACCTATATAATAATGGTGAGTTCCCTTACGCTATCAAAAGATCGCTGGAATTCTTAGTGCTTGCAAATGGTAATGACAATTGTCTTACGCGTATCATTGATGTGAACACAGAGCCTATCAAACGGTTTAATTATCAGGGAGCAGGCAAGCCCATCGTAGAAGATGCCAACGGTGACAGTTGCGTATGGGAAGTGGCATTTGAGGTTGTGCCAGTACCTGTAGCACCGAGATATTACCTAATGCGATGGAATCCGTTTATCAGTTCGTTTACTGAGAAGGATTATGAGGAATGCATGAAGAATCAGGTGCATGGCATGTTCCGTTTAAACTGGAGTATCAATGAATGGGAAGAAGCCAGAAGGGGTGACATCTTCTACATGATGCGAGTAGGTGACGATAAGGCAGGTATCGTCTTCAATGGGCAGTTTATCTCTGACCCATATCCTGGAGAGGACTGGGCTGGCAGTACCAAACGCAGAATGTATGTGGACATGATATGCACGAATGCTGCAGAAGCTGAACCTGTCATTCCACTTGCTGAGCTACAGAAAGCGATTCCATCCATTGAATGGTCAAGAGGCCATTCTGGTGTGCAGCTATCTGATGATGTGATAGATGAATTGGTAAAGCTATTGTAAAGATGGCAGGATATTTGGGAGTGGCCCCGTCAGAACAAGGTAATTCGCAAAAAGATTTAACCTATTAACATGGCATGCCTCAAACCCTTTGTACATCGGGGTTTGAGGCATGTTAAATGTTTGCGAAACATTTAACATACATGCGTAATGATGAATGCACCCAAAAAGTTGGACACAAAGAATTGAAGTGACCCCAAGAATGTGAAATGCATGTTAAATGTCTGAGCGACTATTAACATGCCGTGAACCCTTTATTTATCGGGGTTCCAAGGGGGTTATGTTAAAAGGTTACATGTTTTGCAAGAATTTTCCCACTGTGTTCACAACATAATGCAGTAGCTCAGAAATACAGCTAATACAGCGCTGTATTAGGCTAATCCAGACACAGGATAGCTGTATCTGGATACTAAGATAGCTGTATCTGGATGCTGGTACAGCTGATATGGAAACTAATATACCCTCTAATTAACTCAGTCAAGGAAGCCTTGTTTGCGTAAAGCCTCTAGGAGGCCTGCAGACATGGCTTCGTTGTCGCGACGGGTATAGCGGATGTCGGTGAAGATCTGGGCGAGGGTGGCCTTGTGGTTGATTTCGCAGAAGTGGCGGTTCTCCTCCAGATTCTCCTTGTCGTTATAGTAGGCGTCGATGTCGGCACGGCTGTATTCCTTGTATGTCTCGCTGTGGACGAAGCTCTCCAGGGGCAGGCGGTCGCTGAGTGAGCCTTCCTCGGCAGGCCAGCCAACGGTGAGTGTGGCGACGGGCATGACGAGACGGGGGAGCTGGAGGATGTCGATAATCTGTTGGGGCTGATAGACGGTGGTGCCTAAGTAGCAGTAGCCCAGACCTTCCTCGTCCATGAGGTTGCAGAGTGTCTGCGTGTAGAGCAGGGCGTCGATGGCGGCATTCTGGAAGGAGAGGAAGTTGTCGTAGCCGGGCTGGGCTTGGCGCTCCTCACACCAGCGGGTGGTGCGGTGGAAGTCGGCACAGATGGTAAGCACCACGGGGGCTTGCGTCACCATGGGCTGGTTGAAGTGAGCAGGAGCCAGGCGCTGCTTCATCGTGGCGTCGCGGGTGACGACGACGGAGTAGAGCTGCAGGTTGCCCATAGTCTGTGTGTGACTGGCCTCTGTGAGGAGGCGGTTGAGGAGCTCTTGGCTGACCTCTTTCTCGGAATATTGGCGAATGGAACGCCTTGTCAACAAGTTTTTCATGGTGCAAAAGTACAAAAAATTACTGAAATGGGAAACAATTTGGTAAATTTAATGGTGAAAGTTGTCTGAAAGTGGAAACTTCTTTGTAACTTTGCACGCGATAAACGTTTATTGATCATGATGACAGACATGAAGGTGACGCTGGTTGAGCGTGTGGCCCGTCGTTTGGCAGGTGCCAGCCAGCACACAGAGAGCCCGTTGACAGAACAGCAGGCTCAGCAATTGTTGGATAAGATGTTTGGTGCGTTGACGGCTGACGAACAGCAGTTGATGGCCAAGGTGGCTGATGCTGCCGTCAAGGAGGTGGCGCAGAACCAGCGTCCGGAGGTGACGGAGGTGCGCCCGAGGGAGTTGGAGTGCGACGTGGTGCGCTTCCAGAACAACAAGGATAAGTGGGTGGCCCTGGTGGGTCTGCTCAACGGCTATCCCTATGAGATCTTTACTGGTCTGCAGGACGACGAGGAGGGTATCCTGTTGCCGAAGTCAGTGACCAAGGGAAAGATTATCAAGCAGGTGAACAACGACGGTACGAAGCGTTACGACTTCCAGTTTGAGAACACCCGCGGCTATAAGATTACCGTAGAGGGATTGTCGGAGAAGTTCAACCCTGAGTACTGGAACTACGCCAAGCTGATTAGTGGCGTGCTGCGCTACCGCATGCCCATTGAACACGTCATCAAGCTGGTGTCTTCGCTGCAGCTGCAGTCGGAGAACATCAACACGTGGAAGAACGGCGTGGAGCGTGCCCTGAAGAAGTATCTGGGCGAAGGTGCTGAAGAGGGTGAAGTAAAGAACGAAGAGTGACGGATGACGATAACGCAGGGCAGCATCCGACTGCAAGACATGCGCTTCTACGCCTACCACGGCGTGATGGAGCAGGAGCGACGCGTAGGTGGTGAATACTTGGTGTCGCTGCTGGTGGAGACCGACCTGAGTCGTGCAGCCCTCAGCGATGCTGTCGCTGACACCGTCAACTATGCGGAGCTCTACGAGGTGGTCCGACGCGTGATGGCTGAGCCCTCGCAATTGCTGGAGCATGTGGCGGGTAGGATAGGGCAGTGCGTGCTGGAGGAATTTCCGCAGATAACGGCGCTGACCGTCAGTGTGACGAAATGTAATCCACCGATGGGTGCCGACTGTAAGGGCGCGAGTGCCGAGTTAAGAATTAAGAATTAAGAATTTAGAGTTATCGCTTCGCGATTATGAATTAAGAATTAAGAGTGAGACGACTATACCTATTTATATTAATGATATGCGTGGCAGTGGCTGGTGTTGCTGCCAACAAGCGTTTTACGCTGGTCATCGACGCTGGTCATGGTGGTCATGATGCAGGTGCGGTGGGCAAGATTACCAAAGAGAAGATTATCAACCTGAACGTGGCGCTGGCCTTCGGTAAGCTGGTGGAGCAGAACTGTCCGGATGTGAAGGTGGTATATACCCGCAAGACTGACGTCTTCATCCCCCTGCACACCCGTGCCGACATTGCCAACAAGAACAAGGCCGACCTGTTTATCTCCATCCATACCAATGCCCTGCCGAAGGGACACATCTCGCGAGGTTTGGAGACATATACGCTGGGTATGCACCGTGCTGCCGACAACCTCGCCGTCGCTAAGCGAGAGAACGAGGTCATCCTCTATGAGAAGGACTATAAGCAGCGCTATCAGGGCTTCGACCCCAATTCGTCGGAGAGCTATATCATGTTTGAATTCATGCAGGACCATAACATGGCGCAGAGCGTAGAACTCGCCAAGTTCGTACAGCGTCGCACGTGTGCTGCAGCCAATCGTCAGAACAAGGGCGTGAAGCAGGCTGGATTCCTGGTGCTGAGAGAAACGGCGATGCCCAGCTGCCTGATAGAGCTGGGATTCATCTCGACACCTGATGAGGAGCGCTACCTCGATTCTTCTACGGGTGTCAGCCAGTTGGGTTATGGCATCTATCAGGCTTTCGTGGACTATAAGCGGAAATACGACACCAACGTGGGTGTTCCCTATAAGGTAGAGCCCCAGCCGAAGGAAGAGGTGCAGATTCCTACTGTCGTTCCTGAACCCGTCAAGCAAGAGGTGAAGCAGGAGGACAAGAAGGAAAGCAAGAAAGAGAAGAAACGTAAGAAGAAGGAAGCTGAGGAAAAGGTGGACAGCGTTGCCGCTCAGAAAGCAGCTGTCGTGGAACAGCCAGAAGCTATTCCTGCAGAGAAACCTGCAGAAAAACCTGCAGAGAAACCCGCCGAGAAGCCTGCGGCTCCAGTTCCTGCAGCCCAGCCTGCAAAGCCTGTCGAGAAACCAGCAGCCCAACCTGTGAAACCTGCTGTTGCCGATTCCTCTGCCCCTGTTTTCAAGGTGCAGATTCTGGCCAGTGGCTCGAAGTTGTCGCCCTCGTCGCCTCAGTTCAAGGGTCAGACGGGTATCGACTGCTACGAGGAAGGTGGGCTGTATAAGTTCACGGTCGGTGCATCTACGGACTATAACGAGATATACCAGTTGCGTAAGTCGTTGCTGGATAAGTTCCCTGAAGCCTTCATCATCGCCTTCAAGAACGGTCAGAAGACGGATGTGCGTCAGGCGATAGCAGAGTTTAAGAGCAGAAAGACGAAAAAGTAAATAACAACGGATATGAAATTTACAAAGGAAATCAAGATAGCACTCGTATCGATATTCGGTATCGTCGTGCTGTTCTTCGGATTGCAGTTCCTGAAAGGACTGAGTGTCTTCTCAAGCGACAATGCGATGTATGTGGCGTTTTCTGATGCTACAGGTCTGGCAGTTTCGTCGCCCGTATATGCCAATGGCTATCGTGTGGGTGTGGTGAAAGCGCTTGACTATGACTACGATCCTCACGGAAAGATTATTGCTGAGATTGGTCTGAACAAGCAGATGCGTGTGCCTGTGGGTTCGCGTGCTGAGCTGGCCAGCGACCTGCTGGGAAATATCAAGATTAATCTGGTGCTCTCTGACGACCCCATCCACATGATAGGCGTCGGCGACACTATCAGCGGTGATATGGAGCAAGGCATTATGAGTAAGGTGGGCGAGATGATGCCCGTCATCATGGATATCGCCCCCAAGCTGGACAGCATCATGAGCAGTCTGAATCTGCTGTTGTCAGACCCTGCCCTGCGCAATACGCTACACAACGTAGAGGGAATGACGGACAACCTGAATGCTACCAGTCAGGAGCTGAGAACGCTGTCGGCTTCGCTGAACCGCGAGATGCCCACCATGATGAATAAGGCCAACGGCGTGCTGGACAATACCCAGCAGTTGACGCATAACCTGTCGCAAATCGACGTAGCAGCGATGAATGCCAAGGTCAACCAGACGCTGGCTAACGTGGAGCAGATGACACAGCGCCTGAACAGCAACGAGGGTACGCTGGGACTGCTGATGCGCGACCAGACACTCTATAACAACCTGACAGCCACAGCTGCAAGTGCCGACTCACTGCTGACAGACCTGAAGGCTCATCCGAAGCGCTACGTACACTTCTCGATTTTTGGGAAAAAGGACAAGTAAAAAGTCTGTAATTATTAATTTGTCTAAATAGGAAAGGTGCTATAATATTTTTCTACAGAATCGTCAGAAGTGCCTGATATTTCAAACGTTTAGCGCTCCTCATTTACGACACATGCACACCGCTACGGCGATGTGCATGTATGCGCTAAAATGCTGAAATACAAAGAGATAGATTTTTGCAAGTGTGTTGATGGATAAAAAGTCTTAAAAATTATCTAAAGGCCGCAATATGAGTGATTTACGGATTCTGTCCTTAGTTCGTATAAAAACCGAAGATTTGCAGAATTGAAAAAAAATTGCGACCTTTGCATTCGAAAACAACAATAACCCAAAAAGACTAACAATCGTCTTTTCGTTAAACAAAAAAAACAGTAACGCCGCATGGTAAATAATCCAAAGGCGCTTTGGGACAACTGCCTTAGTCTGATTAAGGACAACGTCACGGAGCAGCAATACAAGACATGGTTCGCGCCCATCGTGTTCGAGAAATACGATGAGGAACACCAGTCTGTGCTCGTACAGGTACCTAGTATGTACGTGTATGAGTACTTGGAGCAGTACTATGTGAACTTGCTGAGCAAGGTGCTGACACGTTGCTTCGGACAGAAGGTCCAGCTGAACTATCGTGTCGTTACTGACAAGCAGCACCGCATTAATACAGTGGTGGAGGGTGAGGAGCCTACCAGCGTAGAGCCCGCACCAGCAACAAATCGTGCTAATAAGGCACCTACGACGCTAGATGTTGTTGAGCGTGACCTGAATCCGCAGCTGGATATCCACAAAACCTTCCATAACTATATTGAGGGCGACAGCAATAAGTTGCCACGCACCGTGGGACTGTCTATTGCCGAGCATCCAGGAAAGTCGACGTTCAACCCCTTCTTCGTCTTTGGTCCCTCAGGCTGTGGTAAGACCCACCTTATTAATGCTATAGGTGTGCGTTGCAAGGAGATGTACCACCAGAAGCGTGTGCTGTATGTGTCGGCACGTCTCTTCCAGGTGCAGTTTACCGATGCCAGCCGTAAGAATACCGTCAACGACTTCATCAACTTCTACCAGAGCATTGATGTGCTGATTGTCGATGATGTTCAGGAGTGGGCAACTGCTGAGAAGACGGTGGCTACGTTCTTCCACATCTTCGATCACTTGTCACGTCTGGGTAAGCAGATTATCCTGGCCAGCGATCGTCCACCAGTTGACTTGGGATGGTTGCCAGAGCGTATGCTGACACGTTTCTCTTCTGGACTGATTGCAGAGTTGGAGAAGCCCAATGTGCAGCTGTGCATAGATATCCTGAATGCCAAGTGTCGTCGTGACGGTCTGAAGATTCCTACTGACGTCATCCAGTTTATTGCTGAGACGGCCAACGGTTCTGTCCGTGATTTGGAGGGTGTCATCAATTCGTTGCTGACCTATTCGATTGTCTATAATACGAATGTCGATATGCGACTGGCTGAGCGCGTAGTGAAGCGTGCTGTGAAGATTGATAACAAGCCGCTGACCGTCGATGATATCCTGGAGAAGGTCTGCAATCACTATCATGTGCCACAGCAGCATGTGTTCAGCAAGAGCCGCAAGCGTGACTTCGTGATGGTGCGCCAGGTGTCGATGTATCTGGCTCAGAAATACACCAAGATGCCTGCATCACGCATCGGACAGCTTATTGGTGGGCGTGACCACTCGACCGTTATTCATAGCTGTTCTACCATTGAGCAGCGCTTGAAGGTCGATAAGGAATTCTCTGCCGAGCTCACCAGCATTGAAAACTCATTCAAACTGAAGAAATAAAAAACTTCCAACCATTTGGCTGGAAGTTTTTGTTATCTTACTTCTTATTTCAGAAATCTTACAGGTTGTTCTTCTCGATATCCTTGAAGTACTTGTAGGTAGCAACCTTCAACTCGTCAGTAGCAGGCTCATCGGCAACAATAATGCCGTGCTCGTGCATCTGCAGGGCTGAGATAGTCCACTCGTGAGTGACAGCACCCTCGACAGCAGCTTTCAAGGCACGTGCTTTGTGGTGGCCGTTGACAAGAATCATCACCTCTTTAGCGTCCATGACAGTACCTACGCCGACAGTCAGTGCCAGCTTGGGAACCTTGTTGACATCGTTGTCGAAGAAACGGCTGTTGGCAATGATGGTGTCCGTAGTCAGCGTTTTTACGCGAGTACGGCTGGTCAGTGAGCTGTAAGGCTCGTTGAAGGCGATGTGTCCGTCAGGGCCGATACCGCCAATGAACAGGTCGATACCACCAGCTTCCTGAATCATCTCTTCATAGTGTGCGCACTCAGCAGCCAGGTCCTTGGCGTTGCCGTTGAGGATATGAATGTTTTCCTTGGGGCAGTCAATGTGGTTGAACAGATTGCGAGCCATAAATGAATGGTAGCTCTCTGGGTGCTCCTCAGGCAGTCCGACATACTCGTCCATGTTGAACGTCAGCACGTTCTTGAACGATACGCGACCTTCCTTGTTGGCCTTCACCAGACAAGCATACATTCCCTCAGGTGATGAACCTGTGGGCAGACCCAGTACAAATGGTTTCTCTTTGGTGGGCTGGAAGGCATTGATACGCTCAATGACGTGCTCTGCAGCCCATTGCGACATCTTCTGATAGTCGGGTTCAATAATTACTCTCATAAGCGAAAAATATAAAGTTTTTTGTCTTATCGGGTGCAAAGGTAAAGAAAAAACAAAAAATAAAAGAATAAATAGAATAAAAAAAGAAAGAAAATTCGTACCTTTGCACGGATATATCATAAATATGTATGAAAGAATTTGTTATCTCTGAAGCCAAGGCCGAGACTGCCGTGCTCGTTGGACTCATTACACAGCAGCAGGATGAGGCTAAGACTAAGGAATATCTCGACGAACTGGAATTCCTTGCCGATACTGCCGGTGCCGTCACTGTGAAGCGTTTTACGCAGAAGGTGCAGGGCCCCAGTCAGGTGACGTATGTCGGTAAGGGAAAGCTCGAAGAGATTCACCAATATATCAAGCAACAAGAAGATGCCTATTACGACTGGCTCGACGCTGGCTCACCAGAGCCTGAGGAAGGTCAGGAGGCTCCACAGCCAGTGGGAATGGTAATCTTCGATGATGAATTGTCGGCTAAGCAGATGCGTAATATCGAGAACGAGCTGAAAGTCAAGATATTAGACCGTACCTCGCTGATTCTGGATATCTTCGCTATGCGTGCCCAGACCGCCGAAGCTAAGACACAGGTGGAGCTGGCACAGTATCGCTATATGCTGCCTCGTCTGCAACGCCTGTGGACGCACTTGGAGCGCCAGGGTGGTGGCTCAGGCTCTGGTGGCGGTAAAGGTTCTGTGGGTTTGCGTGGTCCTGGTGAAACCCAGTTGGAGATGGACCAGCGTATCATTCGCCAGCGTATCTCGCTGTTGAAAGAACGTCTGGTGGAAATAGACAAACAGAAGACCACTCAGCGTAAGAACCGTGGTCGCTTGATTCGCGTAGCTCTCGTAGGTTATACGAATGTGGGTAAGTCAACGATGATGAATCTGCTCGCAAAGAGTGATGTCTTTGCAGAGAACAAGCTTTTTGCCACGCTGGATACGACGGTGCGCAAGATGACTATCGACAACTTGCCGTTCCTGCTGGCAGATACCGTAGGATTCATCCGTAAGTTGCCCTCTGACCTGGTGGAGTCGTTCAAGTCTACGCTCGACGAGGTACGTGAGGCCGACCTGCTGGTGCATGTGGTGGACATCTCCCATCCAGACTTCGAGGAGCAGATTCGTGTGGTTGAGGAAACCTTGAAGGAACTGGGCTGTGCCGAGAAACCTGCCATGCTGGTATTCAACAAGATAGATGCCTACACATGGGTAGAGAAGGAGGCCGACGACCTGACACCGATTACCAAGGAGAACCTGACGCTCGACGACCTGAAGCAGACGTGGATGGCGCGTAGTGGTGAGAACCAGCACTATTTGGAGTGTCTGTTCATTTCTGCCAAACAGAAGGAGAATATTGACACGCTACGCGAAACCCTCTACAAGCGTGTTCGTGAGTTGCATGTTCAGAAATACCCTTACAATGACTTCTTGTATAACATCGAGGAGATAGAAGAGGGTAGATGAAGACGAATATTGAACCAAACACAAAATAGATTTATGAGAGACTACAGATTTTTGACAGACGACGAGATTCGTGTACTCGAAAACAATAGCTGCTGGGCTGAGGACTGGCAGCGTGTACAGGTTGCTGAGGAGTTTTCTCCCTATAACTTCCACCGTGTCATTTTCTATGGCGATATCCGACTGGGTGTCTTCGAGAAACAGGTAGAAGTATCGAAGGGCTTTGTGAAGCACTCAGGTATTAACGATGCTACCCTGCGCAACGTTACCGTAGGCGACAACTGTCTCATCGAGAAGGTCGGCAACTTCATCAATAACTATACGATAGGCAACGACTGCTACATCTCGAACATTTCCACGATGGAGACTACCGAGGGTGCTTCCTTCGGCGAGGGTCACCTCATCAGTGTGCTCAACGAGATGGGTGATGGCAATGTGGTACTCTTCCACGACTTGAACTCACAGTTGGCCGCCTTCATGGTCAAATATTTCAAGGACAAACAGCTGAAGGACAGTCTGACACGCTTGATTAATGAGGAGATACGCTTTACTCAGCCAGAACGTGGAACCATCGGCAATGGTGTGAAGATTATCAACTCGAAGGAGATTACCAATACCGTCGTCAAGGAAGACTGCGAAATCAATGGTGCAGCACGTCTGAGCGACTGTACCATCCTCTCCTCAAAGGACGACTCTGTATATATCGGTACGGGTGTTATCTGCGAGAACAGCATCATCTCGAATGGTTGTTCGATTACTAACTCTGTAAAGATGCAAGACTGCTTTGTTGGCGAGGCCTGCCAGATTACCAATGGCTTTACTGCTGAGGCCAGCGTATTCTTTGCCAACAGCTATATGGCTAATGGTGAGGCGTGTGCAGCCTTCTGCGGTCCGTTCTCGGCATCACACCATAAGAGCTCGCTGCTCATTGGTGGTGAGTTCTCGTTCTATAATGCAGGCTCGAACACCAACTTCTCCAACCATGCCTATAAGATGGGTCCCTTGCACTATGGCGTTCTTGAGCGTGGCTCGAAGACGGCTTCTGGTGCCTATGTGCTGATGCCCGCTAAGATTGGCTCGTTCTCGGTCTGCTTTGGTAAGCTGATGAACCATCCCGACATGCGCTGCTTGCCCTTTGCCTATCTGTTGGCTTATGGGGAGACTATGTATATTGTCCCAGGTCGTAACATTACCACGGTGGGTCTTTACCGCGATATCAAGAAGTGGCCTAAGCGCGACAAGCGTGCCGCCTCCAGTCGTAAGAGCATCATCAACTTCGACTGGCTGTCACCTTTCACCGTTGGTGAGATCGTAGAAGGTAAGAAGATCCTGGAGAATCTGCGCCAGGCTGGTGGTAAGAATGTGTCGTCATACAACTTCCAGGAGTATATCATCAATGCCTCGTCGCTGAAGAAGGGTATCAAGTACTATGATATCGCTCTGCGCATCTATATGGGTGCCGTGCTGAAGCGCGCTGTTAAGGGCAACTGGCTGGGTAAGCCTGTAGGTGAAATCGGTTTGGGACAATGGAACGACCTCTCTGGTCTGCTGTTGCCCGCCAGTGAGGAGGAACGCCTGCTCAATGACATCAAAAATGGAACCATTGAAAGCATCCGTGAGGTGATAGACCGCTTCAATAACATCAACGAGCATTACCGCGAATACCAGTGGACGTGGACCTACCAGCTGATTCTCGACTACTATGGTCTCGACGAACTCAACGATGCAGCCATCCAGCGCATCCGTGAGGACTATGTCAAGGCCCGTCGTGCATGGATTGCTGAAATCCGTAAGGATGCTGAGAAGGAGTTCGCTATGGGCGATGTAGAGCAGGAAGTCTTCGATGACTTTATATCAAAATTGGATCACGAAATAGATTATGAAGATTAAATTGTCTTTACTTTTAGCTGTTAGCTGCTGGCTGTTGGCTACTTCCTGCAGCAAGTATAAGTACGACGAAGTGAAGGGCGACCTGTCGAAGACGCGTATCTATACGCTCGACAATGGTCTGAAGGTGTATCTCAGTGTGAATAAGGAGAAACCCCGTCTGAATGCTTTCATTGCTGTACGTACAGGTTCCAAGAACGACCCTGCTGAGACGACGGGTCTGGCTCACTACTTGGAGCACCTTATGTTTAAGGGGACCGACAAGTTTGGCGTTACAGATGCTAAGGCTGAGAAGCCATTGCTCGATGAAATAGAACAGCGCTACGAGAAGTATCGCACATTGACAGACCCCGCTGAGCGCCGTCAGGCCTATCACGAAATCGACTCTGTCTCGCAGTTAGCCGCTAAATACTTCATCCCCAACGAGTACGATAAACTGATGGCGGCCATTGGTGCTGAAGGTACCAATGCCTTCACTTCGAATGATGTCACTTGCTATGTCGAGGATATCCCCAGCAACGAGATTGAGAACTGGGCAAAGATTCAGGCCGACCGTTTCCAGAATATGGTTATCCGTGGTTTCCATACTGAGCTGGAAGCTGTCTACGAAGAGTACAACATCAGTCTGACGCAAGACTTCCGCAAGGAGATGGCGGCTATGATGGGTAAATTGTTTCCCACTCATCCCTATGGCTTGCAGACCACGTTAGGTTCTCAGGAGCACTTGAAGAATCCCAGCATTACGAATATCAAGAACTATTTCAAGAAGTGGTATGTTCCCAATAATGTGGCAATCTGTATGGCTGGCGACTTTGACCCTGACGAGGTGATTGCCATCATTGACAAGTATTTTGGTCAGTGGAAACCTGGTGAGGATGTCAGTCAGCCTGAGTTCCCTGCTCTGCCAGAGATAACGGCTCCCATCGACACTACCGTTGTCGGTCCTGAGGCTGAGAACCTGTGGCTGGGCTGGCGTTTTGAGAAAGCCTCTTCGTTGCAGAGCGATACGTTGCGTGTGGTTGATATGATGCTGAACAATGGTACTGCCGGTCTTTTTGACCTCAATATCAACCAGCAGATGAAGATGCTAGGCGCAGAAACCTGGAACTACCAGATGCTTGACCATTCGATGTTTGTACTCATGGGTAATCCCCGTGAAGGACAGACCCTCGACGATGTTCGTAGTCTGCTTCTTGGCGAGATTGACAAACTGAAGAAGGGTGATTTCTCTGACGACCTGCTGCCCTCTGTCATCAACAACTTAAAGTTGCGCTATTATAATTCTCTGGAAAGCAATGATGAGCGTGTTGGCGAGTATGTCGAGGCCTTCATTAACGGTACTCCCTGGGAACAGGTCGCCAAGCGTTTAGAGCGTATGGAAGGTATGACGAAGCAGCAAATTATGGACTTTGTCAATCGTCATTTCCAAGACAATTATGTTGCTATTTATAAGCGTCAGGGTGTCGACCCCAACCAGAAGAAGATAGATAAGCCTGAGATTACGCCTATCCCCACCAACCGCGATACTGTCAGCCAGTTTGTGCAGGATATCCAGAATACAAAGGTGAAGCCCATTGAACCTAAGTTCGTAGATTTCCAGAGCGACCTTACCTTTGGCGATATGCCGATGGGCAAGGATGGTAGTGTAAAACTGCCTTATATCTATGTCAAGAATGTGGAGAATGGCCGTTTCACCCTCTCGTTCCGCTATGAGTTTGGTGAGGAGTCTGAGCTGAAGTATGCCTATGCTGCCGAGTATCTCGACTACTTAGGTACCGACAAACTTACCCCCCAGGAGGTGAAGCAGCAATTCTACAAGTTGGCCTGCAACTACAGAATATCTGTCAATGACCGTACCATCACTGTGGAACTCAGTGGTCTGGGCGAGAATATGGCTGAGGCACTGGCGTTGCTTGAGAATGTGTTGCAGCATGCGAAGGTGGATACAGATGCTTACTCCCAGTATATCGCTGTGCGTGAGAAACAGCGTGCCGACAACAAACTCGACCAGCAGTATAACTTTGCATATCTGGTGCAGTATGGTATGTATGGCCCCTACAATGCCTATCGCAATACTCTGACAGCACAGCAGTTGCAGGATATTAATCCCCAGGAACTGTTAGACCTACTGAAACAGTTGAACCAGTACGAGCATACCGTGCTTTATTATGGTCCGATGACTGAGCAGCAGCTTTGTGAGACGGTGGGTAGCGGCCACATCGTTCCTGCCGCTTTGAAACCAGTTCCTGAGGGCAAGCACTATACCAAGCAGCCCACTGCCCAGAGCGAGGTGCTCATTGCACCCTACGATGCCAAGAACATCTACATGCGCATGTTCTGTATTGAAGACAATAAGTTCAATCCCGATGAGGCTGCCGTCAAGGAAGTCTTCAACGAGTATTATGGTGGCGCTATGTCCAGCATCGTCTTCCAGGAGATGCGCGAGAGCCGTGGTCTGGCCTACAATGCCTTTGCCTTCTATGCAGATGCATCGTATAAGGACGATTCGGAATATGCGATGGTACATATCATCACGCAGAACGATAAGATGATGGATTGCGTCCGTCAGTTCAACGTCATTCTCGACACTATTCCGCAGAGTGCTGCATCGTTCAAGGTGGCCAAGGAGGCTGTTCAGAAGCGTATCGCCAGCGATCGTACCACCAAGTACGGACTTATCACCAAGTGGCTGTGGGCTAAACAGCGTGGCATCGACTATGATGAGAACGAGCGTATCTACAAGGCCCTGCCTGGCACTACGCTGGAGGATATTGTCAAATTTGAGCAGAGCCGTATGGCCCATAAGACATGGCGCTATGTCATCCTCGGTAATGAGAAGGAGCTTGACATCCAGTCACTCCAGCAGTATGGTCCAGTTCGTCGTTTGACGACAGAAGAGATTTTCGGATATTAGTAACTAACAAATACAAACAACTATTATGGCAAATCCAGTAGCATTCAAGTATGCCCCCATGTTTCAGGTGGGCGAGGACAAGACGGAGTACCGCTTGTTGAGTAAGGAAGGCGTTACAACGTCAGAGTTTGAAGGTAAGCAGATCGTGAAGGTCTCTAAGGAGGCACTGACACTGCTGGCTCAGCAGGCTTTCCACGATGTGGAGTTCATGTTGCGTCGCGAGCATAACGAGCAGGTGGCTAAGATCCTGAACGACCCAGAGGCCTCAGAGAACGATAAGTATGTGGCCCTGCAGTTCTTGCGCAACGCCGAGGTGGCTTGCAAGGGTATCCTGCCTTTCTGCCAGGACACGGGTACGGCTATTATCCACGGTGAGAAGGGGCAGCAGATATGGACAGGTTTTGAGGATGAAGAGGCGCTGAGCCTGGGTGTCTTCAATACCTTTACACAGGACAACCTGCGCTATTCGCAGAACGCTCCGCTGAACATGTACGACGAGGTGAATACCCGTTGTAATCTGCCTGCACAGATTGATATCGAAGCTTGCGAAGGTGCTGAGTATAAGTTTGTGATGGTTGCTAAGGGTGGTGGCTCTGCCAACAAGACATACTTCTATCCCATGACCAAGGCAACCATTCAGAACGAGGGTACCCTCATCCCGTTCCTCGTAGAGAAGATGAAGTCGCTGGGTACAGCTGCTTGTCCTCCATACCACATTGCATTTGTTATCGGTGGTACATCAGCTGAGAAGAACCTGCTGACGGTGAAGCTCGCTTCTATCAAGTTCTACGACGGTCTGCCAACAACGGGCGATGAGACGGGTCGTGCTTTCCGTGATGTAGATCTGGAGCAGAAGCTGATAAAGGAGGCTCAGAAGATTGGTCTGGGTGCACAGTTTGGTGGTAAGTATCTGGCTCACGACATCCGTGTGGTCCGTCTGCCTCGTCATGGTGCCTCTTGTCCCATCGGTATGGGTGTTTCTTGCTCTGCTGACCGTAACATCAAGGCAAAGATTAATGCTGATGGTATCTGGTTGGAGAAGATGGATAGCAACCCCACAGAGCTCATCCCTGAGGAGCTGCGCAAGCCAGGCGAGGGTGGCAAGGGCATTGAGATTAACCTGAACGAGGGTATCGATGCTGTTCGTAAGGAACTCTCTAAGTATCCTGTTTCCACGAGAGTAAATCTGCGTGGCACGATTATTGTGGCCCGTGACATTGCTCATGCTAAGCTGAAGGCTCGTCTGGATGCTGGCGAGGGTATGCCCGACTACTTCAAGAAATATCCTGTGCTCTATGCTGGTCCTGCTAAGACTCCAGAGGGTTATCCTTGCGGTTCTATGGGCCCGACCACAGCCAACCGTATGGACCCATACGTTGATGAGTTCCAAGCTAACGGTGCTTCACTCGTCATGATTGCCAAGGGCAACCGTTCTGATGTCGTTACCGAGGCATGTAAGAAGCATGGTGGTTTCTATCTCGGTACTATCGGTGGCGTTGCTGCCGTTCTCTCACAGAGCTCTATCAAGAGCATTGAGTGCGTAGAATATCCGGAACTCGGCATGGAGGCTGTCTGGAAGATTGAAGTAGAGGATTTCCCCGCATTCATCCTCGTGGATGACAAGGGTAACGACTTCTTCAAGACCCTCAAGCCTTGGTGCCCGAGTGGATGTAAGAAGTAAGATGTCTGATTTGAGAACTAAGATATCAATGATTCTTCTGTTGCTGCTGATGGTAACATCAGTGGCAGCAGAAGATATTGTCGTTCAGCGTGGTTGTCGCAGAGGAACACCGCGTCCAGAGAGTATGCGTCTTCGCCGTGGAGGCAGTGAGGAAAGATTGCCAGGTGGTGATTTCTATCACGGTGAACGTCACCAGTTGACTGTATTGGTAGCATTCAACGATCGCTCGTTTGTAGGCGACGAGGCTTCTACGCTGGCGCAATGGGACAAGATTTTCAATGCTGAGAACCTCTTGGAGGACCCTTTTAAGGGGTCTGTCCATGACTATTTCTTTGATCAGAGTTATGGCGACTTCAGCATCATCTTCGACTTGATATATGTGCAGGTCAGTGGCGATGCCAAAAAGTATGCCAGTACTTGGTCGGATGATGAGAATTCACAGTATCTCGTCGAGGATGTTATGGAGGAACTCCTGAAGCGTGACATTGACTGGAGTCTCTACGACTGGAATGACGATGGCTACATCAACCAACTGCTCATCATTTATGCTGGTAATGGCATGCACGACAGTTCTGGCTCTAATCTGATATGGCCGCACCAGTGGTGGATGAGTGAACACTTGAAGGACCGCCAAGAGGGAGTATATTGTGAGCCTATTCCCGTTTCTTCGGGCGATAAGGACTATCTGGTTGACTGCTACTGCGCCTTGAACGAGTTGACAAAGAATGGCGACTACGGCTCTTTTGGCACCATCTGTCACGAATATACCCATTGCTTTGGATTCCCTGACTTTTATTATAATGGCAGTTCAAAAACAGTTGCAGGCTGGGACCTCATGGACTCTGGCAACTATAATGGCGACGGTTACCAGCCAGCAGGCTATTCTGCCCACGAACGCTGGTTGATGGGATGGCTTATTCCTGTAGTATTGGACGAGACAACCACGATAACTGATATGCCGGCTTTAGCAGACGAGGGTAGGGCATATCTTATTCGCAACGATGGATGTGAGAATGAGTATTACATCGTGGAGAACCGCCAGCCGATGGGGTGGGACGCCGGTCTTCCCAGCAGTGGCATTCTCGTTTTTCATATAGAATTTGAGCCCTCTATCTGGACGAGTACGAAGGTTGCTCCCAATTCTTCCAGCCGTAAGCGTTATGAACTCTTCCATGCTAACAACAAGACATCCGCCTATCAGTGTGGAGGTTGGCCCTATCCTTATCAGGAGAACAACTCGCTGACCAACACGTCCTCACCTGCCGCCACGCTGAATAATGAAAATAGTGATGGCACCAAGCTGATGTCCAAACCCATTACGAATATGGCTGTCAATAATGGTTTGGCTTCGTTCGAATTTACTGTCACTACTACGGGACTTTGCTCTCAGCCTTCATTCCTCGGTCTTCGTCCTACAGTCCTCTATCGCTTTGGTCCTATAGACGTCGTAAGGACTGCTGATGGAAAGATACAGAAAGTAGTGCGTCGTCCACTTGATTAAAGGTTAGTGAATTTGAATGCAAAGATAGTGAAAACCGAGCGAAATACAAAATAAATCAAGATTTATTTTCAAGAAAATACGAAAACCTTACAATCTTACATTCTTACATTCTTTCACAGGGTGTGTCCCTACCTGAGATGAATGTATTCTCTAATTATTAATATATTATAATATATTAATAATTATCAATAAAGTAGTACCAATGGAAGCACGTCGTGTAAGGTTGTAAGATTGTAAGATTGTAAGAAATGGAGGGGCACCCAAATCGAGGGCGTGTCTTTTTGCGTGTCTTTTTTGAGAAATAATTTGGAAATCATCTCTATTTTTCGTACCTTTGTATTGTCAATCAGAAATACAGCTGATACGCTGAAAAGCCAGCCTGATACGCGTGCG
>R23__coassemble_431_pt1 | contig 28384 bp, 24 predicted proteins | sample R23__metabat2_high_PE_030 | metagenome-assembled genome bin R23 | reverse complement strand
ATAACCAGTTAAGTTTAACTCTCCAAAAAGTGACAACCTTTTTCAGTTGAGGTCATATGTATATATGTAGGTATATAATTACATTGTACTAAAAATTGCCAAAAGCTTATCACAATAACCTGTAAACATTAAATATCGCTTATTACATTAACCTTTTTGGTTAAAAATTTGGTTATTACAATAAGTTTATTTATATTTGCACGCAAAAATAGTGATTATGGATACTCTATTTAAGAAACATCGTATATTGATATCGCAGACGAACACTGACATCGTTCGCGAAATCATGAAGTCTGTGAACTGGGAGAAGCAACTTGTATCTATACGTGGTTCGCGAGGTGTGGGCAAGACCACGCTGATGCGACAGTATATCAAACAGAAGTATGGTGTGAATGCTGGCGAAGCGCTATATTGCCTTATGGACAGCATGTACTTTACCAGTCACACGTTGATGGAAGTGGCTGAGCGGTTCCACCTGATGGGTGGTAAGCACCTGTTCCTAGATGAAGTGCATAAATATCCTACATGGAGTAAGGAACTGAAAGAGATTATCGATCTGTGGCCCGATATGAAGATTACCTTTACGGGTTCGTCGCTGCTGCAGATTCTGAATGCTGATGCCGACCTGTCGCGCAGGGTGCTGAGCTACGATATGGCAGGACTATCGTTTAGAGAGTATCTGCGTTTTTACAAGAACATAGAACTTCCTGTACACACGCTGCAGGAGGTGCTGGAGGATGCAGATGCTGTTTGCGATGAGGTGTGCAAGGCATGTCATCCCCAACCTTTGTTCGAGGAGTATATGCGTGCAGGCTACTATCCCTTCTACGATGGTGACGAACAAGAATACTACAGCCGCATAGAGAATGTGGTAAGTTTTATCATCGATCAGGAGATGACACAATTATGTGGCGTCGATCCTGCCTACACACGCAAGCTCAAGGCGATGATGCTGTTTTTGGCCAATAATGTGCCTTACGATGTGAATATCGCAAAACTGGCATCATATCTGGAGTTGAACAAGAACACAGTACTGAGCTATCTGTCGAGTATGCAAAGGGCTGAACTGCTGCACCTGCTGTATGCGGATAACAAATCGGTGACCAAGATGCAGAAGCCTGACAAGATATATGTGCACAATCCCAATATGCTCTGTGCGCTGAGCTCAAATCTGAATGTAGGCACTCAGCGAGAGTGCTTTGTGGTCAATCAACTGTCAGTAGGCCATACTGTAGAATATGGCAAAACACAGGGTGACTTCTTGATTGACGGCAAAATAACAGTTGAAGTGGGCGGCCAGGATAAGTCGTTCGACCAGATAGCAGACATTCCTAACTCATACATTCTAGCAGACTCAATGGAATTCCCCGTTGGCAAGAAGCTACCCCTCTGGGTGGTAGGGCTGCTGTATTAAGTGGGACTCATGGGGACAGACTGAAGCGATTACTTCCATTGCGTCCATCAAAGTAGTTGAGAATGTCCTCCAAACTATCAAAGAACTGGGGACTATAGCTGATTCCTAAAGCCATTTAGCAAATCTCTCTTTAAAATCAGCTTCAGAGAAGCACTTGCCATCTTCAAAATCACGCTCAGCCTTCACGACAGCATCTCTCATTTCCTGAGTCAGTTTGATTCTGCCAAACTCATCAGCCTTGAAAGATTCCTCCTTTGCCACATCCTTGCTGAGATATGCGATTAAAGCTACCTTGTCAGGTTGGCTTAATTTCATTACCTGACTAAGGAGTCCGCTCTTTCTTACGCTTTCGCTCAGCAATGCTGCGGCAGGCTCCGCTGCTATCATGATGTCGTTCTCTTCCATCTTTATTCTTATTTCTTGGCGCAAAGATACAAACTATTTTCCAATTCACCAAATTTCCATTCCAAAAGGTTGAGAGGATGATTTTACAATTTATTAAGTGACCTTAGTACCATAAGGACAAATGCAAATAGAAGAATTATTGCGATTGGAATGATATTCTTAAAGATGAAAACAATGGCGAGAGTGATTGACTGACCAAAGAAGTCGCCTATCTGTTTCGTTATAGGATCATTCTTGTCTATTTTGTACAAACTGAATTCTGGCAATGTATACATTTCCCCTTTATCATACAACCAAAGCATATCAAGAGTCTTATTGACTTTTAGTGAATCGGGATTTGAAATCACCTCCTTATATTTTTCATTACTTGAACCTATTTCATCCCATACAATATTGATATATGGATGTTTGTAATCATAATGACCATATACGACATCAGAGAAATTCCCTACAAAATCTGTTGAGGAAATGTGTCCGACTACTCTTGAGTTAGATTCAAATTCCAAGGTGAGACGTTCGCATGTGTAGAAATTGCCCTGATATTCCTTTCCTATAAGGCCCTCTTTCTTGCAGGACAATAAAAGCAATACTCCTAATGTTGCGACAAGAAAAACTATAAAATTCTTCATGGTGAATACATTACTTTTTGCTGGAAGAATCAATTAAAAACGTAGTAACTATGATTCCTACTCTATCCAGGTAAGTCTACCAGATAGAATTGTCCATCTACCATTCAGCTTTTCCAACATAACAACACCACCTTCATAAACCAAACGGTAGTAAACTACTGCACGTTGCATTTCAGAATCAAATATAATGGATGTTGCTTTAGGATAAGTTTCATATTGCCAATATCCACCCCAATGTCCGTAAAATATCTTACAGGCATTATTGATAAATTCCATTCTTTTACGACTGCTACCTTTTGAACGCGCAACTTGCATGACGCTTTCTGTTCCCAAATCAATATGTTCGTTGCCCAAAAAGTTATCAAGAAGCCGTTTGTATTTAGATGTCAGATAAACAATCTTCCGATCGGTGAATTGAACTGGGGGACGAAATGATATATTTGAAACTACTTCAGTGGTTGGAATCCCTATGGAAGAAAAAGCAGAATAGTCTATGTCAAAAACAGGAGCCAATTCTCTGTTATGTTTTTCTCTTTCTACCATTTTTATGTACCCCATACGAATACTGTCATTAGGGTATTTCTGCTCTATACGACTAATGTAATAGGATTCAAGTTCATCTGGCGCAAACGGGATGCTATCAGCCATGTAAATATTCTGCAGTGTATCTTGAATTATAAAATAACGACTATTTTTATACAAGTCTTTATCTTCATTTCTACATCCTATTTTTTCCAGTTCAAGAGGTTGGTAGAAAGCAGCAAATACTTTATGCGCTTCGGCTACCCATTTATTAGAAGATTCATTTTCGTTAGATGAAATCTCGTCAGACCAATTATCAAAGAAGTTGTACAACAACGATTTTGAATGTTTGTTATAAGCTTTATTCAATAAGTCTGCCTGCGCAGGAGATTGGCCTTGAATATCAATGCAAAAAACTAGAAGAAGAATCAATGTGATAATTTTGAAATTATCACAGGGACAGTTTTGATTTCTCCCTTGATTCTCGCCAAGTACTCTTTCCATTCTTGCCATATTATTATCGTCTGATTTATACTATGTTCAAAACGTACTGTTTTCTAATATATTGCTGGAAGAATCAAAAAATGTCCCTTTGATTGATTGAGTTGATTTATTAATGTTATATGTTAGAATTTTCATTTCTTCAGATTGTTTTCCCATTCTTGATGGAGTCTGTTCCATTTCTCGCTATGGGCACCCAGAGCACCTATCTGGCGCGGGTGTGCCAATGGTAGAACATTGATGGCACGACCATCGATGGTGGCAGTAGTTGCTTTGCCATAACCATACAGTTCGACGTACTCCTGGAGTGATTTGTAAGGAACGTCTGCCACAGAGTTTAAGAACTGAGCGATAGGAATATCACCAAGTAAGACCAAAAGGCTTGCCTGTGACTCATTTAGTTCAGATAAAATCTCCTTGCATCGCTTTGCATCACAGAAGACAGTGGGGCGCTCAGGGATGGTTACTTTATTCAGACCGTACTGCTCAATCAGCGGATTGTAGCGTTCGGTAATAACCTTGACCTGACCGGAGTTCAGTCGTGTTTCAGGAAGGAGGTCGCAAAGCCATGCATCTTTCCTTGTGTACCCTAAAGTACCAAGGATATGCTCGTCGAGAACTTTTGCAGAAGGGCCATTGAGATGACTGCCTGCAGGTTCCAATGTGCCAACCTCCTCGGGAATGGAAATCTTCCTGATGATTTCCTTTGCTTCTTCGATGTTGCCATCCCAGAAGATACGTGGCTCACTTGCTACGGCAAGAGCTGTGCAAACAGTTTTGCCGTCTCTTTTCCAACGAGCATGTACGGCACTGGCATAGACACCAAGAACGAAAATTTTCTTGGGTGTGCGGTCTTGCTGTCTCAGTGGGTGGACAACTTGACCAAAGGGATATTGGTAGTCCATATATAACTTAAATATTATTGTTCATCTATGAATTGCACAATCACAAGGACAGGTTTTTGATTGAATCTCGTTAAGCGTCTCATCAATTCCATGTCTTAATTGTGATTTGATTATTCTTTAGTCATCTGAATTATCCTGCAAAGATACATTATTTTCAACAAACAACCAAGCAAAGGAAAAAGTTTCTGCGAAAAACCTATTAACCTATTAACATGACATGCCTCAAACCCAGTGTACATCGGTGTTTGAGGCATGTTAAATGTCTGCTCAACTATTATCGTTCATTTAAGCGATCCCTTGAAAAAGTTGAATGATTTCCCCTTAACTACCTTTTATTACTTTATATCTTCTTTGAAGAGCCACTAACACACTACGCTCAGCCAACGGATTGAGACCTTTAAATGTTGTATGCTGTTTTAGCTCATCTAATGGCATTTCTAACGTTTCAAAGCATTCTTCTTCCATTTATTTCTTGGCGCAAAGATACAAACTATTTTCCAATTCTCCAAATTTACATTCCAAAAGGTTGAGTGGGATATCCCTAAAGAGACTCCCTTACAGAAGAAAATGCAAGAAAACAGGGTTCACATTCACGCGTAATCAATTGATATCTTGCGCAATAAGTGTGAACCCTGTTTTTGTGTGGTTGGCGTCAAAGGGGAATCAAAAACCGGATAGAGATATACCTACCCCAGTTGCTCTATTCGTTTACTCAACAAATGACAATAGTCAGCCTTCATCTGTTCAGAAAGGAATGATTGAGCTATGAGTTCTTTCCACTTGGGGAAATAACCTTTCATTCGTTCTATCATTTTGCTTGCCACAGCGACAGGTATACCGCTTTGAGTAAATGCATCCATAAAGGTGGTCTTGTTGAATCCTTTTTTTGCGCCACCCACAGAGAAACTCATCGCCATTTCTTCAGTATCAGCCGTGTCCACTAATAGCACAGCCAGTAAGTCGTAGGCAGGAGAGAGGACATACTCTCCGTTCCCAGTATCTATCAACGAAAAGTTCTTGCAATGCATATCAGAATTGCCTGTCATCCAAGAAAACAGAACAACCTCCCAATAGCGCTGAACATCCAACATGGGCGCCGACGAGTACTTCTTGATGGTTTCCGCCAACTGTTGGTAGGTTCCGTAGTATTTGTGCTCAGTAAGGCGATTGGTCAGCTGGCACATGTCCAGCATGGATATCTTCTCACCTTTTCGCCCTCGGTCCATACGGAGTGTTAGATATCCAAGCTCCCCATCAGCGAGTCGAATAAGTGTATGACGAGCGGTGCGAATACGAGCAACTTCAGCCATCTTCATAGTAAGGTCTTCCAGTTCAGGCAGAAAAGGATACTTTCCACTTTGCGGTTTGAAGATATACTTGCCCCAGAGTCCTACAATGGTGAATTTTGCAGGTTCGCTTTTCCCACCACGGTTCACATCTAGTGACATTTTGGCTTGCACACCTGTCACCGATGTGCTGGTACGGATAACCTGACGAGCCAATTCTGCCATATTATCACGAGTGTATGGAAGAAGCGGTACCGTTTCACTACCAAAGAATTTCCGTGCACATCCTGGATGGAAGTCCACTTGACCTTCTTCTAGCTCTTGATAACAATATAAACACTTATTCATTATCCGATGGTTTTACGCTAATATTTCCGATACAGTCTTTGCAGCATGCCAATAAAAGTGACATCCTGTCGCGAGGGTCAATCTTCCAAGAGGAAGATGCAATATCCAACAACCATCCCTCAGGAATAAGGCCATCGAAGACAGGAAACATCATTTCCTTATCGTATTGCTTGTTTGTTAAGGGCATGGTGGGACTGACAGGTTTAGCATCTTGACGAGCAAGATAAGCCTCGTCATAGACAAAATGGAAACCCTCCTCATCCTCCGTGAGTGTACCACAGTAGATGTCGTTCACATATATACCAGCCTGTTTCATACAATGTCAGTTTTTACGGGTCCGAGACATTCGCCAAACAAGGCAAGCACATCATTAACCTTATCCATTCTTAAGGTCTGCTTTCCTTGTTCCAGTTCTCTCACAAACCTGAGACCTACCCCTGCTCTCTCAGCCAACTCAACCTGAGAAAGACCGTTCTTCTTCCGTTTTTGCTTGATATACTCTGATAAAGTCATAGAAATTATACCTTAACGGGTGCAAAGATAGCGTTTTTCTATTAATAATATACCAAATAGGGTATAAATTTAAATCTTTTTATTAAAATTATACCCGAAAGGATATAAAACATGCTCCTATTTAGTCCAAAAGGACAGTTCTCTGGTCTAGATTGATATATTGCGCAATAAGTGTGAACCCTATTTTTGTGTGGTTGACATCAAAGAGATATTTTATTAGCCTGTCCCATCGCTGTATTAGCTGTACTTTTTTTATGCGACAGATGTCGCAGATATTTGCGACGGCTTTCGAATATATGTTCGACGGCCGTCGCACGAAGATAGAAAAGCGGAATGGGGAGGTGGGGATGCCTGGGTTGGGAGATAAGAGAGTGTGCTATTTAAAACGCTGAGTGTGAGGATGTTGCAAGAACGAAGTGCACGAAGTGGGACACGTTTTTGACGTGTTCTACAAGGCTGAAAAAGGGTGAAAAATGAGCCAAAATTAACATTAATTTTGATTTCGTGTAAAGAAATCGGAAATGGCTGGAGATGCAAAAAACAAGTGTCACACTAAACGCGCTGTGAAACAATGACTTACGCGTGACAGTGACACTTGTTTTTATACAAAAATGTTTTCAATATGATTACTTACCGAGATGGAAAACTATTATCGTTTATAGCTTAGTGCGGCACCGATGGCTGTGCAGAACTCTGCATATTTGGGGATGTGGAAATGGACGTTGTAGAGCTTCTCCAGCATGGGGTAGATGTCCTTGCACTGGGGCAACAGCGTCAGGTTGCCGATGAGTACAAAGTCCTTGATGCCAGAGTTCAGGGCAGACAGGATAGCTGCAGAACCGATTGACTGTAGTACCATGGTGATAATGCCCAGCGCGACGTCTTCCTTGGGCGCATCGTATTGAGCTTTAGAGAATAGCGAGGCGGTGGCATCCATAGGCAGGCCGGGTAGGGGATGAGTGGAGATGTCGCCAATGAGCAGGTTGATATTGCGGATGTCGCCCTGTAGCGCCAGACTCTGTATCTGCTTGGGGTCACGGGTGTTCAGCATGACGCGGCTCAGCCCCTGAAGTGTGCCACCTCCGATACCGATACCTCCGATATGCTTGATATCGTCGCCACAGCATTGCACAAAGCTGGTACCTGTGCCCATCGATACGACGATGGCTTTGCTCAGTCCAGACTCGAAACGGGCACCCAGACCATCGGCAATGAACTCGTCAACCTTCTGGGTAGGGATGCCATAGATGGGTTCGTCGATGTAGGCAGAGCCCACGCCTGTTACCATGACCTGTTCGACGTCTTTCAGCTCTATCTTGTTGTCGTGAAGATACTTGCCGAAAGCACCATAGAGTGATGTAATCTGATCGACGGCGGTGATGCGGATAGGTGACACCACGCGACCTTCGCGCAGTCCAACAATCTTTGTGGTTGAGATACCAACATCAATACCAATAACTATTCCCATATCTTGTCTTGTTTTGGTTATTCAACGAAAAACCCCTGCTAGAGAAATCTCTAAGACAGGGGTTCATAATGAAAGGAGGAGTGGTACCTCCAGGAATCGAACCGGGGACACACGGATTTTCAGTCCGATGCTCTACCAACTGAGCTAAGGCACCATCATTATGTTTTTTCTAGGCAATCCTCTTGATTGCGGGTGCAAAGGTACAACAAAAAAAATAATTGGCCAAACATTTAGCCAATTATTTTGCAGATTTTAAGAATTTCTCTCGTCGTAAACGGGATTGACCCTATGGGTCACCCTTTATCGCGACTCGGCAATGCTTAATCATGCTTAATCATTGCTCTTGCTGCTCAAAGGGTTCCAACCCTGTGCTTTTAGGGCAAATTCCTGGTCATCGCGGGTGACGAGCACCTGTCCTAAGCTGGCGTTGGTGATGTGACCAATCAGCTTGACGTCCTCAATTTGTTGAATCTTCTCATGGTCGCCGATGGGTACGGCGAACAGCAGTTCGTAGTCCTCGCCACCGTTGAGGGCACAGGTCGTAACGTTCATGTTCAGCTCCTCAGCCATCACTGCCGTCTGGTAGTCGATAGGCAACTGCTTCTCAAAGATGCGACAGCCCACACCCGACTGTTTGCAGATGTGCATGAGTTCACTCGATAGTCCATCGGAGATATCCATCATAGCAGTTGGGCGGATGCCTGCCTCGCGTAATTTATTGATAATGTCGCCACGAGCCTCTGTCTTCAGTTGGCGCTGCAGGAGGTACTCCTTGCCAGCGAAGTCGGGCTGGAAATCAGGAGCTGGCTTTCCTTGTTTCTTGGCTTCCTCCACCATCTGATAATAGACGGCCTTCTCACGCTCGAGGAGCTGCAGGCCCATATAGGCAGCACCGAGGTCGCCAGAGACACAGATGAGGTCGGTCTCTTTGGCACCGTTGCGATAGACGATATCCTCCTTGCGAGCCTCGCCGATGCATGTAATACTGATGGCCAGTCCCGTATAAGAAGAGGTGGTGTCGCCACCTATGACATCGACGCCCCACTTGTCGCAAGCCATACGCAGTCCGGCATAGAACTGCTCCATGTCCTCTACGCTGAAGCGCTTGCTGAGTGCGAGCGAGACAGTCATCTGTCGTGGTGTGCCGTTCATGGCAAAGATGTCACTGATATTGACCATTGCCGACTTCCAGCCTAAATGCTGAAGGTCGATATACGTCAGGTCGAAATGTACGCCCTCCATGAGCATATCGGTAGTAACCAATACCTCGCTGTCGGGATAGTGAAGTACGGCGCAGTCATCGCCTACGCCGTACTTTGTTGATTCGTTGTTGGGCTTGATATCCTTTGTCAGACGGTCTATCAAACCGAATTCTCCTAATGATGCTATTTCCATTTATTATGCGGTACGTTTAATCATTTCGCGCATGATCTCGGTCATCAGTGGCTGAGCCTTGTCGGCAGCCTCCTGAACCTCCTCATGGCTGACCTCAACAGGATTGTCGAAGCCTCCCAGGTCGGTTACGACACTGATACCGAAGGTCTTGATGCCACAGTGGTGGGCAACGATAACCTCAGGAACGGTTGACATTCCCACGGTGTCGCCACCAAGGGTACGATACATGCGATATTCGGCTGGTGTCTCGAAGGTAGGACCTGTAACACCGATGTACACACCATAGACCAGACGAATCTTCTTCTCCTTGGCAATCTGTGTAGCCAGGTTGATGAGTTCGTGATCGTAGGCTTCGTGCATATCCGGGAAGCGAGGACCTGTTGGGAAGTTCTTGCCACGTAGCGGATGCTCTGGGAAGAAATTGATATGGTCGGTAATTACCATTAGATCGCCAATCTTAAAGGCAGGATTCATGCCGCCTGCTGCATTCGAGACGAAGAGTGTCTTAATGCCCAGTTCGTACATGACACGAACAGGGAAGGTTACTTCCTTCATGTTGTAGCCCTCATAGTAGTGGAAGCGTCCCTGCATGGCCAGAATATCTATGCCACCCAGTTTGCCAAAGATAAGCTTACCAGAGTGTCCTTCTACCGTAGATATAGGGAAGTTGGGAATTTCGCTATACGGAAATTCTGTCTTGTCAGTTATTTCGGAAGCTAATTGTCCGAGGCCCGTTCCCAGAATGATTGCTGTCTTTGGGCTTGTTGTCATCCTTTCTTTTAACCAGGATGCTGTTTCTTGAATTTTTGTGTACATAGTCTATAATTTGTTGGTTAAACACTGTTGCCTGTTCCTGCAGGAAGCAGACTGTAATAGGTAATACATAGAGATGTTGGCGAACCTCGTCGCTGAGTCCTTCTACTAGTTGGAGTCGGGTGACATCCTTCTCTGTCGTGATAATCAGTTTGGGAGAGGGTAGTGCAGCGAAGGTGCTGTTAATCAGTTCTACATCTTTCTTGTTGAAGACGTGGTGGTCGCCAAAGAAGAGCGGTGTCAGCTGTGATATCAGCGGCTTCAGGTCGTGCGTCATCTGCTGGGGTGAAGCAATGCCGGTAAGCAGCAGGGCGTGGTAGTCCTTCAGCTCCTGTAGCACTTGGGTGCCTTTGTCTTTCTGGAATACCGGCATCAACTCTCCGTAGTCGATAGACGTGAAGAACAGCTTTTGGTAGGAATAGAGATTCATGGCCTTGGTGATAACGCGATACTCCATGGGTTTCATGCCCTTAGGACACTTGGTGACGATGACAATATCGGCACGATTCTTACCGCTCAGGGGTTCACGCAGCCTGCCAGCAGGCAACAACTTGTCGTAGATAATCAGACGATGGTAGTCTACCAGCAGGATGTTGATACCGGGCTTTACATAGCGGTGCTGGAAGGCATCGTCCAGCAGGATGACGTCGATGTCCTTGTCGTTCTCCACCAATGTGTCAATGCCATGACAGCGGTTCTTGTCAACAGCTACGATGACATCAGGATATTTCTGCTTCATCTGGAAGGGTTCGTCACCAATCTCTGGCATCGTAGTCTCTGCTGTGGCCTGTACGAAACCGCTGCTCTTGCGCTTATAGCCTCTACTGAGCACAGCTGTGCGGAAAGTGTTTTTCAATAGACGAGTGAGGTATTCCACATGAGGCGTCTTACCACTTCCGCCTACGGTGATGTTGCCTACAGCAATGACTGGCACATCGAAACTGCGTGTTTTCAGTATGCCAATACTGAACAACGTGTTTCGAAGTTTTACGCCTATGCCGTAGATCCAACTCAGCGGCAGTAGCCATTTGTTGATTTTGATGAAATCGCCTTCCACGCTCCTTCTATTTCCTTTTATCTTCTTTATTTAATCTCCAAGAAGTAGGGCAGACGCGCCTGGATAGCCGACTGCTTGTTGATGTTCTTCAGATAGCTGAATGGAGCATAGTATTCGCCGAGTGTCTCGCGCATCTGCTCATCCAGATAACTTCCACGGTCCACCTGGGCGGTCAGACTCTCCCACCAGCTGGGCTCGTCGGGATAGCTTGTCGTGTAATACTCCTTCAGCTTAGCCAACTGGGCAGCCTTCTTGACGGCATCGTCCAAAGAGCCGATGGCGTCCACCAGCTTAATCTTCAGAGCGTCGTTGCCTACCCATACATGTCCCTGGGCAATCTCCTCAACCTGTGAAACAGGCAGTTTGCGACCATCGGCCACACGCTGGCGGAACAGTTCGTAACCGCGACCAATATAGTTGTCGAGAAGTGCTAACTCCTCCGCATTAAATGGACGTGATATAGTTCCGAAGTTAGAGTGCTTGTTGGTCTTTACCTCGCTGAACTTCACGCCCAGCTTTTCTGTCAGCAACTGGCTCACATCGGGGAACATACCAAAGATACCGATAGAACCTGTCAGGGTTGTGGGCTCCGAATAGATATAGTTGGCATTACAGCTGATATAGTAGCCGCCGCTGGCTGCATAGCCGCCCATCGAAACCACTACAGGCTTCTTAGCTTTCAGGTTGGTGACAGCACGCCAAATCTGCTCAGAAGCGTATGCAGAACCACCAGGCGAGTTGACACGCAGTACCACTGCCTTCACATCGTCGTTGTTCATCAGTTCTTCCAGGTCTTTGCAAACCTCAGTGGCTACGATGGAGTGCTCTTGTGACAGCATGCTTCCTGTCTCAGAATCTACAATTTCTCCATAGGCGTAATAGACAGCAATCTTCTCGCCTTCTTTCTTCTTGTCAGCCACGTTGGCCATATCTTCCAGCGTCAACTGGCTGATATGCTCGTCATTGTCTATCTTCAGACGCTTCTTGATTTCACCTTTCACTTCGTCAGTATAGAGCAGGTTGTCGACGAGTTTCATGCGTACCAGCTCTTTTTGGTTGCAGAGAGCTACATAGCGGTCGGCGTATGCGTTCAGCGAATCGACGGAAACCTTACGACTCTGGGAGACGTCGCTCAGCATCACCTTCCAGATGCCGTTCAGATAAGCCTCTGTCTGTTCACGGTCGTAGTCGCTCATCTGGTCGGCAGTCATCATCTCCACAGCACTCTTGTATTTGCCTACCTTCACAGCCTTGAACTTAACACCGAACTTGGCAAGCAGGTCTTTGATGAAATACTTCTCACCGCCCAGTCCGTGCCAATCAACCATACCTTGCGGGTTCAGGAATAGCTTGTCAGCCACACTACATATATAATAGGTGGTCTGGGTATATGAGTCGCCATAGGCCACAATCCACTTGCCACTCTTTTTGAAGTCCAACAGAGCCTCGCGGATGGCATGTGCTGATGCGGGTGTATCGCTACTGAAGGCTCCAGCCTCAATATAGATGCCCTTGATGTCGTCATTGTCCTTGGCTTTCTGGATGGCATTAATTATGTCATCTAAGCCGAGGTTCTCGCTGACCTGTCCTGTCAGTGATGCTAATGGATTGCTTGGAACGCGCTCGTCCAACTGACCAGAGAGCATCAAGGTAAATACAGAGTTCTCTTCCACTTTTGTCGTGCTGGCGCTGGATGCGGCCAGTCCTACCAATGAAATGGCACCAAGGATGGCCATGACAACGGTCAACAGAATGATACCAGTAATGGTTGCAAATACGTACTTAAGAAAGTCTTTCATATTTTTGTTTAATTGGTTGTTGCTATTCTCTTCAATTTTGCAAAGGTACAAAAAAATAGAAAACTACAAAAATAAAAGAATAAAAAAATGTAAGAATAGGACAAAAAGAGGATAAAAGTTTCTGCCAAAGTGTCAGTCTTGCCGATTTGGCACGCTTTTGGCAGAAGAACGGACAGAAACATAAAAGTCTAATTAAAAATAAATAAGGTATTATGAACATCAAACCATTAGGAGACCGCGTGTTGGTAGTTCCTGCACCGGCAGAAGAGAAAATCGGTGGTATCATTATTCCAGATACTGCCAAGGAGAAACCCCTCCACGGAACCATTAAGGCCGTAGGTCAGGGCACGAAAGACGAAGAGATGGTCCTGAAGGCTGGCGACGAGGTGCTGTATGGCAAGTACAGTGGCACAGAGCTGGAGTTTGAGGGTGAGAAGTTCCTCATGATGCGTCAGAGCGACGTGCTGGCAGTGATTGAGAAATAAAAAACATCGTAATAACGAAATAACGTTATAACGTAATAGCAAAGAAAGGAAAAATAATTATGGCAAAAGATATTAAATTCAATATTGACGCCCGCGATGCTATGAAGCAGGGCGTCGACCAGTTGGCCAACGCTGTAAAGGTTACACTTGGTCCTAAAGGTCGTAACGTCGTTATCGAGAAGAAGTTCGGTGCTCCTCAGATTACCAAGGACGGTGTAACCGTTGCCAAGGAGATTGAGTTGGAGGACAAGTTCGAGAATACCGGTGCTCAGCTCGTTAAGAGCGTGGCATCAAAGACTGGCGACGATGCCGGTGACGGTACGACAACAGCTACCATCCTGACCCAGGCTATCGTTACCGAGGGTCTGAAGAACGTTACCGCTGGTGCCAACCCGATGGACCTGAAGCGTGGTATCGACAAGGCAGTGAAGAGTGTTGTCGAGTTCATCCAGAAGAATGCTGAACGCGTGGATGACAACTACGACAAGATTGAGCAGGTAGCTACCGTTTCTGCCAACAACGATGAGGAGATTGGTAAGCTGCTGGCTGAGGCTTTCCGCAAGGTTTCTAAGGATGGTGTTATCACCATTGAGGAGAGCAAGAGCCGTGATACCCACATTGGCGTTGTCGAGGGTATGCAGTTCGACCGTGGCTATCTCTCTGGCTACTTTGTAACAGATTCTGAGAAGATGGAGTGTGTCATGGAAAACCCATACATCCTCATCTACGATAAGAAGATTTCTAACATCAAGGATTTCCTGCCTATTTTGCAGCCTGCTGCTGAGAGCGGCCGTCCTCTGCTGGTGATTGCTGAAGACGTTGACTCTGAGGCACTGACCACACTGGTTGTCAACCGTCTGCGTGGTGGTCTGAAGATCTGTGCTGTCAAGGCTCCTGGCTTTGGCGACCGTCGTAAGGCTATGCTCGAGGATATCGCTACCCTGACAGGTGGTGTTGTTATCAGCGAGGAGAAGGGTCTGAAGCTGGAGCAGGCTACGCTGGAGATGCTGGGTACTTGCGACAAGGTGACAGTTTCTAAGGATAACACTACGATTGTCAATGGTGCTGGCGACAAACAGGCCATCCAGGATCGTATCGCTCAGATTAAGAAGGAAATCGAGCTCACCACCTCTTCTTACGACAAGGAGAAGCTGCAGGAGCGTCTGGCTAAGTTGGCTGGTGGCGTAGCAGTGCTCTATGTTGGTGCTAACAGCGAGGTAGAGATGAAGGAGAAGAAAGACCGCGTTGACGATGCTCTCTGCGCTACTCGTGCAGCCATCGAGGAGGGTGTTGTTGCCGGTGGTGGTACCACTTACATCCGTGCTCAGGAGGCTTTGAAGGCTGTCAAGGGTGACAATGCTGACGAGCAGACTGGTATCAACATTATCTGTCGCGCCATTGAGGAGCCTCTGCGTCAGATTGTCAGCAATGCTGGCGAGGAGGGTGCCGTTGTCGTACAGAAGGTTCGCGAGGGCAAGGGTGACTTCGGTTACAATGCTCGTCTCGACAAGTATGAAGACCTCCGTGAGGCTGGTGTCATTGATCCTGCCAAGGTAGCTCGTGTAGCTCTGGAGAACGCCGCTTCTATCGCTGGTATGTTCCTCACTACAGAGTGTCTCATCTGTGACAAGCCTGAGAAGGAGCCCGCTATGCCGATGGGTGGTGCACCAGGTATGGGCGGCATGATGTAAGAGACAGATTTTGCAAACTATACTTATCAAAAAAGCGGATGTCAGTCTGTGGTGGCTGGTATCCGCTTGATTTATATCAAGAAATAGGTAATTTACACCTATTATATTTGCAGAGTTATGGGAAAGTTCCTACCTTTGCACCGTCAAAATGGTTAAAAACCATGGCAAGATGATAGAAGATTTAGCATAAAAGAGATATTTTTTTGATTTGTTTTAGTAGATTAGTTTTTAAGTAGTTTGTTTTGCAACCGATTGTCGTGAGACAGTCGGTTCATTTTTTTAGGCTGTCAAGATGAAAAAAGCTGCAAAATCCTTTGGATTTTTCCGCGCTTCTTCGTATCTTTGCATCAAGTATGAACAAAATACTGGCTCTGCTGTTGCTGCTGACTTGCAGTTGGACTACGACAAGCAGCTACAATTATCGCCCTAACGGACGAGCTTTCGTCTGTGTCAATGGCGATAATCGACTGACACGTACCCTCTATGGCGCTACTGCCGACTATCTCCTGCAGACCAGTGACCGTCCTTATTTCGTGGTATTGCAGAATAAGGAATATCGTCCTTTGTCTTTCCGTATCAATGGCGTCGACCTGGATAAGGCCGACTATTGTCTGTCGCGCTATCAAGACGGTATGCGCAGCTATGAGGTCAAGCATCTTGCTTGGGGAAAGAAGGCGGTGGTGCGCATCAAGGCTGTCGTCGGTCAGCATGAGAACCGTGTCGTCTGGCGTATTCGTGTGGCAAACTTTAACGGACCCGTTCAGTTGGAGTTGCCCCATCAGCAGACTACTGTCAAATTTGCTGAGGATATATATCTTGCTTGTAATGATTTGACCTTTGCGTTCTTGACGGTTCGCCAGGGTGAGGTGCTCTTTGACCGTTTGGAGAGTGATATGCAGGAAGTGGCTTCTACGATTACTATCAATACGCCCGATAAGTATATCAATCCACTGGGCAGTACCTTGTCGGTGGTGCAGGAAAAGGTAAAGAATGTATCAGTAGAAGAAATGCTCTGGCACTTTCGCTATGATGCCGACCACGACGCCATGCAGCGTCTGTGGCCTTCCATAGAAACTTATGTGCAGTCGATAGACGATAGTCAACTCTCGACACCTCTCTTGGCCAAGAGCTATTGGCTTAACACGATGGCTGCACGCATAGCTGCTTTGATTCAGCAAAATGGTGCTAAGTATTTTGCTAAAGCCGATGAAGCCTTCGCATTGCTCAATGGCCAGTTGTGGATGCGCGATAAGGGCTGTTGGGCAGAGCGCAAGGATCAGGACGGTCTGCAGCGCTTGCACGATACTCCTGCCTTGTGGTCTATTTATGCACCAATTGACTATGATGCATGTACTCCTGAGCAGGCCTATCAGGCCACGAAATATATGGACCAGGCGATTCCACATATCCCCGTGACGCCCGAACTCTCTACGCTGGCCACCAGCAACTGGATGCCTTATACGTGGGATATGAATAATGTCTATCCTGCAGCTGTCATGCGTGCTGCGCTGGCTTGTTTCAAGGCTGGTCGCAATGAAGAAGGCTTCCGACTGCTGAAAGCTAACATCATCGACCAGATGTTTGATGGCTCATCGCCTGGCAACTTTGCTCAGACCAGTAAGTTTGATGCGGTCAATGGTGAGCAGGGGCGTGACGCGGCTGAAGGAATTAGCATGGCGATGCGCACACTGACAGAGGGACTTTTCGGTATTCGTCCCGATGCTTTCAGCCGTCGTTGTATCATCCATCCGGGATTCCCCGAGAGGTGGGACAGCGCCTCTATCAGTACCCCTTATGTTAGTTATCGCTTCCGTCGGCAGGGTAATTTGCTCACCTATGATATTACGCAGCATTTCACTGAGGCTCAGCAGATTGTGTTGCGCATCAATCTGGGAAAGGGCGAGTATCGTGACATTGAGGGAACCAGCGAGGCACACCAAGTCATCAGCGTCGAGGCTCCCTTGAAAATGCCGGAGGTCTATATGTATAGCTCTTACGAAGAGCAGCCCCCAACACCAGACGGTACCGAGGAACCCACGTTCGACTTGAAGTTCCACAAGGTGGCACTGGAGAAATACTATAATGACTCCGTCAGTCATATCAGTCCAGAGGTTGTCGATACCTTCTTCCGCAAGCAGATTGTCAAAGGAGAATACCTCATGATGGGTGTACCTTTCCAGACACCTGCTGAAGGTCCGAATATAGTCTGTGCATCTCTGTCCGACCAGTATCCCGATAAGGTCGCCATCCCTCTGAAGGGACGTGCCTCGCGTCTATGGCTGTTGCTGGCAGGTACCACTTCTACCCGTGAGAGTCGTATGGTCAATGGTCTGCTCGTAGCACGCTATGAAGATGGCTCCGCCGATACCCTGCGACTGGTGAATCCTGACAACTGGTGTCCCGTTGAGCAAGACTACTATGTCAACGACTATTCCTTCCATGTATTACAGCCACGTCCCTACAGGGTTAGCTTTGATACAGGTCTTGTCAGTCGTCATCTTAGCAAGGTGATGGGTGTCAAGGGTACTTCCGATCTCATGATTCCTGGTGGCGCAGCCCAGATGCTGACGTTGGTCCTCGACCCAGAGAAGAAACTCATTTCCTTCGATATCTGCCCACAGTCCAATCAGGTTGTTATTGGATTGATGGGACTTACCATGCAATAACGTTAGTAACTAAAAATATTAGTTAATGGAATTTAAAAACTAATACTTTTAGTTGTTGGCAACGAAAATTTTTAGTTACTTTGCAGCAGATATTGATATTGAAGCATCAAATTGGTAAACCCAAAACTCTGAAACAATGAAGAAACTGACCAACAAGGAAAAGGAAATTATGACGCTGTACTGGCAGTATGGTCCGATGTTCGTGCGTGAGTTGCAGGAACATTATGACGAGCCACGTCCACACTTCAATACGTTGTCGACCATCGTCCGCATCTTGGAGCGTGAGGGCTATCTGGGCCATAAGCAGTTTGGCAACACCTATCAGTACTATCCGCTGGTGTCAGAGAAGGAGTATGGTCGTTCGTCTATTGCAGGTGTCATCAAAAACTATTTCAACGACTCCTATCTCAGTGCTGTCTCCTCGTTTGTCAAAGAAGAAAAGATCAGCGTTGACGAGTTGAAAGAACTCATCGACCAGATAGAAAACAGTAAATAGCAGATTTATGACAGGCTTTCTGATTTATGACGCCAAGGTAGCGGTACTCATCGTAGTGTTCTACATGTTCTACCGCCTGTTGCTCTCAAAGGAGACCTTCCATCGGGTAAACCGCGTGGTACTGCTGTCGACGGCTCTGCTGTCGTTCGTGTTACCACTGTGTGTTATTACGACGCATCAAACGGTGGTGCTCGATGCCGTACCTGTTGTGTCTGTAGGCGACTTGCGTCCGGAGGTGTTAGAAGAGGAACCCTCTTTACCCTTGTGGCAGACGGTTATACCTATTCTATATATAATAGGTGTACTGGCCACGCTGAGTCACACCTTGTTGTCTGTATGGAAAGTCATGATGCTGGTACGTCGCAGCAAGCGCTATCCGCAAGCCGATGGTACTACGCTCTGTGTGGTCAAAGACGATGTGCCACCATTCAGTTTCTGCTCCTATATTGTTATGAACCATAGCGACTATGAGGCTAACGATGCCGCTGTACTCGCCCATGAACGGGGACATATCCGTCAGCACCATTCGTGCGACGTACTCCTCGTAGACCTCCTCACCGCCCTCCAGTGGTTTAACCCCGCTATGTGGATGCTGCGCGCTGACCTGCGTGCCATCCATGAATACGAGGCCGACGGTGCAGTACTCTCCCAAGGGATTAACGCGCGTCAATATCAATATCTGTTAATCACCAAGGCCGCGAGCATTGGCGGGTACTCCATTGCCAACGGTATCTCTCACAGTACCCTTAAAAACCGTATAACCATGATGTTACATAAGAAATCACCACGTAGCAGTTTCATGAAGCTGCTCGCCCTCGTACCTATCGTAGGTGTTGCCCTCGCCCTGAATGCTGAGACGGTCAATGACTATGTCTATCAGCAGCCTCCCAAGAAGATTGTCAAGAAGGGCAATAAGAGCGCTACTGCCAAGATAGGCAATAATACCATCGAGATTATTCCCGACACAGTCAGCAATGTACGTATCGACAATCCTGAAGTAGAGTGGATTGGGATTGCTGTCAAAGAATCAGACAAGAAGCCCATGGTGCTGCTGGAAGGACATCGCATCACCTACGAGACCCTCAAGAGAATGGATTCTGAAGAGATAGCCTCTATCTCTGTGCTGAAAGGCCAGCCTGCTGTAGACCAGTATGGCGAGGAAGCCCGCGATGGTGTTGTGCTTATTACCACTAAAAAAGGTGTCAAAGATATCTCCGTCCCCGTTGAACAGACCCCTGAATACTTCGATGTCGTCGAGCAGATGCCAGAGTACCCTGGCGGTCCATCAGCCCTCTTAGAGTATCTTGCCACAAACATCCGCTATCCTGAATCTGCAGAAAAAGCTGGCATCCAAGGCCGCGTCATCGTCACCTTCGTGGTCATGAAGGATGGCAGCATCAGCAATGCGAAGATTGTCAAGAGCGTATCGCCAGAACTTGATGAGGAAGCTCTCCGTGTCCTCAGTGCGATGTCTAACTGGTCGCCAGGCATGCAGAATGGTAAAGCTGTCAATGTGAAGTACGCGGTGCCCATCTCTTTTGCTCTCCCCGATAGTAAAGTTGAAGAGACTAAAGAGAGTTCTGTAGTCGTTGTGAGCGGAGTGAAATAAAGATTTTTTGACAAAACAAAGTTTAATAAAATCTTAATTTATTAATTACTAAGAATTTATAAAATTATTTTTGTATACTCTTTAATAAAGAGTCCTTATCTTTGCGGCAATAATCCAATGCAACCGTAAATGATTAGATTCTTCATTTTGATAATATGCCTGTTAGCCTTGGCCGCGATGGCCAAGGCGCAGGTTTCTACTGACAAGAAAGAAGTCAGCATACCAGACTCCGTCAAGAGTCCGGTAACTGACTATGAGGAATGGTTGCGCAATGAACCCATGAAACCTGAACGCTGTGACAGTTCTGTGCTACGCCCCATGCTGCCTCGCATTGACCGTGTCTCTCCTGACAAACTGTCTCCTTTACCCTCTAAAAAGATAGAAGTAGTTGTCATGACGCCCCAGTTACGCCAGGATATGCGACTGGCTTATCAGAGCCATTTTCTTGAACAGCAACGCAAGGAGCAGGTGGGTGGCGCTATGACTATAGGACTCCCCATTCTTCCGCTGATAGCCTTTGCTGTCAAGAAAATCTTCCCTAAGCACAAATCAAAGAAGGAACGACAGCGCGAGAAACTACAAGAAATACTGGATAACTACTGATTAATTCTAAAATTCTCACAAGTTGTTGCAACTTTTCTGCCTGTTTCTTACGTCAAACAGACGAAAGAATAAAAAAATGACGCAAGACTGTAGTAAATCAACACAGCATTGCGTCTAAGGAGAAAAAACAACAATTTAAATTTTACGATTATGAAACATTTAGTATTTGCAACCCTGATGTGCATTTCCGCCCTGAGTGCCAAAGCACAAGTTCTTACCTCTGAAACCGTTAAGAACGGATATGAGACAGCCGTCAATATGTCCGAGAGTGATTTCTGCTACAATGCCGATTATACAGAAGATGACATCACCACCATGTATGTCTATCAGAAAAGCGGTGATAGCAAGAATGTCCAGCTGACTCCCTATCGCAAGCATGACTATACCTATGCTGCTGACGGCATGCTGACCAGCAAGGTGACCTCACAATGGGACGATATGAACAACTGTTGGACCATTGCTTCTCGCTACGACTACAGCCTTGACCGCGACATATATAGCATAGAGTACGGTCACTATAACAACAAGGCCAACAGCTTCGAGCAGCCTGTGGACAAGATGATCTATACCTTGCAGCCTTATAGCGATGTCCACTACATCAGTCACTATCGCCGCCAAGACCCTTCCACACTGTATCAACTCATCAGCGAGATGCAAGTTATAGAAATGCCCCTCCTCTTTGCCGAACAATATAGTGCACAGTAGTTTAGCTGTGCACTTTTTCTATAATAAAATTTGCATTTTCACTCGTTTATTCGTAACTTTGCCAGCAATATGCAGAAATTAGTTGAACTTTACAAGAAATGGAGTGGGGAGGAACCCCAGAACGTACAGCAGTTGACGGCTGGTGGAAGTAACCGTGAGTACTATCGACTGACGTCTTCGGTGGGTAAGAGTGTGATAGGTTGTGTGGGTACGAGTCGCGATGAGAACCATGCCTTTGTTTATCTGTCGCATCATTTTACCAAGCGCCAATTGCCAGTGCCAGAGATTCTGGCAGTGAGTGATGATGAGTTGCGTTACCTGCAGACCGATCTGGGTTCTGTATCGCTGTTTGATGCCATCCGTGGTGGACGTGAGGCTGGTGGCCGTTATACGCTGAAAGAGCAGGAACTGCTGAAGCGTACCATCCGTGAGTTGCCGAATATGCAGCTGCGTGGAGCCCGTGAGCTTGACTTCACCAACTGCTATCCACAGCCGGAATTTGACACCAACTCCGTACTCTTCGACCTCAACTATTTCAAATATTGTTTCCTGAAAGCCACTGAGCTTGACTTCCACGAGCTGAAGCTGGAGGCCGACTTCCGCCTGTTGGCAAAAGATCTGACGGAGGCTGGTGACGAGCAATGCTTCCTCTATCGTGACTTCCAGGCTCGCAATGTAATGCTGGTAGATGGTAAACAGCCTTGTTTCATCGACTTCCAGGGTGGCCGTCGTGGCCCGTACTACTACGACTTGGCATCGTTCTTGTGGCAGGCATCAGCCAAGTATCCCCACAAGTTGCGTCGTGAACTGGTCTATGAGTACTACAATGCCTTGAAGCAGTTTACCGAGGTGCCCACACCCCATCGTTTTGTCGAGCGCTTGTCCCTGTTCGTACTGTTCCGCCAGTTGCAGGTGTTGGGTGCATACGGTTTCCGAGGCTATTTTGAGCGAAAGGCCCACTTCATCGAGTCTATACCCCCTGCTATCCAGAATATTCGTGAGTTGCTTGACGAGCGCGACTTCCCCTATCCTTATCTGGTTGACGTGCTTCGCCGACTGACGGAACTGCCGCAGTTCCAGTATGTGGAAACGATGGCCAGTCGTGCCGACGGTTATAAGACCACCAATCTGAATCCTTACAAGCCTCACCCACAAGATGGACCTGCAACGTTTTCCAAGTACGATGCACAAGGCCCGTTGGTGGTGCGCGTCTTCAGCTTCTCTTATACGAAAGGGATTCCTGAGGATGAGTCGGGCAATGGTGGTGGTTACGTCTTTGACTGCCGTTCTACCCACAACCCTGGCCGTTATGAGCCGTATAAGCAGTTGACGGGTCTTGATGAACCGGTTATCCGTTTCTTGGAAGACGATGGTGAGATACTGACGTTCCTGGATTCAGTCTATAAACTGGCCGATGCCCATGTGCGCCGTTATATCCAGCGTGGCTTCACCAGTCTGATGTTCTGCTTTGGTTGTACGGGTGGCCAGCACCGTTCTGTCTATAGTGCGCAACACCTTGCCGAGCATATCCACGAGAAGTTTGGTATCGAGGTGCACATCTGTCATAGGGAACAAAAAATTACCCAAACGCTTGAAAGCGTTGGGTAATTTCCTTATACTTTTATCATCTGGCCGTTAGCGCCAGATGATTTTTTTACCGTTCTGAATATATATACTGCCAGTTTGAGGTGTAACAACTTTATTGCCTAGCAAGTCGTAAAGTTGGCCATTGGTCATTAGCTGCTGGCTATTGGCTATTTCCTCGATGCCTGAACCAATGCTGACAATAGGTTCGATGGCGATGTTGCCATTGGGCATCTGTAGGGTAAGCTCATTGCCCTGAACCTCCTTGCTGACAGCACCCGTAACTTTCCAACCCGTAACAATCTTGCCTTCTTCGTTGGCTGTGGCATTGAGGGTGATGGTGCGATCCTTGAAGTACTTGCCGTCGAACGTGTTGCCTGACAGCTTGATGTTGTTAAAAGTAATCGCTATGTCACTCTTTTTGGTCTTGTTGATGGTCAGCGTTCTGGGGGTGCCAAGGTTCCACTGGTTGCCGATGTGCTGGTAGAAATAGTTGGGGCGACCCTCTGCCCAGTTCTTTGCATCGTTGAACTTGTTGGTAATCTCGCTACGGTTGTCGGCAGGCCACCAGCCCCAGCCGGGGTTGTACTTGTCGCGGTGGGCCACAAACTCCTCCATGGCCTCGGCCTTGATGAGGTCTATCGTCTCGCCGGTACCCCTGCCGTTCATGAAGTCACCCATGAAGACGCAGCACTTGTCGATGAACAGGTTCAGCAGATCAGTGTCTTCCAGCATGTTCTTGATAAGACGCGTTGCCGGCTCGGTGAATGCCCAGTTGTCGTTCTGGTATTTGCTGGGATTGTAGAGCAGGTCGATGGTGTTGTAGTTATTCTGGCGACCGTAGAGTCCCAGTCCGAAGTCGGTATCCTTCACGATGACGCGGAATCTCTTGGGCAGACCTGATTCTGTGTCTTCATCATTGGGGCGCCACAATACGAAGTTGTTGCCAGGGAAGTCGATGTTTCCATAGAAGAGGTTCATCACCATGACAGTCAGATACTCATCGACGTCTATCCATTCTTCATATTGTGCCTTGGTGTGGCCCTTCTCGCTGTAGAACGCTTTGAAGGCTTCGTAGAAATCATTGGTACCTTCCTTCAGCTCCTCGATGAAATTGTCACTATTGCCGTTTTTCTCATGGGAAATCTCAATGAGGTCAATGTCCTCCAGACCGTTGTAGTTGCTGTAGATGTTATCCTCGTTGGATCGCTCACGGATATTCAGCATACCCATATACTCACCATTGATATAGAGCACGGCAGAGTGGCAGGCCTGCCAGTCGAGGTCGGTATGGCTGGCCATGGTGCGCTGGATGATAGCATCGCGGAAGTAGAGGTCGCTGAAGTCATTACCACCGTCGCGCAGAGAGAACGACTTGAACTTCTTCACGCCCGGCTTCTGGTCGGGGAAGAACTCATAGACGAACTGCTTGTGGTCGGGGTCGAAGCGCTTGTTGGCATAGAGTGCCAGCGACTTCAGTGCATTGGAACGCGACTGTCCACCCTGGATGCGGAGCTCGCCGAGTTGATTGAAGGCACTTTCCTCACCTTCTTTCGGGAAGAACTCAATGTTCATGGGGCGGCGCCAGTCGTGCGTCTTCTTGTCCTCCTTGCTCTTGTTGTTGGCAAACAGACCTATCTCGCTGTCATTCAGATATTTGTCGTTGGTCTGGATGGAGAAGATGGGGAGCGTTATTTCTCTTGGGTGGAACACATACGACTGGGCGGTGCTCATGGGTGACAGCCAGCCGTTGCAGAACGCCTTGGCACGCACCACCGTTGTCTTGGTGATGTTGATGGCTGACGAGTATTTCTTGCTGGTAGCAACGGGCTCGCTACCGTCGGTCGTATATCGGATGACGGTACCTTCGGGAGCACCTTCCGGCAGGCTCAACTCCAATTGGAAGGCGGCAGGTGAAGAGGTTGCAAAGCCCTTTTTGCCAAATACGACTGCACCGAGGATATTATCCGTTGTCTCGCCACAGTTGGCTGCACCTGGAGTAGGTGTAACCTGATAGCCCCACTCGTCGCCACCGTCGGTCTTGCGTCCGTAGGCCACGTCGGGAGCAGGCATCTTGGCCATGCCTTCCAATTTTTCCACTACATCGCCACCCTTGAACAGATAGAGGTTGCCGTCCTTGCCAGACTCCAGACGGAAACTGGTGTGCAGACCTTTCTCCTCCTTGTCGCAGTAGATAACGACATAGCCCTTGGCAGGAACCTCTTGGTCAGGCAACTTGTAAGCCTTCTTTTCCTTGTTCTTGTTGCTGATTTTGTAGTCTTTCAGATTGATGGCGGCATCCGTGGGGTTATACAACTCTACCCAAGAGTCGGGGAACTCCTTGATGTCATCCATGATGCATTCTACGTTCGACTGCATCAGCTCGTTGATTACTAAGTCCTGTGCCTGTGTGTTAGCGGCAATAGCCAGGAAGGTTAAGATTAAGTAGAAATGTTTCATCTCTTTTGTTAGTTAGTCGTGCTTCATCCGAAGCGAAGTTAGTTGTTATTTGTTAATGATTATTTTCTTTCCGTTCTGAATGTATATCCTGTCGGCCTGTGGTGTCTTCACTTTGTTACCCATGAGGTCGTAGATAGTTGAAAATTTAGAGTTGAAAGTTGAATGTTGAACATCCTCGATGCCGGAGATGTCGCCGAACAGAGGCTCGATGGCGATGCTGCCCTTAGGCATCTGTAGGGTCAGCTCATTGCCCTGCACCTCCTTGCTCATGGCACCTGTCACTTTCCATCCTGTCACCTCATCTCCCCCTGTTGCCTGGCCGACGATGGTCAATGTCCTATTTTGATAGTACTTGCCGTCGAACACCTTGCCCGTCAGTTTTACGCCATTGACGGTTATCGTGATGTCCCCCTTAGTCTGCTTGTTGATGGTCAGTGTCCTGAGTGTACCCCAGTTGTAGTAGTCTGCCAATTGCTTATAGACGTAGTAGGTGCGTTGGTTCAGCCAGTTGCGGGCGGTGTTCAGCTCGTCGTTGTAGTTAGGCCACCAGCGATTAATGAGTTCACGGTGATAGGGATATTCCGTCTTAATCATGTCGTACATCGCATCCCACACCTCGCGCGTACCGTTCTCGTTCAGGAAGTCGCCCATATAGATAGCAGCCCTATTCAGGAACTCGGTCTTGAAGTCAGTGTCCGCCATCAGGTGACGGAACAGGATGGTGTGCTCTGGCTTGTTAGCCCAGTTTCTGTTGGGGTCGTAGTTGTTGTTATAGAGCCATTTGATGGTGTTGTAGTCGGGCGACGAACCGTAGAGTCCCAGTCCGAAGTCGGTGTCCTTGGTAATCCAGCGCCACTTGCCGCCCTCAGCCTGTGGACGCCAGATAACGTTGTTGTTGCCTGGGAAGTCCTGGTTGTTGAAGTAGATGTTCTCAATCATCAGGTTGATATACTCCTGCCAGTCCATCCACTCTGCATATTCAGCCAGCGTGTGCCCCGTCTCATTATAGAAAGCCTTGAAGGCATTGAAGTTGTCCCACGTACCCTCTTTCAGTTCATTGTCGTTCTCAATCATGTCGATATCTTCCAATCCGTCGTAGTTGGTGTAGATATTGTCCTCGTTGGAGCGCTCGCGGATGTTCAGCAGACCTTTGTATTCGCCGTTGATATAGACGATGACGGGTCTCCAGGCCTGCCAGTCCAGATCCACGTGCTGGGCCATGGTGCGCTGGATAATGGCATCGCGCATGAAGAGATAGTCGAAGTCGTTGCCGGCATTGCGCAGCATGATGCTCTTGAAGTCCTTCAGTCCTGGCTTCTGGTCGGGGAAGAACTCGTAGTTGAGGCGCTTCTCGCCAAAACGCTTGTTGGCATAGATGCCCAGCGACTTTCTGGCGTATTCGCGTGTAGCACCACCCGTCACACGCATCTCGCCCAACTGGTTGATGACGCTCTCTTGGTTTGGTGTCTCGAACAGCTCGATGTTCATCGGGCGGCGCCAGTTGTATTCGTAGTTCTTCTGGTTGTTGCTGTAGGTGCCGTCTACGAAGATGCCAATCTTCGAGTCGTTCAGATACTTGTTATCCGTCATGATACTCACCACCGACAGTGTCAACGCACGGTTGTTGGGGAAGAAGATGTAGGAGTGACAAGTGGAGCGTGGCGACAGATAACCGTCGCAGAACAGCTTGGCACGAACAATCTTGTTGCTGTTGAAGAAGAGGGGAGAGGTATATTCCTGGCTGCTCTCCGTAGGCTCACTACCGTCGAGCGTGTAGCGAATTGTTGTCCCCTCAGGAGCATCGTCGGGCAACGACAGCGTCAGTTTGGTATTGCTGCCTGTTGCAATTTTCACGCGACCTTTCGTGCTGAAAACGGGCTCGCCCAGCACTTTCTTGTAGGTAGTGCCGCAGTTAGCCTCACCAGGTGTAGGTATTGCCTGATAGCCCCAGTCGTCGGCACCGTCGGTCTTCCTGCCGTAGGCAATATTCGGTGCGGGTTGCTTGGCCATACCTGTCAGCTGGTCCACTATCTCGCTACCCTTAAACAAGTATAGCTTGCCGTCCTTGCCAGACTCCAGACGGAAGTTGGTGTGCATGGCAGACACACCCTCGTCCTCACCGGCCTTGTCGCAATAGATAATTACGTAGCCCTTGGCGGCAACGCTCTTGTTGGGCAATTGCCACGCCTTGCTGGCCTTGTCCTTGGTGCCAATCTTGTAATCGCTCAGGTTGATGGCGGCATCTGTGGGATTATATAACTCCACCCATGAGTCGGGGAAATCATTCAGGTCGTCCATGATACAGTCAATGTTCGACTGCATCAGTTCGTTAATCACTAAACTCTGTGCCTTTGTGTTCGTGGCAGTTAGTAGGATAGTTAGGAATAGCAGTATTTGTTTCATGCTGCAAAGGTAATGAATTATTCTCTGACAATATATTGTCAGCCACTTTTTTTCTTCCGATGCAACATACGGCAAAGTTTATGTAACACAGAATAGTGGTGTTTTTATCTCTTTACCTGCGTATCCACCCGTTTGTCGCCTGGTCCTGATGAATGCGATACATTACTGGCATAATGGTTGATTAATTTAGTTAAACATAGGGTTTATGAACTCTCTTATTCTTATGTTGCAAAGGTACAAAAAAACAGTACCCTAAGTCAAGCTTTTCTCCATTTTTTTCTCATTTTTTAATCTCATTTCTTGGTAGTTCTACAAAGATAGGCTTTTCGGGCATCAGTACTGCTTTGGGTAGCGTGACCAACTTGTGTTGTCTTGTCTTAATCTGTACGTTATCATGTTATTATTGTTTTAAGTGAATATTAGCCTATTTGGCGCGCGTGCTGTTACAGCTCAACCCCGAAATCTTATGTTTCCGCCCGCTGCTGTTACAGCTCGCAGTGCAAAGGTACTAAAAACCAGTACCCTAAGTCAAGTGTATTGCTGAGAAAGTAGTGAACCAAAAGAGAGAGGCTGCAAATAAGCAGTGTATGTCGAGAATGTTACATTATTACATTATTACATTTGTAC
>R23__coassemble_428_pt1 | contig 28464 bp, 28 predicted proteins | sample R23__metabat2_high_PE_030 | metagenome-assembled genome bin R23 | reverse complement strand
TTTCAAAGTGACATATAACAGGACAGAAAATATAAAATTTAATAATTTATTAATTTAAAAATTTAAAATATGAGAGTATTATTTTGTAAAAAAAAGAAGGTGAGTGTTATAGTTAAGAGTGATGATTTTATGATCAGCGATCTAGTGGTGAAGACCGCAAAAGGCAAGAAAGAGGTGCGCGTATTCCGCAAAATGGATGATGGCACTCTTAAGGAGCTGAAGAAGGTACGTTCTGTCGAGAAGTCACAAATTAAATCTGCGACTCCATCAGACAAGGCGCCAAACACTACAGCCTCGAAGTCCACTATTAATAATAAAGTGGTGACTATTGACGAGGAGTCCAATCGTAAAATAGGTTGGAGGAAGTTCAGAACAGCTACCATAAAAGCGGGTGGCATCGACGTCTATATGAAGTCTCGCAGAGATGACAGCGCCATAGAAACACTTCTTTTGAAGTACCCAGACTTCAAAAGAGGCATGAAACTCTATGAGGCTGGCTGTAATGGTGCTTGGTCATTTTTGGCCGAAAGGACTATTGAAAGTGTTCGTCGTACATACCAAAAATACTATATGGACTTGGACCTGCTACTAGCTGCATAAATTCTAATTCAAAACAAAATAGTATTTACTTCCCCCAACAACATGGGGGCAGGATAATGCTTGTCCAAATTTTGGCAGGGGTGTAAGGTGTTCCCCTCGTTATACACCTTATTAATATATAAGCGTATGAAAAGCAACAAATCACCATAGGAATATTCATCAATAATAACGAAGTCCCAGACTTCATAATGAGAATGGTAACATGTTACACTTTAGTCAAAACTACATATGACTACGACAAAAATGCCGTTAACTGGCTTTTGGCCAAAACGGCGAGTTATTAACCGACTTAAGTAAAGGCTTTTGAGGAGCAGGGTGCACACTCTCCGTGATTGCTTTGAAAGAGTCCACAAAAAAAATAATATGACTAATAAGAATAGAACGAAGGTTCCGACATATAGTGAACCTACAACGAGCAACAAAGAGGGTGGCACCCTGAAACTTTCTTCAAAGTCTCATGCCAACGAACAAGAAAATGTCTCAAAGTATATGAACTATCCGAACGGATACTTTGCATATCTCAGAATTGGCAAGACGGGTAGTCCAATAAGATTCTACCCGGATGCTAAAACAGCTTATACAGCCACACTTAACGAGTACGATTCTCTTTTATCGCAAGGTGTCTCAGGCAGTAGAACATCTCTTTCCATTTCTGACATGAACGGCAGTATAGTCTATGAGGGTGTGCCAAAAATGAACGGAAAGATACGCTTTTCCATTTACGAGGGGAAAGATGTCTCGAAAACTATCTCTATAACAGATTTCAAAAACACATATTCATTTATAGCTAATAATACAGACATGAAACAGACAAAAGAAAAAATCAGCAATTATGAAGAAGGTGCCCTGGCAGGCAACATTAAGTCTAACGCAAGCACTTTCATTGACAACAACATTCTCACACAGGAGAACGTCAACTTCCTATGCCTCTCCAATACTTCTGCACGCCAAATGGCTAAAGTAGTACAAGAGACGGCCATTATTAATAAGGATACTGACAACGATACATTCACGAAAGCCATACAGGATGTGTCTCTGAACATGATTACCATCACCAAGAAACTGGCTTCCGGTAATCCAACAGACGACAAACATTGCAGTATGCATGATGATTTGCTTTACTGTGCATCCCATTGCAAGTCCTCTGACTACCTGTTTAACGGATCGAACAAGTGGAGAAAGACACCAGGGAAGCTTAATTACTACAAATTGGAAAATGCTATCATGGACATGTATAATAGAGGTCAGGAAATGATTCTTTCCGCATCGAATACAGATCAGCCCAAAGTGAGTATTGCCAAAAGCCAAGTACATAATGACACTCCTGTCATTGAAGAGGCTCCAACATTAACAAATGGACATCGTACATTTACAGAGGTGGTACAGGCCATGACTTCAACAATTATGACATATACGACAACATCAGAAGACATCCGCTTCTACCTGAAAATGAAGTGCTGCTCATTAGAATCCGAAATTAAGTCTCTGACAAACGATGTTGTTACAACGACTTTGAGCGACAACAAGATAACATTTTACTTACCATCTGGCATCTCAAAAGAACTGAAAATTAGCGACTATGCCGACAACATAGCTCTAAGAAACAGTGTATGCTCAATTACAAAGCAACTTTTGATATGTGCGGCTCTCTCAAATAAGACACGAGAATCTATCGCAAATGCTGTAAGTCTCGATACTATTGAGAACTACGTGAACTCTTTGCCAAACTTGGCCGCCTAATTATTAACCAAACGCCTGAAAGCCCCCAAAAGCTTTCAGGCTAATTATAAACATTTAAAACGAAATCATATGAAAAAGATTAAAATTTTCACCCTATTTAGTGGGTACGATTCACAGTTAATGGGACTTATTAAAGCTGTTAAGAAAATCAAGAAACTTTTCAAAGCCATACTTGTTGGTTGGAGTGATAATGACCAAAATGTTCAGCGTATTCACAACCTTACTTTCCCAGAATATGCGGACAGATGTTATCCTGACGTGACGAAAATTCACTGGCCGGGAATACCAGACTTTGATATTCTATTCTATTCAAGTCCTTGTCAAAGTGCCAGCAGATCAGGACGACGTGAAGGTTTTGAACAAGACTCCGGAACAAAGTCTTCTTTAGTTTGGGCTGTGGAAAATGCTATAGCGTGTAAACGCCCAAAATGGCTCATTCTGGAAAATGTCGAGGGCTATTTGGACCCTAAAAACGAAACGACATTAATTAAGTGGGCAAGAACAATTGCCAGTTATGGTTATGCCAGTTGTTTCAAGGTATTGAATTCTGCAGACTTCGGGATTCCCCAGAATCGAAGCCGAATCTTCATGATCTCTATGCGCATAGATGATGAAAAGGATTTTGCTTTCCAATGGCCTATGACTAAGAAGTTAACTGTAAAGCCAGAGAATCTTTTGGAAGACAATGTTGACGATAAGTATTACCTTTCTACTGAAATGGTAGCTACTTACATTGACTTGCTTCGTAATGGCCGCGAAGGCTACAAAACCAAAGTAAACTATTCAAAAAAACACCCTACAAAGTATCTTTCCACACAGTTCATCAGAAAAGTTTCATCTACGGTCACTCCACTTACAAAAAATGGAGCTATTCCCACTTTACAAACAATGTGCGGTGACACTTCCTTAGCTACTTTTGCCAATTGCGGACAAGAGGGAAAGCCATGTGTGGTTGAAGTATGGGAAGGAAAGAAAGGTATCCAACCAGTAGTGATAAAAAGCGAAAAGCCTAGCAGACAGAAGCCAGTAGTCAAAAAGACTCCTAACGGCGCAGAGAGAATCTTGTCTATTATCGATAATCTCAAAGAATGCCAGTATCTAAGAGTCAGAAGACTTACCCCGAAAGAATGTCTTAGGTTTATGGGTGTCGAAGATATGTATATAGACCGAATGCTACAGTCCTATATGCACAAAGGGAAATCTCGCAAGGTTTCTGACTATGCATTATACGGGAGAGCAGGAAACTCTATAGTTGTCAATGTCTTAACAGCTCTTTTTACTTCATTAATCGAGCAATATCCTGATTCTTTTGGTGATTAATGTAATAAATCTCCAGAAGAGTCAAGAACTTTTCTAAAAAGTCTATGAGACTTATTCATAATAAGGGCTTTGTGGTTTATTTTGAGACCATAAAGCCCTTAATTATTATATATCTACTGACTTTGTACCAATTATCTGCGCTTATTTAAACGAAGAGGAATTATCTCGAAAAGGGAATATCCATGTGTGCCCAATTATTAGTTTCATAATATGGGGGATTGCGTCTTTGTTCCACTTGTAGATTTTATCTCCTAAGTCTTCATTAATTTCGCCCCTATGAGTCTTGATAAACTCTTCACGCTCAGATTCTGTCTCAAACATCAATGATATATAATACTCGCTGTTGTCAGAACAACAGACATGGGTACCGCATTTTGTTTGGCAGTCTCTCGTATCTGCAAAGGTTACTTTCAGGAAATATGGCTTCCAATACTTATCTTTCCAGTCATTTGTAAGGCAGGGACCGATAGATTCAGTGCCATCTAAACAGACACGTCGGAAATAAACGCCAGAGAATTGACCATCAAGCATAGCCAAAAGCATATCTGAATGGGCTTGGTCTGAATACGTAGTAATTGTCACTTTCCCGTGATCATCATCCACATCAAAGAGATGGTCGTATCCATTAAGAGGAGGGAAATAGGCATCCAATAATGAAATAAACTCATCACTCGTCAAAGAATCTTTTAGAGCCTTTTCGTCCTCTATGACTATTTCTGTATAGTAAACAGGAGTAGTATCAGGATTCCGGACAGGACCTAAAAGGCATATACCTATTTGGCTTTCATCACCAGGTGTATTCAGAAAACGTACAGCCTTAATAGTCTTTACAACTATTGATGTGCTACTCTCACTTGTGTCTTCTACGCCTGAAAGGAACAACTCATAGTCATTGTATGCCTCTGGCAATGACATAAGTTGGTTCAGCATAGTTGTTTGGTCATAGACTTCACCCTCTATGCCGTTTACATCTGGACTATCCAAAATGCAGATAGTCTTACCTTTTTCGCTAATGCCTAACTGATATTGCTCAGGCAACAAACAGTATTCATCACAAAAGCCACCAAATCGGACATTCGTAGCCTTTACGCCTTCCAAGACCTTTTTTAACTTACCTAAATTCATATTGACTTACTGTTTAACTATGATACGCCCACCACCATCACCAAAGATATTTTCCCCAACAACCTTAACTGAGCGTGGTATATATAATGTCATTCGCTGTTCTTGATTAGCTCTCCATGATAATGCATCATCACAGATAGTGGTTACGCCATCTTTAACCGTGTATTCTGCTTCATTAAATGTATTGAGGCAATTCAGCAAATGCTTCCCATCCTTTGTGTATACGACATTATGGTTATCGATAACTCTGTCGTCATCATCAAAGACCAACATATTTGTAATTTGCTCGACCTCATTATAACGATTATCCCAGTCTTTAATGACACCCATAAGCATATCATCCCCGCACATAGCCAACTCACCATCTACTATGTACTGGTATTCATCTCCGTCCTTTACCCTGTCAAACTCCTTCATTAGATTGTCTTTTTTCAACGTATTTACTGATTACATCTGTGGCAAACTGCTCTTTTGAAGGCATTTCCTGCCAACTTATACTTCCCAACAAGGAATGCTCCTCTGTATCTGCCTTACAAAGCACAAAGCCCATAAAATCATCTTTCTCAACAGTGAAGTAGCCCAGCAGTTCATCACCATTATTGCCAGTCACTATCATGCACATGGGTACATCTATGTCTGCGAAAGAAGTTTCATCAAAGGAAACAATACGGCATGTCTTATCTCCTATCTCCATTTTATGCAGTTCAATGTCACACGGACAATTCAAGCCTATGTAGTTTTCATCATCCAACAGGAACTTACGTTCCGGTTTCAGATTATAGACGAACCAAGGCATGAAGTGAAACACAAAGTCATACATCTCGTCGTCGAAACTATCTGCCTGTTCTTCTATCATGTTACTTTTTGTATTTTCGAATTTATCCATGTCACAAACTTGTCTGATGAACCACATTTATATTTTGGTCATTTAGAATTATTATACTATACCCCCTCTACAATATAATTGTAAATGACCAAATTGTAAAAGTAGAACAATCCCTATAATAATCTTGGAAACCCAGTCATATCTATATCAATTGTATTGCTGATAGAGAATACTTGGTACCAGTCACCATCCCTGTCTTGCTTTTGAAATGTGTCCATAGCAAGTACGCAGGCATTAAAGCTATCTCTATACATAATAGATTCCAAAGCCACATATACGGCTGTTTCAAGCATATCTGCCAATTCCTTATCTTCTTTTTTCAGTTGCTCATAGTAAGTTGGCCCGAAATCTTCTTCATCCATACCAGATTTCCTAAGAGCTCTCTTATACATGTACTCTACCTGCTCAATCACCTCATCGGGCAAATTTATGGTGAAGTCTGGATTACTTTCTTTGTTGTTGATGTCGATACCTACTAATAGTTTTGCCATAATCGTTATTCTTTAAAAGTTTCACATACCCTGCGAAGTTAGCAGAAATAAACGAAAAAACACCGTTTTTATTCAAGTATTATCGTCCTCGTAGCGAAGTTTGCTTCTCAACATAGCCCAAACAGTCAAATCGTTGTCTGCATCATCCATGTTTTCTCCTCGCTTTACCACATCCATAAAAAATTCCTTGATACGTTGCCAATCTATTTGTGGCCTTTTCTGGTCTTTTACGTCCTTTCGCAGAAAGCTCAGCCATTCACCATGAAACGGAGGATCGTATTGAATGGGACTTATTAGGTAATCACCACGTAGCAAATGTATAAAGCCATCTGCCTGGACTATATACACATCAAAGTATTCTGCCAACCACTCTATCGTTTCTTGTTCCTGTATGTCTGACTTGTCTTGTATGGAAGTCTCGTCTATATAGACTATCTTCTTGACTTTAGGAGACTTCTTTGGCTTTAGCGGTCTTAGTTCCATAGGCTTTTTATATATTTACATCTCATTTGCCCCCTCTGTGAAAACAGCACACCAGAAAATAGCCAAAAACACCAGCCAATACCACCGACAATTTTCGTACACCCAATAGAAACTTCCACCAACTAGACCCAAAACTATTATGACCTTGATAATGAAATGAAATGGTTTCAACAAGTAATGAAGAAGCGCATAAACGCCACCACCTATTACCTCAAAAATAAAGCCAAAGATTTCACCAATGCCTTCACTTATTGCAAAGACAAGAAGCATTAGGCCACCAATACCAAGTATCCACAATGTTGTAGTTATCATATTCAGAATACCTTGAAGTCTTTACCCGTAATAATCGAAATAGGTTTTACCATTCGACACAGAACAAGTCCTACAACCACCAACAGGACTTTCACCCAAAAGTGGTCATTATAAAATACAATGCCTGCATAGACCAGATAAAGCGGACTACATACCAATGCTATTGTAACAAGCAAAGTAAGAGCAGCTAACAAGGTTTTCATTTCCAGTACCTTTCGTCGTAAATATTAAAGTCATTGCGATAAAAGAAGGCCATGCCCTCTTTTTTGCTGAATGTCAATACCAGAGGAATGTTCTTTAATCCACAAAGTTGATTCTCTTTATTGGCTTTTAGGGCACTTTCGATATATCGTTTGGCTTTCTCGTCTTTCAAGTCCGAATAGTGGTCAATCAGCAGTACAGAAGAAACTTTCTGGTTGTCTTTGCGTTCTTGATTCACACGCTCAATGTCATCAGACGAGATGATGCCAAACCAGCATACCTCATCCGTCTTTGCGAAGATAGTATCTCCAGTATCCGTCTTACAGTCAATGTAAATCAATTCTATTCCACATTGTTTGAAGGAATCCTCCAGAATTCTTTTGAAATCAAAGTTTTCTGGAACTTCCACAACGATAGGGCTATTGCTGATTAATTGACTGACAGTCCAACCACTTCCTTTCAGCCCAATCCTTTTCAAGACTTTAGGTAATGCCAGCTCAAATTCTTTTGTTTCCATAACGGGTCTGCTACTTTATCGATTTATGCCTCATATCATTTAATTGACCTATCTATTATTTCTTGTAAAGAGTATTGCTTTTCAATTTTTACATCAGTTAGTTTGTCTGATTCTTTACATTGTCCAAATGGGACCAAGTAATATCTCTTTACAATCTCTATCCATTCTTCATATTGCAAGTTTGACAAACTATAATAAAATTGTCTATCAATCCAAAACTCAGCATTACGGCGATCACACCGATTGACAAGGAATGAGACTTCCACAAATACGTCATTCCTCTCAATAATCCTTTCAATCGTATCCATTCTATTCTACGAAAATTAAAAATTGGACATGTAGACTCCATCCATAGAGTAACCCCACTTAAAGATCCTCAATGGATGGAGACAATACATCACTCTATAATCATTTAGTCATTTATTTCTACACATGACTTAATCAATACCCTCTCTCCGCCTATATTGCGAATTTTTCTATCAACCTCATGTATGGGCCCACCACTAGTACTATAACCACTCTCTATGAATGTGTCCTCCTGCCATTCCCGTGTTTCTGGATCAAAATACTTTGCTTGAACTTTCCATGTACTCATAACTTTGATATTTTAAATTATTATGTCTACTCCCTTCTTAGCGTTTCGACTTCCTCTATTATTGGTAATTGGTGTTTAACTCCAATCCCAGTAAGTATCACTCCAAATACCACCAGTAGAACGCCAATTTGTATTGGCTTTTACTGCCTTTTGAAGTTCGTAATAATCATGATTGTTTTGTTGGGTTGTGACAGAAAGAGTCAATCCCTCAATTAGTCCTTCATTAGGACTAACCGTTCTTTTTAATCTTACAGTCCAAACTTTCATAGCTTTAACTATTTTCCTGTCCTTCAGTCCCTTTCCAGACGTTATTATTGGAAAACATGCAGAAACGGAAGTCTCATGCACCAAAAGCGTGGAACCCTCACTGTTGCCCGTTCCACATCTGAGGCCTTCGAACTTGCCCTTGTCTTGAACCGAGCAACGAAGACCCCACGCCGTACGTATATACTATGCCACATATACCAATAAGATATAATATGGACATGATATTACATACCCATGAGCATCTACCGTTGCCATGTTCTGAAGACAAATTGGAGTGTTCGAAGTTCCAGATGTCAAAACACAGCGCCAATAAACGCTTTTACCACTATGTTAGCCCTCTACCAACCGCCACTTTCAGTGGCTTCGGCGCGGAGCTTGCAAAACTATACACCTAAAGGCATACAATCATGCCATGCAAATTTAGTCATTAATCTTTGATTATTTCGCATTTATATGTTTTATTTAAGAAAGATTATACATATCGGGCAACTTTCCGCACTGTATTGACCGAGTGTCCTGTAAGTTTACTGACTTCTCGCAGACTAAGTCCCTTTCTTAGTAACTTGATTTCCTGGCTATATTGTTGCTTCATTTGTTCAGCACTCTTAGTATAACCCTGTTTGCGACCTACAATACCGCCCTGTTCCCTAAAATTCTTATATCCACTATTCATACGTTCACGGATTGTCTTTCTTTCCATTCTGGCTATCTCTGCCAGAATAGTAATAAGAAATTGAGACATGGCGTTGACTTTGCCATCTTCATTCAAAGTCTCTATATTATAGTTCTGGATGAACAAAGACACCTTCATGTTGTTCAAAGTCTCAATGACTTGTAAGACTTGTAGGGTGTCGCGTCCTAACCTACTCAACTCTGTTACCAACACCTTATCAATATGCTGCGCTCTGATATAGTCTAACATTCTGCTAAGCTCTTTTCGCTCAGCATTCTTCTTGGCACCACTTATCTTCTCTGTAAAAACAGAACGAACCGCCCAACCTCGCTGTTTGCAAGTATCAGTCAGTTCGTTTACTTGTCTATCATAGTCCTGTATCAATGTTGATACACGACCAAATATTACCACGTCCATAATCTTTGCTTTTATATGTTTGACTTCCACAAGCAAAGATAGCAGATTATATTGATACAATGAGGTGCAGTAATATATAAGGAGTGATATTTCAGCAATAATTAGCGTTTATCTATATCTGGCAAGAAGTCAAAGCCCAGTTTTTCAACTACCGATGACAATGTCTCAGGTAGGAACTCTGCATAGACTTTTTCTGTTACGCCAGTTGTCGTATGACCTAATAATCGACTTATCTCACTGATGTCTGCACCATTGGCCAAAGCCAAAACGGCCCAAGTATGTCTAGCTACATGAAAAGTAAGTTCCATCTTCCATCCTAAGTCCTTTGAAATGGCTTTCAGGGCAGTGTTTATAGTGTTGTTCCATGAGTTTCGTTTCATATAAAGTGCCTCACTGTCTGTCAAATCAAAGTCTTCGCTCAACAGGTCGAATACATAGACTTTGTTTCTTCCTTTCCATTTATCAAGAATACGGATAACGGGCTCGCTTAATGGGATAGTGTTTCTGTTTCGAGTCTTCACCTGGACTTTCTTTATTTCTTTCTTCTGGAAGTCGATGTCTTTCCACCTGAGAGTCATAACATCAACAAGGCGCAAACCACACGCATGGAAGGAAAAGAGAAACATCTCAAGAAACTCCTTACGGCGTGGTTGCGTAATAGTATCATACTTCTTAACCAGTATTTCCAGTTCTTCCTTCTTCAAATATTTGAATTCCCTGTCTTCTGCCTCTATATCGTCTTCCTCTTTTAGATATAAGCCTTGGATACTTGCATTGATTTCTTTTGAAAGATACCCCAGTCGAGCAGCTTCGTCACAAGCCTGAAATATGGGAGTTAGACCTTTATTAATAGCTGATGGCTTCCTTTTAGCCTTCAATCGCCATGCACGAAAATCACAAATCAAATCCTCATTTATCTCGCCCACATAGATTAGCTCATTGTCTGCTCCATGTGTTCCTTTTCCATTCATTAAAAGAAAATCTGAAAACTTGTTTATAGAAGAAAAACCGTTTTCACGTGTACTTACAGAGATTCTTCCCTTATTATATTTGGCTTGGATTAAATCCTTCGCAAACTCTACGAAGTCTTTACCACTATCAGGTCGCAACAGCTCGTAGTTTTCATCCAGGAAAGCTCGTATCACATCACCCGTGACATGACCTTTCTTCTCATAGTATTGCACAATCTTGGCATCTATATCTGCCAGGCGTTTATGCAGCACAGCATTGTAGTATTTGTAGTCTAAGTCTGTAGTAGCACGTATCTCGCCAATTCCACCATAGCCCTTTTCATTCCAGTCTTTAGGGAAAACGGAGACTTCCGTAGTCTTACGCAAAGAGTCTGCTTGCCAGTTGTACTCGATGTAAATGGGGTATCTCTTGCCTGGCTGCACCTCTTTAGGAGTGCGCAGTTTCAATTTGCCTTTTGGATAGTTCCTTGCTGTTCTGCCCATACTTGTTTTGAAAATTAAATGATCACATAGGGAAAGTTGTTGCAAAGATACAAATTATTGATCATTTTATTTTCATTTTAAGGCTAAAAATGCCTTTTTTGATCGGTTTATTTGGACTTAAAAGACCGAAAAAAGCAACATGGAAAATCTTGGTGATTTATCCATGCTGCTTATTTTTAATTAGTTACGCTTTTCTAAGTCGAATTAAATGATCAATACTCGTCCTCGTTGAATAGGAAGTCTTCCTTGGTGGGGTAGTCGGGCCAAATCTCTTCGATACTCTCGTAGATGTCGCCTTCGTCTTCTATCTCTTGCAGGTTCTCCAGTACTTCGAGGGGTGCACCTGAGCGGATGGCATAATCTATTAATTCATCCTTGGTTGCGGGCCAGGGAGCGTCTTCCAATTTTGAAGCTAATTCTAGTGTCCAATACATAATATTTACAATTTAATTTATGTTGTTTTTGGTTCTCTTTCTGAATTTGCCCGCAAAAGTAATATATTTTTTCTTATTTACAAGCATTCTGCCAAACTTTTTCGCTCTTGCCTGCAAGAAAATTCAACTTTTTGGCCAAAATGAAGAGATAATCGCTCAGGCGGTTGACGTATTGCTGCACTTCGGGCGTTACGGTGGCCTCTTCTGCGAGGGCTACGATGCGACGCTCAGCACGACGACAGACGGTGCGGCAGACGTGGGCTTGGGATGCCTCCTGCGTACCTCCTGGGAGGATGAAACCTTGGCGTTCGGGGAGTTCGTGCATGATGCTGTCGACCTCGTCTTCCAGTTCCTTGATGGCTCCTTCGGGCAGATGGGCAGAAGGGTAGAGGGGCGTCTGGTCTTGGTCAGTAGCCAGGTTGGTGCACACGTTGAACAGGTTGTTCTGGATGCGTTCCACGAGAGTCTTCTCGTGGCCTTCTGGAAGCATGGCGGCAAGGAGTCCGAGGTGGGAGTTGAGTTCATCGATGGTGCCATAAGCCTCCAGACGGACGCTGGCCTTAGAAACGCGCTGACCACCTACGAGTGAGGTCAGTCCCTGGTCGCCCTTACGGGTATATACCTTTGTAATTTTCATAGTCGGGTTAGAAATTAATTTTATAGTTGTGTTTATAGCGTTTGGTGTCGAAAAAGACAATGCCGCAGTAGTAGAGGTCGAAGGTGGTGCCTGTATGTGGGTCACGGGCTATCTGTTGCCATAGCGGCCAGTTGCGCCAGATGTCCTCTACTACTAATATCGTTTGCTGATCACAGCGCGACAACAACGATTGGAAGCTATCCCACTGGTTGATGGTAATGCGGGCGAGTTCGATGCTCGATGTCTGATGTCTGATGTAAGATGTAAGAGGTATGATGTCTGACTGGTGACAGCCAGCATGAAACCACTGCAGGTAGTCGTCAGAAAGGATGACAGTGGGCTGTCGCCAGTTGGCCAGTCGCAGATAGAGTCGCCCCAGTTTCTTGTTCAGCCAGGAATCAGCCGTCAGCTGGTCATAGGCATAGTATGGCCAGTGCTCGTTCACCACATAGCGGACGAACGCATAGTCGGTGGGCGATTGGATGCCGAAACCCCGACAGTGATGGATGCGACTTAACCAGACGAGCCAGCGGTTCATATTCTTAGAGGTGAGAAGCTAGAGGTGAGAGGTTAGTCATCAGTGGGTAACAGGACTACGCCGTGCTGTTTCTTACCATCCATCATGATTTTCAGTGGACGCTCGAAGCGTACATGGCGCACGAACTGCGTTTCCTCAACGGCCGGCATCTGGTCGAGGACGTCCTTCTGCAGTACGCCATCGCCTGTGTAGGTGTTGATGGTGAAGTAGCCCACGCCGAACGATGTCAGGTTCTGGAAGAAGTGTGTGCCCTGTGATGGGTCAACATGATAGTTCTTCAAGCCAGCCTCGACGATGACGCGTGCAGCAGAGATATGTGGCCACTTGACGGGGATGCCCAGCCAGTAGTCGCTCGAGCCCCAACGACCTGGGCCGATGAGTATGTAGTTCTTGTCTTCATTCAGGAACTTGCGATTAATTTGCTCGATTTCATCGGCAATCTGTGGGTTGTTGATGGCTGTAAAGTCATCGTCGGTCTTGACATACACCACGTCGACAACGTCCTCTGAGATGCCGTGACCCAGCGAGTTGTGTGAGCGCAGCAGGCACTGCTCATCAGGAATGGCGGCGAGGTCTTCGTCGAGCACCTGTTTAGAGTCTACGATGGGTCGGATTTGCAAGAGGTAGAACTCGCCTCTCACCTCTTGCCCTTCGCCTTTAAACAGGTTACAAGCAAACTCTATCTCTACAGGTCGGCGCATCTCTTCGGAGCCCAGCTTCTGTGCCAGTTGCAGGATTTCGGGCAATGGGAAGACGCCGTGTTGCAGAACGCCAGAGAACGAAATCACTTTGCGGCCACCCTCATAGATGCCATCTCGGATAATCTGGTCAACAGGGTCGTAGGTCGAGGCGATGCCCTGCAATGAACCATCCTTGTCGGCCTCCTTGACGCGCAGGTTAAGAATGTTGAAACCATCGTCCACCTTGAAGTCGTCGCCCACGTGCGACATATCCAAAGCATAGAAACGTGTCTGCGTCTCGCGCAGGGCCGTATCCATCTCCGAGGTCTGCAACACCTGGTTGGGATGGTGGGGACTGACACGTAGCGTCTGTCCTCCATCAACGATATATTTACCCAGGCCCAAGGCCAGCGAGGCTATACCTTCTTCAGCCAGCTCGTCGCCAATGGGATAGTAGTTCAGTGAGCGTAGCACACCGCTGAATGTGGGGTAGAAGCGCGTGTCGTGCTGCTGACCAACCACCTCTTGCAGGATAACAGCCATCTTCTCCTGGTCAATGACATTCGACGTGGCTGTCATATAGGCCTTCGAGTCCTTGTAGTAGACAGAGGCATAGACGCCCTTGATGGCACAGGCCACCATGCGCAGCATCTCGTATTTATCCTCCAGATAGGGCACCATGTAGGTACTGTAAATGCCGGCAAAGGGTTGGTAGTGCGAGTCCTCCAGCAGACTGGACGAACGTATGGCGATAGGCGCGCTGATGGCGTTGAAGAAGGTGAAGAAGTCTGCTATTAGCGCGTCTGGCAGCTGGGCGTGCATGAAATGTTGCAGAATCTCCTCGTCGGGTGCATCACTCAGCGCGATACCCCAGAGGTTGTTCTCGTCCATGAACTGATCAAAGAAGTCGGTACAGAGCACCACGGTCTTGGGAATCTGCACGTTGGCGTTCTCAAACTGGTTCAATTCCGGATGGCGCTTGATGATGTTGTCGAGGAATGCCAAGCCACGGCCCTTGCCACCCAGCGAACCATCGCCGATGCGTGCGAAGTGTGCAAAGCGGTCGAACTTTAGGCGGTCGAAGACGGCGACGACACCGATGTTCTTCATGCGACGGTACTGCACGATGGCATCGAAGATAATCTGGCGGTGAGCGTCGAGGTCTTGCAGTTTGTGCCACGTCACCGTCTTCAGAAACTGGCTGACGGGGAAGATGGCGCGTGCGCAGAGCCAGCGACTCATGTGGTTGCGCGACACATGGTACTGGAACGAATCTGCCGGGATGTTGAAGATGTTGTCCTGCAACTCCTTCAGCGACTTGATGCGAAACACCTCCTCACGGGTTTTCGGGTCGCGGAACACGAAGTCGCCGAAGCCCATGTGTTCCTCAATCATTTGGCGCAGGTCAACGTTGAACTTCTTGGAGTTCTTGTCCAGAAAGTCGAAGCCCTCGGCCCATGCCTTGTCACGATTGGCTATTTCCGAACTCTCCAGAATCAGTGGCACATACTCATCGCGCTGCCGGATGGCGCGCAGCAGTTTCAGACCTGCCTCGGCGTCGCCCTCCTCCACATGGCTCAGTCGTCCTGGTACACTCTTCAGTGGGAAACGCGTATCGCTGATGACACCCTGCACGTTGTCGGGATAGCGGTCGTACCACTCCATAGCCTCCTCGTAGTTCGTGGCCAGCACCACCTTCGGACGGCCGCGCTTTCGCTGGGCGGCAGCGTGCGGGTTCAGCGCCTCCGTCGAGAAGTTCTTCGACTGTGCCAGGATGTAGTTGTACAAGTTGGGCAGCACGCTGGAGTAGAACCGGATATTATCTTCTACCAGCAATATCATCTGCACGCCTGCCTCATGGATGTCATGGTCAATGTTCATCTTGTCTTCTATCAGCTTGATGATGGACAGAATGAGGTTGGTGTTACCCAGCCAACAGAACACGTAATCGAAGATGGACATATCCTCGTTCTCTATGCGCTTGGTGATGCCGTGCGAGAAGGGCGTCAGTACCACACAGGGAACGTGAGGGGCACGCTGTTTGACGTCGCGGGCTACGGCAAAGGCGTCGTTGTCGGCATTACCAGGCATACAGATTACCAGGTCGATGTCAGTGGTTTCCAGTACACTGCACGCTTCCTCGGTTGTTGATACCTGTGTAAACGTGGGTGGATAGCGCATACCTAGTTCCATGTACTCGTCAAATATTTTCTCGTCAACACGTCCGTCGTCCTCCAGCATGAAGGCGTCGTAGGGGTTAGCCACTATCAGTACGTTGAAAATGCGGCGTGTCATCAAATTGACGAACGACACATCCTTTAGAAAGAAGTTATTAAACTCCTGCGGGATATTATTGGTGGTATCACTCATCGTATAGTTCTTTTGGCTTACAAAGATACTAAACTCTCCTGACCAAGGGGCAAAGACGCAGCTTTTTTAACAAAATGTAACCTTTTTGTAAAAATATTCGTTTTTTTCCATTGTCATGTCAAATATATTTCCTATTTTTGCGTTGTCAAAATGACATAATGCTACTTGAAGCAATCTTTTAAACCTATATACTATGAACGTAGAGAAAATCATGCAAGACCTGGAACGCAAGCACCCAGGCGAAGTAGAGTTTTTACAGGCTGTACGTGAGGTACTGGAGTCTATCAAGGATGTTTACAATCAGCATCCGGAGTTTGAGAAAGCCAAGATAGTGGAGCGCATCGTAGAACCGGAGCGCATCATTACCTTCCGTGTGCCTTGGGTCGACGACAAAGGCGAGGTACAGGTGAACATCGGTTACCGTGTACAGTTCAATAGCGCTATCGGTCCGTATAAGGGCGGCCTGCGCTTCCATGCTTCAGTGAACCTGAGCATCTTGAAGTTCCTGGGCTTCGAGCAGACCTTTAAGAATGCACTGACCACACTGCCGATGGGTGGTGGTAAGGGTGGTTCCGACTTCTCACCACGTGGCAAGAGCGACGCTGAGATTATGCGTTTCTGCCAGGCCTTTATGTGTGAGTTATATAAGGTGATTGGTCCTGATGTCGACGTGCCTGCTGGTGATATCGGTGTGGGTGGTCGTGAGATCGGTTACCTGTTTGGTATGTATAAAAAACTGACCAGCCAGTTCCACGGTGCTACCCTGACGGGTAAAGGCATTGAGTGGGGTGGCAGTATCCTGCGTCCAGAGGCTACGGGCTATGGCGCCTTGTATTTTGTGAACCACATGATGAAGACGCATGGTCTGGACATCAAGGGCAAGACCATTGCATTGTCTGGTTTCGGTAATGTGGCATGGGGTGCCGCCAAGAAGGCTACCGAACTAGGTGCCAAGGTGATAACTATCAGTGGTCCTGACGGTTATATCTACGACCCAGAGGGCTTGGATGACGAGAAGATAGAGTATATGCTGGAGTTGCGTGCCAGTGGCAACGATGTCTGTCAGCCTTACGAAGAGGAGTTCCCAGGCTCGAAGTTCTTTGCAAACAAGAAACCTTGGGAGCAGAAGGCCGATATCTATCTGCCCTGTGCTACGCAGAACGAGTTGAATGGTGCCGATGCCGATATGATACTGGCTAATAAGCCGTTATGTGTTGCTGAGGTATCGAACATGGGATGTACAGCCGATGCTGTCAACAAGTTCATTGATGCCCAGCAGCTGTTTGCTCCTGGCAAGGCTGTCAATGCCGGTGGTGTGGCTACCAGTGGTCTGGAGATGACGCAGAACTCGATGCGTATGGCATGGAGTGCCGAAGAGGTTGACCAGCGCCTGCACCATATCATGTCGGGTATCCATGAGCAGTGTGTGAAGTACGGCAAGGAAGGCAACTACGTCAACTATGTCAAAGGTGCCAATGTTGCTGGCTTCATGAAAGTTGCTAAAGCCATGCTCGCACAAGGAATAGTATAGAGCATGGAACCCACCCCAACCCCTCCCCAAGGGAGGGGCTATTGAGAAGAATGAAGAATAATAAAAGAAATACCAATAGCAGGTACGCAGTATGTTTATATTGTGTGCTTGTTATTGGCATGCTCTTCATAGCACCCCCTCTCTTTGGAGGGGGATGGGGGGAGGTTTCAGCTCAAGGCTTGCAGCGAGGTAAGGCTTCGTTTTATGCCAAGAGGTTTCATGGACGTAAGACAGCCAGTGGTGAACGCCTGCATCCTGACAGTCTGACGTGTGCACACAGAAGCTATCCTTTTGGTACCTTGTTGCGTGTCTATAACCCTGTCAATGGGCGTAGCGTCAATGTGCGTGTTACCGACCGTGGCCCTTATGTCCAGGGCCGAATTATTGACCTGTCGTGGCGTGCTGCCAAGGAACTCGGCATCATCGGACAGGGTGTTGCCACCGTTTTTGTGTCGAAGGCCGACACGTTTGTCGTGCCTTTCTTGCCTACCGACGAGATAGAGATTCCTGATTTGGAACTGGAGACCAACGATGGTGCTCCAGCACTGAATCCTTTCTGGAAAGACATGAAGGCCGACCAGTTGCAAGAACAGCAGAAAACGCAGTCCAAGACACCCGCAAAAACACCGAAGAAGGGTAAAAAGGTTAAATAAGTAACTTATTTAGTCATTTCTTGCAAATATTTGAAATTTATTTTGTATATTTGCAAACGAAATGAAAGAAATCAACAGATACCTCGGCCGGGAATTACTACTGGTCGGACTATTTTTTTTGTCATTGGCTACAACAGTCAGTGCCACCCCGTCGTTGTGGGGCAAGAAGAAAGCCAAGAAGGAAGTTCAGGAGAAACCAAGCGACTATAAGAAGCTGACAGGACGCGATAGCGTAGAGATGCAGGGTGTGATGAATGTTATCCAGAAGGGTGACAGCATCCTGTTGGAGTTGCCCGTCAGGTTGGTGGGGCGTCCTTTCTTAGTCCACAATAAGTTGCAGCAGGTGCCTGTGGAGTTGAATGATGCCAATGCTACGAAGGGTGTGAACTACGAGAACCAGATGATCCGTTTCGAGTGGGACAAGCCGCATAAGAACATCATCATCCGTCAACAGCGCGTCACTCCCGATGTCAAGCCAGGAGCCCTGATAGCCCGTTCGGTGGTTGACAACTATATCGACCCGGTAATCGCTACTATCAAGGTGTCGGCAGTAGCCAACGACTCCTCAACGGTCATCTTCAATGTCAGTGATTTGTTCAATGGCAGGAGAAACATCCTGAATGATGTCTTCAACGAACTGAATATCGGTACTAATGTTCGTCGTGAATTGTCGCGCGTCATCAGTGTAAAGGCCTTCGAGCGTAGTGTGGAGGCTGTCTCTGAGCTGACCACCATCGTACAGGAAGGTAACGACAAGGTGAATATCACCGTGGTGGTAAGCACCAATATCCTCCTGTTGCCCGACGAACCGATGCGTCGTCGCCAGGAAGACTGGCGTGTAGGCTACTTCTCCAAGTCGTCCGTGCAGTATAGCGACGAGCAGCAACAGGTGAAGGACATCAACTATATCAGTCGTTGGCGCTTGGTTCCCAAGGACACTGCAGCCTATCTACGTGGTGAGTTGACAGAACCTGTCAAGCCCATTACGTTCTATCTGGATCGTGCTACCCCTCAGCACCTGCGTCCGTATATCATACAAGGTATTACTGACTGGAACCGTGCTTTCGAGCAGGCTGGCTTCAAGAATGCCATTCGTGCGTTGGTGCCCGACGATACCCTCGATATTGATAGTGACGACCTTAAATACTCTGTACTGACCTATGCCGCTTCGGAGCTGAGCAACGCCATGGGTCCTTCGACCATCGACCCGCGAACAGGTGAGATTCTGGAGGCAGACATCATCTGGTGGCACAATGTGCAGGCACTCATCAGTCAGTGGGCGGTGGTACAGACAGGAGCTGTTAATCCACAAGCACGCACGCTGAACCTGCCCGAAACATTGATGGGCGACGCCATCCGTTTTGTGGCTTGTCATGAGACAGGTCACTCGTTGGGATTGCGCCATAACATGATAGCCTCTGCAGCCTATCCTACTGATTCTCTGCGCTCACCATCGTTTACTGAGCGTGTGGGCGGAACTGCCGCCAGCATCATGGACTATGCCCGCTTCAACTACGTGGCACAGCCTGGCGATGGTGTCAAGGTGCTGTCGCCCCATATCGGTCCTTACGACCTGATGGCTATCGACTGGGGTTACCGCTGGTTCCCTGCTGAGGCCAACGAGCAAGAGGAACTGAGTAAGTTGCTGGCCCGCTATCAAGGTAAGGAATACCGCTATAGTGAAGCACAGTCTATGCGCGATGCTATTGACCCACGGGCGCTGAGTGAAGACTTGGGTGACGATCCTGTGAAATCGGCCACTTTGGGCATCCAGAACCTGAAAGTAGTAGTCAAGCACCTTGTGGAGTGGACACGCAATGATGAAGCAGAACAGAGTTACGACGAGGCCGCACGCCTCTACAAAGCCGTTATCCACCAGTGGCAACTGTTGCTTTACCACGTGATGGCGAATGTGGGTGGCATCTATCTGGAGCGTCCAATGATTACGGCTACAGGCCAGATACAGCCTGCCTACATCTATGTCGAGAAGGAGCGCCAGCGCCAGTCTGTGCAGTTCTTGTTGGACGAGGTGCTGTGCTTCCCGCAGTGGCTTTTCGGCGACGAACTGTCCAAGCAGATTTTCTTGATTAGAAAGACACCGAAGGGCACTTCCGAACAGGAACCTGCCATGTTGCTGAAGAACGCCCAGAACTATGTGCTCTGGGACCTGCTGACCAACGAGCGTCTGGTGCGTATGTACCAGAACGAGTGGGTGAATGGCAACAAGGCTTTCTCTGCTGTCGATATGATGCAGATGATGCACCAGCACATCTTCCGTAAGACTCTCAGCAGTCAGAAGTTGAATGTGATGGAGCGTAGCTTGCAGAAAGCCTTTGTCGATGCACTCATCACTGCTGCTGCTGAGCAGGAGGGTATAAAAGTCAATAAGAAGCTGACCGATGAGTCGGCATTGTCTGACAGTCGCAGTCGTACTATTGACATGACGAACAGCCAGATTAGTCGTATCAGTGATGCGCTGAGTGTGAAGCGTGGCGAGCTGATGCGCATCCTGCAACTGCTGAAGAGTCGCCGTGCTACAGGTGACCTGAGCACACAGATGCACTACGACGATGTCATCCTAAGAATACAGACAGCCTTAGGACTACAGAAATAACCTAAAGAACAAAACGAAAACGCCTATGAAGAAAATATTCTTATTAACCATAGCACTTGCTTTCGCACTGGTTGTGATGGCCCAAGAGCGTGTGGTCACTGGTGTCGTCATGGATGGCGAACTGGAGGGTGAGCCACTTATCGGTGCTACCGTCAGTATTGGCGACGGTAAGGTAGGCAAGGGTACAATCACCGACTATAACGGACGCTTCTCGCTGAAGGTGCCTGCAGGTACGAAGAAGTTGACGGTGAGCTATGTGGGCTATGAGAGTCGCGTCATCAACCTGACAGCCACCAATAGCGACTACTCTGTGCAGTTGCCTGCCGACTCCAAGAGCCTGAGCGAGGTGGTGGTGACGGGTTACCAGAAGATTGACCGCCGTAAGTTGACGGCCTCTGTCTCTCAGATGAATGTCTCTGACGAAACGGTGGGTGCTGTGAAGAATATCGACCAGGCGCTGGCAGGTCAGATAGCAGGTTTGTCAACGGTGTCTGCCAATGGTGCTCCAGGCGCTCCTGTCAAAATACGCATCCGTGGTACCGCCTCTATCAATGGCGTACAGGAACCGCTATGGGTGCTCGATGGTATACCCATGGAAGGTAACGATATCCCTGCCATTGACAACCTCAACGACATCGATGACATCTACCAGACCAGCATTGCAGGTCTGAACCCGTCGGATATCGACAATATCACTGTACTGAAGGATGCCGCCGCTACGGCTATCTATGGTGCCCGTGCTGCTAACGGTGTGATTGTTATTACGACGAAGAAAGGTAAGGAGGGTCGTCCTGTTATTAACTTCGGTGCAAAGCTGTCGTACAGTCCCAAGACGGACATCGACCGCCTGAACCTGCTGAATGCTGACGAGAAGGTGAGTCTGGAACTCGACCTGCTACGTAGTGGTTATAGCTATCGCGAACACAAGGGTGGGGTTGCGAACATCCTCGATGAGCTGGGCGAGTTCAATACCTACCAGACGAGTGGATGGGATGCCTTGTCGCCTACTGCCCAACAGCGCATCAACCACCTGCGTACTATCAATACAGACTGGAACGACATTCTGTTCCGCGATGTTCTCAACCAGGAGTATAATGCCAGCATCAGCGGTGGCTCCAACCGTGCCCACTACTACGCATCGGCAGGCTACTACAAGGAACAGGGAACGGTGAAAGGCGTCGAGAACAATCGCTACAATGTGACGCTGAAGACCGACTTTAATATCAATAAGATTTTGAAGCTGGGCGTCTCGATGTTTGCTAACCAGCGTAAACAGCAGAGCTTCATGACCGATACGGGTGGCTTCACCAATCCTGTATATTACTCGCGCCGTGCCAATCCTTACTTCGAGCCCTACAACAGCGAGGGAGGCTTCAACTACGACCACAACGTGCAGGGTCGTGAGAATGCTGCCCCTGACTTCAATATCTTCGAGGAGCGTGCCAACACGTCGAAGGAGCGTACCGACCGCTCGGTGATGGCTATCGTCGATGCAGAGCTGAAGTTGGGCAAATACCTGAAGCTGACTTCTCAGTTCGGCTATCAGTACGACAACTACCAGATAGACCGTTATGCTGGTCAGAACAGCTATGCTATGCGTAAGGCCAAGGAGTATGCCAGCTACACAGTGGATGGCGTCTATCGCACCATCCTGCCCGAAGGTGGTATGGTGAAGAAGACCAATTCGCATGCCAGCCAGTGGACGTGGAAGGCGATGCTGGAATGGGCACGCCGCCTGGGTTCTATCCATGATGTGGAACTGATGGCAGGTACGGAGGTGCGCCATACGGAGTCGGAGGTGCTGACATCTACAGCCTATGGCTATGACGACCGCACACTGACCACCCAGCCTGTGCTCTTCCCCACGGAGAACATCGCCCGCAGCTATCCGTTGTATGAGGAAACCCATCTGGAGAACGCCTTTGTGTCGTGGTTTGCCACGGGTTCCTATACCTTATTATATCGCTACACCCTCGGTGCCAGCATCCGTTTCGACGGTAGTGATGTCTTTGGCGTTGCCAAGAAGTACCGCTACCTGCCGCTCTATTCGGTCAGCGGACTGTGGCGTGCCAAGGAGGAGAAGTTCCTGCGCAACGTGAAGTGGCTCGACGAGCTGTCGTTGCGTGCGTCCTACGGTATTCAGGGTAATATCGACAAGAACACGTCGCCTTACCTTATCGGTACCTTCCAGCGCACCACCATCCTGCCGGGTAATGTGGAGACGGTTATCTCTACCGAGACGGCGCCGAACCCCGATTTGAAATGGGAGAAGACAAGCAATGTCAACCTGGGTCTCGACCTGGCGTTCTTCAAGAACCGCGTCCGTCTGGGTGTCGACTACTATTACCGTAAGAGTACCGACCTTATCAGTTCGCGTAAACTGCCGTTGGAGACGGGCTTTGCCTACACCTCCGTCAACTGGGCGTCGATGAAGAACACGGGTTGGGAGTTCTCATTGAACACCACCAACATCAAGACGCGTGACTTCAGCTGGACCACTAGCGTGAACCTCGGCTTCAACACCAACGAGGTGCTCAACGAGACCGTTCCTGAGAACAGTACCTATCCTGGTCGTGAGGGCTATCCTGTAGGTGCCATCTTCGCCTACGAGACAGCGGGCATTGATCAGGACGGCTACCCACTGTTCCGTGCCAAGGACGGCTCAGTGCAGACTGCCGCTGAGTTCTTCAAACTGAACAAGTTTGGCGCCTCGACGCTCACTGCCGAGGAACAGCGCAACCTCTACACCTATATGGGTTCAGAAGACCCGAAGTGCTCAGGTGGTATCATCAATAACCTGGAATACAAGGACTGGACGCTGGGCATCAATGTGATCTTCAACCTCGGTATGAAGGTGCGCGTACAGCCGTCCTATTCGCCCACCTACTACGATCGTGGCCTGAACACCAACCACGACATCCTGAACCGCTGGACACCCACCAACACCAATACAGATATGCCGGCATTGATGGTTAACACCACAGCGCGTGCCAGCGAGTTCACCCACTTCTCGGAGTACAACACCTACAGCATGCTCGACACGTGGGTAAAGTCGTGCAGCTACTGGCGCCTGCAGAGCATCCGCCTGGGCTACAAGTTGCCTAAGGAGTGGTTGAGGAAGGTGGGCATCACTTCTGCCTCGCTGTCGTTAGAGGGCCGTAACCTCTTGGTGGTAGCCTCCAACTACGACAACTACCTCGATCCAGAGACGATGGGCAACCCCTTTGCTCAGCCCATCCCCCGCAGTTATATCTTTGGTATTAACCTCAACTTCTGACGCCCTATGAAGACAAAGCATATCCTCCATTCCCTCGTTATCGGGTTGCTATGCTGCAACATCGTTGCAGTCCTAAGCAGTTGCGACGACTTCCTCGATATCACGCCGACAGGAAAGGTCATTGCCTCTACTGGCGAGGAATACCGCGCCATGCTGACCTATGAGTATAAGTACTTCCCCAACGACCGCCACATGACGATAGTACGTACCGACGAGCTGAAGCTCAGCGGACAGACCGCCAGCAGTGACCTCGACGCTTATCTCGACCTGTGGCTGTGGAAAGACGAGAACCCGTCGCCCACCACGTCGTACTTCTCGTGGCGCAGCTACTACCACGCCATCTATATTGCCAACTACATCCTTGAGCATCAGGATGAGATAAGCGACGCTACGGACAAGGTCGTCAGTCAGCTGGTGGGCGAGGCTTACATGATGCGAGCCTACTGCCACTTTCTGTTGGTTAACCTCTATGCGGAGCCTTATACCCACTGCACTCCTGCCACCACGCGTGGCGTACCCATGATGCTGGAGGCTGATGTCAACGCTATCCCGCTGAGCAGTAGTGTGGAGACCGTCTATCAGCAGGTGCTCAGCGATATCGTTGAAGCAGAGAAGCACTTGAATGTCGATAAGTGGGCACTCGGCGAGAACTACCGTTTCAGCACCGTGTCTGCTAAGGCTCTTTATGCGCGTACCTTATTATATATGGGGCGCTGGCAGGAGGCGTTGACTGCTGCAAAGGCTGTCATCAATGCACGTCCTGACTTGGTGGACTTGAATGTCAGCAGTGCCTTGTTGCCTGACGACTACCAGTCTGATGAGAACATCATGGCACTGGAGCACTTCAGCACGAACCTCTCGACAGTCATCAATCAGCCGTCGCCCGACTTCATCGCCCTCTACCGCACGGGCGACCAGCGTAAGTCGAAGTACTACAAGCGCGAGACCAGCACCACCTATTCCCTGCGGAAGAGTGATGGCTTCTGCTCGTTCCGCTCTGCTGAGGCGTACCTCACTGCTGCTGAGGCTGCTTGTCAGTTGGGACAGCTCACCAATGCTATCGACCTGCTGAAGCCCCTGTTGCAGAAACGCCTGAATGCTACTGCCTACAACGACGCCCTGACACTGATGCAGGCTATGGACCAGGCTCAGCTCCTGCAGGAAATATACGATGAGCGTGCCCGTGAGCTGGCATTTGAAGGTCATCGCTGGTACGACCTTCGTCGCACCACACGGCCTGCCCTGACTCGTACCTATGGTGGGCAGACCTACACACTGACACCCAACAAATACACTATGCGCTTCCCCACTGAGGCTGTAGAGTCGAACCCGGAAATAGAGCGTTGGGAACAATAAACCGTAAACGGTAAACAGTAAACGGTAAACAGTAAACTGTAAACAGAAACAATAAACAACAATATTAATCCTTTAAAACAAACGCTTATGAAAAAGATTTTACTCATGTTGTTAGCCCTCGTTGCTACCGTGACTATCTCCGCCAAGGATGGCGAGGAGATGGAGGGATGGCAGAAAAGCTTTACCCCTGTGGCTAACGCTGACGATTTGGCAGGCATCCATACCGCTGTAGCTGGCGATGGTTCCGTTTATGCCAGCACCACTTACAACCAGACATTTTCGTTTGCAGGCAAGCCCGTTACTGACCCCGAAGGTCTGCTCTCTTCATGTGTTGTCAAGTATGACGCAGAGGGCAATGAGCAGTGGGCAGTATCATTGGTTGGTAAGTGCAAAATCTATGCTATGACGGCCGATACGGATGGTACACTCTATGTGGCAGGCAGTTCTTCTGACGAGAAAATTGTTGTCACTGGCGTTGACGGTAAGACTACTGAGATTCTCAATCCGACTAAGGAGGATTGGGGTGAAATCGTTGTAGCTGGTCAGGCAGCCTTCCTTCTGAAGATATCCGTTGCAGGTGCTGTTGAAAATTCTCTTAAGATTGAAGCTGTTGGTCCAGAAACGGGTTACTATGGTGAAGCTTATGTAAGACCAAGAAAGATTGTCGTAGACAACGATAAGATTTTTGTGTCTTGCTTCTATCAGGGTGCTGTAAGCAGTCTCGGATGGGAAGGCCGCTATGTGACAATGCTGGATTTTGACACCTTTGAGACATCTTATTTTGGAGACATCACAGGTGCAGGTCTTTTCTCTGTAGATAAGGCCTTTGCTGGTTTGACAAGTATTGCAAACGTTCAGGCAACGACTGATGCCGACTTGCTTGATGACGGTTTGCAGTGTGGTCCTGATGCTTTTGATTTTGTCGTCTATGGTGGCGTTCCCCATGTAGCCTTCATCGGTTGGGGTAACGAGACGCTGAATACTGCTGCAGGTTCACAGGCGTTTACCTTCGAGATGGCTGGAGAAAGCAATAATGAGCACGCAATGGTCTTGGTTAATGTCAACGCTCCCCAGCAGCCTAAGGTCTTCCATGCTGCTCCCCATGACAAGGTGGCAGCCCCCTACAATCTTGTAGGCGCAGCCCTCTCTGGCGACAACTGCATCATAGGTGGTACCTTCTATGGCAACTTCCCCTTGGACAACAGCGTAACAAAGGAGGTTAATACTACCTTCGTGGCTTCTATCAAGATGTCTGACTGCTCTGTCAACTGGACAACAGTAAGCCCTGTAGAGGCTGAGGCTTCCTGCATGGTGGTTGCTGGCGAGGAGATCAAGGCTTCTACAAATGCCGCTACCTATACCATCAAGACCGCCACTGGCGAGGTGGATACTGAGCAAACAATGGCCCAGAGCTTCGACGATGCCGACTGCTACAACAACCAGTATGTCAGCACCATCTTCACCCAGGAAACCAGCGTCGTCGTCTTCAGTCCAAAGCTCAAGCCTTCTGGCATCAATGAGGCTCAGGCTCAGAAGAACGGTGCCGCGAAGTACTACAACCTGAACGGTATCGAGCTCACCGCTCCTCAGCATGGCCTGAATATCGTCAAGACTGTTGACGGTACCCGCAAGGTCCTGAAGTAGTTCGTTGTTGCTTTAATGTAACACATTTCTACAAAGAAAGTGTCACTGTCACGCCTAATGCTCACTGTCACAGAGTATTAGGCGTGACACTTGTTCTGACCATTTCTCTTCAATGCCGCAATTTCTGGCGTATTCAGGGAATTTTCCAATAGCCTGAGCAACGTCTGCAATGATACTCTCAGCATCTTTGATATCATTCATACGGGCAAAACGGAGCAAATCGGTCTTTGTTATTGCGTCATTCTTACCTCCTATTGTCATACTGTGTCGATTGACGTAGGCTGGTGCATTAATGTCGATAGTAAACGTCAGGTCGTAGGCTGGTGTGATGTGCCACGTTCCGTCTTCATTCATCATAAAGGAGAAGTTCTTGGTGTGGTCGTCCACATTGCCTGCAAGGACATTGAATACCATGCGTCGATACTGCTCGTTTATTTCTTGAGCAGGCAGACGCAGTTTACGGCATACTGTAAAGAGGTCTTCGTACGAGTCTGCCAACGAGTCCATAGCTGCCAGTGTTTGGACGTGTACTTTCTTGCCTTGTATCCTATCAAACCGTTGCGTTAGGAAATGTTGTAGTCCGTCAATTTCAATGAGTCTTGATGGCATCATGTTGATACCTGCTGCAATGGCCATCTGATAATAGGCCATTTCTGTCAACGTGAAAGGAAATGCTTTCCCTTCATTGAATTTAATGATATAATGAACGTATCCTGCAGGCAATTTCGCTTGTCCGGAACGTATCTCGCCCGTTTTCTCGTTGATGGCGATGATGGCTTTTGGACGCATACCACCTGCAGAGGTTCCCACCTTATATAGGTTCTCAATATGTAACGGATTGTCGGCTGAAAGACTTATCTCTTGTCGTTCGCTAAACAGCTGGCCAGCTAATTGATAGAGCGACTCCAAATCGACAGCGAATGGCTTGTTGTCGTTTTCGTATGCTGGTTCAAATTCCAAAGCGCCCATACTTCTTTTGCCAATAAAAGCCAAGCGGTCTACTGGGGTTAGCTGACGCATAGGAATGTTATGTGCTGAAGCCCATTGCCTGAAAATAGTATCGCCCCAATGGTCGGGCAGTGAATCGGCTATAAATTCCGGTAGTCCAGCATACAGCTTATCCGTATTGCCAGCATGAGGAAGTCCGCGCTGGCTCAGCGGACTATTAATGGAAGCAGTAAGTGGGGCAATGTCCAGCCCTTTCGTTAGGAAATCACGATCATAAGTGAAATAGGACCGTCTATGTTCCTTGTTCCAATAGAGCCGTCCAACCGTCATGCCCCATAACACAATCTTAAGAACATTATTTTCCATTTCTTACACGCTTAGGTTTATACTTGCTCATCTTCTCTATCATTTCTGGGGTGGGAGGCAGCTCTGGTAAGAGCTTCACAATTTCATCCAGAAATCCGATAGCACGCAGCATAGCTATAAAGCTATTCATCGTGATGTTGCAGACCCTACCGCTTTCGAATGCCTTAACGGTAAACAAACTGACACCAGCATGCTCCGCGACTTCCTTTTGGGTCATTCGGCATGTGATTCTGTATTCCTTGAAGCGACTTCCTAGCTCCGTAATCAACTCGGAATTCGTCTTTCCATATAGTTCATCTGCATAATTCATGCTACAAAGGTAGACATTTCTACTC
>R23__coassemble_368_pt1 | contig 31919 bp, 25 predicted proteins | sample R23__metabat2_high_PE_030 | metagenome-assembled genome bin R23 | reverse complement strand
CATAAGCAAGGACTAAATCAGACAATCGAAAAATTATCTGCGGATTTTAGGTTTTATTTATTGAGTTTTTCTTCTTTTACGATGCGGAGGCGGTTATAGACAACCAGACCCACCGTGATTAACGTGAGGACAGCAGCACCAATCCACTTCAGGTAGGCCACGCACTTGTAGATGACCCAGCCGAAGAGCGACGAGGCGAAGTCGAGAGCGCCACCCTCAAAACCTGCGGGAATGTCGGCCGCCTTGTCGCCAGTCTGCTCGAAGACGGTATGGGCGGCCTGTGTGAAGGCTGGTGCCATATCGGTAACGAAGTAGAGGCCGACAGCCAGCGCAACGAGTCCGATGATGAACGTCTTGACAACATTACCCTTCGTGAAAGGCAACACCACAGGGAACAGGTAGAACATGCCTGCCAGCGAGGCCAAAGGCAGGAACTGGTTGCCTGGGAGCACCACAGCAAGACCCAAAGCCACGGGAATGAGCAGCAGGGAAACGACCAACGTGGTGGGGTGACCGATGACCACGGCTGGCGACATACCGATATATATCTTCTTGCCATTGAACTTGCGCTTGACCACCTCCTGCGTCTTCTCGGCGATGGGTTTCAGACCCTCGATAAAAAGACTGGTGATACGGGGAATGAGTTCCATAACGGCACCCATCGTGACTCCCAGGAAGAGAATCTTCTTGATATCGAGCTGAGCCAGACAACCGATGAGGGCACCAACAATGACGCCCAACACCAACGGTTCACCCAGCACGCCGAACTTCTTCTTCAGGCCGTCGGCATCGATATTCAGGCGGTTGAAGCCTGGAATCATATCAAGCGCTTTGCCGATAATCAGGGCAAAAGGCACAAAGCTCTGACAGAACGGCTGAGGGATGCTGATGCCCTGCCACTCTGGATAGTATTCCTGGAACTTGTCGGCTGTAAGGTCTGCCATCACGAGCGTAACCACATAGCACACAATGGCGGCAAAGTAGCCCCACGCCAGCGACTGGTCCATCACGAAATATGCCACAGCACCAATGAAGGCGAAGTGCCAGTAGTTCCAGAGGTCGATATTGACAGTACGCGTACACTTGGTGACGACCAGCAAGAAGTTGACACCCAGACAGATAGGAATGATGAGTGCGCCAACCGCCGTATTGTAAGCTACAGCAGCTGCAGCAGGCCACCCCATATCAAAAACCTTCAACTGCAGGTGGTACAACTCGCTGATAGCACTCAACGGACCACCAAAGTTCGTAGTAAGCAAGGCGGTGACGATTCCCAAGCCGACGAAACCCACGCCGACATACAGTCCACTCTTCAGCGAGCGTCCGAAAGTAAGACCAATGCAGAGGCCGATAATCGTGAAGAGAATCGGCATCATAACACTGGCACCTAAGCTAATAATATAGCTGAATACTTGTTCCATGAAAGATTTGTTTATATGTTTTTAAGTGTAGTGTCTGCAAAGGTACGAAATAAATATGGAATGTGAAAAGTGAAAGATGGAAAAATTCATGCAAACGTTTACTAATCCTGGAAATAGACCTTCTTAACACGGTTGCTGACACTGGTCATTACCTCATAGGGAATGGTGTCAAGCACATCAGAAAGCACGGTCACCGGCAGGTGTTCACCGAAGATTTCCACCATATCGCCCTCATGACAGTCGATTCCCGTCACGTCAATCATGGCCACGTCCATACAGATATTACCTACATAGGGTGCCTTCTGACCATTGACCAGACAATAGCCGGCACCACGACCGAGGTGGCGATTCAGACCGTCAGCATAGCCAATAGGGATGGCGGCAATGACACTGTCGCGCGTCAGGACACCCTTACGGCTGTAACCCACCGTCTCCTCCTTGGGAACGCGACGCAACTGGAGAATGGTGGTCTTGAGGGTTGAGACGGTATGCAGCATGCGATTGTCACGAGGATCTACGCCATAGAGACCAAGGCCGAGACGACACATATCCATCTGGCGTTCAGGGAAATGCTCGATTGCAGCGCTGTTGTCCATGTGACGGATTATCTTATGACTGAATGCGGCCTGCAACTGGCGACTGGCCTTGTCGAACTTCTCGAATTGCATGGTGGAGAAGTTGTCGAAGTCGTCACTGTCAGAACCCACAAAATGGGAGAACACCGAGCGCGGAATGATGGCATTCTGCCCTTTGAGACGGCGGATAAGCTCGTCGATATCTTTCTCTGGGTCGAAGCCCAGGCGGTGCATACCCGTGTCGAGCTTGATATGTACGGGCCAACCCGTAATGCCCTGTTGCTCAGCAGCATGGATAAGCGCATCCATCAAGCGGAAAGAATAGACCTCTGGCTCCAGGTCGTAGTCGAACATCGTCTTGAAAGCAGTCATCTCTGGGTTCATAATCATGATGTTCTGCGTGATGCCGTTGTTGCGAAGCGTGACGCCCTCGTCAGCTACGGCTACGGCAAGATAGTCGACACGATGCTCCTGAAGCGTTTTGGCAACCTCCACAGCACCAGCACCGTAGGCATCAGCCTTCACCATGCAGACGAGCTTCGTCTCTGGTTTCAGGAATGAACGGTAGAAGTTGAGGTTATCGACCACAGCGTTGAGATTGACCTCCAGAATAGTCTCGTGAACCTTCTGCTCCAGCAGTTCCGTGATACGGTCAAAGCCAAAGGAACGAGCACCCTTGATAAGGATAACCTCGTCGTGGAGAGAGCGGAACACATCGCTGGCAAGCAACTGGTCGGTAGTCGTAAAGAAGTGCTGGGCAGGAAGTGTGAAGACACCTTTCTGTGTGCTGATATGCGAGCCTACAGCCAGCAGATGACGAATGCCACGCTCCATACAGAGACTGTTGACCTTGCTGTAGAGGTCGTAGTCGGACATTCCACTCTGATAGATATCACTAAGGATAAGGACACCTCCCTTAGAGAGGGTTCTGCGTGCCATGAAGTCGAGCGCAATATCAAGGGAGTTGATATCGCTGTTGTAAGAGTCGTTGATGAGAATACAGCCATGCTGTCCCTCCTTCACCTCCAAACGCATTGCTACTGGTTCCAGCAACGCCATACGTTCAGCCAACTGGTCGGGGGTAAGACCTAAGTAGAGCGCCACTGCTGCACAGGCAAAGGAGCACTGAAGCGAGGCCTCATCGAAGAAAGGCAGACTATAGAACGCGCGCGTTCCTTTATATATATAGGAAACAGAGGTGAGAGGTGAGGAATCAGAGGCGAAAGACACCTTTTCGATATAGAAGGGGGCGGAGGGGTTCTCGCGACTCCAGCCAATCTTCTCGCCCTTGAAGCCAGAACGACGAATACAGCGACTGATGATGTCATCATCACTATTATACGCAAGGACTTTGGCATTGCTGAAGAGTTGCATCTTCTCCATGCACTTCTCCTCCATAGAGCGGAAATTCTCCTGATGGGCAGCACCCAAGGAGGTGAGCAGGCCAATAGTGGGCTGAATGATATCGGTAAGTGACGCCATCTCATCGGGTTGACTGATGCCTGCCTCGAAGATACCCACTTGCGTATGCTCGTTGAGTAGCCATACGGAGAGAGGGACACCTATCTGCGAGTTAAAGCTCTTGGGCGAGCGAGTTACCGTCATCGAGGGCGAGAGGAGTTGGTTAAGCCACTCCTTGACCATCGTCTTACCATTAGAGCCTGTAATACCCACGATGGGGATGTCGAACTCATCACGATGACGCTCGGCAAGACGTTGTAGGGCCTCTAAAGGAGAAGGAACAACGAGGAAGTTGGCGTCCTTATAAGAGCCCGCCGGAGATGCGGCAGGAGCAGTGGCAACCACAAAGTTGCGAACACCACGGCGATAGAGGTCGTCAATATAGCGGTGACCGTCATTGCGGGCAGTCTTCAATGCGAAGAATAGTGTTTCTTCAGGAAAACAGAGTGAACGGCTGTCAGTGAGTAGCCAGCCTATGGTAGCATCAGCAGTGCCAATGCGTCGCGCTCCGATGAGCGTAGTAATCTTTTCTATGGTGTAATTCATAATGTTAAATGAGGATATTTCTTTTTAAGTTCTGCTACCTTCAACAGGGTCTGCTCATGGAAGGCGCGATATTCTGGGGAGTCGGCATTGAAGGGTTTGTGGGCCAGTGCCTGTTTCAATGGGCGCCACTCAGCAAGGAAGTGCTTGGCGCCTGGAGAGAAGCTGCTATCCACAAGGCGTTCCCAGATGTATTCCACAGCCTGTGGAGAGGGGTGCAGCATATCGTCAGCATAGAAGCGATAGTCGCGAAGCTCGTCCATCACGATTTCATAAGCTGGGAAATAGGACATGGAGCCCGCCAGAGAAACAGCAGGAATAGTGGAAAGAACCTGCTGAACGGCGAGGAGGAGAGTGGCCTTCGAGAGCTGGCTCTCATGATAGCCATATTTACGATAGCGGATGGGGCTAACAGTAAAAACGATATGAACGTCTGGACGGAGTTGCCGGAGAACAGATACAGCCTGACTCAGATAGTTGGCACACTGGTCGACAGTGAGTTCTTCTTCCTGGAAAAGAACCTGTGGCCGTTTCTCGCAGTTGTCAACAATTTCGCCAGTTTCTTTAAGACGATAGATGTGGTTAGTACCGAGAGTCAGGAAAGCGACACGAGGACCCGTTGACGATGCGGCAGGAGTAGTGGTGGCCAAGCGCTGAAGGGTGTGGAGGATGCTGGCAGGATTATACATCACGCCAAAGGGATTGGCAATGACGGGAAAGGCCTCCTCACGGAAGCGTTGTCCGATAGCATCGGCAAAACAAGAGCCCATGAAGAGAATCTCTTCACAGGGCTCTATGAGGAAAGACGGTTTGTCGATGGTCACCTGCGTACGGAACTCCATCACTTCACCTGATAAAAACGACGGTTGAGACCTACACGCATGGTGCCCTGTCCACCTGTTTTGATAGTGTCCATCACAATGCTGAAGTCCACCGGTTCACGTACTGCCATCAGTAGGAGCGTCTCGTCAGACGGTTCATCACCAAAAATAAACGGTTCGGCCTTAAAAGACACCGTACTCATGGCTGGTACTAACAGATGGGCACAGGTAGCTGCAGCATCCATCGGCAATACAAGATACTTGTTACCCTTACTGTCGATATCCAGCAGGTTCATATACAGCAGTTCTGGTGTACGGTTGGTGACACGCAGGTAACAACTGGTATTTGGTGCGATATGGTCCTCAAGGGGAAGACCAGTAGTACAGTCTATCAGTTCAAACTGCACATCGTAGTCAGTAGATATGGGGGCAGAGGAATCGATGAGGAGAGCCTCTACTGTTTTGTCTGCAGAAGAGCTATCGACTGACAGCAAATTCCCCAGCTGATTCAGGAGTAGCGAATCATTGGACGATGAACGATAGGCTGTAGCCGTTGCCTGCATATAGGTATTGGGATGCGACATTTTCTCGCTATCGTCGGAGAACAGTTGCTTGACAACATAGCTGAGGTATTGCTTGGAGAGGTTCTTCGACTTACCTTTCAGATTCTTGATAAGGTCAGCCACCGTATTGGTGCCAGGAGAGGTAAACGAATACATCTTGGCATTCTTCTCGTCGATAACCGTCACAGCACTCTCCTCGCCTATCTGCACCTTGTTCTGTGCAGACAACACCTTGCGAGCCTTCAACGGCACCATTGTCTTGCCATTATGCCAGCGGGCTGAACCCACGACAGAGTAAACTGTATACGACTGAGCTATCAGCGACAATGGCATGAGCGCCAACAGCAAAAGGATAATTCTACTTTTCATAGGTAAAGATGTTAAAGTGTTCGATACCACTAGGATTCATAAATACCGGTGTCTGCTTATAATCGGTCGTCTTACGTACCGCTTCATAGAGGTATGCATCAAGACTGCGAGTTGACAGTCCCTCATCACCGTCCTTACGAGCTGCACCGTTAAAAGCCTCTACCAAAGCCTTTGTGAAGGCACCGTTACCCCACGTGGGATCTTCTTTCGACTTGGTATCTCCAGCACTAGAGGCATAGAATAACATACCATTCTTTGAACGGCGCAATTGCTCGACAAAGTGCTCGGCAGCAGCTGAACGGTTGCCCTCCAACAGGCCAGCGGAATAGCAGGCATCAGCAAAGACTACAAATTTGGAGTTAATCTTCTCAGCAGCATCCTTGAAGTCCGTAGCGCTGAAGCACTCGTAGGTTCGCTTGGTGTTACCGCCATAAGGCATGAAGAAGAAACGGTCGCGCTCATCACGATAGCCGTGACCAGCAAAGAAGAACATACACAGGTCATTGGGACGAGCCTCCTGCCCCATCCATTCCATCGCCTCGAAGATATCGCCACGTGTAGCCTCCTGGTCACAGAGCAGCTTCACTTCCACCTCAGTGAAAGGATGACCCTTCTTGGAACGCAGCACATTGGCGAAGTCGTTGGCATCCTTGACGGTCATCTTCAAGGGAAGGAGTTTCTCATCCTTATAGTCACCGACTCCAACAACTACAGCAAAAAGACGTGGAAGGTCTGCCTCTGAGACATTCTCACGGATGAGGCGTATGGTAGCAGGGATACTATTACCCTTTTCGTTCTGTGCAAAAAGCATGATGGTACAGTCGCGATTAGGAACATCAACTTCTATCATATCAGCCTGCTTGACGGCACGAGAGTCTGGCTGACGAACACCGTCAACCATAACCGTTACCTTAGTAGAACTCTCCAAGCCCTGTGCCAGCAACTGGTATTTCAGTTTGACGACATCCGTATGGAACAAGGACTGATCCTCCGGATAGAGAATGCGCACCACTGGAGCACCATTGGTCTGGCTCATTTCCTCCTCTATCTGGTCCTGAGTATTATTTACTGGAGATGCCGCAGGAGTAACGGCAGAGGCCACATCGGAAGCATCATCCGTTGGAGTTGCAACAGGGGCTGAGACTGGGGCGGGCACTTTATCGTCCTGCTTGAGAGTAAGAGCCTCCAAAGGAACGTCCCAGTGAGTAGATGCAGAAGGCGGTAAGTCACGCTGTATCTCAGAGTCTTTGGGCAAAACCACTAATGACTTCTTACGCTGGGCCTGTTGAGCAACCTGTAACTTCAGTTGGCGGAGTCTCTCCAAACGCACCACCTCCAGGCTATCAGCAATCATCATCGAGTCGATAGTGGCTATCATGCGTTTATTGAGAACACCTGTAGTGGTTAGGCTATCCATCAGTGCCTGATTCAGAGAGTCGAGTTGCTCAGTACGAGATAGCTTAACGAGGTCCATGAGTTTCACCAAACTATCAGGACGCTCAGAAGGAGGGAGAATGGTGGCAGAGTAGCCGACAGGCGGGTCTGCAATAGCAGTAGCCACTGCTGATACAGCGGGAGTAGTGGCAACGGAATTCACAGGATCCGCTACGGGAGCAGTTGTAGCAGGAGCAGTAGATGTTGAAGAGGCGGTAGGTGCCTGTGCAATAATCTTGGTGGGTCGTTCGAATTCAGGAACGAGGGTTACATCCTTACCATCAGACATATCGCGCCAACGCTTAGCCTCCACACTGTCAGCCTCAACGAGAACACCCTTCTGATAGAGTTCGGCCAGTTTACGCTGAGCGGGCACATAACCACGCAAAGCCGATGCCTTCATATACATCAACGCCTGATCGTAATTGACAGGCAGACCATCGCCATTCATATAGCAGGTGGCCAGTCCGTATTCAGCCTTAGCATGGCGTTGTCGTGCAGCACGCTTGAACCACATGGATGCCGAGCTATAGTCTTTTGACCCACTCTCACCCAGATAGTACATTTTACCCAATTGGTACTGTGCCTCCGCAAGTCCCTTGTTGGCGGCCTGCGTATAGAGTTCAAGGGCAGCATCCATCTGTCCTGCCTCGTATTTGGCATTTGCATCATTGAGCAATTCCTGGGCTGTCTGAGCCACTGCCATAACCGTCATTGCAGTCATCAGCAGTATTGCGCATAGTCTTTTATTCATATTCATCATCTCTTTCATCGTTTATTCTTCCTTACCTTCTAAGTATATTGAATGTTTGAAAATTCTCCAATGCCACTTATTATATATCAGCCGGACGCTATCTTCATAGAGTGAACGTGCCGACTCAATGAGAGCAATACCTGCCAAGGGGTACAGCAGGTTAATATTATATTGCAGATGCATAAAACTCAAGAATGATACCCAAACCAGCAGTGCAGCTATCAAGAAGTAATAAGCACTGATGATATAACTATCGACCTTAGGCCACAGACGTGGTACCCAATAGTTAACCCAAGAGGAGATATAGCATAGCACAAAGGCTATCAGGAGGCTAAACCATATCGGCATATCCTGAATGTTACGATTCTGGATATATGACAGCATGGAATAAGCCTGGATCTTCATACCTGGCATCTTACCCAACGGAGTGAAGTGAGCATCTTCCTCATTGGAAAAGGTTCCTAACAACACTATCTTGTCTTTCAGCAAGTTTGCATATTTCTTGACATCCTTGAAATTGATAACCGGGAAGTCAGTATCACCATAGACAATAAGTCGTTCGTTAACATCCTGCTCATGGGGAGTCTCGCCAGTATAGATGCATGCTGTCTGATAGGCCAGCGAATACATCGTCTTATCATTGAACTTCTGTGACAGCGTGTATTCACGAATGATGCCGCCCTCATGGTCTTGCAACACATTACCATAGGCGAAGGTATAGTCGCCCATAGGTGCAAAGAACGAAGGAATCAACGTCTCGAAGCATTTCTCCTCCTCATCATAATCCACCAATTTACTGGAGAAAACAATGGGTTCCTCAGCCTCATCGATAGCACCCAACAGAACGGCATTAGCCAATACATCGTCCCCCTCCTTATAAAAAAGCAGATCGACCGACAGCACACGAGGCTTACACATATTAATCTGCTGGATGACCTGTCCTATCTCACCGCGGTCACGCAACTCCACCATATCGACCATCACGATATCATTGTTGAGCTCTATGTCCTCGCTACGGCTCATTTCGTAATAGACATCCGTCATATGGAAATTTTCGAAGGCCTGCTCTACGGGATTAAACATAGAAAGGTTTACGGACACCAGTCCGATAACTGATGCCAACAGGGCTGCCGTCAGACAGACTCCCACATGATCCCAATGCCAGAATTTCCAGTCTTTTTTCATTCTGTAGGATGACTATTACGCTGCAAAGATACATATTTTATATCAACTACGCAAAAAAGAAGGCAACAGATTATTAAAAACAAATAATATTTCGTATCTTTGCCACCAGAAAACGTAAACTATGGATACAACAACACGAGAACACCGTTTCTTACATATTGATGACAAAGGTCAGTTGACGGCCTGGTGGCTTATCACGATTTGCTTTGCCCTATGGGGTGTAGCCAGTAATGTAACCACACCGATGGTAGGTAACTTCTCCAAGGTATTCCGCATTACTGCAGGCGAGGCCTCACTGGTATCTTTTGTCTACCATTTAGGTTATTTCTGTGTAGCTATTCCCGCCGCACTACTTATTCAGAAATATAGTTACAAATGGGGTATCGTAGCCGGACTGATACTTTTTGCCTTCGGTACGGTAGCCTTTGTACCCTCCCGTTGGATTGGCGACTACTATCCTTTCCTATCAGCCTATTTTATAATGACATGCGGCCTGTCGTTCCTGCAGACCAGTTGCAACCCTTATGTTTACTGCTTGGGAGATAAGCATCATGGTATTCTGCGTGTCAATGCGTCACAGACCTTTAACGCTCTGGGAACCCTGGGTGGCTGGCTATTGGCCAGAGAGGTATTCTCACACTTGAGTCCTATCGAGGCCCAGCAACGCATGTCAATGCCCATGCAACAGTTTAACGCCATTAAAGACCACGACCTTGGCGTCATGATACAACCCTACATTGTGATGGGAATCATTGTGATTGCCGTATTGGCACTTGTGATGGTTGTGAAGATTCCTGAACCCACAGGTATCCGCGTTTCTCGCAATCTTCGTGACCGTATCAAGCTTCTGATAGCCAATAAGAATTACCGCAATGGCGTAGTCGCTGAATTCTGTTATGTCGGTGCCGAGCTCATGTGCTGGACCTTTATTATCCAGTATGGCACACGCATCTTCACTGCCGAGGGAATGACTGAGCATGCTTGCATTCAAGAGGTACAGAAATTCACCTTCCTATCACTGTTATTCTTCACTATCGGCCGTATTGGTTCAACTTGGCTGATGCGCTGGTTCAGTGCCAGCAGGATGCTGTCCTTTGCAGGAGTTGCCGCAATGGTTGGCATTATTGGCACGATTCTATTTACTGACCGCAATGGCCTGTATTGCATTGTCTTTGTAAGTGGTTGCATGTCACTGATGTTCCCTACCATCTTCGGTATTTCCATGCAGGGATTGGGCGACCATGTAAAAGTTGGTAGTGCAGGTCTGATTATGGCCATCGTGGGCGGTTCGGTATTCCCAGTCTTTCAGGCTCTCATCGCCAATAGCAGTATTACCCTGTTAGGCGTCCCCAGCATCAATGTGTCATTCCTATTGGCACTATGCTGTTTTGGCGTGATAACCTGGTACGGCCATAAGGCCTATGTCCGTTTCCGCATTAATCCTGAGGAGCCTGCTGACGACGACGATGCTGATATGCTATCCATGCCAGTGCCAATAGAATAAGCAACAGCAAACCATAAGCTGTATAGGCAATTGTCTCGGTGCGGTCAATGCTCTTGGGGAAGAAGCTGAGCACCACCTCGTGTCTTCCTGGCTTAACTTGCAAGGCACGCAATACGTAGTTAACACGTCCAAGAGGCTGTTCCTCACCATCAATGGTTGCCGTCCAACCAGGATAGTATATCTCAGAGAACACCACTACTCCACCCTTTCCAGAGTTTACCTCATAGGTCAGCTGGTTGGGCTCATAGGCTGTAATGGTTACGCGACTCAGCGTATCTTGCATAACAGCCTGCCCCAGTTGTTCCTCGAATTTCTTGTCGGCCACCGCTTCATGACGTAGTGGAAGACGTCCTATCATGTCGAGTTCCTCGTTGGCATTACCGACATAGTGAATGCGGTCAACAAACCACGCATTACCATAGGTATAAGGATTATTCAACGGCACCGTCTGTCCTCCTTGCAGGGGCAATATGAAGTATTTCGTGTTGAGCATATTGAGCACAGGATAGATACTGTCCCCATTTACTTCAGTCATATCACCTGCAGCTTCACTAACTGCTTTGAAGACACGGTTCATCTCTGGCGAGATATAAGCATCAATAAGTTCTTGATAGCGACGCAACTTAGCAGCATGATAGCCACCAATGCTCTTCAAATAATAGCTTGTCTCGTTCTCATTGAATGTTGATGTTGCCAAATTGAGGACACGGTAGTCAAGCGATTTATCTTGTAAGATATGGTCGATAGCCGTTGACTTGGGCATCGGTTCCTCACGGACTGTCTTCGACACAAACATTTCATCGTTAAGGTAACGCTTATTAATTTGCCACATATCAATAAGACAGAGTACGGTAAGCGCTGCAACCATCCACTGAGCCTGCATCTTACGGTAGCGATAGAGCAACAGACAAGCCGTACCAATGACAATAATCCAGAATGAGCGCCAACAGTCGGCAGTGAATACCGCAACACGCATCTCTGTAAGGTTATTGACCAATGGAGTCAGCTGGTCTGCAGGAATCTGTTTCATCGCCTGCATCTCGTTATAGCTGATGAAGTCGGGGAAGAATGTTTGTGGCATCAAGGCAAACAGCAGACAGACACCTCCTGTCAATGCAAAAGATGCATATAGCCATCTTGCTCTGACTTTCAACAATTCTGGTTCATCGATAATCCGCTTCAATGCCAACATTCCCAACAAAGGAATGGTGAATTCAGCAATGACAAGTATGGATGCTACCGTTCGGAACTTTGCATACATCGGTATGTAGTCAAGGAAAAAGTCCGTAAACGGCATAAAGTTACGACCCCATGAGAGGAGAACAGACAAAATAGTCACAGCTAACAACATCCATTTCAGCGGTCCTTTCACGATGAATAGGCCCAGCACAAACAACATGAGTACGAAAGCACCGACATATACCGGTCCTGCCGTCATCGGCTGATTGCCCCAATACTGGCCTAACTGTTGATAAATGCCTGTATAGTATTCGTCGGCATGTTTCATAGCCGTCTTACTCTGTGAAAGAGGTACACTAGCGCCACCTTTAGCATTAGGTACCAACAGGGTCCACGTCTCGTCAATGCCATAGCTCCACTGTGTAATATAGTCACGATCCAGACCACTACTAGTCTGGTTGGCACTATTCTGCTTAACCAGTTCACTCTTACCACGCATCGACTCCTTGCCGTACTCCCATGTATGATAGAGATTCGAGATATTGATACATATACCAATGGCTGCACCCAGCAGACAAGCAGCAGTAGCCTTCACAAGATGTTGATACTGTTTCTGACGCAATCCCTCAATGCAAAATGCAATAACCATTGCCAATATGATGAACAGGTAATAGTACGTCATCTGTACGTGGTTCGCCAACACCTCCAAAGCCGCAAAGACTGCTGTCACCAGCATACCCCAAAGGTATTTGCCACGATAGGCCAGCACTACACCTGCAATCATTGGCGGCAGGTAGGCCAATGCCATCACTTTCCAGATATGTCCTGCAGCGATGATGATAAAGAAATAACTGCTAAATGCCCATACAACAGCTCCCAAAGCTGCTAGATAGACACGGAAGTCGAAGGCTCGCAGGAGAATATAGAAGCCCAGCAGGTAAACGAAAACATACCACACGTTCTCTGGCAAACCGAGATGATACACAGTCTCTACTTTCGTCAGCAGTGTCGTACTGTGATACGATGGTGACATCTGATAAGTTGGCATACCTCCAAACAAAGCGTTCGTCCAACGGGTACGCTCACCTGTGCGCTGTTGGTATTCCACTGCCTCCTGTCCTGCTCCGCGTCCTGCCGAGGAATCATGGCGATAGAGCACGCGTCCCTCAATATCGGCGGGGAAGAAATAGGCAAACGATATCACTACGAATAATAAGACGACCACCACGTCGGGTAGCCACAGCTTCCAATTTTTCATGTTTTCTCTCATTTTGCATGCAAAGTTACGAACTTTTTTCGTAACTTTGCACACAAAAACATATAAAACATATGAAAATTGGTATTATTGTAGCTATGGACAAGGAACTGCACCAGTTGCAGCAGTTGTTCAACGATGGTAATGTGTTAGTACAGAAGTGTGGCATCGGTAAGGTTAACGCCGCCTTAGGTGCACAGCGTATGATCAACGAGTTCCACCCTGATTGCATCATTAGCAGTGGTTGTGCAGGAGGCAATGGAGATGACATCAACATACAGGATGTGGTAGTAAGCAGTGAGTTGTGCTATCATGATGTCTATTGTGGCAGAGCTATTGATAACACCACTGTCTATGGTCAGGTTCAAGGACTACCTGCACGCTATCAGGCTGATGTTCATCTAATGCAGAAGGCAAAGGAGCTGGCCGTTCCTGGTGTCTCCGTTCATGCTGGACTGATTGTTACGGGCGACTGGTTTGTAGACTCGAAGGAGAAAATGCGTGAAATCATCGGACATTTTCCTGAAGCTAAGGCCGTCGATATGGAATCGTGTGCTATTGCCCAGACCTGCTATATCAATAAGGTACCATTCATCTCGTTCCGAGTTATTAGCGATATTCCTCTGAGAGATACCGATGCATCACAGTATCATAATTTCTGGGACACCGTAGCAGAACACTCATTCCAGGTCACCAAGACTTTTGTAGAATCCCTTTAACTCATTAAGAATATGGAAGTCATACCAAGCTTTACTATCGATCATACCCAACTGAAACCTGGTATATACGTCTCACGTGAAGACAAAGGCTTTACCACTTTCGACCTGCGTATCACAGAGCCTAACAAGGAACCCGCAGTGGCTCCTGCTGCTATACATAGTCTAGAACACCTCATGGCCACTTGGTTTCGCAATAGCGAGGTAAAGGAGGATGTTGTCTACGTAGGTCCTATGGGATGTTTAACGGGCATGTACATCATCATGATGGGGACTTATAGCGTAGAGGACATGCGGCGCTTAACCATTAAGTGTCTCCAGTGGATTCTTACACAGGACAAGGTGCCTGCCACTGAGCCACAAGCTTGCGGCAACTATCTGCTTCACGACCTGCCGATGTGTAAGTGGGAAAGCGCTCGCTATCTCGACCGTTTACAGAACGATTTTCACTGCGAGTACACGAAGCTACAAATTACGCTCGGAGACGGCAAAATCTTCGCTGACGCATAAAAGAAAAATCCCTCGTCAAGTGGCGAGGGATTACTATTTAATTCTTGTTTGCCTTCTTTCGTTGGTCGTGGTCGAGGATTATCTTGCGCATACGCATTGATTTCGGAGTAACCTCGACAAGTTCGTCTTCCTTGATATACTCGAGACACTCTTCCAAAGACATGACTACCTTCGGGATGATACGTGCCTTATCGTCAGTACCTGAGGCACGAACATTGGTGAGTTGTTTGGCCTTGCAAACGTTAATAACTAAGTCGTTGTCATGAACGTGTTCGCCAACCACCTGACCCATATAGACATCTTCACCTGGGTCGATGAAGAACTTACCACGGTCCTGCAATTTATCGATAGCGTATGCGAAGGCGTTACCTGTCTCCAAAGCTATCATTGAACCATTAACACGACGCTCAATCTCGCCCTTATATGGCTGATACTCCTTGAAACGGTGAGCCATGATGGCCTCACCCTGAGATGCGGTAAGCACGTTAGTACGCAGACCGATAATACCACGTGATGGAATGTCGAACTCAATATTCGTGCGGTCGCCCTGCGACTCCATCGAGGTCATCTCACCCTTACGACGGGTTACCATATCAATCATCTTCGAAGCAAACTCTTCTGGAACATTGATGGTAAGTTCCTCAATAGGTTCACATTTCTGACCGTTAATCTCCTTATAGATAACCTGTGGCTGACCGACCTGCAACTCGTAGCCCTCGCGACGCATAGTCTCGATGAGCACAGAGAGGTGGAGCACACCACGTCCACTAACAATCCACTTATCGGTAGAGTCCTCAAACTGCTCGACATGCAGGGCGAGATTCTTCTCCAATTCCTTTTCCAAACGGTCGTTGATATGACGGGAGGTCACAAACTTACCCTCCTTACCAAAGAATGGTGAGTCGTTAATCTGGAAAAGCATCGACATGGTAGGTTCGTCAATAGCAATAGGTGGTAAAGCCTCTGGATTCTCCAAATCACAAATGGTGTCACCAATCTCGAATTTCTCCAGACCGATAACGGCGCAGATGTCACCACAATCCACCTGATCAATACGGCTGTGACCCATACCATCGAAAGTATGAAGCTCCTTAATCTTCGTCTTCTCCATTGAACCGTCGCGATGGGCTATCGTCACCTGCATGCCATCTTTCAACTGGCCACGATGAACACGGCCCACAGCAATACGGCCTGTATAAGAGCTGTAGTCCAGCGAGGTAATCAGCATCTGGGGTGTGCCCTCAATCTGCTTGGGAGCAGGGATCACCTCGATAATCTTATCCAACAAGTAAGTAATATCGGTGGTGGGTTTGTTATAGTCTTCACCCATCCAGCCATTCTTGGCAGAGCCATAGACTACAGGGAAGTCCAACTGGTCCTCTGTAGCGTTCAACGAGAACATGAGGTCGAAGACCATCTCGTAAACCTCCTCCGGACGACAGTTAGGCTTGTCAACCTTGTTTACTACCACAATAGGTTTCAAGCCAATCTGCAATGCCTTCTGCAATACGAAGCGTGTCTGGGGCATCGGGCCCTCGAAGGCATCGACCAACAGCAGACAGCCATCGGCCATGTTAAGCACGCGCTCCACCTCGCCACCGAAATCGGAGTGTCCCGGAGTATCAATGATATTAATCTTTGTACCTTTCCAGTTAATACTGACATTCTTTGAAAGAATCGTGATGCCTCGTTCGCGCTCCAGGTCGTTAGCATCCAACACCTGGCTCGACAGGTTCTGTCCCTCACGGAACAGGTTACCAGCCAGCATCATCTTGTCCACAAGCGTCGTCTTGCCGTGGTCTACGTGTGCGATAATCGCAATATTTCTGATATCCTGCATAATAAAACTACGTAATTTCGGCTGCAAAGGTACACATTTTCTTTGAAAAACTTTGGTATTTCCCAAAATATTTGTACCTTTGCACCCGCATTTCGGAAAATCCGGAGCATTTGACGACGTTCTCCGCCCTGTGATTAGGCAGGCTGATGCGTCTGAAAGATGTCATTGCAAACATTTAATCACAAACAAAACAATGTATTTAGATCAAGCTAAGAAGGTTGAAATTTTCAGCCAGTATGGCAAAGACGCTAAGGACACCGGTTCAGTAGAGAGTCAGGTTGCCTTGTTCACTTATCGTATTCAGCACCTCACCGAGCACCTGAAGAAGAACCACAAGGACTTCGGTACTGCTCGTTCACTGACCAAGCTCGTAGGTCGTCGTCGTAAGTTGCTGAAGTACCTCTACAACAAAGACATCAACCGCTATCGTGCACTTATCAAGGCTCTCGGTCTGCGTAAGTAATCGAAAAGTTGTAACAATTATAAAGCCTCGCCAATCGGCGGGGCTTTATTGTTTACTTCTGTATCGTGATATTCACGTTTTTCTTTGTAATATTCTGGCAGTTAGTAAAGACGGCATCCTTCTTGGCAAGGATGGTAATATCTTTCAGCGAGATTCCATCGATAGGCATTTCTGGCAGACCATTGAACTCCATAGCACGTCCTGCACCGTTGCAGATAATGTTCTTGATGTCGATATTACGGAAAATAGGAGTTTCCTCATTAACAGGCATCTTTGTGACATTATCAGGATTATCTCCATCCGCCAACATCTCTGCCACCGACTTTCCACCATAATACATATTAAAGGTGATGGCATCGGTCTTAATATCCGTCATAGAGATATTCTTGATATAGATATTCTCCACAATACCTCCGCGACCACGTGTTGACTTAAAACGTAGACCGACATCCGTTCCCAGGAACTGACACTGGTCGACAAGGATATTCTTTACACCACCACTCATCTCAGAGCCAACCACGAAACCGCCATGTCCAGCAAATACTGTGCACCCCTTAACAACGACATTCTCACAGGGGATACCACGACGACGACCATCAGCATCCTTACCGCTCTTGATGCAGATTCCATCATCGCCTGCATCAAAACGAGAATTGATAATCAGCGCATTCTTGCAGGACTCCAGATCGAGTGCATCACCGTTCTGTGCAAAGCTGGGGTTGCGCACCAACACATCCTCAACGATAACATTCTCACACATCAGCGGATGAAGATTCCATGCTGGAGAGTTCTGGAAGATGACACCTTTCAGATGAACATTCTTACATTTCACCAACGATACCATCACTGGACGCACGAAACGCTTGATTGCATTCCACTCTGCATCAGTCTTGGCATTGGGTACATTCATATTAGCCCCCTGTTCACCCTTGGCATAGCCTGCCGATGGTACCCAGTAGCCAGGTTTCATTTCCTGACTGCCAGGAATGGCAAGCAATTCCTTCCAATGGTTTTCCGTTACCTTTCCTTTCTTTACAGGACGCCAGTACTGACCATTACCGTCAATAACGCCCTTACCAGTGATGGCAATATCCGTTGCGCCATTGGCACTCAACGGTGACTGGCAACGACGAGTATCCAGACCTTCAAAAGAGGTATCAATCAACGGATACAGCGTCTCGTCGGCCGCAAAGAGGATAACTGCACCAGCATTAAGATGCAGGTTGATATGACTCTTCAGCACGATAGGGCCTGTATGCCATACCCCCTGGGGAACAACGAGTTTACCACCACCTTTTTGTACCAAAGCATCAATGGCCTTAGCAAAGGCTTCTGTATTCAGTGTGATGCCATCACCCACAGCGCCAAAGTCCTTGAGGTTTACCTGGTTGTCAGGAATAACGGGAGCCGTCACCTCCGGCATAGGGAAAGGCAACTTCTCCGTGTACTTTGCATAAGGATTGCCGTCCTTGTCAGCAGCAAAAACACTGATAACAACGAAAGCGGTAATAAGTGTTACAATTAGTTTTTTCATAAGCAGTTTGTTTTATCGATTAGTATATTTCTTTCAGCGGACGCATCACGAAATCACGTTGGTGCATCAGCGGATGCGGTATTTTTAGATCGGGCTCATCAACGGTGAGGTCATCGTAAAGCAGAATATCGATGTCTATTATTCTGTCAGCATAACCGCCAGACACGCTCTTCTGCCGACGCCCCATGTCGCGTTCTATCTGTTGTGTGAGCAGGAGCACCTCGCGTGGTGTCTTGTTAGTCTCACACAGGATGACAGCATTGAGGAAACTGTTTTTCGACTGGAATCCCCACGGCTCTGTCTCGATGAACGATGACTGGCGGACAACCTGCCCTACCCGTTCACCAATCAGTCGGATAGCCTCGCTCAGGTTCCATTCCTTGTTGCCAAGGTTGGAACCCAAGCCAAGATATACCTGATGATTAATCATCAACGATTAACATTGCGTCACCATAACAGCCAAACTGATAGCCGTTCTCAACAGCCATCTCGTAGGCTTTCATTACCAAATCATAGCCACCGAAGGCTGCTGTAGCCATCACCATCGTCGACTCAGAATGATAGAAATTGGTAATCATAGCGTCAGCAAGTCCAAAGTCGTATGGTGGGAAGATGAACTTATTCGTCCAACCATTAAACTCCTTCAGCAAGCCGTCGGTACCTACTGCCGTTTCCGTAGCACGCATGGTACTGATACCTACAGCACAGACATGACGACCCTCAGCCTTGGCCTTGTTGACCACCTCGCAAGCCTCTGTTGTTACCATCATCTGTTCTGAACTCATCTTATGTTTAGTGAGGTCTTCCACCTCGATAGGGTCGAAGCATCCCAGTCCACAGTGTACCGTAACATACGAGAAGCTAATACCACGAATCTCCAGGCGCTTCATCAGCTCACGGCTGAAGTGCAAACCAGAAGCAGGAGCTGTGACTGCACCCTCATGCTTAGCATAGATGGTCTGGAAGTTTTCCATATCATCGAGTGTAGCAGGTCGCTTATCAACGATATAGCGTGGCAGTGGTGCAGAACCCAGTGCGAACAGTTCCTGTTTGAACTCATCGTGCGGACAGTCGTAGAGGAAGCGCAACGTACGACCACGACTGGTAGTATTGTCGATAACCTCAGCAACCATTGGACCTTCCTCGTCGAAGAACAGCTTATTACCAATACGAATCTTGCGGGCAGGCTCTACCAGCACATCCCACAGACGCAGTTCCTCATTGAGTTCACGTAACAGGAACACTTCAATTTTCGCATCGGTCTTCTCCTTGGTACCAAAGAGACGGGCAGGGAACACCTTCGTATCGTTAAATACAAAGACATCACCCTCATCGAAATAGTCAATGACATTCTTGAAGGTCAGGAAATTAGTGGTATCGTTTCCATCGGCATCCTTCTCAAACATATCGACGGTCTGACTCTTACGGTGTACCACCATCAGGCGGCACTCGTCGCGATGATATACTTTCTCCACAGTACCGTCTTCATTCTCAAAAACGCGATGGGGCGGTTCCAGGGCCACCTGATTCTCAGGTAACTTGAATTTAAATTGTGATAACTTCATTATTATATCTCGTTATTACGTTATTTCATTATTATGACAGTTCTATCTCCTGCTCTTCCAACCAGTTAGGAAAGTCTTCGATGGTGATGCAGTCCTCGATGCGGATACCTCCCAAACGAGTACGACAGAGCGCCGTCAAGTAAGCGCCACTGTTCAGTGCCTGTCCGATGTCGCGTGCCAGCGAACGGATATAAGTACCCTTGCCACAGACCACACGAATGCTCAGCTGCATGGTCGTGGGGTTGAAATCTATCACATCGATGGAATCGATGTGCACAGTCTTGGCGGCCAACTCCACTTCCTTGCCTTTTCGCATCAGCTCGTAGGCGCGGTCACCACCAATCTTACAAGCCGAATACTGAGGTGGCACCTGTTGGATGTCGCCAACAAAATTAGTGAGCACACTATCTATCAACTCACGGGTGATATGAGCAGTAGGATAAGTGGCATCCACCTCGTGCTCCATATCGTAACTGGGAGTCGTTGCCCCCAACTGCAGGGTGGCGGTATACTCCTTATCGTGGAGTTGCAGGCTCTCTATCTCCTTGGTCTTCTTGCCTGTGCAGAGTATCAGCACACCAGTAGCCAACGGGTCAAGGGTACCAGCATGACCTATCTTCACACGGCGTACACCTATCTTACGTGACACGCGCGTGCGCACGTAAGCCAGCGCACCGAACGATGTCATTCGATAGGGTTTGTTGATATAGATATATTCGCCTGCCGTGAAGTTCACCTTGATTATTTGACAATTAACTATTTGACAATTTGACTATTTATAACAGGTTGCAGATGATTGTAATCACACCGACAATGGCACAATAGATACCAAAATAGATGAGTTTACCTTTCTTGACGATATTAATCATCCATTTGCAAGCCACGCAACCAGACAGGAAGGCGGCCACAAAACCTATCATTAGAGGTAGTGTTTCGATAGAACCCATCACATTTTCACCCTTCGTCATCTTCAGTACGTCAAGTAGCGCCTCTCCAAGAATGGGAGGAATCACCATCAGAAACGAGAACTGAGCCAGTGACTCCTTCTTATTGCCTAACAGCAGACCCGTAGCAATGGTGCTACCCGAACGAGACACACCTGGCAGTACGGCAACGGCCTGTGCCAAACCAATGATGAAAGCATCCTTCATAGAGATATGCTCCTTCTGACGCGGCTTGGCATAATATGAGAAAATGAGCAGAGCAGCGGTGATGAGCAGACAACAGCCTACCACCAACAGTCCTGATCCGAAAATCTCCTCGACATAGTCTTTGAAGAACACGCCCACGATACCGACGGGAATCATCGACACGATAATGTTCAACACAAATTTTGTCTCAGCGTTCAGCTCGCACTTAAACAATCCTTTCAGTATCCAGTCTATCTCACTCCACAGGATAACGAGTGTTGACAGTACCGTAGCAACATGCACAGCAACGGTGAACATCAGGTTCTCCTCACCATTCTCCATGCCAAAGAGTGCCTGGCCAATAGCCAGATGACCGCTACTGCTGACGGGCAGATACTCCGTAAGCCCCTGAACAAGTCCTAATATCAATGCTTCAAACCACTCCATAGTTTATTCTTTGGGACGGCGCACTACCGCATAAATCATTGAAACAAAACCTGCCAAGCATACCAGTGGGGCCACCTTGATGCGACGTGCACTGAAAATATCGGGGTCGTAGGCAGTCTCTGTAGAGCCATTACCACTCATCAGCAGGAAGCCCAAGACTACGACAGCCATTCCTACAGCCAGCAGGATGTAGTTGACTTTATCAAAAGCGAAATCTCTTTTCTCCATATCTTATTGTCGTTATTCCGTTATATCGTTATCACGTTATTACAAGTTAAATCTTATACAACTCCTGAGCCTTCATACGCAGGAACTTATTGACAGCCAACCAAGCACAGAGTGCCGTGATAATGATGCCAAACAACAGTACAGCAGCACCTGTCAATACCAGCACTTCCCAGGTTACAATCTCGGGAACGCCCGGCTGGGTGAGATAAAGGCCATACACGCCAGCGCCCAGTATGCCACATGCCAGTATGGCGGCAATGACGCCTACAATGACAGCCTGTCGAAGGAACGGCTTACGAATAAAGCCCCACGAGGCACCTACCAGCTTCATGGTGTGGATGACAAAGCGGTTGGCATAAACACTCAGGCGCACCGTATTGCTAATCAGCGAGAACGAAACGAAGGTCAGCAGGATAGCGAGTATCAGCAACACGATGCTCACGCGACTGATATTGGCATTCACCTTGTTCATCAGGTCTTCCATATATGCCAGGTCACTGACGCGCTCGTCTTTCTTCAACTCCTTGACAATCCATTTCAGCGAGTCGCGACAAGCATAGTCAGCCTTCAGACGAATCTCCAAAGTGGCAGGGAATGGATTGAAGCCCAAGAACTCTGAAGGGTCACTGCCCAGCTCCTTGACCTGCTCACGCTGTGCCTGTTCCTTGCTGATATAGTCAATATCACGAGAATAGGGGCGATGATAGAGGTCACGACAGAACAGGTGGGCATCGTTTACCGACACCGAGTCCTTTAACATGATGGTCATCGTGAGATTCTCCTTCATGTGTGCCGACAGGTTACGTGCCGACAGTACGAAGAACACCACCATTCCCAATAGCAGGAGCACCATAGTAGTGCTTATACACAAAGTAACAACCTGCAAACCTCTACGGCTGCGGGCCTTCTTACGTTTATTGCTCATATCTTTTTAGACGTAATACACCTAATTTCGTGCAAAATTACAAAATAATTATGAAACACAGCACAACAATTAAGATTTATTTTGTAATTTTGTGCCCACTATGAGTACCGTTATTTATCCTTCGCCCATTTTCGGGCCCGTTCATAGCCGTCGGTTAGGCATCTCGTTAGGCATCAACCTGCAACCTGCCGATGGTAAGGTATGCACGTTCGACTGCATCTACTGCGAGTGTGGTTTCAACAAAGACCGCCGCCCCACCCTTCCTAGACCTTCGCGCCAACTGGTAGCCCAGAAGTTGGAGGAGCAGTTGCAGAAGATGGTGGCAGACAAGCAGTTACCAGACGTGCTAACCTTTGCCGGCAATGGCGAACCCACCAGCCATCCCCATTTTGCCGAGATTATCGACGACACCATCCGTCTGCGCGACCAGTACTGTCCTAAGGCAAAGGTCTGCGTGCTCAGCAACTCCACCATGATTCACCGTCCAGAGGTGCACGATGCTTTGTTGCGCGTGGACGATAACATTCTGAAGCTCGACACCATAGACCCCACTTATATTAATAAGGTGGACCGTCCGACAGGTGCCTATGATGTTAACCAGATTATCGAGCGCATGAAGGCTTTTAACGGACATATTATTATCCAGACGATGTTTATGAGGGGGATTAACGAAGGCGAGAGTGTGGATAACACCAGCGAAGAGTTTGTCGCACCTTGGTTGGAAGTTGTCAAAGCCATCAAGCCCCAACAGGTAATGGTATATACCATTGACCGCGAGACGCCTGCCAAAGGACTGGAAAAAGCCAGTCGCGAACAGCTGGATGCCATTCGCGACCGTGTAATTGCAGCCGGCATATCCTGCACGGCCAGTTACTAAGTGTTCTTAGTGAATCTTCTTTGAGAGGATACCAATCTCGGTGGTCTTCAGGAATTCCACGATATGGTCGATTTCCTTGCCTGGTGGTACCTGCTCCTCAATCTGGATGATAGCGTCGAAAAGTGAGCCATTGCCATTGAATACCAGACGGTAGGCATTGGCAATGTGCTTGAGCACCTTTTCGTCAACACCATGCTGGCGACCAACGGTAACGTTGACACCGCCATAGAGGCACTTTTTGGTAGCAATGATGTAGGGGGGAACATCCTGCGAGAAGGTTGTTCCAGCCTGAATCATCGAACCCATGCCCACACGCGTCTTGGCATTCTCAATGACGCTACTGGAGAAGATGACGTGGTCTTCAATGAGGCAGTCGCCCGCAATCTTCGTACCATATCCGAAGACACAGCCGTTGCCCACCTTGGTATCATGCGAGATGTGGGCACCCTCCATCAGCACATTATCATTACCGATAACCGTCTGTCCACCAGTATGGGTAGCACGGTTAATGACCACATTCTCACGGAAAATATTGCCGTCGCCAATGATGCACTCCGACTTCTCTCCACGGAACTCGAAGTCCTGTGGCAGGGCACCGATGACAGCACCCTGGTGCACCTTATTATTCTTACCCATGCGCGTACCAGCACAGATGCTGACGAAGGGGAAGATAATGCAGCCGTCGCCAATCTCCACGTCGTCCTCAATATAGGCGAATGGGAATATCTTTACGTTGTCGCCGATTTTCGCCTTTGGCGATACCTCAGCTTTTGGACTTATTTCGCTTGCCATAACTTTAAACGCTAAACTTTAAACGTTAAACTTTACTTTCCACCTCCGCCAAGAGCAGTATAGAGTGATACTACAGCCTGCATCTTGCTGAAGTCATTGCTGGCCTTGTTAATCTGGGCAGAGAGCAACTGACTCTGTGCAGAGAGCACCTCCAAGTAGCTGGAACCACTGCTCTGATAGAGGGCGCGAGTGTCCTCCACGTTCTTGGTGAGAATCTCCACACGCTGTGCCTCAATCTTCGAGTTAGCATCGTAGTTGGTGTAGTTCACCAGTGCGTTGCTCACCTCGTTGCCTGCCTGCAGGATACTGTTCTGCCAGGTATTGAAGGCCTGCTCGTACTGAATCTTCTTCACCTTGAGGTTAGCTGTCAGCGCGCCACGATTGAAGATTGGCTGTGTCAGCGAGCCAAAGAGCGTAGTGAGCCACTTGCCTGGGTTCATAGTACCATTAATATTAGAGAAGGTAGCCGATGCGCCAATCGTGATATTAGGATAGAACTGTGAACGAGCCGTCTGTACATCGTGGAAGCAAGCAGCCAGCTGCATCTCGGCATTATGCACGTCAGGACGGTTCTGCAGCAGGGCAACGCCTACACCTGTAGCAAACTCTGAAGGCAGAGACTGCTGGTCGAGCTTAGCGCGGCTAATGGTCTGACCAGGCTGTCCGATGAGCAGACACAACGCATTCTCCGTAGAACGAATCTGACGACGGAAGTCGTTGGCCTGTGTCTGGGTAGAGAGATAAGCCGCTTCTGCACTCTGCACGCTTGTTGAGCGCACACGACCCAGCGTGAACTGCTGTTGCATCATCTCCCAGGTCTCCTTAGCCGTCTCACCCATCGAGGTCACGATGCGCAACTGCTCGTCGAGCATCATCAGTGTGTAGTAAGCATTGGCTATACCACTGATTACCTGGGCGCGGACAGCCATCTGGTAGTCCTTCATGCCCAAGAGCTTCATCTGCGTAGAGCGCTTCTGCGACAGGATGTTGCCAAAGAGGTCAAGCGTCCACGATGCCGTCACAGGGATAGCATACGACTTCGTGGTTACTGACGGGTCGGTATAAGTGGTCTGAATCGTACCGATAGGTGATGTTCCACCAATATTGATAGCAGGCAGGAACGCCAGCTTGGCGGCCTTCAGCATGGTTTCGTACATTTTGACGTTCAGCGCGGCATTCTGCAGGTTGGCGTTCTTCTCCAAGCCCTGTTCGATGAGTGCCTGCAACTGTGGGTCAGTGAAGACACTACGCCAAGGCAGGTTGCCGAAGGAGGCCGTATCCTGAGGAGCTACAGCCAGCGTGTCGCCATCGCTCACCACGTCGCGAATGAGGCCTTGCGTCTGCACGTTGTCAGGACGCTCGTACTTATTATATAGTCCGCAACTGCTCATGAGCAGTATAGCGGAAAAGAATATTATAATCTTCTTCATAGCTTATTTCTCCAATTCAAAATCTTTCTGACGGTGTGCATACTGTGAGATCTCGGCAGCGACATCAGCCTGCTCCTCGTCATCGAACTTCATCGGAGAGAACTTCTCCTGCAAGCTCTGGAAGATAACAAAGAGACCAGGTACCACGAGCACCTGTAGCAGCGTACCAATCAACATACCGCCAACGGCGGCAGCGCCGAGGGTCTGGTTACCATTCTTACCTACGCCCGAGGCGAACATCATAGGCAACAGACCTATTACCATTGCGAGTGACGTCATCAAGATAGGACGCAGACGGGCAGCGGCACCGAGCGTGGCAGCCCACGAGATGGCCATACCCAGACGGCGGCGCTCCAGGGCGAACTCTACAATCAGGATGGCGTTCTTAGCCAACAGACCAATCAGCATAATCAGCGAAATCTGCATATAGATATCGTTGGCGTGTCCGAAGAGCATCGTGAACAGGAAGCAGCCTGCCAGACCGAACGGTACGGAGAGCACTACGGCCAAAGGCAGGATGTAGGACTCGTACTGTGCGGACAGGATGAGGTAGATGAAGATGAAGCACAGCACGAAGATGAGGGCTGTGGAGTTGGTAGCCTTAGCCTCCTCACGTGTCAGACCCTGATAGTCATAAGTATAACCCTGTGGCAACATCTCGGCGGCAACCTCCTGAGCGGCTTTGATAGCCTCACCAGTTGAATAACCGTTGGCCACCGTTGCCGTCACGTTGATAGACGTAAACAGGTTGAAACGGTTGATGTTGTTGGGGCCATAGACGCGCTCCAAGCGACAGAACTCCTGAACAGGCGACATACCTCCTGGGGTGCGCACATAGATGCTGTTGAGCGACTCCGGCGTCATGCGGGTCTCTGGCGAGGCCTGAATCATGACACGATAGAGCTTACCGTAGGCATTGAAGTTAGAGGCGTAGAGACCGCCGTAGTAACCCTGCAGGGTAGAAAGTATCGTAGAGGGCGACACGCCGGCCTGCTTACACTTGGCCACATCCATATGCAGCATGTACTGAGGATAGTTCGGGTTGTATGAGGTCTGGGCGGTCTGGAACTCAGGACGCTTGTTCAGCTCAGCCAAGTAGTCCTTGACGATGCCGAAGAACTTGTCGAGCGAACCACCGGTGCGGTCCTGCATGACGAGTGACACACCACTGTTGGCCGAGAAGCCAGGAATCATAGGCGGTGCGAAGGCCAGAATCTGGGCGTCCTTGATGTGGGCGGTCTTGATGAATATCTGGGCCACAACTCCCGTGGCACTCATCGGGTCGAGGAAGAAACGGTAGATGCCGTCGCCCTGCCACAGTCCGCTGAGCTTCCAGAAGAAGCCGTGCTGACGCTCGGAGAAGGGCTTCAACTTGATGATGAACGTAGCCTGGTCAGAACCAGAACCGGCAATGAAGTTATAGCCCTGAATCTGCTCACGGTTCTGGATGGCCGGGTCAGCAGCCAGAATGCTGTCCACCTGACTGATGACTTGCTTGGTGCGCTCTACTGAGGTAGCAGGAGGCATGGAGATGGTACAGAAGAGCGTACCGGTATCCTCATCAGGCACCAGACCCGACTTGGTGGTAGACATCAGCACAACCATTGCTACGATACCCAGGATGACAGTGGTAAGCACGGGAATGGGCTTGCGCACCAGCTTCTCCACACGCGTCTTATACTTGCCCAGAATCTTGTCGTAAGCGGTATTGAACGACGCATGGAAACGGTCAATGACGGACATCTTCTTTGCGTGTCCCTCGGCATCGTGCGGTTTCAAGAAGATAGCACAAAGGGCAGGTGACAGTGTCAAGGCGTTCAGTGCCGAGATGAAGATGCTGACAGCCATCGTCACACCAAACTCACGATAGAACGAACCCGTCGTACCACCGATGAACGACACAGGAACGAACACCGAGGCCATCACCAGCGTAATAGAGATGATAGCGCCAGAAATCTCGTTCATGGCGTCGATACTGGCCGTCAGCGTCGATTTATATCCCTGGTCAAGCTTGGCGTGAACAGCCTCCACCACCACGATGGCGTCGTCCACCACAATAGCGATAGCCAACAGCAAGGCGCTGAGCGTCAGCAGGTTGATAGAGAAGCCCATCACGCTGAGGAAGAAGAAGGTACCAATCAGCGACACAGGAACGGCAATCAACGGGATGAGCGTAGAGCGCCAGTCCTGCAAGAAGACGTAGATAACGATGAACACCAGGATAAGGGTGAACACCAGCGTAAAGACAACCTCCTCAATAGAAGCATAGAGGAACTCTGTTACGTCATAGTTAATCTTATAAATCATGCCCGGCGGGAAGAGTTTAGACTGCTCTTCCAGTTCGGCCTTCACCTGCTTGGCAATTTCATTAGCGTTAGAACCGGCAATCTGCTGTACCATACCCAGCACAGATGGCAGGTTGTTATTCTTCATAGATACTGAGTACTGCTGACCACCGAGCTCAATCTTGGCAACATCCTTCAGCTTCAGCGTCTGCCCCTTGGCATCGCTGGAGATAATGATATTACCAAACTCCTCGGCAGTCTTCAGGCGACCGGTATAGCGCATAGAGTACTCGTAGGCCACATCTGACTGCTCACCAAAAGCACCAGGAGCAGCCTCGATGTTCTGTTCAGCCAGCACAGCACTGATGTCGCTTGGCATCAGATTGTACTGCTTCATCACGTCAGGCTTCAACCAGATACGCATAGAGTAGGTCTTCAGACCAGGCGACTGCACGTCACCGACACCCTGAATACGCTTGATAGCCGGAATGATATTAATATTGTTATAGTTCGTCAGGAACTCGTCATCATAACGGCCATCAGAGGTCAGCGTGAACATGATGACCTGTGAAGTCTGGCGTTTCTGCACCGTCACACCGATACGCGTTACCTCGGCAGGCAACAGTGCCTGAGCCTGCTGTACGCGGTTCTGTACGTTAACGGCACACATATCGGGGTTCATGCCCTGGCGGAAGAGCACACTAATCTGTGCTGATCCGGCACCAGCGGTAGACGAGATATAGTCCATACCCTCCACACCATTGATGCTCTCCTCCAACGGCGTGATGACCGAGTTCTTTACGGTCTCTGCATCGGCACCAGGATAGCTGGTCCACACCGCTACCGTAGGTGGTGCGATGTTAGGGTACTGCTCAATAGGCAGCGACACCAGTCCGATGAAACCCAGCAGAACGATGAGAATAGAAATCACCGTCGACAATACCGGGCGTTTGATAAATGTTGTAAAAGTCATATTCTTTTAACTTCTTTTACTTCTTTTACTTCTTTAACTCCTTTAACTTCTCAGTTTACTTCTTCATAGCGCCTACGATGTCGCCAGCACTCATGGCCTTAGCCTGCTCCTGAATCTTCTGCTGATAGCGCTCAGGGGTGATGGGTACAATCTCCATGCCGTCGTTCAACTTGGTGATACCATTGGTCACATACTTGTCGCCAGCCTTCAGACCCCCAGTAACGACATAGTTGTTGCCATCGTTATGCGGGTCTACCTGGATTTCAGTGTACTTCACCTTATTATCTTTACCAAGCGTATAGACGAACTTCTTGTTCTGTACTTCAGAGACACAGCTCAGAGGTATGATGATAACATTAGAGCTGACACGTGGAATGATGATGGTTCCAGTAGCTCCGCTCTTCAGCAACTTCTCAGGGTTAGCGAAAGAAGCAATCAGCTGAACAGAACCCGTGGCAGCATCGATGACACCACTCATCTTGCTGATGGTACCCTCGCAACCGTAGATGCTACCATCGGCCAACTGCAACTTAACGGGAGGCAACGAAGCCAGTCCCTGCTGAGAAATGACCATAGCCTCTTTCTCCGTTACAGAGAAATAAGCCTCCATTGACGAGATGTTCGATACGGTAGTCAACACGTTAGAACCGCTAACCAAAGCACCCTTCTTGAAAGGCAGCGTACCGACTACACCAGCAGCGGGAGACTTCACATAGCAGTAGCTCAGCATTTCCTTGGCAGAAGCCAGCGAAGCCTGTGCCTGAGCCAACTGTGCCTGGGCGCTCTCGAAAGTATTCTGAGAGGTCTGCAACTCGTAGTCACCAATGACCTTCTTCGCATGCAACTGCTGGGCATTGTTATAGGTCAGCTTGGCTGTATTACACTGCTGCTGAGCAGCATTGACAGCGGCCTGAGCCTGACGAACCTGAGCCTGATAGGTCTCGTTATCAATCACAAACAGCACTTGACCAGCGCTTACGGTCTGGCCTTCCCTGACGTTAATCTGGGTCAGGAAGCCCTGCACCTTCGGACGGATTTCCACGTCCTGCACACCCTTGATAGAGGCGGGATAGGTGGTCTGCATATCTGCCTGCGACGTACCTACCGTCACAACTGGATACTCGTTGTCGCCAAACGTAGGACGACCACCGCCGCCACTACACGAAACAAGCGTTGCAGCAATGGCTGCAATCGTTACGATTTTCTTCATTTTCATACTTCTATTAATATTATTCGAATAATTTACTTTCTCCATGAAAACTTAAACACGTCGTTTAGTTTTCGAGATGCAAAAGTAGCAAAAAAAATCCTATTCTATATTATTGATATAGGATTCTACAGCAATTTTAACAAAGTTTAGTTTGTTTTCAGCCCCAACTGCTGAGCCTTCTCCATCAATAGTTGCATCAAAGGCTCGCGCTCGTTCTCCACGCGGTTGTCCAGCACGGCGTCTTTCAGGTACTGTTTCAGCACACCCACCTCGCGCGAAGGTTTCAGATGGAACATCTCCATGATCTCGTTACCGTCAATGACGGGTTGCAGCAGTCGCTTGTAGTCCTTTTCCTTCAGGTCGGCCAGCTTCTCGCGCACCATACGGAAGTTCTCCAAGAACATCTTCTTCTTCACCTCGTTCTTACTGGTGATATCGGCTTCGCAGAGCACCATCAGGTCGTCGATGTCGTCGCCCGCATCGTTCAGCAGACGGCGCACAGCTGAATCAGTAACCTCCTCATCAGCAATCACTTGTGGGCGCATGTGCAGGTCCACCATCTTCTGCACATACTTCATCTCAGCACCCATGGGCAACTTCAGTCTGCGGAAGATGTTCGGCACCATCTTGGCACCTATAATATTATGGTTATGGAACGTCCAGCCGATACCTGGCTCCCACCGCTTCGAACGCGTCTTGCCGATGTCGTGCAACAGGGCAGCCCAACGCAACCATAAAGTAGCCCCTTTTGACACATTTTCGAGGACTTCCAGCGTGTGGTAGAAATTGTTCTTATGCGCCCTGCCGTCGCGCTTCTCCACGATGTCCAGAGCAGCCACTTCGGGCAGTATAATCTGCAGTAAACCAGAGCGTTGCAAGTATTCAAAGCCTATCGACGGGTGTGGTGCCATCATGATTTTGTTCAGCTCCACCTCGATGCGCTCACCACTGACTATTCGGATGCGGTCAGCCATGCGACTGAGAGCGTCGAACGTCTCGTCCTCTATCTCGAAGTTCAGCTGGGTGGCAAAGCGAATGCAACGCATCATACGCAACGGGTCGTCCGAGAACGTCACCTCAGGGTCCAGGGGTGTGGCAATGATGCCGTCCTCCAAGTCGGCAATGCCGTTGAAGGGGTCCACCAGTTCTCCAAACCGCTTCTTATTCAGACAGATAGCCATCGCATTGATGGTGAAGTCACGACGGTTCTGGTCGTCCTCCAGCGTGCCGTCCTCCACGATGGGCTTGCGCGAATCGTGGCTGTAGCTCTCCTTGCGGGCACCCACGAACTCAATCTCTATTTCAGAGGTGAGAGGTGAGGGGTGAGAGGTGAGAGGTTTGTATTTTACCTGTGCCGTGCCGAAGTTCTTGAACACGCTGAGGTGCGCCTTCTTGCCCAACCGGTTCTTCAGAGCCTTGGCAACCTCAATTCCACTACCCACAACCACCACATCGATGTCGTTTGACGGCCTTTCGAGGAAAATATCGCGCACAAAACCGCCAACAACATAACATTCCACGCCCATTTCATCGGCCACATCGCCAATAAGATGGAACATCTCCTTATCGAGTATCTTCGCTAATGCTTCGTCTGAATACAGTTTCACGCTGCAAAGGTAGTAAAAATCGTGCGAAACGCCAAATATTCGCGCAAATTATCAGCCTAATACGCAAACGGCTAAGCCTAGTACAGCACCGTATAAGCCTAGTACAGATGCGTATAAGCCTGATACAGATGCGTATAAGCCTAGTACGCAAGCGGGTAAGCCTAGTACGGAGGCGGAGAAGCCCAGCTGTGACAATTAGGACAATTGAGACAGCAGTTTTTCACACCATCATGCGCGAGAAGGAGCGTAAAGAAGAATAAAATGTAAAGAATTATTATTATCATTATTATCCATCTTAATCACCTTTCTTTACTCCAATAGCT
>R23__coassemble_348_pt1 | contig 32900 bp, 33 predicted proteins | sample R23__metabat2_high_PE_030 | metagenome-assembled genome bin R23 | reverse complement strand
ATGCTAAAATCAGAGCTGGCCCGCGAGGCAGGGGTCAGCGTCAGAACCTTGAACAACTGGTGCAAGCCACATCAAAAGAAACTCGTCCAGATGGGTTATAAGCCATATATGAAGATGCTGCCGCCGAAAATCGTGGAGTACTTGGTTGAGCAATTTTGCATCAATTTTGAAAAATCCCATGAAAAAAGTGCAAAATCCCAATTATAGAGGAAGAAAACTGCAGAAGAAGACAGAAGAGTGCAGAAGAAGGACGAAGACTGCAGAAAAGTGAAAACACCCATGTGAATTGTTGTACCTTTGCATCGAGAAAAGGAAACAGCCTCTGTAGTCTCAAAAGCCAGCCTGATACGCGTTAAGGCAAGCCTAGTACGGACACGGCTAAGCCTAGTACAGAGTGCTTACAAGCCTTACTCTGAGTTAACAAATTTTTACAAAAGACAAGAAAGGAAACAACATTATGGCAGTATTTTATCGTTTGCATCAGGACCAGTCTACTGGTACCAAGCGTTCAGGAAAGTGGTATGCACGCGCCGTTCCTACGGCCTGCATCGGCACCCGTCAGCTGGCGGAGATTATCCAGCGAAACTGTACCGTGAAGAAGTCCGACGTGATGGCGGTACTGGAGGAGCTCGTCGAGGTCATGAAGGACCAGATGCAGGACTCCAAGCGCGTGAAGCTGGACGGCTTCGGTTCGTTCAAGATCGGCATCGAGTCGAAGGGTGCACAGACCGCCGCCAAGTACTCGGTCAGCGAGCACGTCAAGGGTCTGCACGTCGTCTTCATGCCTGAGCGCACCACCGACTCGGGTGGCAACAAGTCGAAGCAGTTCCTGCAGGGTTGCCGCGTAGAGGAGTTGCCTCTGAACACCGTGGAGAAGGAGGAGCCCGAACCTTAAAAAGTGCGCCCTTCGGGGCGACACTTTTTTGAGTTAAGAGTTAAGAGTTAAGAGTTAAGAGTTAAGAGTTAAGAGTTAAGAGTTAAGAATTAAGAGTTAAGAGTTAAGAATTAAGAGGCTATGAAGAATTCACGTTTTTGGGAAGTGCTGTTGAAGGTTATCGTCGCAGCCGCCACCGCATTCTTGACGGCATTGGGAACAGTGTCTTGTATGGGCTATAACCCTGCATTATAGCCGTCCCTTATTATTGCAACGCCACACTCCATACCTTTAGGTTGGAGAAGGGACTCTAAACGTGTATGGGCCACGGCCCGTTTGACATCTGATGTCTGAAAAGAGAAATCGCTCAGGGGTGTGGCTCTGGGCGATTCTTCTGTCATCGTGTGATGCAATAGGTGTATAGAAAAAATCCCCTCTTTCCTGCGGAGAACAAGAGAAGAGGGGACCATCTACCTGGTAAGATTACGGCTGCAGCGTGAAGCCAAGAACCAAGTAGGCTTTCTGTGAACAGGGGTTTGCAGCCACCTGTGCAAACAGAGGGATTGAAAACGTATCAGTAATCTTGATATCCTTTGTTGCCTTCAAAGCCAGATTGGTAACAGCGAAACCGTTGGTGCCATACTGAAGTGAGGCTGAGGGGACGGCGCCGGCCGTAGCAGTCCATTCTATGGCAGAAAGTTTAAATGGGACAACTACTTCCATGTAACTGCTGTAGGCCCGCTTGCCGTCTTCCTTATAATCGTTGCCTGCGAAGTTGGTGTACCACTGGAACGAGGCAAAACCAAAGTCGTAGCCGATGTTGCCTTCGAAGACGTGGTTGGTGGCGTGCGCATCATATTTGAAGTAACGACCGTCAGGGTCGCCGCCAGCGGGCATCGCACTGAACCAGTAGTCGGTCACACCGATGTTGAAACCACCAAGGGTATAAGCCAGCGTGAAGTCGAACTCCTTGGTATCGGCAGGATTGGTGAGTCCCGTACTGCCCCAGGCTGTCAGCGACAGTCCTTTGTAACCCACGCCCAGCGTCGGCTGCAGTGCCACACTACCCAATTCCTGGCCACGCCAGATATAACTACTTACAACGTCAGCACTAATCGTTGTCTCTACCTCATCCTGTGCAAAGGTGGTCATACTCATGGCCATACCCAATGCGAATAAAACAATCTTCTTCATAACTCTTAACTCTTAACTCTTAATCGCCATAGGCGACAACTCTTAACTCTTAACTCTTAACTCTTAACTTAGTTATAACAAGCCTCTCCATGTTCATAGATGTCGAGACCTTCTTCTTCTATACGTTTATCAACGCGCAATCCGTGAATATATTTTATACCATAGAACAAAATTACACCACAAGCAGCTGCCCAGAGGTCGATGACGAGGATGCCGAAGCACTCAGCACCGAAGAAACCCCAACCGTGACCGTAGAAAGCACCGTTCGAAGTTGACAGCAGACCAGTCATCAAGGTTCCAAGAATACCGCAGACTCCGTGTACAGACGAAGCACCTACAGGGTCGTCGATGTGCAGCACGTGGTCAATAAACTCGATGGCGAATACCAATACGATACCGCAAACCAGACCGATGAGAACTGCACCGAAGGGTGATACGAGATCACAACCAGCAGTAATACCTACCAAACCAGCCAGCACACCGTTCAACGTCAGAGAGAGTGAAGGCTTGCCATACTTGAAATAGGTGAGGAACATCGTAGCCACACCACCTGCAGCAGCAGCGAGGTTGGTGGTCAGGAACACATGAGAGATTGCAACGCGGTTTACCTCACCACTGGCAGCCAACTGAGAACCGGGGTTGAAACCGAACCATCCCAGCCAGAGGATGAAGACACCCAGAGCAGCCATCGTCAGGTTGTGACCAGGAATAGCACGACTCTTGCCGTCCTTGGCATACTTACCGATACGGGGACCCAGTGCCAAAGCGCCAATCAGTGCCAGCACACCACCTACAGAGTGAACGATAGCAGAACCAGCGAAATCGTGGAACACATCGCCAAAGGTAGTCATCATAAAGCTGTCGGCAGCATCGTTGCAGAGCCAGCCACCGCCCCAGGTCCAGTGACCCTCAACGGGGTAGATAATCAGCGAGATGAAGGCACTATAAACAAGATACATAGAGAACTTGGTGCGCTCAGCCATAGCACCACTGACGATAGTGGCAGAGGTGGCACAGAACACAGTCTCGAAAATCAAGAAACCCTCAACGGGCAGATCGCTATCGTAGAAACTCAGGTCGCCCCAGTTGGGCATACCGATAAAACCACCAAGTGCGTCGGCACCAAACATAAAGCCGAAGCCAAGGAAGAAGAACAGCAACGAGCCGAACATGAAGTCGACAAAGTTCTTCATCAGGATGTTTGCCGTATTCTTACTGCGCGTGAAACCTGCCTCACACAGTGCGAAACCGGGCTGCATAAAGAACACCAACATAGCAGCCAACAACATCCATACAGTATCGAGTGATAATCCTATTTCGTTCATAACTTTATACCTTTTATATCTTTTTACCTATTTACTTCTTATCACGTAATACGGTGTCACCGTGTTCACCAGTACGGATGCTCCACGTGTCAATCATGTCGCTCACAAAGATGCGGCCGTCACCAACCTCACCCGTATGTGCAACCTCAAGAATCACCTTTACCGTCGGATCAACAAACTGGTCGCGACAGACAATCGTGATGGCTACACGCTCAATCACATCCGTTGAATACTGCACGCCACGATATATTCTCTCCTGCCGGCTCTGACCAATGCCGTGCACGTTGTGGTACTCAAACCAGTCGATGTCCGATGAAAGCAAAGCTTCCTTTACATCCTCGAACTTCGTCTTGCGGATAATTGCTTCAATCTTTTTCATACCTTTTTACCTTTTTAATTAATACTGACCTCTCTGGGTTAACACTTTGTTATTTTTACGATGCAAAGTTACGGCATTTTGTTCTACTTTTTATCATCTTTCTTTCGTTTTGATTATGAAAACTATCACCAAATGACATTTTGTAAATTATACGGTTGAATATTCTTGCATTTTGTTTACAGTTTGTCTTCTCAGACTACCATTTCGTTACAAAACGTCAGTTTCTATAAAATTGTGTTCGAGCACACTCAATTTTGCCATTAAAAAAAGAATCCGCAAAACCACAAGGGCTTCACGGATTCCACATCTATTATCGTTGTCTATGGCTTTATCCTTTACTCCATTTCTCAATACGATCGAGGGCCTCGTCAGTCTTTTCATGGCTGTTGAAGGCCGTAAAGCGCACGTAACCCTCGCCACTGGGACCAAAGCCGACGCCAGGCGTACAGACGACATTCGCACCATAGAGCAATGCCTCGAAGAAGGGCCACGAACCCATACCATCAGAGGTACGCATCCAGATATATGGTGCATTCTCGCCACCGTAGCATTCATAACCCAGTGCACGCAGACGTTTCAGCATGCGCTGAGCGTTGTCCATATAATAATCGATGGTGGCCTTGATTTGCTCCTTACCCTCAGGAGTATAAATGGCCTCAGCAGCTCGCTGCGAGATATAGCTCGTGCCATTGAACTTCGTACACTGGCGGCGCAACCACAACTGGTTCAGGGGGATGCGTTCACCCTCGAAGGTGGAGACAGTCACTTCCTTGGGAACAATGGTATAGCCACAGCGAACGCCCGTGAATCCTGCCGTCTTCGAGAATGAATGGAACTCAACGGCACACTTGCGGGCACCGCGAATCTCATAGATGCTGCGTGGAATCTCCGGATCGCGGATATAGGCTTGATAGGCGGCATCGTAAAGGATAAGCGCGTCGTTCTTCAGCGCATAGTTCACCCACTTGCGCAGTTCCTGTTTGGTAATGACCGTACCCGTCGGATTGTTGGGATAGCACAGGTAGATGACATCCACAGGGCGTCCCTTCGGCAGTTCTGGAATAAAACCATTCTCAGCGGTCGTAGGAAGGTAGCGCACGTTAGTCCAGCGGTCGCCTTGATAAATGCCACAACGGCCAATCATCACGTTGGAGTCGATATATACCGGATAGATAGGATCGGTCACGCCAATGAAGTTGTCCCAATGCAGCAACTCCTGGAAGTTACCCGTATCGCTCTTCGCACCATCGTTGATGAAAACCTCATCAATGCTGAGGTGCACACCACGCGGAAGGAAATCGTTCTTGAGGATAGCCTCACGCAGGAAGTCGTAACCCTGCTCAGGACCGTAGCCACGAAAGCCTTTGATGGTACCCATCTCGTGAGCAGCCTTATGCATGGCCTCCACAACGGCAGGCGCCAGCGGTTGTGTCACGTCACCAATACCCAATGATATAACGTCAGCCTTGGGGTGCATCACCTTGAAGGCGTTTACCTTCTTGGCAACGTCAGCAAACAAGTAGTTGTTTTGCAGGTTCAGAAAATGAATGTTTACTAATGCCATATTCTTCTTATATTTCTATTTCTCCATCAAATACGAATTCAGCAGGACCAGTCATATATACATGGTTATCGGCCTTGCGCCACTCGATGCTCAATACACCGCCATCCATCACGATATCCGACTTGCGGCCAGCCTTTCCCGTCAGTGCCGCAGCAACAGCGGTAGCACAGGCTCCTGTACCACAAGCCTCTGTAATGCCACTACCCCTCTCCCAAACGCGAGTGCGAATGGTGGCGTGGTCAGCCTTAGTTTTGTCTGTGGTTTCCCCGCTGACAATCTGTGCAAACTCAATATTACAACGCAGTGGGAAGGCTGGGTGCCGCTCCAGTGCTCGTCCTGTCTCGCCCACCTGATCCACATCGTCGGTAAAGATAACATAGTGAGGATTGCCCATCGACACGAATGTACCTTTATCCAAAACGCGATTACCCAGGAATTGCGATTCATTCTCCAGCACGGGTTCACCCATATCCACCGTGACGCGCTCGACAACGCCATCAACAATATGCAAATAGAGTATCTTGACACCAGACAACGTGAGCAGACAAATCTCAGTCTCCTGGTAACCATTCCCCTCCTTGACAGGGAGAGGCCAGGGCTGGGTCTTCTCATACAAGTACTTTCCAATGCAGCGACTTGCATTGCCACACATCATAGCCTCACTACCGTCAGCATTAAATATTCTCATAGAGAAATCGGCCTCAGGCACAGGGCTCTTGCCTATCAGCACCAAGCCGTCAGAACCGATACCCTTATGGCGGTCGCTCCATCGGATGGCTGCCTCCTGCGGATTGGGGACCGACTGTTCCATCGTATTAACATAGATGTAGTCGTTGCCGCAACCATGCATTTTCGTGAATCTGATTTTCTGTGCCATATTGCAATGCTTTATGTCAACTTGCTATCCTTTTGTCGAATTTCGCTGCAAAGGTAACACAAAAAGCCAGAAAACAGAATAAAAACCTAACTTTTTGCATATTCAAACGGTAAAAAAGTGCCGTTTTGTATAGTTCAAGACCACAAACAGCACCCTTTTGCTTACATCTTGACACCTTAACTCCCGTTTTTCTTGCAAAACGTCAGTTGGGATAATAGTAGGAATTGCCTAAATAATAAAGATTGTTAAATAATTGAAGATGTCCCGACTTTTGGGTCAACCTTGCTTTATCTTTGCACCCGATATGCTAACAGAACAGACGATGGAGAAGCTGCGAATACTCGCAGAGTCGGCGAAGTACGACGTGTCGTGCTCGTCGAGCGGCACTGTGCGCAAAGGTAAGCAGGGCATGGTGGGCTCAACGGTCGGCGGCGTGGGTATCTGCCACTCGTTTGCCGACGACGGCCGTTGCATCTCGCTGTTGAAGGTGATGCTAACCAACTACTGCATGTATGACTGCGCCTACTGCATCAACCGCCGAAGCAACGACATCAAGCGGGCAACGCTCTCCGTCAGTGAGCTGGAGGAGATTACGATGGAGTTCTATCGTCGCAACTACATCGAAGGATTGTTTCTGTCGAGTGGTGTGGTGCGCAATCCGGACTATACAATGGAACGACTGGCTGCTATCGCTCGCGACCTCAGAACGGTGCATCGCTTCAACGGCTATATCCACCTGAAGAGCATCCCTGGTTGTTCACAGGAACTGCTCAACGAAGCCGGGCGCTATGCCGACCGTATGAGCGTGAATATCGAGATTCCCAAAGAGGAGTCACTGAAACTGTTGGCACCTGAGAAAGACCACAAGAGCGTGTTCCAGCCGATGAAGCTCATCCAGCAGGGCGTATTAGAGAACAAGGAGGACCGCAAGAAATATCGCTATGCCCCTCGCTTCGTGCCGGCAGGCCAATCCACGCAGATGATTGTGGGGGCTACGAAAGAGAGTGATTTGGACATTCTGAAAATGTCCAACGCACTGTATCAGCAGCCCACAATGCGACGTGTCTACTACTCCGGCTATGTCAGTGTGAACACCTACGACCCTCGTCTGCCCGTGCTGAAGCAACCGCCATTGGTGCGCGAGAACCGATTGTATCAGGCTGACTGGCTCATGCGTTTCTATCATTTTAAGGTTGACGAAATCGTCGACGATGCGCACACGAACCTCGACTTGGAGGTGGACCCAAAATTGGCATGGGCCTTGCGCCATCCAGAGTTTTTCCCTGTTGACATCAACACTGCCGACTACGAGCAGCTACTCCGCGTCCCTGGCCTCGGCACTAAGTCTGCCTGGCTCATCGTAAACTCGCGCCGTTTCAACCGCCTCACATCATTAGATTTGAAGAAGATGGGCGTGGTGATGAAGAAAGCGAAATATTTTATTACGTGCAACGAACTGACCTCGCAATTCTCACAGCCCATCATCGGCATCAACGAACTGCGTCCAGAACGTCTGCGCCCGATGTTGATTTCGAAAGCACAGCAGAAACGGGCGGCAGAAGAGCAACAACTGAAATTGGATTTTGGAGAATGACAGTATATTTATTTGACGGAACGATGGACGGGCTGCTGACAGCGGTGTTCGACGCATTCCTGTTGAAAGAGCAGCCAGAGCAATTGCTGGCGGAAGGCGACGCGCTACCACTATTCTGCGACCACACCTACCACGTGACCTCGGATGAGGAGAAAGCACGCAGGGTGTGGGCTGGACTGGAGAAGAAACTGACGCGCGAGGCCCTGCGGCTTATTTCCGTCAGTTGGCTGTCGGAATTGCGGGAACTGAACACTCCATTATTCCTATATATATGTAAGGTATTCCGTCAAGGAGATATATCGCGAAACTTCGCTGATGCAGACGTGCTGGCTGTGACGAATATCGCACGCCGCGTATTACACGAACAGTTGCGCATGAAACAGTTCATCCGGTTCCAGAAAGCGAAAGACGGCACATATCTGGGCGTTGTCTCACCTGATCACAATGTGTTGCCCATCATCACCGACCATTTTCAGGACAGGTTTAACGACCAGCCTTGGCTGATATACGATGCGAAGCGGCACTACGGCTACTATTATGATGGTAAAACCGTTATACACGTGACATTTGAGGACGAAGCTGCTGTGCCCTTCGACTTATCGAACGGGAAACTCGACGCCGACGTGCTGAGCGACAATGACCAGCTGTTCCAGAACCTCTGGCGCACGTACTTCAAAGCCATCTGCATCAAGGAGCGCATGAATCCACGCAAGCAATTGCAGGACATGCCGCGACGCTATTGGAAATACATGACGGAGAAAAATTAAAGAATAAAAAAATAAAAAAATAAAAAAAATAAAAAAATTAAAGAATAAAAAAATAAAAGAATAAAAAAGGTGACACAGAAATACGCATTATTCTTCGACATCGACGGCACACTCGTGAGTTTCCAGACGCACGGGATTCCTGCATCGACCATCCTTGCGCTGACACAGGCCAAGGCCAACGGTTCTCGAGTGTATATCGCAACGGGCCGTCCGCCGCTGATTATCACCAATCTGGGCGCTATCGAGCACCTCATCGACGGATATATCACCACCAACGGTGCGCTATGCTATGTGGACGACGAGATGGTCACGTGCCAACCCATTCCCAAGGAGGATGTGGTGACTTGTGTGGAGGACTGCCGCGAGAAGGGCAACAGCCTCATCGTCGTGGGACGTAAAGATGTGGCGGTGATTGACCCTAAGGGTGATGTAGATCGCATCTTCCGCCAGATGCTGGCGGTAAAGAACCTCGACAAAGCATCACCGTTGGACGTTGTGCTCCAGCAGGACATCCTCCAGCTGACACCCTTCTTTCCCGCCGACTACGAACCCGTGCTGATGGCCCGCATGCCGCAGTGCGTCTCCGGTCGCTGGCATCCGGAGTTTACGGACATTACCGCCAACGGTGCCGACAAGGGCAAAGGCATCCTGGCGATGGCCCGCCACGAGGGTTTTGATCCCAGTCGCACAATGGCCTTCGGCGACGGCGGCAACGACACCTCGATGATTCTCCAGGCTGGCATTGGCATCGCGATGGGCAACGCCATCGACGCCCTCAAGCATCAGGCCGACTACGTCACCACCTCCGTCGATGACGACGGCATTCTCAATGCCCTGCGACACTTTAACGTAATATAAAGAATCATGGCAAGCAATACCGATTTTGTACAGTATATCGCCGACCAGTGTAGTGGTGCGGGCGAGATTATAGTGAAGAAGATGTTCGGCGACTACGGCATCTATTGTGATGGGAAAATCTTCGGACTTATCTGCGACGATTGTTTCTATCTAAAACCTACAGATGCCGTCCGTCCCCTATTACGAGTAGTCGATATGCGTCCACCCTACGACGGTGCCAAAGACTACTTCTACATTGCTGACGTCGATGATCGCGACTACGTCTCACTCATAGTCCGCGAAACTTGCAAGGCACTTCCGGAACCGAAGCCCCAAAAGAAACGTTAATCTCCATCTTTTCATTTTCACGCCGCGAATTCAGTCTTAGCTGAGAATCTGAATCTGCAGGTGCGAAAAGATGGGGACTAACTACTGTACAAAATCGGTATTGCTTGCCATGATTTATAGCATTATAGTATTTGCTGAAACATTTGACGATAGGCCTCGACCTTTTTGTCGAAGGACAATGGATAGGCGCGAGAGGAGGAAGGGAGGCGATAGAGCAAGAGAGCCTCACCCCCAGCCCCTCTCCGAATGGCGAGGGGAGTGGTTACAAAAGTGTTAACTTTGGGGATGGTTGGGATGCCGAGCGAGGCGCAGATGGTCTCAGTGGCTTTCTCACCTGTGGTGACGATAGCACGAAGATGCGGCAATTGAGAGAGTAAAGCTGGAATGTCGGTAGGCTCTACGATCTCGAGGAATTTGTCGGAGGCGTTGTCTTGCAAGCGACGGATAGCCGTAGAGGTATCGAAGAAGGCGATACCCTTTTCTTGGCAGAAGGCAATAATCTCGTCAATCTTGAAGCACTTGGCCTCGATATCCACAAAATGGTTCTTGTCGCCAAAGAATATCTCTCCCTCCAATCTCCAGTGGTCATTTATATAATTCGGGTAGAAAAAATCCATACACCACCGTTTGCGCTGTGGCGGAAAGCTGCCCAAGAACAACACTTTTGCATTCTCAGGCAAGAAGGGATGCAAGGGGTGGTACTCTACCCCACCCTTGCTGCGGGCGATATTTTCTGTATTCAGATAAGAGGTCATCGTTTCATCCAATATTGTCGTTCTGATTCCGGCATCTTTTCAATAGCATATCGCAACATAGTACGAGGCATTTCATGGACGTGCTGACGCAGGAAATCTCTTAACAAGTCCATAGATACTCGCTTACCCATCTCACGAAGCATCCAACCAACGGCCTTGTGCATCAGGTCGTGCGGATGATGCAAGTGGATTTCAGCATAGCGCAGACACCATGACGGATCCCCCATTTGCGACGTCTTCCATGAACAGACCATACTCATGCGCTGTTTCCAAAGACAAGGGCTTTGGGCGAGATTGTCTAATACCTTTATCTTATAGTATCTGTCACCAAGGTTTGTTGGCAGCAGTAGCCAGTGGCCGAGAATCTTATGGACGGAAAGGTCAACGAGATCCCAATTGTTTGCTTGCTCAGCGTATTGCAGGTAGAGCGTGAGGATTTCGTCACGGGCACGGATGGCTTTCTCGTCGTTCTCTAATCGTTTGGTGGCCAATTTCTCGAATTGTGATACGAGTATTAGCAGACCACAGAGGCGTACCTCATGCCAGCGGCTCATTAACAACTCAGGAATTTCGTTCAAGGGGAAACTTTGAGCAACATGCCTAACAACCTCGCGTGTCTGTGGCACTTTCAACCCCAAGAACTCGTCGCCCTCACCATACTCACCGGCCCCTGTCTTAAAGAATCCCATAAGTATCCGTCGCTGCTCTTCATTCTGCAGCGATTCCATATACGTTATTATCTCTTTGGCCGTCATCGTCATCTTTTTGGGGCAAAGATACGAATAAGCGAGCAAAAAACCAAATGTATTTGAGTTTTTCCGAGCGAGAGTTACCTTCGACGAAGTCAAAGATACGAAAAAATCCCTGAAATCAATAACGATTCAGGGATAATTTATAAAGAGATGGTTGATTGTTAACGTTCGAGATAGGCGGCGACCTTTGCGGCTGTCTGTTTGCCGCTAGCCATCGCGCGAACAACGAGAGAAGCACCGTTGGCAGCATCACCACATACAAATACGTTCTCGGCATACTGAGGATGTTCAGGCTTCAGGAATCCCATTGCAAGCAGTACCAACTCGGCCTTGATGATTTCAGGCTTACCCTTCTCTACCATGATGGGGCGGCCACCTTCTGGATTTGGTTTCCAGTCTATCTCCTGTACCTTTACGCCAGTCAGTTTGCCATCCTCGCCTAAGAACTCCAAGGTATTGATGTTCCAGCGACGGGTGCAGCCCTCCTCATGCGATGAGGTTGTCTTGAGGGTACGAGGCCAGTTGGGCCAAGGGTTCTGTGGATCCTCAGGACCTTCAACGGGTTTGGGCATAATCTCTATCTGAGTAACACTCTTGCATCCCTGACGATGAGCTGTGCCGATGCAGTCAGAACCAGTATCACCACCACCGATGACGAGTACATCCTTACCCTTCGCGGTGACGCGCTCATCCTTTGAGAACTCGATACCTGCCAGCACGCGATTCTGCTGTGACAGCATTTCGAGGGCGAAGTGTACGCCTTTGAGTTCACGGCCAGGAGCCTTAAGGTCTCTTGCAGTTGGAGTACCCGTAGAAATCACCACTGCATCAAACTGCTTAGCAAACGCGTCGTTCACCTCTACAGCCTCACCATATTTAAACACGATACCCTCTTGCTCCAACAGATTGATACGGCGGTCGATAAGAGCCTTATTCAACTTGAAGTTGGGGATACCATATCTCAGCAATCCGCCAGCAGCTTCGGCTTTCTCGAAGACGGTGACGGTGAAGCCCATGTGGTTGAGGTCGTTAGCAGCAGCAAGGCCGGCAGGACCGGCGCCGATGACAGCCACCTTCTTACCATTGCGCTTAATGTCAGTGCGGGGCTGGATGAAACCCTCCTGGAAGGCCATCTCTGTGATGGCGGCCTCGTCCTCGCGGTTGGTGGTAGGCTCGTGGTTGAAGCGTTTCAGCACACAGGCCTTCTCGCAGAGCGCCGGACAGATGCGGCCAGTGAACTCTGGAAAGGGATTTGTACTATTCAACAACTGATAGGCAAGCTCGAAGTCACCCTTGTAGAGCGCGTCGTTCCATTCGGGCGCCTTGTTACCCAGCGGACAAGCCCAGTGGCAGAAGGGTACGCCGCAGTCCATACAACGACTTGCCTGCAGTTTGCGTTCGCGAGTGCTAAGCGTCTGCTCCACCTCGCCAAAATCGTGGATTCTATCGTGAATCGGACGGTAACCCGCCTCCTGGCGGTGTATCTCTAAAAATGCTTTTGGATTTCCCATAATTAATAATCTCTTTGAATGTCTGCTATTTTTTCATGAAGTCTCGCCATTTTCTCCTCTTCGAGTACGCGCTTATACTCGATGGGCACTACCTGAATGAAGTCCTCGATGTAACGGTGCCAGTCGTCGAGCATGCGACCTGCAAGGGCCGAACCGGTATGCAGATAGTGCTGACGGATGAGTTCGAGCAGTTCCTTACGCGAGACACTGTCCTCTACCAGCGAGAGCTCCACCATATCCATGTTGCAGAAATAGTCGAAGGTGTGCTCAGGGTCATAGACGTAGGCCACACCGCCTGACATACCTGCGGCGAAGTTGCGGCCCGTCTTGCCGAGCACGACCACGCGACCGCCGGTCATGTACTCACAGCAGTGGTCGCCAGCGCCCTCGATGACGGCGATAGCTCCCGAGTTACGCACGCCGAAGCGCTCGCCCACTTTACCATTAATATACAGCTCACCAGAGGTAGCACCATAAAGACCTGTATTACCGGCGATGATGTTCTCTTCAGCCTTGAAATCTTCGCTTCTACGGGCTGGCGGCAGGATGCTGATGCGACCGCCACTAAGACCCTTACCGAAGTAGTCGTTGGTCTCACCTTCGAGCCTGATGTCAAGACCACGCACGGCAAACGCTCCGAAGCTCTGGCCTGCTGAGCCCTTGAACTTAATCTTTATCGTACCGTCGGGCAGACCCTCTTCGCCGTATTTCTGAGCAATCACACCACTCAGCATGGTACCCACAGCGCGATCGGTATTCTTGATGGCGTAGTCGAGGCTCACCTCCTCGCCGTCTTTGATAGCCTTTTCAGCGGCCTTGATAATCTCCTCGTCCTTCACACCAGAGACCTTGGTGAATGCGCCACGGTCCCAGAACAGGGCCTTGTTGGTCTCCGGTTTGTGTAGCAGACGAGCGAAGTCGATGGTCTTCTGCTTGTCGGTAGCATTAGCGGTATTCGCCTCGATGAGCTCGGTATGACCGATAATCTCCTTCAGGCTCTTTACGCCGATTTCACTCAGATATTCGCGCACCTGCTCGGCCAAGAAGGTGAAGAAGTTCACCACATACTCGGCGCGACCCTCGAAGTGCTTGCGCAACTCCGGGTTCTGGGTGGCCACACCCATCGGACAGGTATTCGTGTTACATTTCCTCATCATCACGCAACCCAGCACAATCAGGGGCAACGTACCAAACGAGAACTCGTCGGCACCAAGCATCGCCATGACAATCACGTCCTTTGCGGTCTTCAACTGGCCGTCAGTCTGCAGGCGCACCTGATTACGCAGGCCGTTCATCACCAGTGTCTGTTGTGTCTCGGCCAATCCGATTTCTGGAGAGATACCAGCGAAGCGCATACTTGATGCAGGGCTTGCACCTGTACCACCCTCAGCACCTGAGATGACAATCAAATCGGCTTTAGCCTTAGCCACACCTGCAGCGATGGTTCCCACACCACTTTCTGCCACGAGTTTCACGCTAACAGCAGCTGTCGGGTTAATATTCTTCAAATCGAAGATGAGCTGAGCCAAGTCCTCGATAGAATAGATGTCGTGATGAGGTGGCGGTGAAATGAGCGAGATACCAGGAATAGCATTACGCGTCTTGGCAATAATTTCATTCACCTTGAAACCGGGCAACTGTCCGCCTTCACCAGGCTTAGCACCCTGTGCCACTTTAATCTGTATCTCTTCAGCGTTTACCAGATATTCGGCGGTCACACCGAAACGACCTGATGCAATCTGCTTGGTCTTTGAGCTCAAACTTACACCATCCACTTCGGTATGATAGCGAGCGTTGTCCTCACCACCCTCACCAGTGTTGCTTCGTGCGCCCAGCTTGTTCATAGCCAATGCCAGTGCCTCGTGAGCCTCGATGCTCAGTGCACCGAACGACATAGCACCAGTCACAAAGTGCTTCACGATGCTCTCTACAGGCTCCACCTCGTCGATGGGTGTGGGCTTAGCGGCCTTCTTGAATCCGAAGAAGTCGCGGATGAAGATAGGCGATTCCTTCTCATCAACAATCTTTGCCCAATCCTTAAACTTATCGTAGTTGCCTTGACGGGTAGCCAACTGCAGTTTGGCGATGGTCTCTGGGTTCCAGGCATGCTTGATACCGTCCTTGCGCCACGAGAACTGACCCTGGTTCTGCAAGAAGCTCTGCTCTTTGGCGGCCTCATGCAGTGCAATAGCGTCGCGTGCAATCTCCTTCAAGCCGACACCTCCGATGGTGCTAACCTCGGTGCCGAAATATCTACGCAACAAATCCTCACTCAATCCGATGCTCTCGAAAATCTTAGCGCCACGGTACGAGCGAATAGTCGAGATACCCATCTTCGACATAATTTTTTTCAGACCTTTATCCACCGCCTTAATGTAGTGAGCTTCAGCAGTAGCATATTCCTCCTGAATCTTGCCTTTCTTCACCAGGTCATCCAGCACGGCGAACGTCATATACGGACACAGCGCGCTGGCGCCATAACCTAACAACAGCGCTGCATGCATCACCTCACGAATCTCACCGCTCTCCACAATCAGCGCGGTCTGCACACGCTTACCTACACTAATCAGATAGTGATGAACAGCACTTACGGCTAACAGCGATGGGATGGCGGCGTGCGTCTCGTCAAGATCGCAGTCGCTCAGAATGATGTAGTTCACACCCTCGTCTACACTCTCCTCTGCCTTCTTGCATAAATCTTCGAGTGCCTGACGCAGGCCTTCCTCACCTTTCGCCATCTCAAAGAGGATGGGCAATTTCTTGGTATTGAAGCCCTTGTAGCGGATGTTACAAAGTATATCAAGTTGTGTGTTGGTCAAAACAGGTTGTGGCAGTCGCACCATCTTACAGTTCGAGGCATCGGGCGTCAGGATGTTCGTACCTACGGCACCGATATATTCGGTAAGACTCATCACCAGTTCCTCACGAATCGGGTCGATGGCAGGATTGGTAACCTGTGCGAACTGCTGACGGAAATAGTTAAAGAGCACCTGTGGACGGTCGCTGATAACGGCCAACGGGGTGTCGTTACCCATAGCGGCAACAGGTTCCTGTCCAGCCGTCGCCATCGGAATAATCGTCTTATCAATATCCTCCTGACCGAATCCGAAGGTGACGAGTTTGCTTTGTAGATCGCTCACGCCGTTCTCTACCTTACGTCCGCTCTTCAGTTTCTCCAGCTGCACACGGTTCTCGTTCAACCACTCGCGATAAGGATGAGCTTTAGCCAGCTTCTCCTTAATCTCGCCATCGTAGTATATCTTGCCTTCCTGCGTATCAATCAGCAGAATCTTACCAGGTTGCAGACGGCCTTTCGAGACCACATCACCAGGTTCGAAGTCCATCACGCCCACCTCAGAGGCAACAACCATCATACCCTGTTTGGTGATGGTGTAGCGACTGGGGCGCAGACCATTTCTATCCAGCATACCACCTGCATAGCGACCATCGCTAAACAGCAGTGCAGCAGGACCGTCCCACGGCTCCATCAGGATAGAGTGATATTCGTAGAACGCCTTCAGGTCTTCCGAAATGGGATTCTTATCATTAAAGCTCTCTGGCACCAGAATAGCCATTGCCTGTGGCAACGATAATCCGCTCATCATCAGGAACTCGAATACGTTATCGAGTGAGGCAGAGTCGCTCATGCCGTCCTGTACGATGGGACGCAGGTCCTTAATGTCGCCCAGCGCCTCGCTATTCAGCACACTCTCGCGGGCCTTCATCCAACCGCGGTTACCACGAATGGTATTAATCTCACCATTGTGAGCCAACAGACGGAACGGCTGTGCCAACTTCCATTTAGGGAATGTATTCGTTGAAAAGCGAGAGTGAACCAGTGCCAGTCCGCTTGTAAAGTAGTCGTTCGACAGGTCGGGGAAATAGCGACGCAACTGTCCGCTGGTCAGCATTCCCTTATAAATGATGTTCTTGCTCGACAACGAACACAGATAGAAGTCTTCGTCATTAATGCGATTTTCAATGCGTTTACGTACCTTATATAATATACGCTCAAACACGGGTACATTATCTTCCGACACCCCCGTTACAAAAATCTGCTTGATATCCGGCTCCACCTCGAGAGCAGCTACACCCAGCACCTCCGGATTCGTAGGCACCGTGCGCAGATGCATCAGTTGCAGGCCCTCGCGCTCAATCTCCTCAATCATCACGCTCAGTATCTGCTGCTGCGCCTTTTCATCCTTTGGCAGGAACACCAATCCAGTACCATACTTACCTTTCTCAGGCACTGGGATACCCTGCAACAAAATAAACTCGTGGGGAATCTGTACCATGACACCCGCACCATCACCGGTCTTGTCACGTGTCTCAGCACCACGATGCTCCATGTTCTCCAGCACCTTCAGTGCGTTGTCAACCAGCTCATGACTTTTACCTCCGTGGATATTTACCACCATACCCACGCCACAAGCATCATGCTCATTGCTTGGTTGGTAGAGTCCCATGTTATCCAACTTTCTTCTTGCCATAGTTTTTATATAATTATGAATACATTATCTTATTGCACTGCAAAGGTACTGCAAAAAGATTAGCCAGAGATGTACTTCCTGGGAGTTTTATTCACAGATTATTGTACAAATGACACTTTGTTACAAAAAGACAAGATATCGATGCAAAGTGATAGCATATTGTTACTATACAAGCCTCAATTCTTTGCAAATTGTCATTTCGTATATGTTTTTGCAAACAAAATGCAATAAAATTCGTTTTCTTTCTTGCAAAACGTTGTAACTTTGCCGCCGAAAACAAATAAAGTGTAACCAAATAGTAAAAAGATGGAAGCATTAAGATTTCAGGTTGTCGGTGAGGCATTCAAGAAGAAGCCACTCGACGTAAAAGCACCCAGTGAGAGACCCGCTAAGTACTTTGGCAAAAAGGTCTTTAACCGTGAGAAGATGTACAAGTACCTGCCGAAGGACGTGTACGAGAAGATGATTGACGTGATGGATAATGGTGCACGTCTGGATCGCACTGTCGCCGATGCAGTAGCTGCAGGTATGAAACAGTGGGCTACCGAGGAAGGTGTGACACACTATACGCATTGGTTCCAGCCTTTGACTGAGGGTACTGCCGAGAAGCACGACTCATTCATCGAGCACGACGGCAAGGGCGGTATGGTCGAGGAATTCTCTGGCAAGCTGCTCGTTCAGCAGGAGCCCGACGCCTCGTCGTTCCCCTCTGGTGGTATCCGCTCTACCTTCGAGGCACGCGGTTACTCAGCCTGGGACCCCACATCTCCTGTCTTTATCATCGAAGACACGCTGTGCATCCCCACCGTCTTTATTTCTTATAGCGGTGAAGCCCTCGACTACAAGGCTCCCCTACTCCGTGCCCTGCATGCTGTGAACGTAGCTGCTACGGAGGTGTGCCACTACTTTGACCCCTCTGTCAAGAAGGTTACTTCTAACCTGGGTTGGGAGCAGGAGTACTTCCTCGTAGATGAAGGTCTCTATGCCGCCCGTCCCGACCTGTTGCTGACTGGTCGCACGCTGATGGGTCACGACTCCGCTAAGAACCAGCAGATGGACGACCACTACTTTGGCTCCATCCCTGAGCGCGTTGCTGCTTTCATGCGCGACCTGGAGATTCAGGCCTTGGAGCTGAGCGTTCCTTGTAAGACACGTCACAACGAGGTAGCCCCCAACCAGTTCGAGTTGGCACCTATCTTCGAAGAGACCAACCTCGCTGTTGACCACAACATGATGCTGATGTCGCTGATGAAGAAAATTGCACGCAAGCACGGCTTCCGCGTATTGCTGCACGAGAAACCCTTCGCAGGCATCAACGGTTCAGGTAAGCACAACAACTGGAGTCTGAGCACAGACAATGGCGTCCTGCTGCACGCTCCTGGCAAGACCCCTGAGGCAAACCTGCGCTTCGCCACCTTCATTGTTGAGACGCTGATGGGTGTCTATAAGCACAACGGACTGCTGAAGGCCTCTATCATGAGTGCTACCAACGCTCACCGTCTGGGTGCTAACGAAGCTCCCCCCGCCATCGTCAGCTCGTTCCTTGGCAAGCAGGTTTCAGAGTTGCTTGACCATATCGAGAAGGCCGATAAGGACGACATCCTCGCTATGACTGGTAAGCAGGGACTGAAGATGGACATTCCTGAGATTCCTGAGTTGCTGATTGATAACACCGATCGTAACCGTACGTCTCCATTCGCCTTCACTGGTAACCGCTTCGAGTTCCGTGCCGTAGGTTCTGAGGCCAACTGTGCAAGCGCCATGATTGCTCTGAACAGTGCTGTTGCCGAGGCCCTCGTCAGCTTCAAGAAGCGTGTAGATGCGAAGATTCCTGAGTTCGAGAAGAAACTCGCAGGTACAGGTCACTCTGCTACTTTCCACGCCATTATCGACGTGCTGCGCGAGGATATTAAGACTTGTAAGCCTATCCGTTTCGATGGTAACGGTTACTCTGACGAGTGGGTCGCTGAGGCTGAGAAGCGCGGCTTGGATGTCGAGAAGTCTTGTCCGAAGATCTTTGAGTGCTACCTCGACGAGGCCAGCATCCAGATGTTCGAGAGTCTGGGCGTTATGACGAAGAAAGAACTGGAGGCCCGCAACGAGGTAAAATGGGAAACTTACACCAAGAAGATTCAGATTGAGGCACGCGTGCTGGGCGACCTGTCGATGAACCACATCATCCCTGTGGCTACACGCTATCAGAGTGAGTTGCTCACCAACCTCAACCACATGTCTGTAGTGTTCCCCATCGATACCGCTGACAAGCTCTCGGCTCGTAACAAGAAGATTATCCAGGAGATTTCTGAGCGCACCTCAGCTATTGAGAAGGGTGTAGAGGAACTCGTGGAGGCTCGCAAGAAGGCCAACAAGATTGCCGACGAGCACGAGAAGGCCATCGCTTACCACGACAAGGTAGAGCCTTACCTCGACGAGATTCGCTATCAGATTGACAAGCTTGAGCTCATCGTCGACGATGCCCTCTGGCCTCTGCCAAAATATCGTGAGCTGCTATTCATTAGATAAACAATTGAAGTTTAGAGTTATTATGCTAAGGGACCCGACGCTGCGACAGCTTCGAGTCCCTTATTTAGATGTAGTTTCAAAAAAAGAATTGGAATCGTTGACAATTATCTGCTGCATACAATAAAACAAGGCTAGTATGCGTTATAAGAAGGTATGCGCAGATTCTATATTATAATAGGTGTGACAGTATTAGCCATGCTCCTGATGGGGTGTGGTGCTGAACAGGCTATCAAGAAGGGTGACCGATTCTATGCCTTAGGAGAATACTTTGACGCATCGACACAGTACAAGAAAGCGTATTCGCAGACTCCTGCCAAGGAGCGCACACAGCGTGGAAAGGTGGCGCTGAAGATGGCGGAGTGCTACCGCAAGATAAACTACACGCAGAAGGCTATTGCTGCCTACAACAATGCTATCCGCTATAAGCAGACCGACTCGTTAACATACTTGTATCTGGGTCAACAGCAGATGAAGAACGGCAACTATAAGGATGCAGAGAAAGCCTTCCAGACTTTTCTGGACTCTGCAGCCCTCAGCACTAACCTCTCACCTTGCACCTCTCTTGCCAAAACGGGCATACGCTCTGCACAAAAGGCACCACAGTGGAAGAAGGAAGGCTCACAATACACCGTGAAGCGCGAACACCTCTTCGACTCGCGCCGTGCTGACTACTCGCCGATGCTGGCTGGCGAAGAGAACAACCAACTGTTCTTCACCTCTACCCGTAACCAGGCTAAGGGCGACGAGCTCAGTGGAATTACGGGAACGAAGAATGCCGACATCTTCATGTCGCAGAAAGACGAGAAAGGCAAGTGGCAACGACCAGAGGTCATCGACTCTGAACTGAACAGCGACGATGACGAGGGTGCCTGCTGTTTCTCGCCTGACGGAAAGACGATGTACCTGACCCAGTGTCGCACGGATGCCTCCTACCCTCGCTATGCGACCATCGTAACCAGCAAGCGCTCGGATGCAGCATGGAGCAAGACGACGGAACTGACGATTACGCGTGACACGCTGTCTGCCTACGCCCATCCTGCAGTATCGCCCGATGGTGAGTGGCTCTACTTTGCCAGCAACATGCCTGGTGGACAAGGCGGCTACGATATCTGGCGCATCCGACTAACCAGCAATGGACTGGGAGGTGTGGAGAACCTCGGTGCACCCATAAACACGCCTGGCGATGAGCTCTTCCCCACGTTCCGCCCCAATGGCGACCTCTATTTCTCCAGCAATGGTCATGAGGGAATGGGCGGACTGGATATCTACTTCGTAGAAAGTGAAAAGCTAAAAGTTATAAGTGAAGAGACGCCAACAGTCTCACTCACTATTGAACACCCGGGCTATCCGCTGAACTCACAGGGCGACGACTTTGGTATGACCTTTGAGGGACTGCTCAACCAAGGATTCTTCTGCAGCAACCGCGGTGACGGTAAGGGCTGGGATCATATCTACTCGTTCTACAATCCAGAGATAGTACAAACGGTCAAGGGTTGGGTATATGAACAGGATGGTTACGAACTGCCACAGGCGGTGGTTTATATGGTCGGCAACGACGGTACCAACATGAAACTCAGCGTGAAGGGCGACGGTTCATTCACACAACCTATCAAGCCTGGTGTCGATTACGTCTTCTTAGGAACCTGTAAGGGGTTCCTGAACCATCAGGAGCAACTGCGCGTAGAGCCCGTCACAGAGTCGGAGGAATATGTGTTGCAATTCCCATTGGCCAGCATCACGGCCCCTGTACTCATCGAGAATATCTTCTACGATTTCGACAAAGCCACGCTACGACCAGAGTCGACAGCTGCTCTTGACAAGCTAGTCACCTTGCTCAACGAGAACGCCAACGTGACCATTGAGCTGTCTGCCCACTGTGACTATAAAGGTTCTGCGGAATATAACAAAGGACTGGCACAACGCCGTGCCGAAGCAGTGGTGGAATACCTGACAGCACACGGCATTTCTGAAGACCGACTGAAGCCCGTAGGCTATGGTAAAGAGAAACCCAAGACCATTCGTCGTAAGCTGACAGAGAAATATCCGTTCCTCAAGGAGGGGGATGTCCTGACTGAGGAGTTTATCAAGAAGCTCGACGAGGAACAGCAGGAGATTTGTAACCAGCTGAACCGCCGTACAGAGTTCATCGTGCTACGTACTACCTACGGACTGTTTCCGAAGAAATAACCTCGCCGACACCCACAAAGAGCAGGCCGAAGAGGATTGTTGCTACCATCAGCAGATTGACATTAATGGTCTGGACGGCCATCGTCTTTATCATGACCTCCAACTGAACGGCCAGCAAGTTCCAACCGTCAAACAGCACAAATAGTATTGCGAACACCAGAATGCAGAATACCGTCCACAGGCGGGTCAGCAACCTGCGATGAGCGGCCAACAGTGAATGCTGGGGCAGGCTCTGCATCACCCGCTCCGTAAAACCATTGTCGGCAATCTGCTGTTGAGAAGCTTCCTGGAAGAACTGCTTCAACAAAATATCATTATCTTCGGTCATATCCATTCTGTCTTAAATAGTTTGCTAACTTTTCTTTTCCTCTGGAGAGGTGCGACTTGACGGTACCCTCCTTCATCTGCGTTATCTTAGCAATGCCTGCAATATCGTAACCATCAATGAGTTGCAGGGTGATACACGTGCGTTCGTCAGGCTTCAAAAGCGCCAGAGCGGCGTAGAGGTCGAGTCTTAATTCAGAGGTGAGAGGTGAGTGGTGAGAGGTGAGAGAATTGTTCACACGCTCCTTTTCATTCTTTTCACTTCTCACCTCTCCCCTCTCGCCTTTTCTCGTATGGTCATACCACACATTATACGCTATGCGCATCAACCACGTCTTGAAGGAGGCGAGACCTCGGAAAGAGGTAATGTTTGTATAGGCTTTGATGAACGTATCTTGTGCCAAGTCGTCACTCAGCTGTTCATCGCCCATGGTCTGGCTCAGGAAGAACCTGCGGACAGGTGACTGATATCGGCGTACGAGCTCGTCGAAAGCCCGTCGGTTGCCAGATACCGCCACCTGCGTTACAAGTACTATGTCACTGAGCAAAGCCACCGTCCTATCTATTTTCTAACAGTCCCTTCTCAGGCATCACAATCCAACACACAATATAGAACAGTACACCTGAGAAGCAGGTGCAGAGAGTGAGGAACGCATAGCCTATACGCACAGCTACCGGATCAAAATCCAGATACTCGGCAATTCCTGCACAGACACCGCCTAATATACGGTCGTTACTGCGATAAAGTTTCTTTGTCATATTCTCGTCTTTTATCAGTTAAAAATTGTCTTTGTTCTCATGCGTCATATCGAAGTTATTCTTGGAGGCTGTCGATTTGGCGACAATCAGCTTACCCAATCCGATGCAGAACACCAGAGCACCTATGCCGAAGCCAACTTCACCAGCAGCAAACCAGAGGAAAATCATCAGGCCGACACCCACAAAGCACTGGCGGATACCACTCTTATATTCCTCGTCGCCAACGGGTGATTGTTCTTTGAGCAACTGGTCGGGGATGGGCTGTCCCTGCTGCATAGCCATCTGTGCCAGACGCATCTTGTCCTTGCGGTTCTTGTTGACGAAGTAGAACACGGCGATGATAATCAACAAGGGCGACAGCACAAAGATGATGAGCAACACGATCAGCACGAAGAACATGCCGGCAAGCCCCGTCTGCATAACACCAAAATGGTCGAAGAAGCGGTCAAGATTCGTCGTCACCACATAGTCGTCCTCATCGTCAAACGGGAAATTGTCATCAGCTGCAGTGGGTGTCGATGCTGTTGAGGTCGTATCAGAGAACGCCTCTACACCATTCTTACTCGTCGAGTCCACCAACTCCGTCTGCTGGGGTTGAGGTGTGTGGCGGTGCTTCTGGGCAACAGCCTCTGTGGTCAGGCCCAACACCAGCAACATAGTCAAAGTGATCAGTAACTGTTTCATATTCGTAGTTGTTTATTTATTACACATAACTATTTATCTCACAATCAATTCCTCCGTGTCGATATCGCCAGAGCCAAACCTACGCTGATTCATCTTTCTGACGGTACCTTTCAGCTCAATATCGCCAGAACCTTTGACCTGTGCATCCACCTCACCACTATTGTCAAAGCCCATCTCGATATCACCAGAGCCTATCACCTCCAAGCGAGCCTGCTGTGTCTTGACAGTGTTCACCGACACGTCTCCAGAGCCGACGACCGATACGTTGACGCGGTCACAGATGACATCCTTGAAATAGATATCGCCAGAGCCCTTCAAGTCGATGCTAAGCGTATCGGTATCCAACGGGCGAACGCACATGAAATCGCCAGAACCCATCAGGCTAATGCCCAGAAAATCGGGCGAAGTGACATATACGGTGACACCATCGCTGCTGGCACCACCGATATGAATAAAGCTGGACCCGCGCTTCATACCCACCTTCAGTGTATTATTCTCTACCGTTGTCTCCACCTTCTTGATAACATCCTTGGGAGCATGCACCCTGACGGAGAACGAATCAGCTTGGGCATACTTCACATCCAGAGAGCCCATCAGTTGGATACGCTCAAAACCCTTTAAAAAGCGGGGCTCCTCGGCAGTTGATTCAACAGTGACTGTCTTCGTCACATCAAACTTGCAAGAAGTCAACACGGCGACTGCCATCATGGCAAAAACTATTCTTTTCATACCTTTCTTTGTTTATGTTTTTACCTGTTAGACGTAATTAATCCTAATTTAGTTGCAAAGATAGGAAAAAAAATTGTAACTTTGCAAGCAAATGACACAATTACCTGTCGCTTTCACGGAAAAAACTCGCCAACTGATGGGCGAGGAACGCTTCGAACGCTACCTACAGTCGTTCGAAGAGGAGCCTCCTGTCAGTATACGAGTGAATACCCTGAAGATGGCAGAGGGCAGTTGGAAGATAGAGGATGCAACACCCGTACCTTGGTGCAGGAATGCCTTTTATCTTCAGAAGCGTCCGAACTTCACGATGGACCCCCTACTCCATGCTGGCTGTTACTACGTACAGGAAGCCGCCTCCATGTTCCTGGATGAGGCATTGAAGCAAATGCATACCGCATACATCAGCCATCAGCCATCAGCCATCAGACCGCTTACAGCTCTCGATCTCTGTGCGGCTCCTGGTGGTAAGTCAACCTTGCTACGCAGTACCTTGCCCAAGGATTGCGTGCTCTACAGCAACGAACCCATCCGTAATCGTGCCAATATCCTACTGGAGAATGTGACGAAGTGGGGCTACGAGAATCATATCGTCACCAACAACTACCCTAAAGATTACCGTAGGTCAAAGCTTCGCTTTGACTTAATCCTCTGCGACGTGCCCTGCTCTGGCGAAGGTATGTTCCGCAAAGACGAAGCGACCATCCGCGAGTGGAGCGAACAGAACATAGAGAAGTGTTGGCAGTTGCAACGTGAGATTGTCGACGACGCATGGGCGTGTCTGAACCCTGGCGGTTTGCTGATATACAGCACCTGCACCTTTAACACCAAGGAGAACGAGGAGAACATCCGCTATTTCCTGGAGCAATATGACGATATGGAAGTAGTTCCCGTTGACGTCAAACCCGAATGGCACATCACGGGTTCCTTGCTCGACGGTTTCCACGAACCCGTCTATCGCTTTATCCCCGGCATCACTCGCAGTGAGGGACTGTTCATGTGCGTGCTGAGGAAAAGAGGTGAGAAGCGAGAGGTGAGAGGTGAAAGATCAGACCAACGGCAGAAACAGGAGCGAGCATTAACTATCCTCTCACCTCTCACCACTCTCCACTCACCTCTACAAGTCCCCCTCACCTACCACCAAGCTATCGCCTACCTGCGCCACGAAGCACTGATGCTGCCTGAGGAGACCCCTCGTGGACTAGTCACCGTCTGTTTCCAAGACCATCCGTTAGGACTGGTGAAGAACATAGGCTCACGTGCCAACAACCTCTATCCCAAAGAATGGAAAATAAAGACTACACATATCCCAAACGACTATGAAGCAATACTTAGACATACTGAATCGAATACTGACTGAGGGCACCCAGAAGGGCGACCGCACAGGAACAGGTACTATCAGCATCTTCGGAACACAGTCGCGCTACAACATGGCCGACGGTTTTCCTCTGCTGACCACCAAGAAACTGCACTTGAAGAGTATTATCTATGAATTGTTGTGGTTCCTCAATGGCGACACCAACGTGAAGTACCTACAGGAGCACGGCGTACGCATCTGGAACGAGTGGGCCGACGAGAATGGCGAACTGGGACCCGTCTATGGACACCAGTGGCGTGCATGGCCCGACTACAACGGTGGTGTCATCGACCAGATACAATATGTGGTGGACCAGTTGAAGAACAACCCCGACTCTCGTCGTATGATTGTCTCAGCATGGAACGTCGCAGAGGTCAACAAGATGGCCTTGCCCCCCTGCCACACCATTTTCCAGTTCTATACCGCTCCCCTGCCCGATGGTCGACGTCGCTTGTCGTTGCAGCTCTACCAGCGCAGTGCCGACACGTTCCTGGGCGTACCGTTCAACATTGCGTCGTATGCCCTGCTGTTGCAGATGATGGCACAGGTTTGCGATATGGAGGTGGGCGACTTCATCCACACCACAGGCGACACACACCTCTACCTGAACCACTTGGAACAGGCGAAACTGCAACTGACCCGTGAGCCTCGTCCACTGCCCACAATGAAGATTAACCCCGACGTAAAGAGTATCTTCGATTTCCACTATGAGGACTTCGAATTAGTCGGTTACGACCCCTGGCCACACATCAAAGCAGAAGTAAGCGTGTAGGAGATGAAAAATGAAAGATGAAATTATGAAAAAGATAACAATAGCTATTGACGGCCATTCGTCGTGCGGCAAAAGCACGATGGCCAAAGACCTGGCCCGCACAGTGGGCTACGTATATGTCGACACGGGTGCTATGTACCGCTGTGTCACCCTCTATGCCCTGCGTCACGGGCTGTTCACTGCCGACGGCATCAATGAGGATGCCTTGCACCAGCAGATGCCGAACATCCAGATTTCATTCCAGTTCAATGCCCAGACAGGTCGTCCTGACACCTATCTCAACGGCGAACTGGTAGAGAATGACATCCGTACCATGGAGGTCAGCAGTCACGTCAGTCCTATCGCCACGCTGGGATTCGTCCGTGAGGCGATGGTTGCCCAACAGCAACAGATGGGTAAGGACAAGGGCGTGGTGATGGACGGTCGCGATATCGGCACCGTCGTCTTCCCCGATGCTGAACTGAAAATCTTCGTCACCGCCAGTGCTGAGGTACGTGCCCAGCGCCGCTATGACGAGCTGAAAGGCAAAGGCATGGAGGCCGACTACGAAGATATTTTGAAGAATGTACAGGAGCGCGACTACATCGACTCTCATCGTGAGGTATCACCCTTGCGTCAGGCCGACGATGCCATCTTGTTGGACAATTCTCACATGACCATCCCTGAGCAGCAGGCGTGGTTGTTAGAACGTTTCAAGGAGGCTACACGATGACTATCAGTATTATTGCCGCCGTGGCCAAGAACCGTGCCATCGGCTTTGAGAACAAACTCATCTACTGGTTGCCCAACGACCTGAAACGTTTCAAGGCGCTGACCACCGGCCACACCATCGTCATGGGGCGCAACACCTTTGAGTCATTGCCTAAGGGAGCACTGCCCAACCGCCGCAATGTCGTATTGTCAACTACTGTCAAGGAGTTGCCTGGCTGTGAGGTCTTCCCCACCCTCGACGCAGCCCTGCAGAGTTGCCAGCCCGATGAGGACATATATATAATAGGTGGAGCACGTGTCTATGAGCAGGCCATCAGTAAGGCCGACCGCCTCTGTCTCACGGAGGTTGACGACATCCCCGCTCAGGCCGATACCTTCTTCCCTGATTATAGCGACTGGCAGGTTGTCAACAAAGAAGCGCATCCAAAGGACGAACGTCACGCCTTTGAATACGCCTTTACGGATTACGAGCGAGCCCGCTAACGGCTCGCTTTTTATTTCTGCTCCTCTTCCACGGGTTCACTGATGGGCAACTGACGCTCGAAAGCCGAATGGAACGAGATGAGCGTCTGCGAGCTCGACAGTCCCAAGGGTTGCAGCTGGTCGTGGATGATGTTCAGCAGGTGGTGGTTGTTATGTGCATAAATCTTGATGAACATATCGAAGTTACCCGTCGTATAGTGGCACTCCGTCACCTCAGGAATCGTCTTCAGCGCTTCCAACACATGGTCGAAGTCCTCAGGATTCTTCAGGTTCAAGCCGATATAGGCACAAGTCTCATAGCCAATCTTCTCTGGGTCAATCACAAACTGCGAACCACGCAGGATGCCCATATTTGTCAGTTTCTGGATGCGCTGGTGAATAGCTGCACCACTCACATTACACTCACGAGCCACCTCCAAGAAAGGCACACGTGCATCTTCACTAATCATGTGAAGAATTCGTTGATCCAATTTGTCAAGTTTCTGTACTGCCATAATATTATCTTTAATCTTTTGTCTTTAACCTTTCAACTTTAATCTTTACGCATCTCCTTTGCTGCTGAGTAGTTGATGTTCAGCGCTCCAGCCTTGCGTAAGGCCTGCTTCACATCGTTGATGAGTCCCATCTCCGTATCTCTGTCGGCACGGATGCTCACCGTCAGTCGCTGACGGTCGTCTTCCGACATGCGGTTGCGCTCCTTTTCTATCTCCGCACCTATCTCGTCCACTGTCACATAGCGGTTACCCATCTGGATGCGTGTCTCGTCAGCAATGACGCGTCCTTGTGCATCAACAGGTTTACCGATAAACAGATACACCAGTCCGCTTTTGTTCACCTCCTTGGTCAGCTCCGTACCTTCTGGCACGTTGTACTGCACCTTCGGGTCTACGTCGCGCATGTGGGTAACAATCATGAAGAAGAAGAGTACCGTGAAGATAAGGTCAGGTAGCGATGCCACATTCAATGCGGGCACTGTCCGTTGTCTCTGTCGTTTAAATCTACTCATTCCTAACTCCTTCTTGTATCCGCATGGGCTTGATATCCAGTTTCCTGTATGCCGCCACGATGCTGTTCTGCATCTCGAAATAAGCGTTATAGCTGGTCTTGCGCCCCGTCTCTACGGCGATGGCATAGTTGTCGGTCTGTCGCGAAGCCAAGAACGACTCCACCTGCTGGCGCAACGCATCGGGTGTCACCTGCTGTCCGTCGCACGTCACCACGTCGTTATCGTCGATAGCTATCTGCAAGACGTTCGAGCGGTTAATGTCACGCTGTTCCTGACGCTGATCTTCCATAGGCGACAGCTTACGCCCCAGTCCATGGTCGGTATCCATCGACGAGGTCACCAGAAAGAATACCAACAGCATAAACGAGATATCTGCTGTCGATGTGGTATTCAGTTCGGGGAACTCCCTGCGCTTCTGCTTCCAACGGAACATCTCAACTTTAACCTTTAACCTTTCAACTCTTATTGTTTAACCAGAACGAGCGCACCGTTGACGCCACGGTCACAATCACGGCAACGCCCATGGCGATATACATCAGCCACAGCATTACCTCTGCCAGAAAGAAACTACCTGCCTCAGCCATTATTACGCGCTTTATATTTCACAACAGCATCCATCAGTGTGATGGCACCTTCCTCCATCTGAGTGGTCAGACGGTCTATCTTCGAGAGGATATAGCTATAGAAGAACTGCAGGACGATAGCCACGATGATACCAAAGATGGTGGTAATCAGCGCCACCTTCATACCCTTGGCAACAATCGTCGGACTGATATTGCCTGCCACCTCGATATTGTCGAAGGCCATCACCATACCTATCACCGTTCCCAGGAAACCCAGCGACGGAGCAATGGCGATAAACAGGCGTATCCACGAACAGCCCTTCTCCATGTTCGATATCTGCACCGTACCATAGTTCGTCAGCTGACGGTCTATGTCGTCCACCTTCTCGCGGATGTGCAGCAACGCCTGATAGCAGATACTAGCCACGGGTCCACGCGTATTGCGGCAGAGGTCTTTAGCCCCTTCCACGTCGTCCTTTTCCAACCGTCTATCCACTTCGGCCAACAGCTTCTTCGTGTTCACCTCCGACAGCGTCAGATACACGATACGTTCGATGCAGAATGCCAAGCCCAGCACCAGTGCCAGCGCCACCAGCGACATAAAACCTGCCGAACCCTCAATGAATTTCCGCTTCAGCAACTTGTGCAGGCTACCGTCCTCCAGCGCCTCGTCGTCGGCGCCTCCCAGGTCAGCATCTACCAGTGCCATTGCTGAGTCGACAGCCAGTGTGTCAGCCTGCAATGTGTCGGTAGCCACCACTTTTGTCGTATCCTGCTGCACAGTCTCTCCATACGCCATGGGCGCCACCGTCCACAGGCAGGCGACTACTGCCAACAGCATGATGATTCTCTTCATATCACAATTTTCGTTTATTTGTCCGGCAAAGGTACAAAAAATATTAGAGTTTAGAGAAATTTTTAATCATTAATCTTTAATCTTTAATCTTTTTAGTACCTTTGCAGAAAATTTGCAAGAAAGTAACTTTATGGAATATATGTCACAGGAGGGCTACGACAAGCTCGTTGCCGAACTACGCCAGTTAGAGAGTGTTGAACTGCCACAAGTCAGGGATGCCATTGCCGAGGCCCGCGACAAGGGTGACCTCAGCGAGAATTTCGAGTACCATGCCGCCAAGCGCGAGCAGGGTCGCCTGCTCAGTCGCATCCGTTTCATGCAGCGCGTTCTGGAGAATGCCCGCGTGCTCGACACCTCCCATCTCTCCACCGACAGCGTAGGTCTGCTCAGCAAGGTTGAGATGACCAACGAGAACACTGGCAGTCGCATGACCTATACCATTGTCAGTCCCCATGAAGCCAACCTCCGCGAGGGCAAGATTTCCATTAAGTCACCCATCGCCCAAGCCCTGCTCAACAAGAAAGCTGGCGATACCGTCGTTGTCCGTGTCCCTGCCGGCATGGTCAAGCTCCGCATCGAAAGCGTCACGCTAAGCGCATAAATCAGGCTGGTAAGCCTTCATTATTAGGCTGGTAAGGCCTCCGTACTAGGCTGATATGGCGCCGTATCAGGCTAATACGCATCGCTATCAGGCTGTCTCGTGGCGCCGTGAGACCACCTTGATTTTGCGGCTGCAAATCTCTAAGTTTTTTATAACTCACTGGCTATCAATTAGCTCTCAAGCCAGCATAGAGGAGAGGTTACGAATTAGTTACATACAGAAGTCTGAAATTCTCCGCGATTTGCGTAGGACTCTGATAGCTCCCTATCGACCTCATTTGCGGGTACAAAAGTACAAAAACTTATTGAGATTAACGACACCTAATTGAAAAAAGACAAAAAAGGTGGTTCTTTTTAACTTTTGAACGGACTTTAGCCCATCAGAAACGTCGGGAAAGGGATTTATCTCGCCGGAAGAAGTTTTCTTTGGGGATAGCCGAGGTATCGGCTATGCCTAAACACAACCACTTCCGGCTTTCGGGATGCAGGAAACAAGACGCACCGAAGGTGTGCAGTTGCTGAACAATCTGAGATTGGCACAACTGCACGGCATCGGTGCATCACGTTTCTGGTCTGCATCCTTGTTTGGTGTCCTTTCCCGAAGTATGGTACGCCCCAGAATCTAATGTGAGAAGAACAAAGTCCAATCGTTTCTTGCTTGTCTGATTAGCCCATTGGCTCGTTTGCGAAAGCCATTGTTGCCGCCCGAAGAAGTAACCAGACAAAGCAGGTCACATCTTCGGGCTGTCTGGGAAATAACCGCAATGCAGAGTGCCACCGCCTGAGCGAACACGTTCGCCGCAGTCGACGATGCACACTTCATTGTGGTTGTTCCCTTTTTCTGTTGGTAGGCTTTCACAAAGTCGATACGTGAGCCAAAGATACATCAATCTAACACCTTAATTGACAAGCCTACTGATAGTCTTCGTGTCTTGAAAAGCACATCCCTTAGTCGTAAAAGCCTTTTTTGTCATCGGGCAAGTTTCCTTCATTGTCGGTGGATAGCCACTGATAACGAAGGAAACACACCCGACTGTCTGCGGACGCGGAAAACGGCTGTCCTCACTTGCAAACTGAAACCGCAAGGGCATTCGGTATTGCAGGTGGGGACAGCCGATTTCCTTATCTCGTCCGCCCGTGTTCTGGTAGCTTTTATGAGCCAATCCCTATCAGCCAAATCATCAGTTCGCTTCCGCGAAGAGGGGGACGGAGTGGCCTGTATGTACGAATCCGCCCCTCAAACCACCGCTTTTGTCTTCCCGTCGCCTGATGTTTGATTGTTCCGGCGGCAAAGGTAAACCGCAAATTGGAATGGCAAAGTTTCAGGCCCCAAGGGGTTTCGGGGAAATCTCCACACCCGCAAGGGGGGTAGTATTTCGCCGAAAAAACTTTGCGAATCCAATTCTGCTACCTTTCACGGGGCCGCAGGAACAAACAAACGGTGACAGGAAGACGCAGAAAAAAAACGGTGGATTTGAGGACACGGATTGGTTCATTAGGAACTTCACTTCACGGCTCCTGGATCCACAAAAAAAATTGAAGATTATGGCATACAACATTACAACGACAACAACAGCGGTTATCTGCATCCTTGCATACCGCATCCTCCTGTGGGCAGTCCGCACCCTGTGGCATTGCTTCAGGGCAGTCTTTCACCTCACGTTCTGGGTGGCAGCCGTCATCCTCTCCGTGATGCTATACCTCGCACGTACCATTCTTTAACCCCAGCCCCACCGATATGTTCAAGTATGCACTGATGGACTACCTGCCGCAGCGTTACCTCCGACACGCAACCTTTGAGGCAATGGAGGCAGACCGCCATATCCTCGACTTCAAAAGTGGACGCAGATATGCTTCCGAGTGGGCTTCAAGGTTAATCGGCAAGGCACTCTCGCTGATGGACTTGAAAGACACCGTTATCGTCTGCATCCCTGCCAGTTGTCAGCAGACCTATACTCGCAGATTCAAACGGTTTGCAGCCAACGTGTGCGCAATGACAGGAGCAGAGAACGGCTTCGAGCATATTAGGGTTATCGGCAAGCGTGAGAAGGTGCATATCTGTGGTGACCACGCAGCAGAGGA
>R23__coassemble_328_pt1 | contig 34036 bp, 20 predicted proteins | sample R23__metabat2_high_PE_030 | metagenome-assembled genome bin R23 | reverse complement strand
TTTTATCGTTTGCATCAGGACCAGTCCACTGGTACCAAGCGTTCAGGAAAGTGGTCTGCACGTCGTCTTCATGCCTGAGCGCACCACCGACTCTGGTGGCAACAAGTCCAAGCAGTTCCTGCAGGGTTGCCGAGTCGAAGAGTTGTCTCTGAACACCGTGGAGAAGGAAGAGCCCGAACCTTAAACCCACCCCCAGCCCCTCCCGGCTGGGAGGGGGCTTTTTTTGAGCGATGAACGATGAGCGTTGAACGATGAACGATGAGCGATGAGCGTTGAACGATGAATGTTGACTTATACGCGAAAGATGCGTTCCGCTGTGGCTGTCGTCTGTCGGCAAATCTCTTCTTCTGTAACCCCATAGGCCTCGGCGAGTCGGGCGATGACGTGGCGGATGAAGGCGGACTCGTTGCGCTTGCCACGCATGGGAACGGGGGCCATGTAGGGGGCGTCGGTCTCCAGGACGATGCGGTCGAGGGGTACACTGGCGGGCAGCACTTCGGGCAGGTGGCTCTTCTTGAAGGTCAGCACACCGCCAATGCCGAGGACGAAGCGGTCGAACTCCAGCAGTTGGCGGGCTTCCTGTTCGTTGCCCGTAAAGCAGTGGAACACGCCACCGGGCAATTCTCGCGCGTACCTCTTTAGTATGGCTACCATCTCGTTTTGTGCCTTGCGACAATGAATCATGAGGGGCAGTTGCAGTTCTATGGCCCACTTGACCTGCGCTTCGAAAGCCTGCAGCTGCTCTTGCTCAAAGTCGCGACTCCAATAGTAGTCGAGACCCACCTCGCCGATGGCGATGGGAAGAGCCTCACCCTCCGCCCTCTCCAAATGGAGAGGGGACTGCAGAAGCTGGTGGATGGCATCCAACTGCTGGCGCCAGTCGGCAAGGACCTCTTCAGGGTGCAGTCCCAGCATGGGGTAGCAGTAGCCGGGATAGCGGGCGCAAGTGGCAAGCACCGATTGGCACGACTGGGCATCGATGGCGGGCAGGAAAATCTGGGTGCAGCCAGCCTCGCGGGCTCGCTGAACGACGGCGTCGCGGTCTTCGGCAAACTCTTCGCCGTCCAGGTGGCAATGGGTGTCGATATAAGTGGCTATTGGCATTTGGCAGTTAGCTTTTAGCTTACTTGTTGCGGTGTAACAATTCGTCCATATACTGGCGCAGTTGGGCTTTGCGCTCTTCGGGCACGTTGACCTCAGAGAGCGTCTGGCTGGCCTGCTGGAAGTAGTAGTTGATCTTGTCCTCACAGAGTTGGCGAATGCCTATCTCGTCGTACAGGCAGGTTACGGCAGCCACCTTCTCCTGGCGGTTAAACTCCTTGGCACCAATCCAGTGCTCCAGTTCCTTGCGCTGCTCATCGTTGGCACGGTTGTAGGCATTGATGAGCATGTAGGTCTTCTTGTTCGACGTGATGTCACCGCCAATGGCTTTGCCGAAGACCTTCGGGTCGCCATAGACGTCGAGCAGGTCGTCCTGCAACTGGAAGGCCAGTCCCACCTGTTCGCCAACACGATACAGTCGGTCGGCATCCTCTTGGGGCGCATCGGCCAGCAGGGCACCCGTCTTCAGCGCACAGGCCAGCAGTACGCTGGTCTTCAGTCGGATCATCTCGATATACTCGTTCTCTGTCACGTCGTTGCGCGTCTCGAAGGTCATGTCGTACTCCTGGCCCTCGCCAATCTCCAGCGCTGTCTCTGTGAAGAGATTCAGCACGGCAGGCAACTTCTCGGCAGGCACCTGCTGCATGCGCTGATAGGCCAGCACCAGCATGGAGTCGCCCGATAGGATGGCCTTGTTGGCATCCCAGCGGCGGTGTACCGTCTCGTGTCCGCGTCGCATGTCGGCATTGTCCATCAGGTCGTCGTGCAGCAGCGTGTAGTTGTGGTAGGTCTCCAGTCCGACGGCAGGCATCAGGATGCGCTCTGGGTCCTCTTTCCACAGGTTATACCCCATGAGCGTCAAGACGGGGCGGATGCGCTTTCCGCCAATAGACAACACATACTCTACGGGTTCGTACAGCGACTTGGGTTTTCTCTCGTAGGGCAGCTGGGCCAAGAAGTCGTTGACCAGCTTCAGAATTTCATTGCTTGTCTTCATCGTATATGTTTTTTTACTTTTCCCTTTTTACTTTTTACCCTTTTATAGTTTAAACACTATCGGGATCTGCACCTTTGTGCGACAGGGCTTGTCGTGATAGATGCCAGGTTGCCAGTTAGGCATCATGCGCAGTACGCGCAGAGCCTCGCGGTCACACTCTGGCGACAACGACTGGGTAATCTGGATGTTCGAGATGCTGCCGTCCTTCTCGACGTAGAACACCGCCACCACCTTCCCCTGCGTCTTGCGGTTCCTGGCGAGGGTGGGGTAGCGCAGGTTGCGTGTCAACCATTTCAGAAACTCTACAGCACCACCTGGATATTGCGGCAAGTCTTCTACTACGTGGAAGTTCAGCGGGTTCTGCGGGTCAACCTCCAACGGTGCCAGTGCCTTATCGTCCTGCTCCTGTTCCAACTCCTTCAGTAGTTGCTCGTCGTCGTTGGCAATCTCCTCCTCATTGTTCTCTACCTCCACATCGTCGTCCACGATGTTCAGTTGCTCACCTTTCTCTGAGAGTTGCTTCTCTTCGAGTTGGGTAATAAACTCTTCGTTCGACATGGGAACCAGTTCCGTCTCGTGCATCAGGTCGGTGAGGTCGATGGGGTCGATGCCGTCGCCTGCTGATTCAGTAGAGTTCCACTCCAGCGCCACATAGCATACGGCTAGTACAAAGATGAGTCCCAGGAGAAATCCCGTAGCTCTGCGCTGCTCCATATCGGCCTGTGGTGTCTTCTTGATTTCCATATCGAGTGCAAAGGTAAGCATTTCGTTCGATACTGCAAAAGAAAAAAGCCTTTTCCTTTTGTATTCTGCTCACTTATTTGTACCTTTGACTTCGTCGAAACTACTCTCGCTCGGAAATACTCAAATAAATTTGGTATTTCGCTCACTTATTTGTACCTTTGCATCAGAAAAGCAAAAACGATAGAATGAAACGACTTGTACTGATACTCTTTGTGGGACTGTTGACGCTGGCTGCTGAAGGTCAGATGGTCAATCCCGTACACTTCTCGTCACAGTTGAAAACGTTGAAAGGTGGCGAGGCTGAAATCATTTTTAGTGCAACCATTGACGACGGATGGCATGTCTATTCCACCGATATGGGTAGTGACGGTCCCATCTCCGCAACATTTAACGTGGTGAAGATGGAGGGTGTGGAGACCGTTGGCAAGCTACAGCCCCGCGGTCAGGTGACGAAGCAGTACGACAAGATGTTCGGCATGGAACTGCGCTTCTTTGAGAAGAAGGGACAGTTCGTACAGCGTGTCCGTTTCACCCAATCGAAATACGTCATCGACTGCTATTTGGAGTATGGCGCGTGCAACGACGAGATGTGTCTGCCACCTACGGAGGTAGCATTCAAGACAGAAGGTGTCTGCAAGGAGTTGAAGGAAGATAAGAAAGAAATAAAAGAAGAGAAGGTAGTCCCTGTTGCACCAGAACCTGAGAAACCTGCAGATACCGTCGCAGTGATAGAAATGCCTGCCGGTACAGACTCAACGGTAACTGCCGAAGTGCAGGAACCCGTGGCGATGCCGATGGTGGAAGAGAAGGTCACCGACCACTCGTTGCTCTACATCTTGCTGATGGGATTCGTCGGTGGTCTGCTGGCCGTGTTGATGCCCTGCATCTGGCCCATCATTCCCATGACAGTGAGCTTCTTCCTAAAGCGTGCCAAGACAGACAGGAAGAAAGGACTGCGCGACGCGCTGACCTACGGACTGAGCATCGTCGTGATATACCTGACACTGGGACTGATGGTTACCCTGCTCTTCGGCTCAGACACGCTGAACGCCATGTCGACCAATGCCGTATTCAACGTGTTCCTCTTTATATTGCTCGTGGTCTTCGCCCTGTCGTTCTTCGGATGGTTCGAAATCAAGCTGCCCAGTCGCTGGGCTGATGCCGTCGACGATAAGGCCACATCGACCAGCGGCTATATCAGCATCTTCCTGATGGCTTTCACGCTGGTGTTGGTGTCGTTCTCTTGTACGGCACCCATCATAGGACTGCTGTTGGTGGAGACAGCCACCACAGGCAACTGGCTGGCACCTGCCTTGGGCATGCTGGGCTTTGCCGTCGCATTGGCGTTGCCCTTTACGCTCTTCGCCCTGTTCCCCTCGTGGTTGCAACAGGCACCGAAGTCGGGCTCGTGGATGAACACGCTGAAGGTGGTGCTGGGATTCATCGAGTTGGCCTTCGCACTGAAATTCCTGAGCGTTGCCGACCTCGCCTATGGTTGGCATATCCTAGACCGCGAGGTGTTCCTCTCGCTGTGGATTGTTATCTTTGCCCTGCTGGGTGCCTACCTCTGTGGCTGGCTGAAGTTCCAGACCGACGAGATAGGTGGTGAACTGAACAAGCCCATGCCCGTCGTCTGCATCATGGGCGGACTGGTGTCGCTGGCCTTTGCCGTCTATATGATCCCTGGCTTGTGGGGTGCTCCCTGTAAGGCCGTCAGTGCCTTCGCTCCCCCTATGTACACCCAGGACTTCAACCTGAACAGTAAGGTGGTCGAAGCCCGCTTCCGCGACTATGACGAGGCACTGGCTGCTGCCCGCCGAGAGGGCAAGCCCATACTCGTAGACTTTACGGGTTTTGGCTGCGTGAACTGTCGTAAGATGGAGGCTGCCGTATGGACTGACCCGCAGGTGGCAGATATGTTGATGAACGACTATATCCTCGTATCCTTGTATGTTGACGACAAGACCCCATTGCCAGAACCCGTAGAGGTGGCCGACGGACAGGGCGGCACCCGTACGCTGCGCACCATCGGTGCCAAGTGGAGCGAGTTGCAGCGCAGCCGTTTCGGTACCAATGCCCAGCCTTACTACGTTATCCTCGACAGCGAGGGTAAACAGCTGGCGCCAGGTCGAGGCTATGACGAGGATGTGACAGCCTTTGTGAAATTCCTGAAACAATAACCAAACTACTACTAATGATATGCTGATAAAAAGATTTTTGGCAATTAGCTGTTGGCTGTTGGCTGTTGGTCTGATAGCCTCGGCACAGCAGCGACAAGAACAGCTGCTCAGTGACGGTTGGCAGTTCTCGCGCGACAAACAATCGTGGGAGAATGTTCGTATTCCGCACGACTGGGCCATCGCAGGACCGTTCGACAAGAAGTGGGACCTGCAGCGCGTGGCCATCACGCAGAATGGTGAGACGGAGCCTACGGAGAAGAGCGGACGCAGTGGTGCCCTGCCATGGATAGGCAAGGGGCACTACAAACGCACGCTGACCATTCCAGAAGGTTTCAATGGACATGCTGAACTGCTGTTTGATGGTGCGATGTCGGAGCCTACGGTCTTTGTCAATGGCCAGAAGGCAGGCTACTGGGCTTATGGTTATAACACCTTCCGCGTGGATGTTACCCCGTTTGTGAAGCCTGGCGACAACCTGTTGGAGGTGGACTTGCAGAATAAGGAAGAAAGTTCGCGCTGGTATCCTGGTGCAGGTATCTATCGCCCTGTAACGCTCATTCTCACGCCTGAGGAAACCCGCATCGACGACTGGGGTCTGACCACCACGACGATACTGAACTGGAAAGAGGTCAACGGCAAGAGTCTCAGCAGATTTACTGTCGAGGTGCCTATCATCAATCCTACTGGCAAACCTATCGTCTCGATGAAACTCGTTGGTCCTAACGGCGAGCAGATAACCAGTAGTGCATTACCATTAACAGGAAACAAGGCCATCGGCGCATTCGTCGCTCGTCAGTTTAAACTGTGGACGCCTGAGACACCTTATTTATATAAGCTGCATGTGACCCTCTTTGATGGCAAGCCCAACAAAGACCGTAAGATCTATGATGACTTCGGCAAGGTCATTGACCAGAAGACCTTTACAGTAGGCATCCGCACTGTCCGTGTGTCGAAAGAGAAAGGCTTTGAACTGAATGGTGTGTCACGCAAGATTAAGGGCGTCTGTCTGCACCACGACCTCGGCCCCTTGGGTGCTGCTGTCAACAAAGCTGCCTTGATTCGTCAGATTAAGATGATGAAGGCGATGGGTTGTGACGCTATCCGTACCTCGCATAATATGCCCAGTCAGATGCAGATGGACATCTGCGACTCGCTGGGAATGATGGTGATGGCTGAGTCGTTCGACATGTGGATATATCCTAAGTGTAAGAATGGCTATGCACGTTTCTTCCAGGAGTGGGCTGAGAAGGATATCACTAATCTTGTGAAGGCAAACCGTAACCACCCGTCAATCATCATGTGGTCTATCGGCAATGAGATTCCTGAACAGTGGAGCGAGGAAGGACGCTTGTGGACGATACGTCTGCAGGCACTCTGCAATACACTGGACTCCACACGTCCTGTCACTCAGGGCTTGGATAATCCCGATGGTGCCATCAATGGTGGCGTGGCACAGACCATGAACGTGCCAGGCTTCAACTACCGTCTGCACCGCTATGCCGACGGCATCAAGCGTCTGCCACAGGGCTTCCTGCTGGGTTCAGAGACTACATCGACTGTCTCGTCGCGTGGCGTGTACCACTTCCCTGCTGAGCCTAACAACAACGATGGCAAGTTCTCTTATGCCGGCAGCTACGACCCCAAGGCTATTGAGGGTACCGACGGTCAGTGCTCTGGCTACGACCTCGACTACTGTCCGTGGTCGAACCTGCCTGACGATGACTGGTGCTGGCAGGACGACTACAAGTGGGTCATAGGTGAGTTTGTATGGACAGGCTATGACTATCTGGGTGAGCCGTCACCATATGATGAATACTGGCCATCACGTTCCAGTTACTTCGGCATCTGTGACTTGGCAGGACTGCCCAAAGACCGCTACTTCCTGTATCGTTCGCATTGGAACACGAAGGAGCACACCATCCACCTGTTGCCACACTGGACGTGGGGTAAAAGCAGGGTAGGAGAGGTGACACCCGTCTATTGCTATACTGACTATCCTACTGCCGAGCTCTTCATTAATGGCAAGAGTCAGGGCAAAATTACGAAGAATCCTGCTGAGCGACTGGACCGCTACCGTCTGCGCTGGAACAACGTGAAATACGAGCCAGGTGAAGTGAAGGTGGTGGTTTATGATGCCAATGGTCAGAGGGCTGGCGAGAAGACCATGCGTACAGCAGGCAAACCTGCGCAGTTGATACTCGATGTATGGACACAGCACGACGATGCAAGACTCGACGCTGACGGTGAGGATATGGCTTTCGTCACCGTTTCGCTGACTGATAAGCAGGGTACGCTGATTCCCGATGCTGACGACCAGCTGGACTTCGAGGTCACGGGTGCTGGCAGCTTTGAGGCAGTATGCAATGGCGATGCCACCAGTCTGGAGTCGTTCAAGCAACCAACGATGAAGCTGTTCCACGGACAACTCGTCGTGGTAGTGCGTAGCGCAAAGCAGGCAGGCAACCTGACGCTGACTGTCAAGGACAAACAGCGCAAACTCACAAAGAAGATAACATTAAACATTCAATAAAACATTATGAAACCAACATTATTTCTTTTAGCAGCAGGCATGGGCAGCCGTTATGGAGGCCTGAAGCAGCTCGACGGTCTGGGCCCCAACGGTGAGACCATTATGGACTACAGTATCTACGACGCCATCCAGGCAGGATTTGGCAAGATAGTATGGGTTATCCGCAAGGATTTCGAGGAGCAGTTTCGTACCCAGATTCTCTCGAAGTATGAGGGTAAGGTACAGTGTGAACTGTGCTTCCAGGCACTCGACGCACTGCCCGCAGGTTTCTCTGTTCCTGAGGGTCGTCAGAAGCCATGGGGTACGAACCATGCCGTGCTGATGGGTAAGGACATCATCAAGGAGCCGTTCTGTGTTATCAACTGTGATGATTTCTATGGTCGTGACTGCTTTATGCAGATTGGTAAGTACTTAAGCAACCTGCCAGAGGGTTCTAAGAACAAGTATGCAATGGTGGGTTTCCGTGTTTGCAACACACTCTCTGAGAATGGTGCTGTGGCTCGTGGCGTCTGTGCATACAACGACCAGCGTCACCTGACAGATGTCGTAGAGCGTACCGAGATACTACGCAAGGATGGTACCATCCAGTTCAAAGACGAGCAGGACGAGTGGCAGGCGCTCGACGAGAATGCTCCTGTATCCATGAATGTATGGGGCTTCACTCCCGACTACTTCCAGTATTCTGAGGAGTACTTCAAGGAGTTCCTCTCTGACCCAAAGAACATGGAGAACCTAAAGGCTGAGTTCTTCATTCCTTTGATGGTCAACAAACTTATTACTGAGGGTACGGCTACCTGCGAAGTTCTCGATACCACCAGCAAGTGGTTTGGCGTAACCTATGCTGCCGAACGCGATGCTACTGTAGCACGCATCCAGCAACTGGTTGACGAGGGTGTTTATCCCAACAAACTGTTCTAAACAAGAATTAAAATTAATGCTCGATAACATTATGACTGATGGGGAGTGCAGCACGCTGCGCTCCCTCCTTGAAAGTTGCAGCATGCCCGTATTGTGTTGCCATCAGAATGCTGATGGCGACGCATTGGGTGCTGTGCTGGCGATGGGTGAGGTACTGCGCCTGTTGGGTAAGGAACCGTTGATGGTGGTGCCTGATCAGTACCCGGACTATTTGCAGTGGTTGCCTAATAGTGAGAAGATTGTGCGCTATGATAAGCGTCGCGACTATGTTGATACGGTATTGAAACTGGCAGACCTGATTATCTGTCTGGACTTTAATACGTTGGCTCGTACCGACCAGATGGAGGTAGCGCTGAGTGGTTCGCCCGCGAAGAAAGTCCTCATTGACCACCACCTCGATTCTGACGTTGATGCTGTCGTCAAAGTCTCGCAACCCAAGGCGTCGTCCACCTGTGAACTGGTGTTTCGTGTAGTTTGGCAGTTAGAACTCTTCGACCAGTTAGGCAAACACTTTGCTGTGCCCGTCTATTGTGGTATGATGACGGATACGGGTGGCTTTACGTATAACTCCACCGACTGCGACATCTACTACATCATCTCGCAGCTGTTAACAAAGCGTATTGACAAGGACAAGATTTATCGTAACGTCTACCATAACTATTCAGAACACCGCCTCCGTATGGTGGGTCATGTGCTCTGTAATTGTCTGGTGGTTGACGAGACACGCCATGCTGCTTTCTATACGCTGAACCGTGAAGACCAAAAACGTTTCCATTTTGTCAAGGGTGATGCGGAAGGTTTGGTCAACATGCCGTTGCAAATCAAGGGTTTGAAGTTGAGCATCTCGTTACGTGAGGACACGGAGAAGCAGATGATATGGGTTAGTCTGCGTTCTGTAGACGATTTCCCCTGCAATGAGGTTGCTGCCCGTTTCTTTAATGGTGGTGGACATCTGAATGCTTCTGGTGGTAAACTGGCATGCACGCTCCCTGAGGCTGTCGAGATTGTCAAGCAGGCCTTCAATGCCTTTGAAGACCGTTTGAAATAGGTTCATTACGTAAACCTTTACGACGATTAGAAACGTATTAACCACCTAATTATTTGGAAATTTCAGTTTAAATAATTATCTTTGTTCCGTAATTGTACTACAGAACACAATCAAATATTAATTTATAAACTAAAACAAAAATGCTTATGAAGAAAATTTTTACCCTTATTGTTATGGCCGTAATGGCTTTAGGTGCTAATGCCGAGACGCTGATTAATTATCCTACGGCTCAGGATGGTATTACTGCTTCTGGTTCAACAACCTTTGATGCTGTGAAGATCAAGACTAACACCACCAGTGTTCCGGGTATCAAGTTTAGTAATAGCTATACTACAGACAATGCGCTGAATGACAACTATGCTAAGTTAGAGGTTGAGGGCGGTTTCAAGGCTGGCGACGTTGTTACTATTGCTGGCGCTTTCAATAATTCTGACGGAACAAAGAAATCAGCTGTAGACCTGTTCGTTGTTGGTGCTGAAAAAGCTATTACAGTTCTTTTCACTACTCAGCAGTTTGTTAACGGCAAATTAACTGACGATGACCCCGTAGTTGAGACATATACTTTGGAAGCTGATGCCGATGCGCTCTATCTGGGTAGAAATGGTAATACAGGTACCATCGTTACAACGTTGAAGGTTGTGCGTGGTGAGGAAAGCGAGCCCGAGCCCCCCACAATGGATGGTTTGATTGACTATCCCACTGTTCAGGATGGTATTACCGTTTCTGGTTCAACAGCCTTTGATGCTGTGAAGATCAAGACTAACACCACCAGTGTTCCGGGTATCAAGTTTAGTAATAGCTATACTACAGACAATGCGCTGAATGACAACTATGCTAAGTTAGAGGTTGAGGGCGGTTTCAAGGCTGGCGACGTTGTTACTATTGCTGGCGCTTTCAATAATTCTGACGGAACAAAGAAATCAGCTGTAGACCTGTTCGTTGTTGGTGCTGAAAAAGCTATTACAGTTCTTTTCACTACTCAGCAGTTTGTTAACGGCAAATTAACTGACGATGACCCCGTAGTTGAGACATATACTTTGGAAGCTGATGCCGATGCGCTCTATCTGGGTAGAAATGGTAATACAGGTACCATCGTTACAACGTTGAAGGTTGTGCGTGGTGGCGCTACTGCTATCAAGAACGTGAAGGTGCAGACCGCTGATGGCGTTGTCTACAACCTCGCTGGTCAGAAGGTGGGCAACGACTTCAAGGGTGTTGTCATCAAGGAAGGTAAAAAGATGCTGCAGAAGTAATCTGCGTACCATCAAAAAAAAATAATAGGTGGAGCCTGCGGGTTCCACCTATTATTATATGTAGCAATCAGTTGTTACTCGAAAATCTTGAAGGCGTAGCCCTCGGCCAAGAGCCACTCGATGGCGGCAGGCAGGGCGATGCGTAGCTTCTCGATACTTTTCAGCGAGTCGTGGAAAGTGATGATGCTACCGTTACGGGCATAGCGCTTCACATTGTTGAGAACGTCGGCGGCCGTCATCCATTTGGAATAGTCGCGGGTGACGAGGTCCCACATGACAATCTTGAACTTACGGCTAAGCCAGGCATACTGGTCGTGACGCATCCAGCCGTGAGGCGGACGTACCAAATTGGTATGCAAATAGGCGTTGGCTTTCTCTACATTGTAGCTATACTCGTGGACAGAATGGCGCAAGCCACCCATGTGGTTGTGCGTATGGTTGCCGATTCGATGTCCCTCGTCAACGACACGCTGGTGCAGTTCAGGGTACTTGCGGGCGTTATCACCCACCATAAAGAAGGTGGCCTTAATGCCATACTTTGCCAGTGTATCAAGAATGAAAGGCGTAGCCTCAGGGATGGGCCCGTCGTCGAAGGTCAGATAGACGGCCTTTTCCTCAGGATTCATGCGCCAGAGTGCCTTGGGGTACATCCAGCGAAGCCACTTGGATGGTTGCTCAATAAACATTAATCTTCGTATAGTTTACCACCACGCTGCTCGAAGATGTTGCTGAGGAGGGTGAGCTCCTTCATCTGCTTGTCGTAGGTGTTCTTGTCGACAATCTCCGTGAGCGATGCCAGTTGTTCGAGGATGTAGAAGTTGACAAGGCAGTCGTGCTTGGCAGCATCGAAACGGTATTGCTCCAGTGAGCAGAACCACTTCATATACTGCACAGAGTTTGTCCACATCTTATTGATAATGTTCAACGCTTCTTTATTGTGACCCAGCGAAGCCCATGTGCGTGCCATATCGAGAGAGCCGGAGCTGTAGTTGTGAGGTACGTTGAACGATGGAATCATCTTCTCCGTATAGCGCAGTACCTCTTCAGCTTTCTTCTCCTTGCCCTCGTACATCAGTTCCAGGGCCAGCTTGGACATCGTTCGACGGTGGGTGTAGCACATGCGCATGACGGTTTCGTCGAGATAGATGCCTGGCTTGTCGATGCCACCGAACTTGAAGCGGTGCATCACGTTGTCGTAGGTCTTCTCTGTATCGAAGTTCTTGACACCTGGGATTGGTCTTCCCTCGTGTGTCGTTGTGAACGGCGTGATGCGGTAGGCCAGACCCTCGGTAATCACATTGTCACCTAGGTTGATGTAGTTGTCGTCGCCAACAGAAACGGCCACATAGATAGGACGCTCCCAGTTGCACTGAGCCAGCATCTCCAAAATCATGAGGTCACCCTTGTATAGCGCACGCTTGCCTTTCAGAGAGATAACCATCTTATCAGGGATGGAGTCAGTTGCCATCAGCATACCACTACGGCGTACGGCCTCCTTATCGATGGTCATATAGATGGTGTCAGTAGGAATCAGGTGCAGGTCAGCGTTCTTGGAACGTACCCAGTACTTCAAAATGTTCTTCAGTTCGAAGGGGTCCTCACCAAACTGCTGACGGGCCTCATCAGGATGCTGACGGTAGTGGTCGAGTACGGCCTCTTTCATGCCCGGTTCAATAGAGACATACTCATTCGTACCTGCGCAGTACTCGATGCGCTCCCACGAGATGGGTACACTAGGCGAATCGTAGGCAGGTCGACGCATCTGGTCAATGTACCAGTCGGTCTGCAGGTAGCTCAGGTTGCACACACGGGTATCGGTGCGCACACCCTCCACATCCTGATTGTACCACAAGGGGAAGGTGTCGTTGTCACCATTGGTAAAGATAATAGGATTGCCTTTATCCTGCAATGTCATCAAGTAATTCTGTCCGAAGTCACGGCAGGTATAACGACCTGAGCGATCGTGGTCATCCCATGTCTGAGTTGCCATCTGAACAGGAACGGCTAAACAAGCAATAGATGCAATAGATGCTATAGCGACAGCACTGATGCGCTTAATTCTTTCCTTCAGCAGCTCGATGATGCCAGCAACACCAATACCGCACCATATAGCGTAGGCATAGAATGAACCAGCGTATGCGTAGTCACGCTCACGAGGCTGTGAAGGTGTCTGGTTCAGGTAAATAACGATGGCAAGACCTGTCATGAAGAACAGGAAGAAGACCACCCAGAACTGGCGGATGCCCGTCTGGTCCTTGATATTGTTATGGTGCTTGCCCAGTGACTGCCAGAAGAGTCCGATAAGACCCAGAATGAGTGGCAGACAGTAGAAGACATTGTGCCCCTTGTTTTCCTTCAACTCGTCGGGCAGTTTGCTTTGATCGCCTAAACGCCAATTGTCAAACCAGTCGAAACCGGTAATCCAGTTGCCATGCTCCAACTCGCCATTACCCTGCAGGTCGTTCTGTCGACCAGCAAAGTTCCACATGAAATAGCGCCAATACATCCAGTTGCACTGGTAAGAGATGAAGAAGCGCATGTTCTCAAACTGTGAGGGCATCTTGACGCTAATCATCTCACCACAGCGGTCGTACATCTCCTCGCGTCCACTGATCTCACCCATCCAACTCTCGTAGTTGTCACGATGAGCAGAGCTGTACATGCGGGGGAAGAACATGTTCTGTGCATACTGGTACTCGTCCTTGGTGCGTACAACGAAGTACTCATCCTTCTCATCGGGTGATGCTTTCTCCTTACGCTGCCAGACGGGATCGCCCTTCTTCATGACAGGCTTGCAGTATTCACCGTCCTTCTCTAAAGCCACCTGTGAAGTATAGGCTGGACCATAGAACAGCGGGCGTTGACCGTACTGTTCACGACCCAGATATTCACCCAAGGTGAAGATATCCTCTGGTGAGTTCTGGTCCATTGGCGGGTTAGCGGATGAACGAATCACGATGAGGGCGTATGATGAGTAACCAATCATCAGCATCAGCATGCAGAGTAATGACGTGTTTTTGATACGAGCACTAACGAGGGCTTGGGCTTTTTGGCCACTGACTTTAATCTGGTAACCGAGGATGAACCACATGATAATGAGTACCACGATACCAATAATGGCAGCTGAATAGCCGTGTCCGTAGAACGGAATACCCAACATGGCGACAGCCAATAGGAAGGCAGCGTTCTGACGCTTAGGAGCCTTGTCGTTGTAGGTCTCGTAGATTGCCCAGATGATGGTGGCTACGAGAAGGAAGATATAGACAATCTCACCTGTGTTAAACGGACAACCCAATACGTTGACAAAGAATAACTCGAACCAGCCGCCAACTTGTACGATGCCAGGTACTACACCATAAAGCACAGCAGCCAGAATGACTACCGAGATGAACAGGGCGATGAGTGAACCTTTCAGGTCGCGCTTGGGGTCGTCGATGGGGAATTTGCGATAGTAATAAACCAGTACGATGGCAGGTAGACACAGCAGGTTCAGCAGGTGAACACCGATAGAGAGGCCTGTCATATACATGATGAGTACCAGCCAGCGGTCTGCATGGGGCTGGTCAGCCTGGTCTTCCCATTTCAGAATCAGCCAGAAAACAACTGCGGTGAAAGCCGATGAGTAGGCATATACCTCACCCTCTACAGCCGAGAACCAGAAAGTATCACTGAAAGTGTAGATGAGGGCACCCACCATTGCTGATGCCTCGATAGCTATCCATTTGTACATAGGGATATCTTTCAGCGTCGTGGCATTGCGGAAGTCCTCCTGCTTGATGAGCAGACGGCGCACCAAGTGGCTAATGGTCCAGTATAGGAATAGGATGGTTGCAGCCGACAATAATGCACTCATCATGTTCACCATAAGTGCTACCTGTGAGGGGTCGCTGGCAAACTGAGAAAACAGATTGGCTGTGAGCATGAAGAACGGTGCCCCGGGGGGGTGACCGATTTCCAGTTTATAACCTGTAGAAATGAATTCCGGACAGTCCCAGAACGATGCAGTCGGTTCGACGGTGGAACAATACACGATGGCGGCAATGGCAAAGGCCAGCCAGCCCATGATGTTGTCCACGATTCTGAATTGTTTCATTATTTGGTCTATTGATTTTCTATTCTAACCTGCAAAGGTAATACTTATAATTGAAAATGGAGAATTTTAGGAAAGAAATTTGGGGAAATTAAGGGAATTTATCAGATGAGAAGCTGTGCACCATAAATAAGTACCACGTAGCGTAGGAATTTACCAAGTGCGATACTGGTCAACGAGATAGGAATATTGGCACGCATCAGTCCTAAGACGATGGTGATGGCTGAACCCAGCAGAGGTACAAAGGCAAAGAATCCCATCCATGCGCCGTGACCGCCCATAAAACGAGTAGCCTTGTCTAGGTCTTGTTGCTTGACGTGCAGGTATTTCTCTATCCACTCCAGCTTACCCATGCGTCCAACGAAGTAGTTGAACATTCCGCCTGCCACATTGCCAATGGTGCCATATATAATTAGTCCCCAAGGATCCAGACCGGCAGCCAGCAGTCCCGTCATCACCGCCTCGCTGGAAAAGGGAAAGAAGGAACCGGCAATAAAGGCCGTGATAAGCATTCCCCAATAACCGTAGCTTATGAGTAGAGAAATGATGAATTCCATATATTAAAAACTGTCAGCAGTAATGTTGCAAAGCAAAGTACCAGAAAGACGATGTTGGTGATCTTGGTCGATGTCAGTGCTATGAAATGAGCTATCAACGGAGAGGTGTTCAGTATCATAATGAGTAGCATGGCATTGAAATGCTGTGGTTGCAGCAATAGGAATGCCAAAGCAGCCAAGTCCATCCAAATGAAGAAACCGTAGAACATGCGGACTCGTATTTTGTCAAGGTAGTTCTTGCGTATGAAGTGTATAGTGCCAATTACAGCCATCAGAATGATAAGTGCTAGCGTGGCTTTCTGACTGTCAGTGATACCGTAGAGGTTGAATGGCTCGTCGAAGACAGCCAGTGCTGTAAAGTGTTCTGTGAGTAGTGAATAGTCCTGCCTGTAAAGCAGCCAGATGCAACCAAACCAGTAGGGAGTCAATAATCCTAAGAGTGATGCAGTCCCTGTGCGCCATGATATAGACATGGTATTGGTAATCATCATTACCCAAATGAGTGGTAAAAAGAAGAGCACGTGGACATAAGCTATCGATGCCACTCCATAGAAAAGGAAGGCATAGTATGTGAGTCCTACCGCTTTCTTATCCTGATAAGTGTAGAAGAATAGTAGGGTGAAGGCTGTCAAGCAAGTAATCATTACAGCTTCGCGCAAGAATGGGAAGAGAAAGCATGCAGCACACGACAATGCCAGAAATGAACTGCTCACCATACGTGAGAAGATACGTATTAGGACATTGGCGTTGTTCAGTTGCACCATTAAATAAGTGGCGACGGCAAAGCATCCTATCTGCCACCACCAATGGTTTGACAGTACACCACACAATAACCACACCGCCAAAGCATATGCGATAGTGGCGGGCATGGTCATCTTGCTTTCCGCAATCCTATTCTGCAGTAGCTTTCTCACTATTAATTATGCATTCTTATAGGTCTGCTCCGATGTCGCGACGGAAGTACTTGTCAGTGAATTGTATCTTCTGAGCTTCGGTGAAAGATTTCTTGAGAGCCTCTTCTTTGTTGACTCCATAGGAAGAAACGGCAATGACACGACCACCGTTGGTGACAATCTGACCATCTTTCAATGCTGTTCCTGCATGGAAGATAATGCTACCTTCAACATTCTCAATACCTGTAATGGGATAACCTTTCTTGTATGCCTCTGGATAACCACCGCTGACCAACATGACGCAGACAGCAGCACGTTCGTCGAATGTAATTGCATGCTGGTCAAGGTTACCGGCTGCAACACCTTCAAAAAGATCGACGATGTCTGATTTCAAACGTAGCATGACACTCTCGGTCTCTGGGTCGCCCATACGACAGTTATACTCGATGACGTATGGTTCTGGTTCGCCAGTAGGGGTGTTTGTTCTGTTGATTAGACCAAAGAAGATGAAACCTTTATAGTCGATGCCATCGGTTTTCAGACCCTCTACAGTAGGACGGATGATGCGGTCTTCTACCTTCTTCATCCACTCCTTGGTTGCAAAGGGTACGGGACTGACAGAACCCATACCACCGGTGTTCAGACCGGTGTCGTGCTCGCCGATACGCTTATAATCCTTGGCCTCAGGGAGTATCTGATAGTGCTCACCATCGGTCAGTACAAAGACAGAACACTCGATTCCGCTCATGAATTCCTCAATGACAACACGGCTGCTAGCATTGCCAAACATACCGCCCAGCATTTCTTTGAGTTCCTTCTTGGCCTCCTCGAGGGTAGGTAGGATGAGAACACCTTTACCAGCACACAGACCGTCGGCTTTCAGTACATAGGGAGCTTGGAGGGTATCCAGGAAGGCTAATCCTTCCTGCACATGTTCACCGTCAAAAGTTTCGTAGCGTGCAGTAGGAATATTGTGACGTACCATGAAGGCTTTGGCGAAATCCTTGGAGCCTTCCAGTACGGCACCAGCCTTTGACGGACCGATGACGGGAATGTTCTTCGTGCGCTCGTCGGCTTTCAAGTCGTCGTAGATGCCTTTAACCAGTGGGTCTTCCGGACCAACCACTACCATGTCGATGGCTTTGTCGATACAGAACTGCTTGATGGCTTCGAAGTCATCAGCCTTCATATTGACGTTCTCACCGCAGTTGTCTGTACCACCGTTGCCTGGTGCGATATACAGTTTCTCACATTTCTCACTCTGTGCAATCTTCCATGCCAGGGCGTGCTCACGGCCGCCACTGCCTAAAAGTAGTATTCTCATAATTTTTATAATTTTCCTTGTTCTCCTAAATAACTGTCTTTAAATCCCAAGAAGTAAAGTACACCATCCAGTCCTATGGTATTGATGCTCTGTTTGGCATTAGCCACCACGCGGGGTTTTGCGTGGAAGGCTATGCCCAGTCCGGCTTCGCTAATCATGGGTAGGTCGTTAGCACCGTCGCCCACAGCAATGGTCTGCGCGAGGTTAACCTTCTCGACTTGTGCGATAAGCTTCAGTAACTCTGCCTTGCGGTGTCCATCAACAATCTCACCGACATAACGGCCAGTCAATTTGCCGTCTTCGCCTACCTCCAGCTCGTTGGCGTAAACGTAATCTATACCGTAGCGGCGCTGCAGATATCCACCAAAATAAGTAAATCCACCACTGAGGATGGCAATCTTATAACCGCAGGTCTTGAGGATATTCATCAGTCGATCAACCCCCTCAGTAATGGGTAGGTGCTCGGCAATGTCTTGCATAACGCTGACATCCAAGCCTTTAAGCAGAGCCACACGACGGGTGAAACTCTCTTTGAAATCTATTTCGCCACGCATGGCACTCTCGGTGATGGCACGAACTTCAGCACCGACACCGTTGCGCTCAGCTAGTTCATCGATACACTCCGTTTGGATGAGTGTAGAGTCCATGTCGAAGCAGATGAGGCGGCGCATACGGCGGAACATATCGTCTCTTTGGAAAGAGAAATCAATCTCCATCTGTTGCGATAGCTTCATCAGTTTTGATTGCATCTCCTGACGATTGATGGGTTCGCCACGCAGCGAGAATTGAATGCAGGCACGGGTGTGCTTGTCGAGCTGTTTGATGCTCTTACGTCCTGTCAGTCGCAGGATGCTGTCGATGTTCAAACCTTGGTCAGCCAAAATGCGCGTAGCAGCCTCTATCTGACGGGCTTCCAACTGTCGTCCCAATACCATGAGAATGTAACGGTTTTTGCCCTGATGGCCTACCCAGTCTTCATATTCATCGTCACTGATAGGCGCGAAACCGATGTTAACCCCCAGTTCTGTGGCCTTGAACAACAATTCTTTCATAGCCAGTCCTGATTTCATTTCATCCATGCGAATCAGAATACCGAGTGATAGGGTACTGTGGATGTCGGCCTGACCGATATCGAGCACTTGGGCATCATACTTAGCCAAAATGCCCATCACGGCTGCTGTCAGTCCTGGACGGTCTTGTCCTGTGATGCGGACTAGTATCTGCTCCTCTTTCATAACTCTTATCTCTTAACTATTTCAGATAATCTTCAAAATACTGTGTGATGCGTTCGTGTAGATGCACACTGGCATGTCCTCGCATGTTGTGCTCCTCGCCCGGATATGCAAAGAAGTCTGGTTGAGTACCAGCCTTGATACATGCATCGAGAAATGACAGGCAGTGCTGCGGCACGACAGTGTTGTCGTTGTAACCAGTGATAATCTGGAGTTTTCCTTTTAGGTTGCCTGCTTTGTTGATGAGACTTGTTTTCTCATAACCCTCAGGATTCTGCTGGGGTGTATCCATATAGCGTTCACCATACATTACCTCATACCATTTCCAGTCGATAACAGGACCACCGGCAACACCAACTTTGAAGACATCAGGGTAGTTGAGCATAAGTGAAATGGTCATGAAACCACCGAAACTCCAGCCGTGAACACCGAGCTTGTCGGCGTCTACATACGGCAGACTCTTCAGATATTCTACGCCTTTCATTTGATCTTGCATTTCTATCTGTCCCAGTTGACGAAAGGTTGCTTGTTCGAAATCGCGCCCACGATGCTCGCTTCCTCTGTTGTCGAGAATAAAGACAATATAGCCTTTCTGCGACATATATGTTTCCCACGAACGGCTTGCCCAGTGCCACGATGCCTCGACATTATGGGCATGAGGCCCGCCATAAACGTAGACCACGGTAGGATATTTCTTGTTAGCGTCGAAGTTATAAGGCTTCACCATGCGATAGTATAGGTCGGTTATTCCGTCTGCAGCCTTGATGCTTCCACACTCGAAAATGGGTTGCTCATAGTCCTTCCAAGGGTCGGCGGCTGTGAATAAGCGGGTGGCTTTAGCGGGTGAACCGCTGGACAAGGGGATCACACTGATATTCCGAGGCTGGGTGGGATGTGAATGGCGGTCAAGGAGAAAAGTTCCTGATGCCGACAACTCACCATGATGCACACCGTCTTCAGTAGTCAACTGTGTCATCTTGCCATTACTAACATTGACACTGTAGATTTGACGGTGCAATGGGTGGTATTTGTTAGCCTCAATGATAATACTCTTCTGTTTAGTGTTGAAACCAAGTACATTCTGAACAACCCATGGGCCACTGGTTAGCTGACTTAATAACTTCCCTTCCTTATTATATAAATAAAGGTGGTTGTAGCCGTCGCGCTGGCTCTGCATGATGAACTTACTACTGTCCCAAGGTAGGAACTGGATGGGATGCAGGGGCTCTACATATTTGTCGCTGGTCTCGCGATAGAGTTCGGCGATGCGCTCGCCAGTCATAGCATCATAGCTCACTAAGTGGCAGTCGTTCTGGTCGCGATTCAGTTCGAATATGTAGATGGTTTTGTTGTCTGGGCTCCAAGCGATGTTGGTGAAATAGATAGGGGCGGAGGTGGCAACACTGTCACCACATACTGAACCCTTAGGTGTCTTGAGATAAATCGTTTTTTCGGTGTTAATGTCATAGACACCGACTGTCACTACATGGGCATTCATACCTGCCATGGGGTATTTGTCGGGCTCGTAGGTAGCCTCACGCGGGAAAATATTGACCTGTGGATAGTCGGTCACCATGCTCTGGTCCATGCGGTAGAAGGCCAGGCGCTGTCCGTCAGGACTCCAGAACGTACCTTTATTGATGCCGAACTCGTTGCGGTGAACGCTTTGGCCGTACACAATCTCACGACTGCCATCGGTGGTCAGTTGATGTTCCTTGCCTTGTGCGTCAACGACATATAATTGATAGTCCTTGATAATTGTTGTGGCTTTCGCACCACCTTTTCGTTCGTTGTTCTCATCATCGGTAAGGGGACGGATGTCCTCGCCTGTTTTCTTGTCAACGAGGAAACACTGCTCTTTGTCGATGCGTACTAGCTCGTCGCCCCACCATGCATACCATTTGTTCTCGGGCTGCAGGTTGCGGTAGTTGGCGCCACCAAAGTTCAGATCCTCAAGAGAAAAAAGCTTTTGCATCTTTTCAAATAGCATGTCAATGATTTTCTCAGCCTTTTTGTCTTCCTGTTTGCTCTCTTGAGCATTTATTGCGAGAGGCAATACGAGGAAGGCTAAGATGAGTAGGTGTTTAATCTTCATCATTATTGTCGAAACGTCTGTTGTTTTTTCTCTTATCAAATCCGCGACCACCCTTATTGAACTTTTTCGAGTCTCTGCCGTCTCTAGAATATTTAGAACCCTTAGAATCCCTAGAATCTCTGGAGTCCCTAGGCTCTCTATATGGTTTTTCCTCCTTGCGTTCCAGCGAGCGGAACTTAAACGAGCGAATGTCTGCTTCGGCATTCTCTTGCTCTTCGTCAAGACGCTTTTTGAACTCGCGATTCTGCTTAAAACGACGTTTCTCTGCCATCTGTCGTTTCTCCTCTTCGGTCTTAACAACACCGCCTTCTTCACGGAAAACACTCATCTTACCATCAAACATCTGATATTTACGGAATTCACATTCCAGAGAACCATTGAAAACAGGTATTTTGATGCTGGGTTTTAAGCCAATCTGGGCAAAACACTCTTCGCGATATGAGAGAATCCACGCCTCATTGCCTGTGAACTGGTGCTTCAGTCGTTCGCCAATCATCTTATAGGTCCCTAACAGGTCGGGTGTAGAAATACGCTCACCATAAGGAGGATTTGTCACCATGATGCTCTTGTTCTTGGGCTGGGTAAAGTCCTTGAAGTCGCGCTCCTCAACGGTGATGTCACTGGTCAGACCAGCAGCTTTGGCATTCAGCCGGGCGGTGTTGACAGCCTTGATGTCAACGTCATAGCCATAGATATGGTGATTGAACTCACGCTCTTGTGAGTCATCATTATAAATCTTGTCGAAGAGGTCAGCATCGAAGTCTGGCCACTTCTCGAAAGCAAACTCCTTGCGGAACAGACCTGGAGCCATGTTGCGAGCGATGAGTGCAGCCTCGATAAGCAGTGTTCCAGAACCACACATGGGGTCGATGAAATCGGTTTCTCCCTGCCAACCAGTCATCAGAATCATACCTGCTGCCAATACCTCATTAAGGGGCGCTTCAACAGATTCCTGACGATAGCCACGACGGTGAAGCGATTCGCCACTGGAATCGAGACAGAGTGTGCACTGGTCTTCTGCGATATGGATGTGCAGACGGATGTCTGGATTGGTAATACTGATATTGGGTCGTTTACCTGTGCGCTCACGGAACTGGTCAACGATAGCGTCCTTAACCTTATAGGCAACAAACTTGGAGTGGCGGAACTCTTCAGAGAATACTACTGAGTCAACGGCAAATGTTTTGTCGTTGGCAATGTATTCGCTCCAGTCTATATCTTTAACGCCTTCATAGACGTCGTCTGCAGAGAGCGCACGGAAGTGCTTGATGGGTTTTAAAATGCGTATTGCGGTGTGCAGTTGGAAATTAGCGCGATACAAGAGCTCTTTGTCACCCTTGAATGATACCATTCGACGTCCTACTTGTACGTCGTTTGCGCCCAGTTGCGCTAACTCTTTCGCTAAGACGGGCTCTAAGCCCATAAAGGTCTTGGCGATGATTTCAAATTGCTGTGCCATTATGTAAATATATAAATATGGTGCAAAGGTAGTGCAAACAGAGCAAAAAACCAAAGAAATTTGTATTTTTCTTTGGTTTTCAGAATCTTTTTTGTAACTTTGCGGAATCATAAGTGCTTAGCCGGATGAACGCGATAGAATCACTTCCCCTCGTAGCTCTTGCCGACCTGATGCAGATAGATATTCTGTTCTGGTTGGTTGCACTGCTTGTGGTAGTGTTCTTGCTGCTTTCTCTGATATGGCAGCAACGCCAGTATAAGAAGCTTGGAGTTGAACTGACGATGCTAAATGGTGTTAAACGTCGTACGATAGAGTATGATTTGGTATTGAAAGCAATGAAACTGGCAGTATGGCATATCGATGCGCGAGAGCGTACCATTACTTATGATAACGACTATCGTGATGCATTGGATATTCCTTCCATACCACCGGGTTCTGATGTGGAACAGTTTTGTGATAACCTGTTGCCAGAGGATAAAAAGCGTATAGCTGAGCGTATGACGGATTTGGTGGAAGGGCGTGTCGATCAAGTTCACGAACAGTATCAGTCACGTTCTCCGTTGGGTGATGCCATAAATTGGGGTGAAACCTATGCTGTTGTGGACAAGCGTGATGCCAATGGCCATCCTTTGACTATTGTTGGCACCTCCATGCGTATTGATAAGCAAAAAGAGATAGAAATGGCACTCATCAAAGCCCGTAATCAGGCTGAGGAGAGTGATCGATTGAAAACAGCTTTCCTTGCTAATGTTAGTCACGAGATACGTACACCACTTAATGCTATTGTTGGCTTTAGTGAAGTGCTGACGGATACGACCTCGGAGGAAGAGCGTAGGCAATTGTCGGAATTGATTCTCCAGAACAATGCTCGCCTGTTGCAACTCTTCGAGGACATGGTTAATATGTCCAAGTTGGAAGCAGGTGGTGAATCTGTCCATAAGACCCGTTTCCAGATTGAAGACTTTTTACAGGAAGTGGTGAAAAAATATGCTGAACGGGCCGCTAAGAAGCATCTGTCATTGGCAATAGATAAGCATTCGGAAATGCTGATATCCTATACCGACCGTAATCGTCTGATGCAGATAATTTGCCATTATGTTGATAATGCGCTGAAGTTTACGTCGGAGGGTGGTGTGACAATCGGTTGTAATTTGGAGGTTGGAAACATGCGCGTGTGGGTGCGTGATACCGGTAAGGGAATTGAATCAGAGTTCTGTGGTGATAGGCTCTTTGAACGTTTCGTGAAAATTGATGAATTTGAACAAGGTACAGGTCTCGGCCTGAGCGTATGCCGTAGCTTGGCACTCACGTTGGGTGGCAAGGTCGGTATGGAGTCTGAGCTGGGCCAGGGTTCGCTGTTTTGGGTAGATGTGCCCTATAAATGAAAATGATAAGGATAATAGGACTATTATTGTTGCTGATGTTCCTGCAACCTATACATGCGCAGGATATTATCAAAGGTCGTGTTGTCGACGAGGCAACAGGTGAGGGTATTGGCTTTGCCAGTGTACAGTATAAGGGTCTTAATTTGGTGACCATTACCGACCCACAAGGAAACTTTACCATTCGTTTGCTGAAAGGGAAACGGTTAACTATTAGCGTACTGGGCTATAAATCACGTGTCGTTGATGTTTCGAGTGAGAGTGAGAAACTGTTTATTTCACTGCGTCAGGATGCTAAGGCACTGAAAGAAGTTACAGTTAAGAAAAAGCGTACGCGTTATAGTCGAAAGAATAACCCTGCTGTAGAGCTGATGAAGCGTGTTATTGCTAACAAGAAACAAACAAATCTGAACCTGCGCGACTATTACCAGTACCAGAAATATCAGAAACTGACACTGGCTCTTAACGATGTAAGTCCAGAGATGCTTGCAAATCCAAAGTTGAGCAAGTTCCCTTGGTTGCTCAATCAGGTGGAAACCAATGACTTGACAGGTAAGCTGATACTGCCACTCAGTGTTGATGAGACTGTGACGCAGAAGGTTTATCGCCGTAACCCTCACGATGAGAAGAGCATTGTGAAGGGACAACGTTCATCAGGTATCAATGATTTCTTTCAGACTGGTGAGATATTGAATACTGTGACGAAGGATGTCTTTACTGACATTAATATCTATGACGATCATGTGCGCCTCCTGCAACATCCGTTTGAATCACCTATCAGCTCTGGAGCCATATCCTTCTATCGCTACTATATTGAGGATACGCTGCTTGTTGACCGAGATTCATGCATCCATTTGCATTTTCTGCCGAATAATCAGCAGGACTTTGGCTTCCGTGGCGATCTCTACGTCTTGAAGGATTCGTCTTGTCAGGTCAAACGTTGCGAACTGATACTTCCCAATCAAACAGATGTGAATTTTGTGGAGAACATGAAGGTCGTGCAGGAGTTTACGCAGTTGCCTACAGGTGAGTGGGTACTTTCTGTTGACGATATGATTGTGGAGATGGCACTCTTCGACTTCATTCAGAAGGGTGTGGCCATTAAGTCTACACGCCTAACGGACTATGCTTTTGACGAGATTCCTAAACAGTTGTTTCGTGGCAAGTCGAAGACTGCTGTTGATCCTGATGCTGAGATGCAGGACGATAGCTTCTGGCAGGAGCACCGTAAGCTTCAGCTTACTAAGAGTGAAAATGCAATGGATGATTTCCTTACGGGAATGCAATCCACAGGAGGTTTTAAATATGTTTTGGCCGCCCTGAAGATACTCATGGAGAACTATATTGAGACAGGAAAGAAGAGCAAGGTCGATATCGGTCCCGTGACATCTATGCTGAGTAGTAACTTCATAGACGGCTTGCGAACACGCTTCGGTGCCCAGACTACTGCGAATCTCAATCGTCACCTGTTCTGGAAAGGATATGTTGCCCATGGCTGGAAGAGTAAGAATACCTATTATAATGCTGAGATGACATGGTCGCTTAACAAGAAGAAGTATACCCCTGAAGAGTTTCCCAAACGGAATATTTCTTTCCAAAGCACCTACGATGTCATGTCTCCTTCCGATAAGTTCCTCAGCACTGACAAGGATAATGTCTTTACTGCATGGAAATGGGCTAAGGCAGATAAGATGATGTATTATAAGCGTCAGAAGCTGACCTTTGAGCGTGAAGAACAGTGGGGTCTGCGTACTCAGTTCCGCATAAAAACCGAGGAGAATGAGGCTACAGGTAACATGCTGTTCATCCCTCTGTCTTCTCTTGCCACTTCTCCCGCCTCTATAAAGATTCGTACTACAGAGTTGCGTGCAGAGATAGAGTATAGTCCTGGCGCATTGTATGTTAACTCCAAGATGAAACGTCATAAGGTTAACCGAGAAGCTCCTATCATCACCTTCAGTCATGCTGTAGGTGTGGAGGGACTCCTAGGAGGTGACTATACCTACAACTACACTGAGGCCAGTATTTTTAAGCGTTTCTGGTTAGGATCGTGGGGGCGCATCGACCTCTTTACCCGTGGTGGTGTGCAGTGGAACCAAGTTCCTTTCCCCCTGTTGTGCATGTCAGCATCTAACTTGTCTTATTTCAGTCATAAGCACATGTTCAATCTTATTTCTGAGATGGAGTTCTTGAACGACCGCTTTGTCAGTGTCGATTTTAACTGGGATATGCAAGGAAAAATATTCAATCGCATCCCGCTGATTCGACGACTTCGCTGGCGCGAATATGTCGGAGCAAAGATGCTGTGGGGAGCCTTGTCCGATAAAAATAATCCTTATCTGGAACAGAATGCAGGCAGCAATGTGCTGATGGTATTCCCTGAGCAGACAAATCTGATGAATCCTAAAATCCCTTATTGGGAAATTTCATTAGGTATTCGTAGTATTTTCCGCTTTTTCCAGGTGGAATATGTTCGTCGCATGAATTATAATGACTGTCGTTTTGGCCCCAAAAACAGTGTGCGCCTTGGCTTCACACTGATGTTCTAATAAAGGCTTTGTTGGCGTGTTAAAAAGAAAAAGGCTAAGAATATCTCACGACATCCTTAGCCTTAGCTTCTAACTAACTTATTATCAACTATTCATTACTCATTCTGTTTTTTCTGGTGCAAAGTTACGGAGATTTTACGTAAAATGTAACGTAAAAACATAAAAAAACCACGTAAACGTTTGCGATTTTGCTCATATTTTATTACCTTTGCGGTGACTAACTATTTCGACTAACCAATGAACGTGAAAAAGCAGCATCGTATATCGCTCAAAGATCTGGCTAAAGAACTGGGTGTCAGCATCGCCACCGTTAGCCGTGCCCTGCGCAATTCTCCTGAGATTGGCGCAGAGATGCAGCAACGTGTTAAAGACCTTGCCAAGAAATTAAACTACAGACCTAATCCTTTTGCGCAGAGTCTGCGTAAAGAAGCTCCAAAGGTTATTGGTGTGGTTGTTCCTAACCTTGTCACTCATTATTATGCCGCCGTTTTAGACGGTATTGAGGATGAGGCACGTCGTGCAGGATACAGTATTATCAGTGCCAATAGTCATGAGAGCTACGAAGATGAGGCCCATGCTATTGATAATTTTATCGGCATGCATGTAGAGGGCATTATTGCCTGTTTGGCGCAAGGTACCACCGATTACCATCATTTTGAAGAAATAGCAGATATGGGTATTCCCTTGGTATTCTTTGGACGTACCTGTCTGACGGATAAGTTCTCTTCGGTAACTGCCAATGGCGATGAGGCTGCGCAAATGGCAACGCAACATTTGATAGATACCGGAAGTCGACGTATAGCCTTCTTAGGTGGACCTAATCATCTGGATATGGTGCGTCGCCGTAAGCATGGCTATTTGGAGGCGCTTCGTGAAAACCGTCTCCCGATAGATCGCGAGATGGTGGTGTGCGACAAAATTGATTATGAGGTGGCTTTAAATAATGCTGAAGAACTGCTGCGCCGAAGTGATCGTCCTGATGCTATTATTGCTTTTAACGATATTATCACTTTTGCAGCCTTTACGGCTATCAAGAACTGTGGACTGCGCATCCCCGATGATGTAGCACTGATTGGTTTCACTGACGATGTTCATGCAGCTTACGTTACTCCTCGCATGTCCGCCATTGTTGATCAATCGCACCAAATGGGCGTTACTGCCTGTCAACTGCTGCTCAAGAATATTCAGGGTGACACGAAAGTATATAAGAAAATAGTTCCTCAGCAGTTGGTCATCCGTGATACTTCTGCCAAAGTGATGAAATAACTCCTATGATATCATGAGAAAAACGATATATACCTTATTACTTCTTGTCTTGCTGCCATTGGGCGTGCAGGCCGCGATTCCCGATATGAAGTTCCGTAGGCTGGATACCCGTAATGGCTTGTCTAACTCGCAGGTTAACTGTACGTTCCGTGACTCTAAGGGTTACGTTTGGATAGGAACAATGTACGGTTTGAACCGCTATGATGGTTATCGCGTGAGGACGTTCTATGCCAATACTCGTGATACTACCACTATGCGCGATAATAATACTTCTGAGATAATGGAGAGCTATGATGGTAAGATCTGGCTCCATCAGGGTATGAACTATTGCGTGTATGATCCTGTGACGGAGAGCTTTGAACGTAATATCTCCAATATACTGGAAGAATATTTCGGTTTCAATAAGGGCGTTGAGCAGATGTTTATCGACGCGAAGAAGAATTTCTGGGTAAAGTTCTACGAGAAAGGACTATACTACTACAATCCCAATACGAAAAAGACCTGCCACTTTAATTTCGGCTATGGCGACAATGAGCTGAATCCTACCTATAACTTCACAGCTTTTTCTGACTGTGATGACGGTATAATGATGGTTACCTCGAACGGTGAAATAGTTTGTTTCGATGGTGAGAAGGGTAGGAAGGTGTATGACGACAATTGGATGCGTCAGCACGGTTCTCCGGAGAACAGGGAATACCACCTGTGTGTGGACAAAGATCGTAATATATGGGTGTCGGCAGAAAACTATAGCTATGTTCGAGTAGATAAGGATAGCAAGTGGCGTATCGGTTATGCCAACCTGTTCCGCGAATACCAAATAGAGAATGTGCCTGAAGACTTGCAGGTATGGGACTTGAAAGTGGATGGCAAGGGACGTATCTGGCTAGCCACTGACCATGAAGGACTATTGGTCTTTGACCTGAAAAAACACGAGATGCGACAGTTCTTGAACAACAAGTTCGATGAGTCGTCCATCAGCGAGAATACTCTCCGCAATATCTATATGGATGCTCATGGGCTAGTATGGATAGGCTCCTTCAAGAACGGTGTGAATATGTATAGGGAGATGTCGGCCAGCATGATGAATTTGGAATTGGGCGACATCAATGCTGTCAGTGAGGACCGTTTTGGCAACTACTGGCTGGGTACGAATGACCGCGGTATTATAGTCTATAACCCGAAGCGTCAGGAGACAGTTGCTCATTATACAAAAGAGAACAGCCCGATGTTTGGTAATATCATGGTGGGTACCTACAGAGCAAGCGACGGCAGTATCTGGTTTGGCGGCTATAATAGTGGTTTGACGCGTTGTATCCCTAAGAATGACAATGGCGAGGCGACCATCATCAATTATCACTTTACAAACGAGCCTGGTGGTATTGCCACTGATAATGTGTGGAGCGTCACCGAGGACAAGTGGCACCGCATCTGGATTGGTACGCTGGGTTCTGGTATCCAGATGCTTGACTTGAAGACGGGTAAATTCCGCACATGGGATACCAGTAACACTAAGATTAATGCCAACTATGTTACTTCTGCTTCGTGGATTAAGAAAGGTTGGTTGATGATGGGTACCAGCTGGTACTGGTGTTTCTTAAATCCTGTGACGGGGCAGTTGTGCCCCCGCGAGATACCGAACTATACGCGTTTCCCATCGCAGTCGGGTAATACCGTTTCTGTAATGGAGGATTCGCGTGGTATCATCTGGCAGGGCTCGTTCTGTGGTGTCCTCGTTTTCGACCAGAAGCGAAAGACCTGCAGTCTGATTGATATGCAGGACGGATTATTTGGCTCCAGTGTTTGTTCGATTATTGAAGACCAACAGCATAATATCTGGGTTGTCACCGACCATGGCGTGTCGAAGGTCGTTCCCCAACAGCAGGAAGACGGTACTTGGCAGTTTAATATCAGTAGTTATAACAACCGCGACGGACTGCAGCAAGCTGTCTATAACCAGCGTTCGACCTGTCTGACGCACGATGGTAAGATACTTATTGGTGGACAGGGCGGTCTGGATATAATCAATCCAAAGGCGATGACTGACGTGAAGAGTAAGGAACGTCCTATTTTCAGCGGCCTGCAACTATTTGATGCCGATGTACCTGTGGGTCATGAGATTGACGGGCGTGTTATCTTGGACGAGGCGCTGGAGGAGTGTCGTGAGATTACCTTGAACTACAATGACCAGTTTACCATTCAGTTGGCTAGCGATGCTGGTATTGTTAATAATGGCAAGCGCTTTGTCTATAAGCTTGAAGGTTTTAACGACAACTGGGTAAGAACTTCGGAGTTGAATCCGAATATCACTTATAATTCTCTGCGTGACGGTGACTATACGCTATGTGTACGCATGCTCAACGACGATGGCTCTATCGGAGAAGAAGAGGCACGCATGGATATAACTATCCTGCCTTCTCTCTGGCGTAGACGTTGGGCTTTCCTACTCTATATGCTTGCTGTTGTTGGTATTGCACTTCTCTGGCGTCGTTGGTTTATGAAACGCCAAGGTCGTCGTATGGAGACAGAGACGATACGTCGTGAGCTGGAGAAGAAACAATGGATGAACGAACAGCGTATGCAGATGAAGAAGGAGTATGCCGAGAAGCACGGCACTACTGACCATTCTGAAGAGGCGGCTCCTGGCTATCATGTTGTAGCTCGTCGTCATTTGAATGATATTGTTGACTTCCTGCGAAATTTCTGTGAGGACTATGTCTCGCCAGACAAGACTAAGAGTGTCAAGGTCAACTTCTTCTCACCTTTAGAACAATTGGAGGCAGAGTACGACAGCGCCCTGTTGTCTGAGGTTCTGACGACTCTTTTCAATAACTCCGTGCTCTTTGCCCATGATGACAGTATTATCAGCGTGGGTGTTGTACGCCAGCAGGACAATCATGTGCAGATACAGGTTGCCGACAATGGTATTGGTATCAAGGACGAGTACAAGGAGCATGCCTTCGATCCTATGGCTAATGATGAAGGTATTGGGCTGGATCGCGTGAAAGCTATTATCGATGCACATGAGGGTACAATCCGTATTCAGGACAATCCTGGTGGCGGTACCATCTTCGTAATCACGCTTCCACCAGCTGAAGAAATAGAAGAAGCTGTGCTGTTAGATGATTAATAATTAACAAACGATACTTAGAAACAAATGAAACTAATGAGAACAATGGCAGCGGGAGTGCTGTCGATGGTGACAACCGTACTACTGGCTGCAGACTACACCGTTACAGGACAGTTTATTACGATTCCTGTACAACAACCACAGGCCGATGGCGCTAAGGTGGTTCGTCTGCAGGTCGTGACAGACAATATTATTCGCGTGCAGGCTACCTCTCAAGCACAATTGTCAGAGAAGCAGAGTCTGATAATCGTCAAGCAGACCGCCAAACCTAAGTTTGAGGTCACTGATGGTCATCTGGTGCGTGTCAAGGCCGCCAATATCGAGGCTCGTGTTGACAAGCGGACAGGACAGGTGCGCTTCTATGATGCCGCAGGAAAGTTGATTATCGGTGAAGCAGAGAATGGCAAGACATTTAAGCCGTTCCGTGTGCCAGACCGTGAGATTGGTGTCGATGCAGATAAGGTTCCTGAAGAAAAGCGTAATGGATTATCGTGGCACCTGTTGTTCAATGGTAATCCTGGCAGTCTCTATGGTTTGGGACAACACCAGTCTGAAGAGCTGAACATGTTGGGAAAGAATGAGGACCTCTTCCAATATAATACCAAGGTCAGTGTTCCTTTCGTTATGTCCAGTTACAATTATGGACTGTTGTGGGACGCTTATTCCTATGGACGCTTTGGAAATCCAGATGACTACCAGCAGCTGAACCGTATCTTTAAACTTTACGATAAGAAAGGCGTAGAGGGCCACTTGACGGGTACCTATACCGATGCTAATGGGCAGACGCTGGTGCGTCAGGAGGACTCGTTGTACTATGAGTTTGATACGCCGGAGAAGTCGGAACTGGCACTCCAGACTGAACCTGGTGGCATTAAGAACCTGCCCAAGGGCTTTGTGCTCAATGGTGCCAACGTTGTTTATGAGGGCTTTATAGAACCCAGTGAGTCGGCATCGTTTAACTTTATCCTCTACTATGCTGGATATATTAAGGTATATATCGATGGCAAAGAGGTAGTCCCTGAACGTTGGCGTACAGCATGGAATCCTAATACCTACAAGTTCCACTGCCGTCTGATGAAGGGGGAACGTTACCAGCTTCGTGTGGAGTGGCGTCCTGACGGATGGGTGAGCTACTGCGGACTACGCGCCTCTGTGAATACAACTCAAAACCGTCTGAGCATCTGGACGGAGATGGCACAGGATATGGACTATTATTTCATTGCGGGTAAGAATGCGGATGAGATTATTGCTGGTTACCGTACGCTGACAGGCAGGGCACCCGTCTATCCAAAGTGGACGTTGGGCTTCTGGCAGAGCCGCGAGCGCTATAAGACCTCTGATGAAATCGTAGGTACACTTGCAGAGTTCCGCAAGCGCCAGATTCCTATCGACAACATCGTGCAGGACTGGAACTACTGGGTGGAGGACCAGTGGGGCTCTCACCAGTTTGAGAAGTCGCGCTTCCCCAATCCGCAGGCTATGCTCGACAGCGTGCACCAGATGGGTGGCCGCTTTATGATTTCCGTCTGGCCTAAGTTCTATTGTAATACCGACAACTACAAAGAACTTGACAAGAACGGCTGGATGTACCACCAGGCTGTCAAGGACGATATCCACGACTGGGTAGGTCCTGGCTATGTGGGTTCGTTCTACGATGCCTATAGTGCTGGCGCTCGCAAGATGTTCTGGCGTCAGATGAACGACAATCTCTACTCTAAGTATAAATATGGTATAGATGCTTGGTGGATGGATGCTTCAGAGCCTAACGTCCGTGACTGTACACCGATGTGGTATCGTAAGGCACTCTGTGGTCCGACAGCTTTAGGTACATCGACAGAGTATTTCAATGCCTATAGTATTGTGAATGCCGATGCAATCTACAACGGACAACGTTCTGTCAATCCCAACCAGCGCGTCTTCCTGTTGACGCGTAGTGGCTTTGCTGGTGAACAGCGCTATAGTACAGCTACATGGAGTGGAGATATCGGTACTCGTTGGGAGGATATGCGTGCACAGATGACGGCAGGCTTGAACTATTGTATGTCGGGCCTGCCCTTCTGGGGTATGGATCAGGGCGGCTTTTGTGTGGAAGACCGTTATGTAAAGGCCCAGCAGTTATATGATCAGGAAAAGGTAGAAAATGAAGACCTGAAGGAATGGCGTGAATTGCAGGCCCGTTGGAGTCAGTTCGGTACGTTCATTCCCTTGTTCCGTGTTCATGGTCAGTGGCCATTGCGTGAAATCTGGAACATTGCTCCCGATGACCACCCCGCTTATAAATCGTTTGTCTATTATGACAAGCTGCGCTATCGTCTGATGCCTTACCTCTATTCGATGGCAGGCTGGGTACATACTAAGGACTATACCATGATGCGTGGTCTGATGATGGACTTCAATGGTGATAAGGACATCTATAATATCAAAGACCAGTGGATGTTCGGTCCTGCTTTGATGGCTTGTCCCGTTGGCTACTATAAGGCTCGCAATCGAGCTGTTTACTTCCCCAAGCAGACAGGTTGGTACGATTTATATACTGGCGAGCACATTAATGGCGGTCAGCGTCTGATAGTTGATGCTCCCTACGAGCGCATCCCTGTCTATGTCCGCGAGGGTAGCATTATCCCTTATGGCCCTGAGATGCAGTATAGCGATGAGCGTCCTGCCGATAACATTACGCTGTATGTCTATGGAGGCAACAATGGCGAGTTCCAGCTCTATGAGGACGAGGGTACTAACTACAACTATGAGAAGGGTAAGTTCTCTACTATTGATATGAGTTACGACGATGCCGCCAAGACGTTGACTATTGGAAAGCGTCAGGGAGACTTTAAGGGAATGCTCAAGGAGCGCCGTTTTCGTATTGTCTATGTCACTGCCGACCAGCCTCGTGCACTTGACTTCGAACCACAGAATGCTCCAGTAGTGGACTATAAAGGCAATCAAATAGTGGTGAAACTCTAACTGTTGCTTATTGCCTCAGAAATAAGCCTAGTAAGCACTGCTTATTAGCCTAGTACAGCTCCGTATTAGCCTAATAAGTGGTGCTTACTAGCCTAATACAGAACTGTATCAGCCTTATACGAGACACCCTTATATATTATAATAAGGTATAAGAACCGAGTTGTATTTCCTTTGTTACAATTTGGTAGTTTAACGTATTTTTTTCTAATAAAAACACAAAAAAGTTTGCGTATGTTCTGATAAAGTGTTACCTTTGCACTTGTGTTTCTGATAAAATACACCAAACTGGACAATGCAATGAATTAACTATTACAATTATTATAATTATTA
>R23__coassemble_325_pt1 | contig 34285 bp, 26 predicted proteins | sample R23__metabat2_high_PE_030 | metagenome-assembled genome bin R23 | reverse complement strand
CGAAGTCACGGATAATGCGCGTGTATGCCAGAATATAGTGCCACAGAATTGTCGTGTGCAGGGCTTTATACGCGAGGTGCGATTTACCGAATTTCAAGAGGTGAAGAAGGGCGATACACTTGTTATCATTGAAGATGCCGAGTTTCGACTTCGTCTGGCTCAGGCACAGGCTGACCTTACCCGCGCCGAACGCGGTTCGCAGGGTACAGCAAGCAGTATCAATACCACAAAGACTAGTATCAGCGTGACCGAAGCAGGCATTGAAGCAGCCCGTGTACAGATGGAGAATGCACAGAGGGAGGATGCCCGTTTTCAGAAACTACTCCAGCAGGATGCCGTTACACAGCAACAGTATGACAATGTGCACACGCGTTATCTGAGTGCCAAGGCTGGATATGAGCAGGCACTTCGTTCGCGCAACACACAGACTGCTGTTGTGGCAGAGAAGGGACATCATCTCTCAGCATCAGAAGCTGCCATAGAACTGTCACGAGCACAGGTGGAGATAGCTCGACTGAACCTCTCGTATTGTTACATCATTGCCACTTGTGATGGTGTGGTGGGCAGCAAGGATATTCATGTGGGGCAGTTGGTTAATCCCGGTCAGACAATGGTGAGCATCGTCGATAAGCATGAGAAATGGGTGGAGGCCAACTTTCAGGAGTCGCAGATGCCGAATATCAAGGTTGGCAATAAAGTGCTTTTTACTGCCGATGCTGTTCCCAATGTTGAATATACAGGTGTGGTTGAGCGTATCAGCGATGCTACAGGTAGTGCGTTCTCGTTGATTCCTATCGACAATGCCACAGGCAATTTCGTCAAGGTGGAGCAGCGCGTGACGGTGCGTGTACGGATTGATGCGTGCGATGAACTGCAGAAGCTGCACGGTGGTTATAATGTCGTTTGCAAGGTAGAAGAATAATGGGAAAACTGACTGAATTTTTGATGAAGGCACCGCCGCCTCCTGCTGGCATGGGTTTCTGTATGCCGATGATGAAAGGATGGGTGCCACGTAGGTTGCAGCCTTGGATTTACGTCCTTACGGCTCTGTGCTTCCAATTCTCGGGAGGTATGTATCTCGGTGCTCTCGACGAGATTCGCGGCACCACCAACTTCATGATTGAGGATGTTATGTTCCTGCTCTATGCTACGCTTGCAGGCATGGCTATGTGGTTTCCTATGCTATTTAGGATGAAGTTCCGCTTCACTAATCAGCAGTTGCTGTGCACCTCGGCCATCGTCATGGGCATCTGTAACGTTATCACGATGCATAGTCAGTCGATGCCTGTACTCGGTGTAACATGCTTCATTGCAGGCATTGCCAAGATTCAAGGAACATTCGAGTGTATGAGCAACATCCAGTTGTGGATTACGCCAAAGCGCGACTTCGCCGTGTTCTTCCCCGTGCTCCACATCATACTTCTTACAGCCATCGAAGGCGGTGGATGGCTTGCAGCCTGGATGGGGCATCATTTTACCTGGCAGATGATGCACGCCTTTACCGTAGGCACCATGTCGTTCGTGCTGCTGTCACAGATAGTGCTGTGTCGTCCGTTCTGTCCTATGCCTAACAGGTTCTCGCTGAAAGGAACCGACTGGCAGGGGTCATTGCTCATCTGCGTCACGATGCTTCTGTTCTCGTACATCTTTGTGTATGGCGATCACTACAGGTGGTTCGCAAACCGGCATATCAGAATGGTGGGGGCATTTGCACTTGTATTTGCAGGACTCACCCTCTACCGACTGATTCACAATCGCTATCCATACGTCGAGCTTCGCCTGCTGAAATGCCGCAACGTGGTACCCATTCTCATTGTTACCATATTGGTAGAGCTGGCTTTCGGTGCCGAGCATACACTTGAAGAGATACTCTATACAGAGGTCGTCGGACTGGAAGAACTCACTAAGGAGAGTCAATATATGTGGGCATTGCCAGGCATGTTCCTGGGTATAGCGCTCGATCTCTACTGGTTGAAGGTTCAGAAGTGGAAGGTATGGAAACTGATAGGTATAGCCTTCCTCTCCATCAGCGCTTACGCCTTGCTGATGTATTCCACGTTGGGTATGGCGGTGAACATCGAGCAATACCGACTGGCCATCATGCTCCGCGGCTTTGGTTATGGTGTGCTGGCACCAACCCTGATGTGGGCTTTGAACGAATCGGTACCCAGTCTTGAGATGTTTTTCATGGGGCTTTTTGTGTTCAATATCCTGCACATGTATCTTGGTGGTGCTATGGGCTATGGTTTCTATACCACCATCTTCTCGCATTTTCTGAATGAGGACATGATGAACTATGGTCGCCAGCTGACACTCACAAACCTCGACCTCTCACAATTTGATTTCGGGGCGTTCATGGGCGACAGCTATCTCCACTCCATGATGCTTGTGGCTATTAAACAGGTGTATGGTTACGTCATCTGGTTCTCCTTGCTTCTGGCCTCCATCTTCTTGTTGTGCGATATCCCCGCCGTGCGAACCAACATCCGCAAAGTGCCTCTATGGCCTGTATTGGCAATAGAATATCTGGCGAGAAAACAAAAAAGCTTGTAAGTGTTTGCCTTACAAGCTTTTTTCTTGGGTGCCCGGTGGGACTCGAACCCACGACATTCAGAACCACAATCTGACGCTCTAACCAACTGAACTACGGGCACCATGTCGGTTTTGCGGGTGCAAAGGTACGGGAAAAATTTGGATTGACCAAATTATTCCCGTACTTTTTTCCGAAAAACTTTAGTTTGCGGGCTTTGCAGGTGCTGCAGGAGTCTCAGCAGCGGGTGCTTCATCAGCTTTAGCAGCGGGAGCCTCTGCTGCATCCTTGGTCTGGCTGGCACCGAAGCCGGGCAGATTGTTAGGATTGGTGACAGGGTTCTCGATGTTCTCCATCACTGAACTGTCGGTAGTAGCAGAAGGTGCTACCCATGCGCAAATAATGCTGAAAACTACCATGCTGGCAGCCAGTGCCCATGTTGCTTTCTCGATGAAGTCGGTGGTCTTGCGAACACCTGCTACTTGGTTATAACCAGCAAAGCTTGACGACAGACCGCCTCCCTTTGACTCTTGAATCAGCACAATACCGATCATCAGTACGGCTGCAACCACGATAAGAATTACAAATAATGTGTACATAATTTTTTAATGTTTAATTGTTATTATTTTTCGTTGTTTTATTTTTGTTTATTATCAGTTTCTCAAGAAAGCGTATCTGGTCAGCAAAGTAGGCATTCTTCTGCGGATACTTGCTGCTGAGTCGACTGATGATGTCGAGTGCTTTCTGGTAGCGGCCCTGCTTGATGTAGATGCGTGCCAGCGTCTCTGTGAAGTACTCTTCGTCATTGTCTTCGTCGCTTTCTTCTTGTGGACTGTCGTTGTTGTCTTCTTCTGGCAGGTCCAGCATGATACGTCCTTGTTCCTGTTGCAGGAAGGTGTCAATGAGGTCGTGTCCCTTCAGCTGTGGTGCATCCTCATTCTGACTGTCGCTCTCGGTTTCCAACAGATAGGCCACATAGTCGATGGCTGCATCTGCTGGGGTGGGGCGTCGCTTCTTGTCCTTTGGCTCCTCCTCGTCGGGTATGGAGTCGAGGAATGTGTCGATGAGGTCGATGGTGCGGCTGTCAGTCTTTGTCTTGTGGCTGTCTGCTTTTGTCTGCTTGCGCAGCTGGTAGTGGGCGGCCTCCACCATGTTGAAGATGGCTCTGCGGTCGGTAATATAGAATGCTGCGCGACGGAGTCCCTCATCGAAGGCTGCATCGTGGAGCAGATAGAGATTCTGCAGCATGAGCAGTCGCGCCGTCTGGAAATACGGATTCAGTGCCAACAGCGAGCGCAACTCGTACAGCGTGTCGCGGTCGAGTCGCTCTGGGTGGTTAATGAGTTCCGTCAGTTCCATATCTATTACTTCTTACATCTTACTTCATACATCACCAGTTCGCCACAGTGGCATTGAATATCTGGTCACAGATATCTTTACACATTTGTGTCACGAGTTCTTCCTGCACTTCGTTGAGCGTTTTGGTGGTCTCATAACTCTGGCTTGCTGTAAATGTGCGCTCAAAGTCTTCCGAATGGTTGGCATTATTGGTGAAGCGTACGTTGACAGTCATGGAGAGTTCTGTCTGAGCCGAATAACCGTCAGCACTTACAGATTTGTTGCGCTGCTGGTATTGGGTAATCTCGCCTTCAATTTTCAGGTCACCGTTGCGTTTAACATGAATCAGACGAGTATGTGCAGAGAATTCGTCTCTGAGCTGATTGTTGAACATCGGTGCCATCGGACCCCATACATAACTGGAACGAATGGGGAAGTCGGATATCTGGATGGTCTTGGTCTTGGAATAGTCGATGCTGGCACCGTTGAACTTGTAGCTCACGGAGCACGCTGTCAGCAGTATGCAGGCTGTCAGGCAAATTGTTGTCAGTATCTTCTTATTCCAGTCCATATTGTTTCAATCTACGATAGAGCGTACGGTCGCTGATTCCCAGTTCCATAGCAGCCTTCTTGCGATTACCGCCATTACGTTCCAATGCCTTTTCCAACATCTGGCGACCCAGGTCGCTGAGGTTGAGGCTTTCCATCTCCGGTTCCACATACTCTTCAGCCTCGGCGTCTTCCAGAGGTGAGAGGTGAGAGGTGAGGGGTGAGAGATTACTGCTCACAGGTGATAGCTGGGTCGTTGGCAGTGGGGCTGACGACGTGGGCTTGGTAACCTGTACGTCCTCCATCTGTTTCTTGAGTGTGCTCATCTCACGACGCATGTCGTTGACATTGCTGCGCAGTTCGAAGAGTATCTTATAGAGTATCTCGCGCTCGTTCTCGAACGAGTGTTCTCCTTCGCTATGGATGGTGGTCAACTGGGTAGTTTCCTGATCCTGCGGGATGAAACGTGCAAGAATCTCTGAAGTGATTTGTCGCTCAGTACTGAGGATGGATATCTGTTCAGTGATGTTCTTCAGCTGGCGTACGTTGCCTGGCCACTTGTAGCGCATCAGCAATTGCTTGGCATCGTCGGTAAGCACCACCTTGTCCATACGGTACTTCTCAGCCATCTGCATGGCAAAGAGGCGGAACAAGAGCACGATGTCCTCGCCACGTTCACGGAGCGGGGGCATCTGAACAGGTACTTGGTTCAGACGATAGTAGAGGTCTTCGCGGAAACGACCTTCGCTGATGGCTTGTCGGATATTGACATTGGTGGCAGCAACGATGCGCACATCAGTCTTGCGAATCTCTGTACCACCTACGGGGATGTATTCACCGTTCTCCAGCACGCGTAACAGACGGGCTTGAGTGGCCATGGGCAGTTCACCTACCTCGTCGAGGAAGAGTGTTCCTTTGTTAGCAACGCCGAAGTAGCCTGGTGAGTCATTGATAGCACCCGTAAAGGAACCTTTGACGTGACCGAAGAGCTCGGAGTCGATAGTGCCTTCAGGAATGGAACCGCAGTTGATGGCGAAATATTTCTCGCGACGACGTGGTGAGTTGTCGTGAATGACGCGTGGGATAATCTCTTTACCTACGCCACTTTCGCCAACGATGAGTACACTGAGGTCTGTCGGCGCCACCTGTAATGCGACGTCGAGTGCGCGGTTCAATGCATCGCAGTTTCCTACGATATTGTAGCGCTGTTTGATGCTCTGTAACTCAGTTGTTTTCATTTTAGCGGACAAAGGTACAAAGAAAATCTGACATAATGGCACACTTTGGCAGAAATTTAACTTTCTGCCTCAGTTTCAGGCTTTTCAGGTTTCTCTTTTTTGAACATATCCTTAGGACGCGGCTGTGCAAAACGTGCCCTGTTACCGTCTTCGCGCTTTTCGTGGAACAGCTTTGGCAGCGGGTTCTGCAGAGGCTCGTCGTAGTTCTGGCGATTGCGCCAAACGTCAATAGCCGTATAGATGGCTTGACGCAGAGAGTTCTCGTCAGCTTTTCCTTGTCCTGCAATATCGTAGGCGGTGCCATGATCTGGTGAGGTGCGGACGATGGGCAGACCTGCTGTATAGTTGACGCCATTGTCCAGTGCGATGGTCTTGAAGGGTGCCAGTCCCTGATCGTGATACATGGCCAGTACGCCGTCGAAATAATTATAGTTGCCTGAACCGAAGAATCCGTCGGCAGGATAGGGACCAAAGGCCTGAATGCCATTTTCTGCCAATTGCTCGATGGCTGGCTTGATGATGTCTTTCTCCTCAGCACCCAGCAGTCCGTCGTCGCCTGCATGTGGGTTGAGTGACAGCACAGCGATGCGGGGACATGAGATGCGGAAGTCACGGCGTAGCGACTTGTGGAAGATGGTAGCCTTCTCGATGATGGCTTCTTTATTGATGGCTTTGGCAACGTCCTTGATAGGCAGGTGAGTGGTGACAAGAGCCACACGAAGTGTCTCATTCATCAGAATCATCAATGCTTTCTGACCTTCGCCGAGGCTCGTCTCGATGTACTCTGTATGACCTGGGAACTTGAATCCCGGACTCTGGATGGTCGCCTTGTTGATAGGTGCAGTAACCAGGACGTCGTAGAGTCCACTGCGATAATCGGTCATGGCACAATCCAGTGCACACAAAGCAGCCTGTCCTGCCTCTGAAGAGGGGTGTCCCAGCTCTACTTTTGTATCGTCATCATGACAAACCAGCAGGTTGACGCGTCCGTCGTGTGCTTCGCTGGCCTTCTTGATGATGGCGAAATTGGTATCTATATTGAGTACTTTCTTGTGGAAGGCCGCAATCTTGGGCGAACCATAGATGATAGGTGTGCAAAGTTCGAGAATGGCAGGGTCTTGAAAGACCTTCAGTATCACCTCGTAACCGACACCGTTAGTATCTCCTTGCGTAATAGCTACGCGAATTTTCTTTTCTTCCATATTGTTGTTTTATTGATGGGTCTAATGGGGTTAATGGGTTTGGTGGAACTGGTGGGCTGTTGAGAGCAGACCGCAGGCGGCAAAGATGTCCTGGCCACGCGAGGCACGGATGGTGGTTGTAATGCCGTGAGCGGTAAGGTAGTCGCGCAGGGCTTCCATGCGTTTCTCGTCAGATGCGGGCAGGTCAACGTTGGGTATCTCGTGGAAGCGGATCAGGTTGACGCGACACTCCAAGCCTTCCAGCAGACGCACTATCTCGCGACCATAGAGTGGGGTGTCGTTGAGGCCTCCAAAACAGATGTACTCAAACGAACAGCGACGCTGATGCGTGAAGTCATACTGCTTGAGCAGGGCTATCGTCTCTTCCAAGGGCATCGCCTTTTCGGCAGGCATCAACTGTAAACGTTGCTCGTGGAGTGGTGAGTGCATGGAAATAGCTACATGACAGGGGCTTTCGTCAAGGAAGCGCTTCAGCTTGTTGCGGACACCCACGCTGCTGACAGTGATGCGCTTTGGACTCCATTGCCAGCCCCAATCAGCAGTCATAATCTCTGTGACGCGAAGCACGGCATCGAGATTGTCCATGGGTTCGCCTTGTCCCATGAAGACGATATTCGTCAGTTGCTCAACTTCTGGCAGTGCGTATATCTGGTTCAGAATGTCTGCGGCAGTCAGATTACCCTGCCACCCCTGTTTGCCCGTCTGACAGAACAGGCAATTCATCTTACATCCTACCTGACACGAGACACACAGCGTGGCACGGTCGTGGTCAGGAATAAAGACGGTTTCGACAAAAAGAGAGGGGAGGGGTGAGGGGTTAGAGGTGAGTACAGGGAAGAGGTACTTGATGGTGCCGTCTTTGGAACGCTGACAATCGATGGGGTCCATAGCTCCCACTTCATATTCAGCACTGAGCAATTCGCGATTGTGCTTCGACAGATTGGTCATCTCGTCGATGCTTCTCACATGCTTCACATAAAGCCACTGTGCTACCTGCTTTGCGGTGAAAGCAGGCATACCCAAACTGCCGACAAGAGCTTTCAGTTCTGCCGGAGTAAGTCCCAAAAGTCGTTTCTTTTGTGGATTCATGGGTGCAAAGGTAACACTTTTAATTAAGAAATAAGAATTAAGAATTAAGAATTTATATTCTTTTAATGCGATAAATGCAAAAAAAGTTGTATCTTTGCACATCATTACACAACAAACAAGCATAATTCATGAAACAGAAAACTGATTGCTTCATAGCTTGCCAGTCGCTTGACGACGTGATGCCTGCCGTAGAGCAATTGCGCCGTAGCAGAGTGGTCAGGCATATTTTCCTATTGGTCAACGATGAACTGGCAGCTCGGATTGAGACACCGCAAGACTGTACGCTACTGGTAACGCAGAATCTGACAAGTAGTGCTTTTGTTGCCTTGTTGGCTGAGCGTGCTGTGGCAACCTATGCTTTGCTATGTCTTAAACCCTATGCGCTTCAGCTGGGTGAGTCGGCCTTGGAACGCATGATGTTGGTGGCTGGCGATACGGAGGCGGCGATGCTCTATAGTGATCGCTACACGATGGAACAAGGCGTCAGAAAGCAGCATCCAGTCATCGACTATCAGGAGGGAGCATTACGTGATGATTTCGACTTTGGTTGTGTGTGGCTGGTGCGTACAGACCTTTTGCAACAGTATGCAGCCTTGGACCACGAACATGACTATCAGTATGCTGGTATGTACGACCTGCGCCTGTTCCTGAGCAGAGAGGGCCACTTGTTCCACCTGAACGAATACCTTTATACGGAGGAAGAGCGTGACCTGCGTGCCTCCGGCGAGAAGCAGTTTGACTATGTGAATCCTCGTAATCGCGAGGTACAGATAGAGATGGAACAGGCTTGTACCGATCATCTCCGTATGGTGAATGCTTTAGTTGACACTTCGCTCTGTCATGATGTGGACTTTGCAGAGCAAGAGTTCGACGTTGAAGCGTCTGTCATCATTCCTGTCTTTAACAGAGAGAAAACCATTAAGGACGCCGTTGAGAGTGCCCTCTCGCAGAAGGCATCATTCAAATACAATGTCATCGTCGTCGATAACCACTCGACGGATGGCACTTCAGAGATTCTGTCAAGTCTCTTGTCATCTCATGGTGATACACTTCATGTTATTGTACCAGAACGCACAGACCTCGGTATTGGAGGCTGTTGGAATGAGGCGATACAGAGTGCTTTCTGCGGACGCTTCGCTGTGCAGTTGGATAGTGATGACCTGTATTCATCGCCCAAGACACTACAAACTGTTGTTGATGCATTCCATGAGCAAAAGGCTGCTATGGTGATTGGTTCGTACCGCATGTGTGACTTTGAACTGAATACCTTACCACCAGGACTCATCGACCATCAAGAGTGGACGGATGAGAACGGTCCGAACAATGCCCTGCGTATCAATGGATTAGGTGCTCCGCGTGCCTTCTTTACATCCTTGTTGCGACAGGTGGAATTCCCCAATACTTCTTATGGCGAGGACTATGCGCTGGGACTGATGTTTTCCCGCCGTTATCGCATTGGTCGCATCTTCAGCGAGTTGTATTTGTGCCGTCGTTGGGGTGGCAATAGCGATGCAGCCCTGTCCGTAGAAAAGGTCAACGCCAATAATCTGTATAAAGATCGTCTGCGCACGATGGAGCTACATGCCCGTCAGCAGATGAATCAAGGGTCTGACGATGTCCTGAGTGAATCGCCGTTGATGCGTTTCTTCAATCGCCAGTTGCAAGTGTGGGATGACGTGCGCCAGCGCTATCGTACTTTAGAAGGCGTACAGACTCGTGAACTGGTTTCCGATACACTGACGATGACTGTCCAGTGGAATCCCGCACGTATTGGTTCGACAGGTGCTAAGATTGATGCCAAGTCAATAGCCGAACGCCCCTGTTTCCTGTGTGCTAAGAACCGTCCTGCTGAGCAAATGCACCGCGTTATCGATGGTAAGTACGAGTTGCTCGTCAATCCGTTCCCCATCATGCCGATTCATTTTACGCTTCCCACGCTGAAGCACCAGCCACAGCGCATTCTACCTATGTACGACGAGATGCTACGACTGGCTCAGCGTAATACAGATCTTACCTTATTATATAATGGTCCACAATGTGGCGCTTCGGCTCCCGACCACGCACATCTGCAGGCAATCTCTACGGGGTTGCTGCCTTTACAGAACTCATGGCAGCGCCTGAGTCGTAATCTGTCAGAAGTGATTAAGACAGACGATGACAATGGCATCTGGCAGGTTGTAGACTATCCTTCTGCCGCCTTCGTCATTAAGACCAATAATATGCAAACAGCAGAACGTCTGTTCCGTCGTCTGTATGATACGCTGAAACTTCCTTTGCTGTCGGGTAGTCCAGAACCCATGATGAACATTATCATGTGGAGTGCCGGCGATCAGATGTTTAGTGTTGTTCTTCCACGCAGGAAGCACCGTCCCGACTGCTATACCGCTGAGGGTGATGCACAGTTCGTTATTTCGCCAGGAGCGGTAGATATGGGCGGTCTGATTATTACCCCACGTGAGGAAGACTTCCGTAAATTAACTGCAGAGCAGATGATTGCCATCTATCAGGAAATATCGCTGACGCCCGATCAGGTTCAGCGTGTGGTGGAGCATCTCCAGAAGAAGAGCACCATGTCTTCGTCGGCATTGTTTACTTCTAAAGAAGAACCTACCGTCACGGTGGGAATCGTTAGTGGCGAGAAGATTCATTTCGCATTGAATGGTGCCTATGTTGCCAAAGGAGAAACCATTGAGGGCGACCAGATGGTAGAATTCTCTGAGGGTGGTATCCTGTGGAATGGTAACCAGTATCGTGAGTTGACTTTCTCTCCCCAGTCTTCTCAGTCGTCGTTCTCGCTGTTTGATGTAACCATTGGTGTGAACTTCCATTGGGAACGTAAAGAGACACAGGTGTTCTCTGGTACTTTGCGCTTGGTTGTGGAGAGCGACAAGATCGTGGCTATCAATGAGTTACCTGTAGAGTCGTATCTTGCCTCGGTTATCAGTAGCGAGATGAAGGCTACGGCAGGTGTCGAACTACTCAAAGCCCACGCTGTGATTAGTCGCTCGTGGCTCTTGGCACAGATGCAGCGCAGAGAGGATAGTGGTGAGAAGCGTGATGGCTTCTTCTCCTTTATTAAAAAGGACGATGAGCTTATTCGCTGGTATGACCGTGAAGACCACACCATCTTTGATGTCTGTGCTGACGACCACTGTCAGCGCTATCAGGGCATTACCAAGCAGACCAGCAAGGCTGTCGAGCAGGCGCTGAAAGCTACCCGCGGACAGATTCTCTGCTATGAGGATGAAATCTGTGATGCCCGCTTCTCGAAGTGTTGTGGTGGCGTCACTGAAGAGTACCAGTATTGTTGGGAGGATACACCAAAGCCCTATCTAATCAGCGTGGAAGACCCGTTCTGCAATACTGACGACAAGGCGATCCTTGCTCAGGTGCTCAACGACTACGACCAAGAGACCAACGACTTCTACCGCTGGAAGGTGGAATATACCGTAGATGAGATTTCAGCTCTCATCAACGAAAAGCTGAAGGACGACTTCGGCACCATTACCGACCTTATTCCCTTAGAGCGAGGCAAGAGCGGACGCATCTGGAAACTGAAGATAGTAGGTACGAAGAAAACCTTCACCATCGGTAAGGAACTGGAGATACGTCGTGCACTCAGTGAGAGCCACCTCTACAGCTCTGCTTTTGATGTGGAGAAAACTCCCAATGGCTTCCGCCTGATAGGAAAGGGCTGGGGACATGGCGTAGGACTCTGCCAGATTGGTGCTGCTGTTATGGGACAGCAAGGTTATACTTACGAACAAATTCTCCTGCACTACTATCGTAATGCAGAAATCAAAAAGATATATTGATTATGGAAAAGCAAAGAAATCCCTGGTGGTGGATTCCCACCTTATATATTGCTGAAGGACTACCCAATGTGGTAGTGATGACAGTCGCCGTAGTGATGTACATGCAATTGGGCATGAGCGATACCGACATCGCGCTGTATACTGGTTGGCTGGGACTGCCTTGGGTCATAAAACCCCTATGGAGCCCGTTCGTGGACCTCTATAAGACCAAGCGCTGGTGGGTGCTCGCCATGCAACTGTTGCTGGGCTCATCGCTGGCTGGTGTTGCCTTTACGCTGAATACGCCCCTGTGGTTTCAGGGCACGATGTGTTTCTTCTTCCTCATGGCGTTCAGCAGCGCTACACACGATATTGCTGCTGACGGCTACTACATGTTGGAGCTCGACGACCATCAACAGGTGTGGTTTGTGGGTATTCGTAACACGTTCTACCGTCTAGCTGTTATCTTTGGCAATGGTGTACTTATCCCTGTAGCTGGTATGTTGCAACTGGTGTTCCGCAACCAGAAGGCCTTTACGTGGAGTCTCGTATTCTATGGTTTGGCAGCACTCTTCTTGGCTATTTGGCTTTATCATGCCTATATCATGCCCCGCTCGCAGGCTGACCAGCGCCATCAGACCAATGCGCATGAAGTTGCGATAGGTATTGTGACTGCTTTCCGCTCTTTCTTCCAGAAACTGCCTGTCAAAGAAATGGTTTATGCCATACTTTTCCTCTTGTTCTATCGTTTTCCCGAGGCCTTGTTGGGAAAGATGAGCGTTACGTTCCTGATGCGTCCACATTCAGCAGGTGGCCTGGGTCTGTCACCACAAGAATTCGGACTGGCAAGTGGCACTATTGGTGTGATTGGCTTGACGCTGGGAGGCATTCTTGGTGGACTCCTGGCAGGTCGCGATGGCTTCAAGCGCTGGTTGTGGCCTATGGTCTGTGCTATCACGCTGCCTGATATTGTTTATGTGTATATGAGTTACGCCATGCCTGAGAATCTGGTACTTATCAGTTCGTGCATCTTCATCGAACAGTTTGGCTATGGACTGGGCTTCACGGCTCTTACGCTCTATATGCTTTATTTCTCGAAGGGTAATTTCCAGACGTCACATTATGCCTTCTGCACAGCTATTTCCTATCTGGGTCTCATGTTACCAGGCATGCTGTCAGGATGGATGAAGGATATGCTGGGATATCGCATGTTCTTTATCATCGTCATGTTCCTCTGTCTCATTACGTTTGTTGTGACGGCATTCATTAAGGTAGATCCGGAATTCGGTAAGAAGAAAGATTAGTTTCTTTCCTGATTTCTATACCTTATATATAAATACTGAAGCGGCAATGGTTTCACAACCGTGCCGCTTCTTTTTTATCAATGTTAGTATTAATAATGGAAAAGAAATCGTCGTTTTTTCGATTTGATGTGGTAAAGTTACGGCTTTTTTCTGAAATAACAATGGTTTTTGTCGAAAAAATGTGGTTTTAGGGGTAAAATTCCCGTTTTCCTATACCATTTTAGGCATTTCCCTATCGACAAATAGGATTTTTGCCTTGTTTACGTACTGAAATGTCTCTATCTTTGCAGTACAGAAAACAAAAATGTCGAACTTTTAAAAATATACGATTATGAAAAAGCTTTATACTTTCCTCGCAATGGCAATGTTGACCATGGTGACTTTCACCAGCTGTGACGTTGATTATGAAGATCGCATGGAGGCTCGCACCCTTGAAGGCACTTGCTCCGAATATATAGACAACTACTATTACGACCGTTGGTGCCTGTCAGGAACTTCTTATCGCACCGCTTTCTATTTCGAGCGCGAAAATGCTTATGGTGGCTGGGGCTACGAGGTTGACTACGACGCTCGCCGTCCGTCAGACTACTGGTATTGTGAATTCAAGTGGGAGGTTGCTCACGGTAACATCCGCATCCAGTATTACGACCGTGACTACACCGATGTAGTTATCTACGACTATATGTTGGATGAGTATCACTTCAGTGGAAATATGGATGATGGCTACTGCGACACTCGCACCCACTTCTCTCTCGACTACGACAAGATGTTCAACTGGGGCTACTGGACACGCGGCGCTACCACACGCGGAGCTAGCGACGAATATCACGCTACCAGCACAGGTTGCTTCGCTAAGGAATAAAAGCTATAATATATATACAAGAAAAAGAGGGCCGCAACCCTCTTTTTTTTCATTCTTACCTCTTACCTCTCACCTCTTACCTATATTCCCAGTCCCCCTTCGTAGGATGCATCGACAGCTTTCGACTGCAGGATGCGGGAGTAGGGCGGTACGTCGTGGGTCAGCCAGATGTTACCACCGATGGTGGAGTGGTGGCCGATGGTGATTCGTCCCAGTACAGAGGCGTTGGAGTAGATGGTCACATGGTCTTCGATAATCGGGTGACGTGGCACATTGAGCATATTACCGTCAGCATCGTATTTGAAACTCTTAGCACCCAGTGTGACGCCCTGGTAGAGTGTGACATGATTGCCGATAATGCTGGTTTCGCCGATAACAACACCTGTACCGTGGTCAATGGCAAAGTACTCGCCAATGGTTGCACCCGGATGGATGTCGATACCCGTCTTAGAGTGTGCCTGCTCCGTAATGATACGTGGAATAACGGGTACCTGCAATTCGTGCAGACAATGAGCTATGCGGTAGTGCGTCATGGCGTTAACCACAGGATAGCAGAAGATGACCTCGCCATAGTTGGGCGCAGCAGGATCGTTGTCGAACATTGCCTGGATATCGGTGTAGAGTACACGTTTCATTTCAGGTAGTGTGTCGATGAACTCCATTGTCAAGCGCTCGGCTTCCTGATAGATTTGCTCCTTGGTTTTGATGCAGTCGCAATCCTCACAAAACTGGAGGCCGTGGGCAATCTCCTTACGGAGCAGTCGCTGCAACTCCTGCATGTGTACGCCAATGTTGTACGAACGGATGGTCTCGTTGGGCTGTCGCTTGTTAAAGTAGTCGGGGAAGATGATGTTCTTCACCAACGCCACAATCTGCTTCACCTTTTCTACCGATGGTAGAGGTGCTTCTGTGGCAGGCATCATGCGCACCTCCGTCTCTGTAAGGCGAGAGAGGAGGTCCACATTCTTCAGTAGGATATCGTTACCTTTCATAACTTTTACGATAGGGTGTGTGAGTCGAAATACTGTTGTACGTCCTCTTTGTAACTGTCTGAGATGGGCAGATACTGGTCTCCAAAGACGATGCGGAAGCGCTCAATAGCCTCTGCCTTCGACATGTGGACGATATATGAGCGGTGGGTACGCAGGAACTCTGGGCGTGGCAGGTAGTCCTCCATTTTCTTCATATTCATCAGACTCATAATCTTCGTGCCGTCCTGCAAATAGATGCGGATATAGTCTTTCAGTCCTTCAATATAGAGGATATCGTCTAAGGCTACACGCACCAACTTGTAGTCACTCTTCACATACATGAAGCGGTCGGCAGCATAGGTCTGCTGCTTCTGGGTGACGCAGAACCAGTCGAGTGCCTTGTTGGCTGCCTTCAGGAAGTCCTCATAGCTGACGGGCTTCATCAGATAGTCCAATGCCGACACCTTATAACCTTCAATGGCATACTGTTGGAAGGCTGTGGTGAAGATAATCTTCGTTTCCTTTGGCAGTATCTTTGCAAACTCGATACCTGATAGTTCGGGCATCTGTATGTCGAGGAACAACAGATGTACGGGATTATTGCGTATCTCCTTCATGGCTTCTACAGCACTTCCGTAGGTGCCTACAAGGTTCAGAAACGGTGTCTTCTCTGCGTAGCTTTTCAGCAGACCTGCTGCTAAAGGCTCATCGTCGATAATGGCGCAGTTGATAATCATAATTGAATTGTTATTGTTGAATAATATGTTTTGTCGTTATCTCTAGTGCCTTGCTCCCATGTATAGCGGTCGGGGTAGGCCAGTTGCAGGCGGCGTTCCACCTGTTGCAGACCGATGCCGGCCCGCTATGGTCGGAAGCGGTCTTGGGGTTGTTTGAATTCTGAATGTCGCAAATCAGCTGCTGTCCGTTGGTGCTGATGTTTATATGAACAAACGACTTCTCCGTGGGGCTGGTGCCGTGCTTGAAGGCGTTCTCTACCAGCGAGATGAGTATCATTGGAGCCACCTCCACGGTGCCTGTAGGCTGTACTGCGTTGAAGGTCACCTCCACCGACTGCGGCAGTCGGATGCGCATCAGCTTGACATAGTTCTCCAGAAAGTCTATCTCTTCCTTGAGAGGTATCATGGGTTTCTGGTAGTCATACAGGATGTGGCGCATCATTTTCGACAGCTCCTGAATGGCTTCCTGTGCCTTGGCGGTGTCGAAGGCTGTCAGCGCATAGATGTTGTTCAGCGTGTTGAGCAGGAAGTGGGGGTTAATCTGGTTGCGCAGGTTGCGCAGCTCGGCCTGTGCACGGGCAGCTTCCATCTCTTTCAGTTTCTGGTCGGCGGTGACCCAGCGGCGTGCCAGGGCCAGCGCGGTAGCACCAGCGGCGAAGATAGCCAGATTGAGGACGTCGCGGGCAATATAGGAGAGGGTGCCTACGGTGTCTTGGTCTCTATAGCCTGGCACGAACATGCCGTTGACGAAGTCCATCCAATAGTGTACGAGTGTACCCAGCGAAATGAGTAGCACCACGTTGATGAGCAGGTCGTAGCGGTGCTTGCCAGCGACGAAAAGCTTGGGTGCTAGCACCAGATAGTTCAGGTAGAACACCACCATTACCACGAGGGGCTGCATACACGTCAACATATAGTGTACGAAGTTAAATCCAGTTCCCCGCCAGTAGGTCAGTGGCGACAGGAAAAGGAATGCCCAGAAGGCGAGGTGGCACATGCCTGCTATATGTTTATTCATGACGGATGGCTTCTATGGGGTCCATGTTTGCAGCTTTCTGTGCGGGAATATATCCGAAGAGTACGCCGATGCAGACGCACACGAGGAAGGACACGTAGATAGACCATGCCGGTACGCTCGATGGCATACCGAAGGATGCCACAAACGTGCTGGCGGCAACGCCCACGATAACGCCCAGCAGTCCGCCAGTAACCGATATGAGTACCGACTCTATCAGGAACTGTAGCGAGATGACGGGACCTGTGGCTCCTACAGCCATTCGCAGGCCTATCTCCTTGGTGCGTTCGGTAACTGACACCAGCATGATGTTCATAATGCCGATACCGGCTACGAGCAACGAGAAAGCGGCAGCAACGACGAGGATGATGGTTACGGTATCCATCGTGCTGGACATGGTTTCCATCATTTCTGCTTGCGAACGGATGGTGAAGTCGTCGGCAGCCTCGCCCTTCAGCTTGTGGTTGTCGCGCAACATCTGGGTCAGCTCCTCAATGGCGGCATCGCTCAGCTCTTCTGTGAGTGCCGAGCAGACGATGCTGGAGAAGTAGGTCTGGGCAGCGATACGCTTCATGACGGTGGTGTAGGGGGCTATGACGACGTTGTCCTGGTCCATGCCCCATGAGTTGTAGCCCTTCGCTTTCAGCACACCTACGACACGCATGGGGATGCTCTTGAAGCGGATGGTCTTGCCGATGGGGTCGTGACCGTTGAACAGTTCCTTGACGACGGTGGCTCCGATGACACACACCTTGGCGGCCTTCTTGATGTCCTCCTCGGTGAAGCAGTCACCTTCCTCCACGCTCCATTGCTTGATGTCCAGATACTCCATCGATTCACCATACATCGAGGTAGTGGTATTGTTATTACCATAGATGGCCTGACCGCTGGCGGTGACTTCAGGGGACACCTTCGACACGAACTTCTTCTCACGCATGATGCGCTCGTAGTCGGCCATCTTCAGCGTCTGCATGGCTGACGGGTCTTGCCGCACGCCACCACGCATGTCGGCACCCGGGCGGATAGTAAGCAGGTTGGTACCCATGGTCGACAGTTCCTGACGGATGCTCTCCTTCGAGCCCTGACCAATTGACATCATAATGATGACGGCAGCTACACCGATAATAATACCCAACATCGAGAGGAACGACCTCATCTTGTTGTTGGCTACGGCCCTGATGCTTATCTTAAATAGATTTAATAGATTCATATTTAATCGTCTTGTGGTGCTGGCAACTTGGCGAGGGCCTCTGCTGCCGACTTAATATTCTCGTTGATGGTATCCTCACGAATCTTGCCGTCGCGCAGGTTGATGTTGCGACTGCTGTATTCGGCAATCTCAGGGTTGTGGGTCACGAAGATGATGGTGTGTCCCTGTTTGTAGAGCTCCTGGAACAAAACCAGCATCTCGAACGATGTGCGCGTATCGAGGTTACCGGTAGCCTCGTCGGCCAACAGCACGGCAGGCTCGTTGACCAAGGCGCGGGCAATAGCTACACGCTGCATCTGTCCACCCGACATCTGGTTCGACTTGTGGTACAGACGGTCGCCCAGACCTACGGCCTGCAGGGCCTTGATGGCTGCACGGCGACGCTGACGGGCATCGTACTTGTTATTATACATCAGCGGCAGCTCTACGTTCTCTACGGCGGTAGTCTTCGCCAGCAGGTTGTAGTTCTGGAACACGAAGCCAATCTTCTGATTCCTCAGGTGGGCACGCTGGGTCTTCGACATGGTGCGCACGGAGATGCCGTCGAGGAAGTACTCGCCACTCGTGGGGGTGTCCAGACAGCCCAGCTGGTTCAGCAGCGTCGACTTGCCGGAGCCTGACGTGCCCTGAATGGTGACGAACTCGCCCTCGTAGATCTTGAACGAGACGCCTCTCAAGGCCTTCACCGTCTCCGAGCCCACCTGGAAGTAGCGCTTCACATTCTGCAGCTCAATGACTACCTTGGAACCCACCCCGTTCCCCTCCCGAGGGGAGGGGGCTTGGTTACCTATTATATTATTATTGTCCATCATGTTTGCTATTAAACCTCCCCTCCCTTGGGGAGGGGCAGGGGGTGGGTTTTTATTTCTTTTGTCCCTGTTGTCCTTGCTGATTCCTATTGTTTCGTGGACGTGGCATGAAGGGGTTCTGAGCCTGCTGGCCAGCCTGTTCTGCCTCGCCACCGCTAATCTTGAAGTCCACGAGGACGTCGGTACCTTCATTGATGCCGCTGACGATTTCGGTCAGCATGCCGTTGGTGGTACCAACCTCTACCTTATGCGCCTTGAAGGTGTTACCCTCCAGCGTCCATACCTTCATGGGCACCTCCAGGTCTTCTATCTGCTGTCCGTTCTTCAGCAGGGCCTCGTTAGGTGTGAAACGCAGGGCCTTAGCAGGGACAGCCAATACGCCGTTCTTCTCCAGCGTATAGATGGTGACGTTGGCGGTCAGTCCGGGCTTCAGCTTCAGGTCCTTGTTGGGAGCAGAGATAACTACCTCGTAGGTGACCACATTGCTCGTGGTGGTAGCCTCTTGGCGCACCTGTGTCACCTGTCCCTCGAACTTGTCGTCGGGGAAGGCATCGACGGTGAAGGTGACGCGCTGACCTTCCTTGACGCCGCCAATATCAGCCTCGTCGATATCGGCAATCACGCGCATGTCGGTCAGGTCTTGGGCAATGTTGAACAGCTCAGGGGTGTTGAACGAGGCAGCAACGGTCTGACCTTCCTCAACAGCCTTCGACAGCACTACGCCGTCAATCGGGCTGGTAATCGTAGCGTAGCCGAGGTTGGTCTGTGCCTTCTGCACGTTCTCACGACTGGAGGCTGCCGTCTGACGGGCCTTCTCGTAAGACAGTTTTGCTGACTCGTAGTCGTTGGCGCTGACCAGTCCCTTGTCAAACAGCGTCTGGTAGCGATTGAAGTTGGCGGTCTCGTAGGCCAGCGTACTCTCTGCGCTGCTCAGGTCGGCCTTGGCACGGTTCAGCTCGCTGGTCAGGTTGGTCTTGTCCAGCTCGGCAATCACCTGACCCTTCTTGACTACCGAGTTGTAGTCCACATAGAGCTTCGACACGATACCCGACACCTGTGTACCTACGGTAACCGAGGTCACGGGTTCGATGGTACCTGTAGCGGTAATCGTGGTGTGGATATCCTGACGCTCAGCCTTGGCGGTCTCAAACTCCACAGTCTCTTCTTTCTTGCCACCTGAGCACATCCAGATGACGAGGGCAACGATGACTACAGCACCTACGCCCATCCATATCTTCTTATTTTTCATATTAAATGTTTATTTGTTTTCCCTCATAGAATTTCAGTAGCTGTATATTCAGTATCGTCATATACTTCGACTGCAACTTGTTTTGCAGGGCGGTGAGCAATTTGTCCTTGCCGCTCAACAGCTCCACGATGTTCTTCAGTCCCAGGTTGAACTGCTCCTGCAGCAGGTCGTAGCTGGCCTGCTCGCTGTCAACGGATGCTGAGGCCGAGATGAACTTCTGCTGGTTGTTCACGGCGTCGAGCCACAGCCCTTCGATGGTATAGTACAGGTTGTCTTCCTCGTTCTGGAACGACAATACAGCCTGCTCTTCTGCTATCTTCGCCTTGCGGATAGAGGTTTTCGCCTTGCGTCCGTCGATGATGGGCACGCTGACGATAACGCTTCCTGACAGTCCCAGACCCCTCTTCATCTGCTGGCCCCAAGTCACGTCCGACATGCTGTTAGTCGAGGTGCTGGCGCTACCCGACATCGTGACGGTAGGCAAGTGGCCCGCCCTCGCACTCTTCAGCTGCAACTTGCTCGACTCCACACCCAGCTGGGCATTCTTAACTTCAGGACGCTGCATGAGGGCAGCCTGATAGACGCTTAACATCGCGGGGATATCGACCAAAGCCTGCTGGTCGCTGGTGGTGGGAATCGCTATGTCGAACTCCCGCTGGTCAAGCAACTCCAACTCGTTCTTCAGCTGTTGCTTATACTTGCTCAGCTGCGTCTCAGACTCCACAATGGCATATTCGCTGGCTACGCGCTGCGCTGTCAGCTGGGCGAGGTCGGCTTTCGACATCTTGCCCACTTCCACCATCGTGCGCCCGCGTTCCTCATTCTTTTTGCTGGTCTCCAGACTCTGACGATTCACCTCGATGGCTTCGGTCATGTAGAGTATTTGCACGAAGAGCTTGGTGACGGTCTCCTGAATGTCGTTCGAGGTCTCGTCAACCGACAATTCCGACTGTTCTGCCGTCAACTTGTTAATCTTCAGCGCGTTGGTGTTCTGACCGCCGTTCCATACCGTCCATTGCGCATTCACGTTGTACGAACCGCTATAGTACGTCTTGTCTGCACCCGACTCGTCAAACGGACTATAGCCCACACCCTGATTGGTGCTGGCCGTCACCGTGGGCAGCAGGGCAGCTCGTGACTGCTTCACGTCCTCCTGTGCGCTTTTCGCCTTCAGCTTTACCTGCTTCAGCGTGACGTTGTTTTCAATGGCATAGTCGATACACTCCTTCAGCGTCCACTTTTTTTGTGCGTGGGCGCCCAGGGCCACCAGCATCGCTGCCATAATCGTAATTCCTTTCTTCATATCTTCTTTCTCTTCTTGAACTCTTGAGCTTTTTGAACTCTCAACATTTTATCGCTGCAAAGGTAAATAATATCGACGAAACCACAAAATATTTTAGACTAAAAAAAATTAAAGGCGGCCAACCTTATTCTGGTCAGCCGTCTTTCTATTGTATTTTCTCAGATGTTATTTCTTCAGAAGATAGTTGATGATAAGGTAACCGCCAACAACCTGAAGCAGCAAGCCAGGCCAGCCAATGGTGAAGTCTGCAATGGTGGCTGCAATGCCCCCCGTCATAATAAACTCGCCGAGTGCTTCAAGGACTTTGGTTACTAGTACCACGCCGATGAGTAGGGGTAATGTGGCACTCTTGAAGTGCTGGGCGGTCAGTCCAGCAACGAGGGCAAGGACGGCAAGTTTCATCGTCATTACGGGTAACACGCTCATAGAGGGCATGCCTGTAACCAGATGATTGACTGCTGGTGAGAGAAGTGCTGCCAGCACCCCTGTCTTCCAGCCAAATTTATAGGCGACGACTAGGATGACCAGCGACAGCGGCGAGAAGATGATGCCGCCCTGCGGGACGAGGTGGAACACCTGAGGCAATAACAGATTGCAGGCTACGAAGATGATAGTCCACAAGTAGGTTTTTGCCTCGTCATAATTCAAAGTGTAAAGTCTTGTTGTTGCTTGCATAAGTTATTGAGTTTTTGTTTTTGTATGTTCAGAAGTTCACGCTCACGCCGCCCATGAATGTGGCTCGGGGCATGGGATAGCCGTAGTTGATTTCGTACTTCTGTGCCAGCAGGTTCTCACCGCGAGCCCAGAGACTGATGTTGCGGCTGGCAGCATAGGTCACCGAGGCGTCGAGCAGCACGAAGTTCTCCTTCTCCTCGCCGTCACCTACGACGGTATAGAGATTGTTGATGTATTGCAAACCGAGGCTGGCGAACCATTTTCCGTTGCGATAGTCTGCGCCCAGGAAGTAGCTGCCTTCAGGGGCGGCAACCACCTTGTTCTTCATGTGCAGATAGGCTGCGTTGGCACGGATATTGAAGTAGTTGCCAACAGGATATTTTGCCTCTGCTTCTACACCCCAGTTCTCAATTTCTCCCGTGTTCACGTTACGGGGCTTGCCATCCACCTGTACCGTCTGAATCATATTGTCACCTTTTATATAATATATATTGGCACCATAGGTGAATCCGCTATTCATGCGGTGTTTCCACGATAGCTCGTAGTTCCACAGACGCTCAGGTTCCAGGTCGGTGTTCGAGGGTGGATAGAGATACATTTCGCGCATGGTGGGATTGCGGAATCCCTTGCTTACCATCGCCTTTACCTCGCCCGTCTCAATGGGACGTACCACTACACCTGCCTGTGGTACCCATTCCGTGCCAGTAATATTGTGGTGGTCTACTCGCAGACCGGCATCAATGGTCAGCCAGCTGAGCAGATCCTGACGGAAGTCCACGTAGCCTGCTATCTCGTTGCGATACGACTTGCCACTCTGCTTGTTAGGAGTATCCATCACCTCGTCAGTAGCCTTCGATGTATAATAGGCATTGCCGTAGATGTGCATGTAGTCCAGACCTGCTGTCACGCGGTTGCCCTCAAACAGTTGGATGCTCTGATAGAATGACACGCCCGTCAACGCGTCCTTTGAACGGAAATAACGCTGCGTAGGAGCGTCGGGATTAGCCGTGCCGTCGTCTATCTTGTGACGGCCGAAATTCGTATAGACTGAGAGGGCACCGCTGGTTCGTCCGTAGTGGTTCTCGATGGCAGCCGAAATCACGCCGCGCGTAATCCATTGGTCTGCGTCATACAATGGTTTGTCAGTCGTACCAGGGTAGCTGGCGTTGAAGTGGGTGATATTGGCGTCCACGTAGGCGTTCCAATGGTTGTTCAGATCGTATCCCAGTTTCAGGTAGCCGCCATATTGCTCAAAACCCATGCGTGGACGGTGGTTATCCGTACGGTTGTATTGTGCTGAAACGGTACTGCTGAAGCGTCCGCTGCGTAACTGGTTCGATGCTTCTGCCTGGACGGTGCCGTAGCTGCCTGCACCTACTTGGATATTGGTCTTGACAAAATCATGGCCGACAGGACTCTGGCGTGTCACAATGTTCATCACGCCACCCATGGCGTTGCTTCCGTAGAGTACCGAGGCAGGACCGCGCAACACTTCCACGTGTTCGGCCATCAGCGTCTGATAACTGTCGGAAATGGGGTGACCGTAGATGCCCTGATACTGCGGGTGACTGTCGATGAGCACCAGTAGTTGGCCTGCTCCACCCGTGATACCGCGTAGGTTGATGCCGCCTGCCGCACCTGTCGATACGCCGTAGCCCATCATGGCTCGCGAGGTCAGAAAAAATCCTGGTACTTCGCGCATGACTATTGGCAGAACGCTTGTCTGGTGCTCAGCTGTCAGCAGGTCGCGACCAATCACCGTCACCGTCATTGGCAGGTGGCGCACGTCGGTGGCGTTCCTCGTGCCGGTTACTACTACTTCTTCGAGTGCCAGCGAGTCCGCCAGCAGCTCTGCCTGTACTTGTCCATAGGGGATAGCCGTCATTATCATTGTCAGTATGACGGCAAAGGTCTTTTTCTTTCTCATTTTTGGTGTTTAGTCTGTGTTGGATAGAATCTCAACTGCAAATATACGAATTTTCTTTGAAATCATCATCTTTTTTTCACTTTTCTTCCATTTTGTCGCAATATTTTCAGCATAGTTTCCTACTTGATACCTTTATTTATTAGGCTTATACACATCAATTATCAGCCTAATATGCGCGCTTTTTCTGATACTTCCAAATTTTTAATACGAAAAGGTTTTGTCATGCCAAGAATAATCGCTATCTTTGCACCCGAAGGTGACAACTAAAAACTAAACAAATATGATGGATAGGAAGGACAATCGGAACGAGATGAGCCGCAGAGAGTTTCTGCGCAAGTTGGGAATGGGTGCAGGTGCTGTTGTGGGCATGAGCATGATGCAGCCTTTCCGCATGTTCGCACAGGACGAGAAGAAGGTGGCTCCCAGTCGTATGACGTATCGTGTGCAGCACGGCTCTGGCGAGCAGATTTCGCTCTTGGGCTTTGGTATGATGCGTCTGCCGAACAATCAGGATGAGGTGAACGAGCTGGTGGACTATGCCATCGAGCACGGCGTGAATTACTTCGATACAGCACCGATGTATATGGGTGGCCAGTCGGAGGTGCTGACGGGTAACGCGCTCTCTCGTCATCCCAGAGAGAAGTACTATGTGGCTACGAAGATGTCGAACCAGCGCCAGAACCTGTGGGGCTTCGACCAGTGTAAGCGGATGTATGAGCAGTCGTTTGAGCGCTTGAAGGTGGATCATATCGACTATTACCTGCTGCACAGCATCGGCGGTGGCGGTATGGATGCGCTGAAAGGCCGTTTCCTGGACAATGGCCTGCTGGACTTCCTGCTGAAGGAGCGTGAGGGGGGGGCGCATCAAGCACCTTGGCTTCTCGTATCATGGCGATGTGCGCCCCTTTGACTTTCTGCTCGACCATCAGGACGAGTACAAGTGGGACTTCTGTCAGATTCAGATGAACTTCCTGGACTGGCGCCACGCGTCGATGGGCAGCGGATGGAAGAAGGACGCCGATGCGGAGTACCTATATAATAAATGTGAGAAAGCTGGTGTACAATGTGTTATCATGGAACCCCTGCGTGGCGGCGCTTTCGGGCGTATGGCCAAGGAACTGGTTAAACAGTTGCAAGAAGTGCGCCCCAACGACAGTACGGCACGATGGGCTTTCCGCTGGGTGGGTTCTTATCCGAATATCCTGACCACGCTGAGCGGTATGAACCGCATGGACCACCTGAAGGAGAATGTGGAGACGTTCTCGCCATTGGAGGTATGTACGGAGGCGGAGAATACGCTGCTGGCGCATATTGCCGACCAGATGTCGGGCTTCCCCACGATTCCCTGTACGACGTGTGCCTACTGCATGCCGTGTCCTTATGGTGTGGATATTCCTAGCAACTTTGCCTACTATAACGATGCCGTCAACAGCCATATCCTGCCGTTGCCCGACAAGACGGCGGCTGACTATGCTACGAAGAAGAAACAGTTTGTCGACGGACTGCGCGAGGCGTTGCCCAACACGGAAACGTGGGCAAGAAGTTGTGCCGACTGTGAGGAATGTCTGCCGAAATGTCCGCAGCAGATACGTATCCCCAACCAGATGGCTCGTATCGTGGAACTGTTGCGACAGCGGTAATTACAGCTGTTGCAGACGGGCGATATACTTGCCGAGAATGTCGAACTCCAGATTCACCACGGTACCTACACGAATGTCCTGAAAATTGGTGTGCTCCATGGTGTAAGGGATGATGGCAACCTGGAAGGTGTTCTGCGTGGGATTGCAGACCGTCAGCGAGACACCATTGACGGTGACAGAGCCCTTATCGACGGTAAAGTAACCTTTGCGCGCCATCTCGCGGTCTTCCTTGTATTCAAAGGTGAAATAAGTAGAGCCGTTAGCGTCGTCCATAGCGATGCAGCGGGCGGTCTCGTCAACGTGTCCCTGTACGATATGTCCGTCCAGTCGGCCGTTCATCAGCATGGAGCGCTCGATGTTTACTTTATCGCCCACCTTCAGCAGTCCGAGGTTGGTGCGGTCGAGTGTTTCCTTCATAGCCGTTACGGTATAAGAAGGCTGCGGGCAGTTGTCTGATGGCTGATGGATGGTTACTACCGTGAGGCATACGCCGTTATGGGCAACACTCTGGTCGATGCTTAACTCGTCAACAAACGAACAAGTCAGCGTGAAGTCAATATTGTCACGGTCTTTCTTAATGGCTACAACGGTAGCAAACTCCTCAATGATTCCGGAAAACATAATTCTCAATTGATAATCGGCAAGCCGATAACTCTTAACTCTTAATTCTTAACTCTTAATAAATAAAGAAAAGGGTGCCGCCCGGTGATGTGATGAAAACTCCTTTGTTAAAAGATTTGAGTGCCCTCCGTCGTTGTAATCCACCGGCCTTTCGGCTTCCCACTTGCGCAGGATGTGGCCCGCCATTGGCAAGAGGAGACAGCTCGGTTTTCAATGTAATTTGATGAGTATCCCTATCGAACCGGCACAGCTCCCTGTTCTGATTGCAAAGTTAGGAAAAAAAAGCTAAACTTCCAAATTATTTGCGAACTTTTTGCGTAGTTGCTCTTGGTACCACCAAAGACCAGCCATGCCTGCAACCATTAGCAGGAAGAGGTAGAACCAGACGGCTGAGGTGGACAGCAGGAAGTAAGGGGGTATGACAACCTCCAAAGTGCGCATGTCGTAGTTCTCTGGTGACTCCAGCAGGAAGGCTTTCACCTGGAACAGATAGGTTCCCGCAGGCAGGTCGCTATAGGAGGCTAAGCGCTCCTTCGTGGCATTGTTCCATTCCGACTCGTAACCCAGCAGACGGTATTGGTAGTGCGTGCGGTGCTGCAACTGGTAGTTGAGTGCCGCAAAGCGGAAGGTAAACACGCCACCATGCTTGGGCAGCTTGACGCGACGGCTCTCAGGCACGTAGAAATCGAAGGTGTCGTTGAGGCGTGGCGACATCTGCTGGTCGTTCAGGAAGAAGTCCGTGATGCGGAGCTTCAGCAGCGAACCGGTCTTGTTGATAAGGTTGTTGCGGTCAACGGTATAGTAGCCGTCAAGAGTTCCAAAGAGTATCTTGCCACCGGGCAATGAGATGGCGGCATTCTCGGAACACATGGTGTCGTCCACACCGTCGAGAGTGGAGAAGGTGGTAATAATCTTCTTCTTGATGTCAAACGAACAGAGCATATTGTCAGTGGCAAACCAGACGGTACCCTTGTTGTCGAAGGTGATGCTGCGAATCTCCTCAGAGGGCAGACCGGCCTCGATACCGTAGTTCTCGAATAACCAACAGCCGTTGGCGTCTTGGTCTGTGGTGCAACTCAGGCCGCCACTGTTGGTGCCTACCCACATGTTACCCTGCTGGTCTCTGCGCAGACAGATAATATCGTTGCTGGCCAGTCCTTGTGCTGGGTCGTTGGGTGTTGCCAAAGGCGTAGCTGTGAACTTGTCACCCTTCAGCGACATAATGAGGATACCGTCAGTAGTACCTGCCCACACGTTGCCTTCCTTGTCAAGCTCGATGGTGCGCACCTTCTGGAAACCTCGCTGAGGATATTTCTTCAGCATGTTCTGAGGGCTATAGACGTGGTAGCCGCCATCTTTCTTTCTGACGAGGATGTTAACACCACCACCATAAGTCGCTATCCAGATGTTGCCATTGCGGTCTTCGACGGTTTGGTAGGCGCTGTTCGAGGAGAGCGACCACAAGTCGTTTTCGTCGTGGTGGAAATTGGTGATGGTATAGCCGCCACCACTGTTGGGCGTCATCTTATAGACTCCCTTGTCTTTGTCGCACAGCCAGTAGTTGCCCTTGGAATCGCCGCTGATGCCATAGAAACGTCCGAAAGGCTTTCCCTCGCTGTCGTGGGTCAGCGTCTGGCGGTTGCCGTGTTTGTCAATGAGGAACAGGGTGCTCTTCTTGTTGCCAATAAGTAGCAGTTGCTGGCGGGCATCATAATAGAGCGCACGTGTCTCGTTCTCCATCGAATTCTCAGCACCGGGTACGAGCTGGGTGCGTGGGATATTGTTCTTGAGGATTTCCAGCTTCTCGAAACCGCGGCGAATCGTTGACTCCCACACCACGCCGTCGTTCATCTCTAGACGGGCGTTGACGGTGTTCGACAGGTTCCAGGGGTTCGATGGGTCGTTGTGGAAATACTCTATCTCGTCAGTCTCGCGGTTATAATAGCCGTAGCCGCCGTGGTTCATGCGAGCCCACACAACACCCATGGCCTCGCTGAATTCTGCTCCACGACTGGTGAATTCAGGCATGAGGGTACGCTGGGTGAAGCGCTTGACGTCGCCTGTCTCACGGTTCAGGCGGAAACAACCGTCTTCGTCGTCAGAAAACCAGAACAGACCATGGCTGTCGATGAATAAACCGGTGATAGGACGACCCCAGCTGAAAACCACTTGTGGATCGTCGCCATAGGAGAATAGGATAATCTTACCCGACGCTGTGCCAGCATAGATATTGTAGCCGTTGGAGGTCAGATGGGTTATGTCTTCATCCAACAGGAAACCTTTGGATTCCAAAGCCATGTTGGAGGTGTTCAGACGGTGAACACCCTTGTCGGTACCTATCCATAAATCGTTATGGTAGCCCTCTGCAACGCTTTTGACGATAAGCCCTCCCGTAGTGACGAGGTCGCTCTTCAGTCCCGTGCGGTCCAGATGGAACTTATAGAGTCCGTTGCTGCCGTAGGACACCAGCACGTCGCCAGTACTGGTGACATAGGGATTGAAGAAATAGTCGACGTGATAGTCCTCGTGACCGCTGACATTGGCCAAGGGGTCGATGATGCAGTCGGTCTGGCGGTTTATGACGAAGATGCGACCATCGTACATCTTCATCCATACGTTCTGCGCCTGGTCAACGATAAGGTTGTCCAGACGGTTGTGTAAGCCAGGTATACCGCTATGAATACCAGTCCTGTAATTGTAGAAATTGAAACCGTCGAAACGGGAAACACCATTCCACGTGGCTATCCATACATAACCGTAGTCGTCGCTCGTGAGGTACGAAATGGAGTTGCTGGGCAGTCCGTCGGTGGCGGTGTAGTGGGAGAGGGTAGCCTGCAAGTGCTGCGCTCTCATGTCCGTCGGACACAAGAGCAACAGCAGCATAGGCAGGGTAAGTAATATCGTCTTTAAGTAGCGAGTCATTTGTTTTGATTAATAGGCGAAGAGAGGATAGTCCTTCATCTTCTCGTTCACACGCTGGCGAACAGATGCAATGACCTGCTCGTCCTCGGGAGCGTTGAGCACCTCTTCAATCCAGGCGGCAATCTGAACCATCAGGTCTTCCTTGGCACCACGGGTAGTGATGGCGGGAGTACCCAGACGGATACCAGAGGTCTGGAAAGCTGAGCGAGAGTCGAAGGGTACCATATTCTTGTTGACGGTGATGTCGGCAGCAACCAGCGCATTCTCAGCTACCTTACCGGTCAGCTCAGGATACTTAGAACGCAGGTCAACCAGCATAGAGTGGTTGTCGGTACCACCGCTGACGATAGAGAATCCACGCTTGACGAGTTCCTCGGCCAGCACTTTGGCATTCTTCTGTACCTGCTTTGCCCACTCCTTGAACTCAGGCTTCAGAGCCTCACCGAATGCAACGGCCTTGGCGGCGATGACGTGCTCCAACGGACCGCCCTGCTGACCAGGGAATACGGCGCTGTTCAGCATCTGTGACATCATCTTGACCTGACCCTTTGGAGTCTTGTAGCCCCAAGGGTTCTCGAAGTCCTTGCCCAGCAGGATGATACCGCCACGAGGACCACGCAGGGTCTTGTGGGTGGTAGAAGTCACGATGTGAGCGTATTTTACAGGATTGTCCAGCAGACCAGCGGCAATCAGACCTGCGGGGTGAGCCATGTCAATCATCAGCAGAGCGCCAACCTTATCGGCAATCTCACGCATGCGCTTGTAGTCCCACTCGCGGCTGTAGGCAGAACCACCACCGATAATCAGCTTGGGCTTGTTCTCGATAGCCAACTTCTCCATCTCGTCGTAGTCCACGCGACCAGTCTCCTTGTTCAGGTTATAGCCTACGGGCTTGTAGAGGATTCCTGAGGTGTTAACCAGTGAACCGTGGCTCAGGTGACCGCCGTGATCAAGGTTCAGACCCATAAAGCAGTCACCGGGCTTCAGTACGGCCAGCAACACAGCGGCATTGGCCTGCGCGCCAGAGTGGGGCTGTACGTTGGCGTACTCAGCACCAAACAGCTTGCATACACGGTCAATAGCCAGCTGCTCAACCTTATCGACAACCTGGCAACCGCCATAGTAACGGTGGCCGGGATAGCCTTCTGCATATTTGTTGGTAAGGTAGCTGCCCATGGCTTCCATGACCTGGTCGCTAACGAAGTTCTCACTGGCGATGAGCTCGATGCCTTTCAGCTGACGCTGGTGCTCCTGCTCAATCAACTCAAAAATCTGATTGTCTCTTTCCATTGTTATTATACTGTTTTTGATTGGGATGTGCTAAATATGCTGCAAAAGTAGCGAAAAAAACTTGTTCCACCAAATGTTAGCGTCATAAATCGTATGACTTATACGAGTTCGACCTTGTTGATGTCCTGTTCTTTCTCGCAGTAATGACAGGTCAGAAGACCGTCTTCTACGTGGAAGAGCGTCTTCATGGGCTCGTTGTTGGTGATGCACTTGGGATTGTTGCACTTCACGATGCCACGAATCTCGGCGGGAGTCTCTACGGTCTTCTTCTCAACAACCTCGTAGTCGCGGATGATGCTGAGAATGACCTTGGGGGCAACGACAGACAGACGCGATATTTCATCGTCGGTGAAGAACTTGTCAGAAACCTTGATAATTCCCTTGCTACCTACCTTCTGCGAGGGGTAATTGAAGCCGATGGTGACAGGGGTCTTCAGGTCGAAGAGGCCCAGCAGACTGGCTACTTGGTAGGTCTTCTCTGTGGGTATGTGGTCGATGACGGTGCCTTGCTCAATGGCGGCAACTAATCGTTCTTTCTTATTCATTCTATAATGGTTTTATCGTTCTTAACTTCTTCTAAGCTGATACCGAGTACATCACAGAAGATGGCTTCGCGGGCAAAAAGTCCATTGCCGGCCTGCTGGATATAATAAGCGTGAGGGTTCTCGTCAACATCGTAGGCTATCTCGTTGACACGGGGTAGCGGATGGAGAATCTTCATGTTGGGCTTAGCCAAGCGAAGCATCTCATTGTTGAGGACATAAACGTTCTTCACGCGCTCATACTCCATCAGGTCGCTGAAACGCTCCTTCTGGACACGTGTCATGTAGAGAATGTCGGCATCGGCAATGACCTTCTCGTTGAAGGCGGTATGCTCGGTATACTTGATGCCGTGCTCCTTGCAATAGAGCTTGTATTCTTGGGGCATGGCCAGTTCTTTCGGAGCCACAAAGTGGAAGGTGGGATTGAAGTGACGCATGGCCATAATCAGCGAATGAACGGTACGGCCGTACTTCAGGTCGCCTACCAGATAGATGTTAAGGTTCTCTAAGGTTCCCTGGGTTTTGTAGATGGAATAGAGGTCGAGCATACATTGTGAGGGGTGCTGATGGGCACCGTCGCCGGCGTTGACGATAGGCACATCGGTGACCTCTGAAGCATACTGCGCGGCACCTTCGATGAAGTGGCGCATCACAATGACGTCGGCATAATTGGCAACCATGGAGATAGTGTCTTTCAGCGTCTCACCCTTCGTGCCGCTGGTAATCTTTGGGTCTGCAAAGCCGATGACGCGGGCTCCTAAGCGGTTGGCGGCAGTCTCGAAACTGAGGCGGGTTCGGGTTGATGGTTCAAAAAATAAAGTGGCAACTACCTTGCCTTTCAGTAGTTCGCGGTTGGGGTGCCGCTCAAACTCTTGTGCCATCTCAATCATGTAGAGAATCTTCTCACGAGTGAGGTCGGCAATCGTTACAAAATCATGCTTTTCCATCCTTGTTTGGGTTTTGATGGCACAAAATTACACATAATTTCTGATTTACGTGCGATTATTCGAAAGAAATTTGTAATTTTGCACTCAACTAAGAAGAATTTGTACGATGAAGAAGATAATCATATGCTCTTTATGGGCGCTGTTGGTTCTCGTAGTTCTCTCGGCAGCACTGGGATTTTATGCTATTGAGAGGGGATGGATAGGCTATATGCCGCCTATCGAGGATTTGCAGAATCCTATCAGCCGTTTTGCCACACAAGTGTATTCGGCAGATGGTAAGGTCCTGGGTACGTGGAACTATAATCGTGAAAACCGTATCATGGTGGACTATAACCAGTTGTCGCCGGCATTGATACAGGCGCTGGTGGCTACGGAGGATGTGCGTTTCTACGAACATTCGGGCATAGACTTCTATGCGCTTGGACGTGCAATCATAAAGCGTGGTATCTTCGGACAGAAGAGTGCGGGTGGTGGCTCGACGATTACGCAGCAGTTGGCTAAACAGCTGTATTCGGAGAAGGCTCACAGCGTCATGGAACGTGTGCTGCAAAAGCCGATAGAGTGGGTGATAGCTGTCAAGTTGGAGCGTAACTATACGAAAGATGAGATTATTACGATGTATCTCAACTACTTCGACTTCCTGCATAATGCGGTGGGTATCAAGACTGCATCAAACACATATTTCTCTAAGGAGCCCAGAGACCTGAAGACGACGGAGGCTGCAGTACTGGTCGGTCTTTGTAAGAATCCGTCATATTTCAATCCGGTGCGCCATCCAGAACGTAGCTTGGAGCGCCGTAATGTGGTATTGGCTCAGATGGAGAAGGCCGGTTATATCTCTGAGACTGAGCGTGATAAGTTGTCGGAGGAACCGCTTGGTTTGAAGTTCCATGTGGCCGACCATAAGGATGGTATTGCGCAATATTTCCGCGATTTCCTGCGTCGCTATATGATGGCTAAACAGCCGGAGAGAAAGGATTATCCTGCATGGAATATGGTGAAATTCCATATCGATTCGCTGAACTGGGAGAACGACCCGCTGTATGGTTGGTGTAATAAGAATAGGAAGAAGGACGGTGAGCCGTATAACCTATATACGGATGGTTTGAAGGTCTATACTACCATTGATTCTCGTATGCAGGCGTATGCGGAAAAGGCGGTCTATGAGCATGTTGCAAAATACCTGCAACCGGCATTTACAAAGGAAAAGGCTGGTCGGAAGACGGCGCCCTTCTCAGGAAGTCTGCCTATGGAAAAGGTGCAGGATATCCTGATGCGCTCGGTACATCAATGCGACCGCTATCGTGCGATGAAGGCGGCAGGGGCCTCTGAGGATGAAATCATGAAGGCGTTCCGTACCAAGACGGAGATGACGGTGTTCTCGTATCATGGCGAGATCGATACCGTGATGACGCCATTGGACTCTATTCGCTATTATAAGACTTTCCTGAGGACCGGTTTTATGAGCATGTGTCCGCAGAATGGTCATGTAAAAGCTTATGTCGGTGGTATGGACTTCACACATTTTGCTTATGACATGGCAATGGAGGGTCGCCGACAGGTGGGTTCTACCATCAAACCGTTCCTATATTCATTGGCTATGGAGAATGGTTTCTCGCCCTGCGATGAGGCTCCCAATGTGCAACAGACCTATATGGTAGCAGGTCGTCCGTGGACACCACGTAATGGTAGTAAGGCGCGTTATGGCGACATGGTGACGCTGAAATGGGGTTTGCAACAGTCAAATAACTGGATATCAGCCTATCTGATGAGTAAACTCAATCCGCAGGCTTTCGTGACGTTGCTTCATGAATATGGTATCCGCAATCCGGAGATTCATCCGTCAATGTCGCTCTGTCTGGGACCGTGCGAGATTACGGTAGGTGAGATGGTCAGTGCTTATACGGCCTTTGTGAATCATGGCATTCGTGCAGCACACATGTTTGTTACACGAATTGAGGATAACGAAGGCAATGTCCTGGCACAGTTCCAACCACGAATGAACGAGGTAATTAGCGAACAGAGCGCTCATAAGATGCTCTATATGTTGCGAGCCGTTGTGGATGGTGGTACAGGTGGACGCCTGCGCTTCCGCTACGGACTGAAGGCACAGATTGGTGGTAAGACGGGTACGACGAATAATAATAGTGATGCCTGGTTCATGGGACTGACACCGAAGCTGGTCAGCGGTATGTGGGTAGGTGGTGACGACCGTGATATCCATTTCGACTCGATGGCTTGGGGTCAGGGCGCTACGATGGCATTGCCAATCTTTGCCTATTATATGCAGTCCATCTATAAGGACAAGACGCTGGGATATAGCGAAGATGATGTCTTTGATGTTCCTGCTGACTTCAATCCTTGTCCTGCTGAGGGTGCCAATGCCGATGACGGTGAAGGAGAATCGTTAGAGGATATTTTTGAGTAAGATGATGGTCTCTTGACTATAAAATAGCAATCTCTTTATATAATATAATAAGGTGTAAGGGTTTTCTTATTGTCATGAAATGCGAAAACTTTT
>R23__coassemble_313_pt1 | contig 35079 bp, 28 predicted proteins | sample R23__metabat2_high_PE_030 | metagenome-assembled genome bin R23 | reverse complement strand
CAAATGAAAAGTTGGCATATAATCCTTCGCATATAATCGGTTCTAACTTAAGAGAATATGCCCAAAGGGTGAAGTTAAATGCTCGTCCACTCAAATTATTTAAGAATGGACAATGCAAAATTCCATTTTTCCATATTCTTGATAAAGCAAAATCTCTTAACTTAAACTCTTGTTGTCAAGAAGATTTGTATAGGGAATACACAAATTACATATCTAAGAATCCTGAACTGAAAAAATATCTCGATAATTTAGGAGGATCGGCTTCGGTTGAAGATAGACAAAAGTTATATGACGAATTGAAAAAAAGAAAGTAAAATCACAACATATCCAATATCAGCTCAATCGCAACGCTACAGACCAAACAGTGACTTTTAACTGTTTTAATTTATTTTCTAGTCATGCACATATTTGTAAATCTATCGACTAAAGTGAAAAAAGTGGGAAAAAGATTTTGAAGAGTTTTTCGCAAAATCATTTAACCTATTAACATAGCATGCCTCAAACCCTTTGTGCATCGAGGTTTGAGTCATGTTAAATGATTCCTCAACTATTATCAATCATTTACTAGACTTGAAATAATCGCTAAATAAAATTGGAACCTTCAGAAATAATGCCTATCTTTGCAGCACGAAAGGAAACGATTTCCTCCCGCTGAAATGAAAGAGTAGCACCGTAATCGGGTTAGCAAATTAGTTCAGCGGTTTTTTATTTTCTCAGGTTTTGTATCTCAGCATCGAACATGTACAGCTGATTAGCGTCAGGATACAGCTAAGTAGTAATCTGGTACAGCTAAGTAGCGTCAAGATACAGCTGTTTTCTGCATATTTTTAGCCAAAATCTGATATTTTGGGGTTAAGAATGCGAAAAAACGTGTTTAATGCAGAAAAAAAATTTTGAGAAAAAATCATAAAAAATGGCTTAAACCTACACTATTTCACCTAACATGCTGATATACAAAGTATTAAGTAGTGTAGGTTGCTATAAAATTGAATGAGTAACCATCACTATTTGACATTTTATTTTACATTTTAGCGTAAAATTACAAGTAACATGTTGATATATAATCTGTTTGGGATTCTGTTTTATATGTCAAACACGCTGTTTTAGGGCGCATACACACTGTTTTCAGCTTCAAAACACAGTGTTTAACTTGAAAAACAAATCATCAAACAACTTGTTTGTAATGTAGAAGTTTATTCTAAATAATAAGAAAATGAGAAAAAGAGTGATGGTTAGTGTTGTCATAATCTTTAAACATACACTACGTTACGCCCTTTGTACATCGGTGTTTCAGAAGATGAGTGACGGTTTGAGTAAATTTTTGAAAATTTTTCTCAGAAAATTTTTAAGGGGAATGTTGCACATATCAAGGGAATAGACGAAAAATCCAAATATATTGATCAATTATTGGCTTGCAATATGTTATTTGTTTTTAAAAGCGAGGAGAAAATGGTGAGGAAATAAGAGATTTTTCGTAAATTTGCCATCACAATTGACAACATAGAAACGAACGATATGAAGAAAGCATTATTTTCGTGGGTTCTCACGGCGGTCTGCGGTGGACTGCTGGTGACGTCGTGCGGCGAAGACAAGAAGCGGGAGCAGGGCGCACAGCAGTACCGGACAATGGTAGTAACGAAGAAAGACATGACGCTGGAACGGCAGTACTCGGCACGACTGACGGGTAGGCAGATTGTCGAGATTCGTCCGCAGGTCAGCGGTTGCATCACTCGCATCTGCATCAACGAGGGCGAGAACGTGAAGAAGGGGCAAGTACTGTTCGTCATCGACCAGGTGCCGTTCATTGCGGCTCTGGAGGCAGCAGTAGCATCGCGGAAGAGTGCGGAGGCCCGACTGGCTACGGCTCGCATGAACTACGAGAACGAGATGCAGCTGAAGGAGGGTCACGTGGTAAGCGACGTGTCGGTGAAGACCGTGCGCAACGCCCTGCTGGAGGCCGAGGCAGCCATGGCGCAGGCCAAGGCACAGGAGGTGGCCGCCCGCAACAACCTGTCATATACGGAGGTGAAGAGTCCGGTGAACGGCGTGGCATCGATGATTCCTTGGCATGTGGGGTCGCTGGTGAACAGCAACATAGCGGAACCGCTGGTGACGGTGGCCGACGACTCAGAGATGTATGCTTACTTCAGCATCAACCAGCGTCAGGCCTACGACCTCACTAACCGTTACGGTTCTATCGCAGAGTTTATCAGCAAGTCGCCAACGGTAGGGTTACGCCTTATCAATGGCGAGGACTACGACCAGAAGGGACATATCAGCGCCATGAGTGGTACGGTGGATACCTCGACGGGTGCTATCTCGCTACGTGCTACGTTCCCCAACCCCACCAATCTGCTGCATAATGGCGGCTCGGCTACGGTGGTGGTGCCCATGGAGCATAAGAACTGCGTGGTCATTCCGCAGGAGGCTACCTACGAGTTGCAGAACCGCTCGTTCGTCTATCGCGTGGTAGATGGCAAGACGAAGGCTACAGCCGTCACGTTGTTCCCTCAGAACAACGGCAAGGAGTATATCGTGGAGAGCGGACTGCAGGTTGGCGACACGATTATTGCTGAGGGTGCCGGACTGCTGAAGGAAGGAGTGGAAGTTAAGAATTAAGAGTTAAGAGTTAAGAGTTAAAAATTAAGAATTTGCTACCGTATAGAGGATTATGAACGTAAGGACTTTTATTGACCGCCCGATATTATCTGGAGTCATCAGCGTGCTGATGGTGCTGGTCGGCATAGTCGGACTGACTCGTCTGGCGCTGGAGCAGTTCCCTGAAATAGCACCACCTACGGTACGCATCATGGCAAGCTATACAGGCGCCAATGCCGAGACTGTACAGAAGAGCGTCATCGTTCCCCTGGAAGAGGCCATCAACGGCGTGGAGGGCATGATGTACATGACGTCGTCGGCATCGAACAACGGTACGGCCTCGATAGGTATCTTCTTCCGTCAGGGCACCGACCCGAACATGGCAATGGTGAACGTGCAGAACCGTGCCGCCACCGTGCAGGGCCGACTGCCCAGCGACGTGGTGAAGAGCGGTCTGACGGTACGCAAGCGCCAGACCTCGAACATCAAGCAGATAGCTGTCTATAGTCCGGACTCGACGTTTGACCGTTCATTCCTGGCTAACTATACGAAGATTAACATCGAACCGCGACTGAGCCGTATTCCTGGCGTAGGTGAGGTAAACGTGATGGGTGCCGACTACTCGATGCGCATCTGGCTGGACCCGCTGAAGATGGCACGCTACGGACTGACACCTGCCGACGTGACCAACGTGCTGAACGAGCAGAACGTCGAGGTGGCTACGGGTACGCTGGGCGCTGAGAGTCAAAACACGTTCCAGTATGTGCTGAAGTATCGTGGACGCTACGAAGAAGAGCAGGAATATGAGAACCTCGTCATCCGCTCATTGCCCGACGGCGACGTGCTGCGCATTGGCGACATTGCCCGCGTGGAACTGGGTTCGCAGAACTATAACATCATTGGTGAGACAAACGGCAGTCCGGGCATCAACATCAGTATCAACCAGGTGGCAGGCTCGAACGCCAACGAAATCATCAAGCAGATAGATGCCGAGGTGGAGGACATTCGCCAATCGTTACCTCCAGGCATCGTGATAGAAGACCTGGAGTCGAAGAAGGACTTCCTCGACGCCTCCATCGCCTCGGTGGTGGAAACGCTCTTCGAGGCCCTCGTGCTGGTCATCCTCGTGGTGTGGCTGTTCCTGGGAAGCTGGCGTGCCACCATCATCCCCGCCATCGCCATCGTCGTGTCATTGATAGCCACGCTGGCCGTCATCTACGCCATAGGCTTCTCGCTGAACATGCTGACGCTCTTTGCATTGGTTCTCGTTATCGGTACGGTGGTGGACGATGCCATCGTGGTGGTAGAGGCGGTGCAGGCGCGATTGGAGAGTGGTGAGAATGGAAATTCTAAAGAAATGACTGCCGAAGCCATGCACAACATTACCTCGGCGCTCATCACCACCACGCTGGTGTTCATGGCGGTATTCGTGCCCGTCTGCTTCATTGGTGGCGTCACAGGAACGTTCTACACGCAGTTCGGACTGACGATGGCCATCGCCGTTGCCATCTCGCTGTTCAACGCCCTGACGCTCTCCCCTGCCCTGTCGGCCATCATCATGCGCGACTCGAAGCTGAACAAGTTCCAAGAACGTTTCAACGTGGGCTTTACGGCATTGGCAAGTCATTACAAAAGTGCTGTAACGGGATTCATCAACCGCAAGAAGCTGGCTGGTGCACTCGTCATCGTGGCTATCGTGGTCCTTGGCTGGATGATGAAGACCACCAAGACCGGTCTGGTGCCCAACGAGGATATGGGTACCGTCTTCATCAACGTGCAGGCGGCACCAGGCAGCAGTCTGCAGGAGACCTACCATATATTAAAGGAAGTGGAGGAGCGCATCAAAGACCTGCCGCAGTTGCGCATCTACTCGCTCATTGCCGGTAACTCGAACAACTTCGAGCAGTCATCGTCGAACGGTAACTTCACGCTGAAGCTGAAGAAGTGGGACGAGCGCAAGGGCAAGGGCGACGACGACCAGAGCATCGTGCAGGAGATATACCGTCGCACCGCAGATATCGCCAACGCGAAGATTCAGGTGAACACGCAGAACATGTTGCCAGGTTTCGGACGCATCAACGGTTTCGAACTGCACGTGCAGGACAAGCACGGTGGCACCATTCAGGATTTGCTGGGCTATACGAACAAGCTGATAGCAGCCCTTGGCGAGCGCCCGGAGATTGGTCGCGCCTACACCAACTTCTCCCTGAAATATCCGCAATACCGCGTAGAGGTGGATGCCGCCCTCTGTAAGCGTCGCGGCGTGTCGCCCAGCGATGTGTTGTCAGCCCTCAGCGGCTATGTAGGTGGTCTCTACGCCTCGAACTTCGTGCGCTTCACCAAGCTCTACCGCGTCATGGTACAGGCCTCGCCGGAGTACCGTCTGGACACGGAGTCGCTGAACAATATCTTCGTGCGCAACTCGTCAGGCGAGATGTCGCCCATCGGACAATACCTGACCCTGACGCGCGTCTATGGTTCTGAGACGCTGTCGCGCTTCAACCTCTTCCCATCGATACAGGTGGGTGGTACAGCCGCCGAGGGTTACAGCTCTGGACAGGCCATCGACGCCATTCGCGAGGTGGCTGCTGAGGTGTTGCCAGAAGGCTACGGCTATGAGTTTGGCGGTATGACGCGTGAGGAGGCTTCGTCGCAGAACACCACGGCGCTGGTCTTCGTGCTCTGCATCGTGTTCATCTACCTGATTCTCTGCGCGCTCTACGAAAGCATGTTCATCCCGATGGCGGTCATTCTCAGCGTGCCCTTCGGACTGGCAGGATCGTTCCTCTTTGCGTGGATGTGGGGACTGGAGAACAATATCTACATGCAGACGGGATTGATCATGCTGATTGGTCTGCTGTCGAAGACAGCCATCCTGCTGACGGAATACGCCTCAACGCGTCGCCGTCAGGGTATGGGCATCATCGAGGCTGCTCTTGATGCTGCAGCCGTACGTCTGCGCCCCATCCTGATGACATCGCTGACGATGGTCTTCGGACTCTTGCCGTTAGCCCTGGCCACAGGCGTAGGTGCCAACGGTAACCACTCGCTGGGCGTAGGAACCATAGGCGGTATGGTGATAGGAACCATCGCCCTGCTGTTCATCGTCCCCGTCCTCTTCGTCATCTTCCAGACGATAGAGGAACGAGTCATGCATAAGAAATAGTTAGAACTGCAGCAACTGGCAAATCTCTTCCAGATACTTGCGGTCTATGTCGTCGAAGGTGGCCAGCCGTTCGCTGTCAATATCGAGAACGGCAGTCACCTGCCCTGCTGCGTTGAAGACAGGAACCACGATTTCCGAGCGTGAGGCACTACTGCAGGCAATATGTCCTGGAAACTGCTCCACGTCAGGCACCACGATGGTTTCGGCCCGTTGCCATGCGGTACCACAGACACCACGTCCGTAAGGAATGTGCATACAGGCCACAGGCCCTTGGAACGGTCCTAACACTAACTCGTTGTCCACAACACGATAGAATCCCGTCCACCAGAACTTCATCTCTAAATGAATGGCAGCCGCGACGTTACTCATCACGGCCACCATATCTGTCTCGCCCTCAATCAGAGACTTAATCTGACTGACGAGCATCTTGTATTGTTCTTCTTTCATGTTACTTGAGGGTGAGCACAACAATAGACTTGGCAGGAATCGTCATTGTCAGCTCGTTCTGCTTCAGTTTAGCATCCTTGTACTCCTTAGGTGCCACCACGTCGGGATGGTTAAAGTCGTTAAAGTCAGATACTTTTTTCGAAGTCAGGATGCGGCCAGAAACGGTCTTAGCCTTATAGCCATCGATGGCAAACTGGATAGTCTGAGACTTGTCAAGACTAACGTTAGTGACAGCCAGCACAAGACTGCCATCCTGCGTCTTAGCAGCAGAAGCCGACAGCATGGGGCAAGGACGATAACCTGCATCCTTGGCACCTTCCTTCTCCTTGAAATAGGCTTTGCTTACAGCTATCGTCTCACTCTCCAGGTCAACAGGCAGGTAGGTTGCCTCCTGGAACGGGGTGTACATCTCAAAGACGTGGTAGGTGGGTGTGAGCACCATGTGACCTGTACCCTCCTGGTCGGTAAGAATCATGGACTGCAGGACGTTGACAATCTGTGCGATGTTAGCCATCTTGACGCGGTCGGTGTATTTATGGAACACGTTGAGCGACAAGGAGGCTACAAACGCATCGCGCAGGGCGTTCTGCTGATAGAGGTGACCGCTGATGGTACCTGGTTCCTCATCCCACCAAGTGCCCCACTCGTCCACGAGCAAGCCTATCTTGTTGTCAGGGTCTTTCTCGTCCATGATGGCCTTGTGTTTCTTGATGACTTCCTCAATCTCCAGACACTTGCCTAGCGCCCAGTAATACTGGTCGTCGTTGAAATTGGTGGCAGAACCCTTTGGTCCGTCCCAGCCTGAGCAGGTATAGTAGTGCAGAGAGATGCCCTGCATCTGTGTGCCAATATTCTTCATCAGTACCTCGGTCCACTCGTAGTCGTAGTCAGAGGCACCTGAGGCAATGCGATAGAGCTTGTTGCCGGTATAGTCGCGCAGATAGGTGTTGAACTTGCGGTACTCGTTGGAATAGTAGTCTGGACGCATATTGCCGCCACAACCCCACGCCTCATTACCGATGCCGAAGTACTTCACCTTCCAAGCCTTGTCGCGACCGTTCTGACGACGCAGGCGAGCCATAGGCGTATCGCCGTCGCTGGTCATATACTCCACCCACTGGGCCATCTCCTTGACAGTACCAGAACCGACATTTCCGCTGATATAGGGCTCGCAGCCGAGCATCTCGCAGAGGTTCAGGAACTCATGGGTGCCAAAAGAGTTGTCCTCGATAGTACCTCCCCAGTTGTTGTTGCGCAACGAAGGACGATCCTTCTTGGGACCAATGCCGTCCATCCAATGATAGTCGTCGGCGAAGCATCCGCCAGGCCAACGGAGTACGGGAACTTTCAAGGCTTTCAAGGCCTCGAAGACGTCCTTACGATAGCCGTTGATATTGGGAATCTGGGAGTTCTCACCTACCCAAAGACCACCATAGATACACGAGCCGAGATGCTCAGAGAACTGTCCGTAGATTTCACGATTGATTTTGGCACCAGCCTTGTCGGCATGAATGGTAGCCTTCACGGCGTCAGCAGCTATTGCCTGTGAGGCAAAGGCTAATGCGATTGTTGCGGTAAGAAATAGTCTTTTCATTATAATTATTGGAATTTAGTTTATAGAGTTAACGTACAGTCATGTGGAAACAGCCCTGCTTGACCTCATACTTGATGAAAGCACGGTCCTGCTTGCGGATGTCGCGAAGCACCTCGGAGAGTACCCACTTCAGCGTGTCGTTGCGTACCTCCTGATCAAGGGCGTGGTAACGGTTGTAGCAGATATCGAAGGTGGTGCCGTAGAGGTGGCACGAGTTGTCCGTAGCATTGCCGTTGTGACGCTGCAGACGAGCCACGTCTTCCTTGGTGCGCAGGACGCTGGTGACGATGAGCTGGTTCAGGGGCACACCCTTCATATAAAGACTATCGTAGAACGCCTGACCGATGTCCTGCAACAGCAGGGCAGCACGCGGCACGAGGTAAGGAATGGAACTGTTGAGCTTATCGACATGATAGTAGGGACTCTCGCCAACATACACCAGTTCCTTCTTGCGGGCTTCGGCATCCTCACGGTTCTTGACAGGCTTGACACCCCACTTGTTAGCTGCCACAATCTGCACGCTCTGACTGTCAGGGAAGGCCGCCTTGTAGTTGGGAACAGAGAGAATGCGGTGGTGCTTTTTGGAATTGAGGGGTGAGAAGCTAGAGGTGAGAGGAGTGACCTGTTCAACCATATCACTACCCTCCTCTGCCGGATGCACAAAGGGCTTGATAGCGGCCAGCACAGCCACTACGATGGCAAAGCCCAGCAAGTACTGTTGTTTGAGGGGCAACGCCAATAGTTTTGCAATTACTTTATCTATTAGTTTTTTCATACCATTCAGTTAATAATCCACGCGGGATTCCGCGCTTGACAGCAGCATCGAGCACACGACGCGCCTCTTTACGACGCTCCAAGACCAGCAACAAATCGACATGCGACACCACATACGTCGGGTCACGGGGAGCCAACTTCTCTGCACGTTCCCAATCGTAGAGCGCCACCTCGTCCTGTTTCATCTGACGCTCCAAGTTGGCACGGGCGGCATAGGCTACAGCCGAGTCGGCATGCTGTTGAATCAGCTGGTTGAGATTATCCAATGCATCTTGTTTGCGTCCCAACTGTTGCAATACGACCGCCAGCGACAGACGCGCCTCGAAATGCGTAGGAACGATGGCCAGCAGGTCGGTGAGGTCGTTGCGCGACAGGTCGAAACGACGCAGATGGGTGTTCGCATAAGCACGGTAGAACAAGGCAGCAGGATTGTGGGGTTCCTTCTGCAGCACAAGGGCATACTCATCAACGGCATACTGCCATTGCTTCAGTTGCAGGTTGGCATTAGCCTTGCGCAGGTGCAGGTCTGTGGACCACGCTGACTCTGCTATCTGCTTGTTAATAGCCGTGAGGCTGTCGCGCCAATTTTCTTGGGCCTGTCCCGTATGTTGCCATATCATGGCAACAAACAAGAGCATCAAGCCTTGTCGATATACTCTACAATCCATTGACCCACTTCTTTTGTTCCATACTTTGCACCACCTTCGATTTGGATTTCAGGAGTGCGCACGTTGGCATCCAGCGAGGCATTGACAGCCTCACGAATCAAAGCACCCTCACGCTCCAGACCGAAGTGCTCCAGCAGCATAGCAGCAGAGAGAATCTGCGCCAAAGGATTGGCGAGGTTCTGACCAGCGGCCTGCGGCCATGAGCCGTGAACAGGTTCGAAGAGTGGTGTATGCTCACCCAGCGACGACGAGGGTTGCAGTCCCATAGAACCAGTAATGCATGAGGTCTCGTCAGTCAAGATGTCACCAAAAGTATTCTCCGTCACGATGACGTCGAAGAAGCGAGGCTCCGTGAGCACGCGCATCGAGGCGTTGTCGATGAACATATAGTCGGTCTTGACCTCCGGATACTGCGGCTCCATCTCCTTGGCAATCTGACGCCACAGACGACTGCTCGCCAAGACGTTGGCCTTGTCGACAACGGTCAGGTGCTTATGACGTGTCATCGCCATCTCGAAGGCTACCTTCAGGATGCGCTCAATCTCCGGACGCGTATAGACATTGGTGTCGAAGGCCTTGTCGTTATCCTGGTATTTCTCACCAAAATACATGCCTCCCGTCAGTTCGCGAATCACCACGAAGTCGGCACCACGCAACAGTTCCTCTTTCAGCGGCGACTTGTGGAGCAGACAGTCGAAGGTGGCTACAGGACGAATATTAGCAAAGAGTCCCAATTTCTTGCGCATAGCCAACAAGCCCGTCTCAGGACGCATCTTCAACGTAGGATTGTTGTCGTATTTCAGGTCACCAACAGCAGCAAAGAGTACTGCATCAGCACGCATACAGACATCGTGGGTACTGTCAGGATAGGCATCGCCACAAGCATCAATGGCACAGGCGCCAACTAATGCTTCCTCATACTCAAACTCGTGACCACACTTCTTGGCAATAGCGTCGAGCACCGCCACACCTTGTTTCATAATTTCCGGACCTATTCCGTCGCCCGAAAGTATTGCAATCTTCAGTTTCATATAATCTTATTGTTTTGTTATGTCGTTTTCAATAATGTTCAACATCTTGAATGTTGCCTTAATAGCAGCTTCCGTCTGGTCGGCATCGAGGCCTCGCGTACGAAGCAAGCCGTCCTTATAATGCCATGAGATGACCGTCTGTACCAAGGCATCGGTACGACCACCAGGAGGAATCGTCACCTGATAATTGGCAAGGAAGGGGAATGTACGGTCGAGATACTTCTTATAGATGTAGCGCAGGGTCTTGACGAAAGCGTCGAACTGACCATCGCCCACAGCACTTCCTTCGTATTGTTGTCCGTTGATTTCCACCTTGACATTCGCACCTGGACGCAAACCGTAAGCCGTTGACACAACGTAACTTATCAGCTTCACCTTTTCCTCAGAGCCATCATGTTTCAAGACGTCGCTGACAATATAGGGCAGGTCGTCCAGCGTCACTATCTCCTTCTTGTCGCCCAACTCCGTAATACGCTCCGTCACACGACGCGTCTGTTCGGGTGTCAGCTCAAGTCCCAGTTCCTCGAGGTTCTTAGCAATATTGGCCTTACCGGAGTTCTTGCCCAAGGCATACTCACGCTTACGACCAAAACGCTCAGGTATAAGTTCATTATAGTAAAGCTTGTCCTTCGTGTCACCATCAGCATGGACACCAGCCACCTGTGTAAACACATGCTCACCCACGATAGGCTGATTGGGGGCTACGGCGATGCCGCTGAAACTCTCGACCATGCGCGAGATGTCGTTGAGCTGATTCTCGTTGATGTGCGTCTTGGCGTGAAACTGGTCCTTCAGAATAGCCTGCACAGAGGCTAATGGTGCATTACCACAACGCTCACCCAGACCATTTACCGTGACATGCAGACCCTTAGCACCACTCAGCACAGCGGCCAGCGAATTAGACACCGCCAAGTCGTAGTCGTTGTGGGCGTGGAAGTCGAAATGCACTTCAGGATAGCGCTTTATCATCTTGCGGAAATACTCTACGACCTGCAAGGGATTCATCACGCCCAGCGTGTCAGGCAGCATGAAACGCTTGACCCCCTCCTTCTCCCCCTGTTTAGGGGGAGTGTCTGTAGCCTCCCCTGAACAGGGGAGGTTGGAAGGGTCTGTGAGTGCATCCATCAGCTGATAGACATACTCTGGCGAATCCTTCATACCGTTCGACCAGTCCTCTAAGTAGAGATTGACGCTGATGCCTTTACTAGCAGCATATTCCATCTCTCTCTTGATGTCGCTGATGTGCTCCTCAGGCGTCTTGTGCAACTGGTGCGTGCAATGCTTCAGCGAGCCCTTTGCTAACAGGTTGACAACCTTTCCGCCACACTCAGCAATCCAGTCTATCGACTTGCCGCCATCTACGAAACCTAATACCTCGACACGATCCAACAAGCCATTTTTCTGGGCATAGGCGCATATCTTAGTCACAGCCTCACGCTCACCCTCCGAGACACGGGCCGAAGCAATCTCAATGCGGTCGACGTTGACATCGCTAAGCAATTTGCGAGCCATCACGAGTTTCTCGTGCGGCAAGAACGACACGCCATTGGTCTGCTCGCCATCGCGGAGTGTCGAGTCCATAATCTCCACCAGAGGAGCCAGACGCTTATAGTTGTTTACTTGTTGAGCTGTTCCCATCGTTCTATCTTATCTTTATTTGCCACGAGGAAATCGATATCGTCTAATCCATTCATCAGACAATGCTTCTTGTAGCCGTTAATATCGAACTGCTCAGAACGGCCAGTAGCCTTGTTTGTCACCGTCTGGTTAGGCAGGTCAACCTCCACTTCTGCGTTAGGATTGTTTTGAATTGTCAAAAACAATTCAGACAAGAAGGCTTCTGAGACCACAACGGGCAATACGAAGTTGTTGAGTTCATTGTTCTTGTGGATGTCCGCAAAGAACGACGAGATGACTACACGGAAACCATAGCCAGCAATTGCCCATGCAGCATGTTCACGACTGGAGCCGGAACCGAAGTTCTTGCCGGCAACGAGGATGCAACCGCCGTAGGTGGGGTCGTTGAGCACGAAATCCTTGTTCACGGTGCCGTCGCTATTGTAGCGCCAGTCGCGGAAGAGGTTGTCGCCAAAGAACTGTTCCTCGCGGGTGGTAGCTTTGAGGAAACGGGCGGGGATAATCTGGTCGGTATCGACGTTCTCCAAAGGAAGGGGAACGCATGTGGATGTTATAACGTTGAATTTCTGTTTCATAGCAATGTTCTTGGATCGGTGATTACTCCTGTAACGGCAGCTGCAGCAGCAACGAGAGGTGAACAAAGAATGGTACGTGCACCTGGTCCTTGACGGCCTTCGAAGTTGCGGTTCGAGGTGGATACAGCATACTTGCCAGCAGGCACTTTGTCATCGTTCATGGCCAAGCAGGCTGAACAGCCGGGCTGGCGAATCTCGAAGCCTGCAGCCTCGAGCACTTTATCAAGGCCTTCCTCCTCTATCTGTTGACGGACTGCCCATGAACCTGGCACGAGCCAAGCCACTACATTATCCGCTTTCCTCCTACCCTTGACGATTGAAGCGAAGGCACGGAAGTCCTCAATACGACCATTGGTGCAAGCACCCAGGAACACGTAGTCAATCTTCTTGCCCAGCAACTTCTCGCCAGCCTTGAAGCCCATATAGTGCAGGGCCTTATCGAAATTAGCATCGCCAGAAGCAGGAAGAGCCTCCGTAACGCCGATACCCATACCAGGATTCGTACCATACGTGATGCGTGGCTCAATATCCTTGGCATCGAATACCAGTTCCTTATCAAATACAGCATCGTCGCCACTCTTCAGCGTTCGCCAATAAGCCACGGCTCTCTCCCACTCTTCGCCCTTGGGAGCATACTCCCTACCTTTCAAATAATTAAAGGTCACCTCGTCAGGAGCGACGAAACCGCCACGGGCACCCATCTCGATAGACAGGTTGCAGAGCGTCAGACGGCCCTCCATCGACAGGTTCTTCACCACGTCGCCAGCATACTCCACGAAATAGCCCGTAGCACCACTCGTAGTCAGTTGTGCCATTAGGTAGAGGGCTACATCCTTTGCTGTTACACCTTTGCCCAACGTACCATTTATCGTGATGCGCATCGACTTGGGTTTCTGTTGTAGAATACATTGCGAAGCCATCACCATCTCCACCTCTGACGTGCCGATTCCGAAAGCGACAGCACCCATCGCGCCATGCGTAGAGGTGTGCGAGTCGCCACAAACAATGGTCATACCAGGCAGGCTCAGTCCCTTCTCAGGACCAACAACGTGGATAATACCATTATTCTTATCCATCATACCGTAATGCGTCAGTCCGAAGTCTTTGGCATTCTGCGCCAGCGTGCTGACCTGCTTGGCAGAAATGGGGTCTTCGATGGGTTTATCCTGATCGTGTGTAGGTGTGTTGTGGTCGGGCATACAGAAAATCTGGTCCGGACGAAAACACTTCAACCCACGAGCTCGCATACCGTCAAACGCCTGCGGAGAAGTCACCTCATGACAATAGAGGCGGTCTATATAAAGCTGGGTGGGACCATCGTCTACGACCTGTACGACGTGCTTGTCCCATATTTTGTCGAAAAGTGTGTTCATTCGTCTTTCTGCTTAAATTTGTTGATACAGTCGATATACGCCTCTACGCTGGCGGTAACGATATCGGTATTGGCACCAAAGCCATAATAGAGACTGCCATCGTACTCTACCTGCATATGTACCTTACCGACATCGTCGGAACCTTTGGAGATAGCCTGAATGGTAAACTCCTTCAGCGTCATCTGCTTCATGATAATCTTCTTCAGCGCCTTGATGGCAGCATCGACAGGACCATTGCCAGAAGCTGCAGCTTCAAACTTCTGACCACTAATATCGAGTCCAATAGAGGCTACACTCTTCACACCCTTACCCGTAGTAACCTGCAGGAAGTCAAGACGAACAGCGTGAGTATCGGCAGTATCTGCGCCTGCCAACATCAGGGCATCGGCATCGCTAACCTCCTTCTTCTGGTCAGCCAACACGAGGAACTTCTCATAGATCTTATCGAGTTTCTCCTCTGACAGGTCAACACCATTCACGTGCAGACGATGTTTCAAAGCTGCACGACCAGAGCGGGCTGTCAGAACGATACTGTTATCGTCGATACCCACATCCTTCGGGTCCATAATCTCATAAGTATGCACATTCTTCAAGACGCCATCCTGATGAATGCCAGAGGAATGTGCAAAGGCATTACGTCCCACGATGGCCTTATTGGGCTGGATAGGCATATTCATCAAGCTCGACACCATACGACTGGTGGGATAGATCTTGGTGGTATTGATATTGGTCTCAATGCCCAGCGACTTATGACATTTCAAAATCATCGCTATCTCTTCAAGCGACGTATTACCTGCACGCTCACCAATACCGTTGATGGTGACCTCCACCTGACGAGCACCAGCCATCACACCATTGAAAGTGTTGGCGGTTGCCATTCCCAAGTCGTTATGACAATGGGTAGAGATGATGGCATTATCGATATTGTCGACATGCTCTTTCAGGTATTTGATTTTCTCAAAGTACTCCTGTGGTAAGCAATAGCCCGTAGTATCGGGGATATTGACAACAGTAGCACCTGCCTTGATGACAGCCTCAACGACACGTGCCAAATACTCATTATCCGTACGACCAGCATCCTCACAGTAGAACTCCACATCGTCCACAAAGCGCTTGGCATACTTCGTAGCAGCAACAGCACGCTCCAGAATCTCTTCACGGGTGGAGTTGAACTTAAAACGGATGTGTTCGTCGCTGGTGCCAATACCCGTATGGATACGCTTGTGTTTGGCATACTTTAAGGCATCGAAAGCTACTTCGATATCACGCTCCACAGCACGAGTCAGCGCACAAATAGTGGGCCACGTAACGGCCTTGGAAATCTCAATCACGGAATTAAAGTCACCTGGGGAACTAATAGGGAATCCCGCTTCAATCACGTCGACGCCCAACTGTTCGAGCGCCTTGGCTACCTGAATCTTCTCAACAGTGTTCAACTGACAGCCGGGCACTTGCTCGCCGTCACGAAGTGTTGTGTCGAAAATGTACAATCTGTCACTCATCTCTTTAATTATTATTTAATTCTTAACTCTTAATTCTTAACTCTTAACTAAAAAAAGAGCCTCTCTGCACCCAGAAGTGAGAAAGGCTTGTTTTAATATGTATCTTACATCTTATATATTAGCATACCCTACCACTTCCGGCTACTTTTACGCAGTCGAATAATAATAATGTTGCTAATCAGATTCAGACTTTTCATCGTTCTTTTTTTTAATCGGCTGCAAAGTTATATATTTTCTGCTAACTACGCAAACAATTCATCACTTTTTTATACCATTTTATAACAATTTGCTACTTTTTGGCTTATAAGCCTCTTGCACGAAGGATGGCAGAAGCATCGGGCTGCTGCATTCCCGTGAAGTCGGCAAACATCTGCATGAGGTCGCCCGTATTGCCTCGACTCAGTATCTTGTCACGCATGGCCTGACCAGTCTCAGGCTTCAAGGCACCCAGCTTGGCAAAGGTGTCAGCCACATTGACTGCCAGCACCTCCGTCCACAGATAGCTGTAGTAACCAGCGGCATAGCCCCCACCCCATACGTGGTTGAAGTAGCTGGTCATATAGCGTGGTGGAATCTGTGCATCGAGAATGCCATACTGCTGCAAGGCCTTAGCTTCAAAAGCCGCACACTGGTCAGCTGTGGGAACATCCTTCGAGGCCAGCATGTGCCAAGCCATATCAAGCGAAGAAGCTGCGAGGTTCTCACCCAACGCATAAGCAGACTGGAAGTTGATGCTCTTCAACATGCGCTCTTTCAACTCAGCAGGCATGGGCTCGTTGGTCTCGTAGTGGCGTGCATAGTGGTCGAACACCTCAGGAATAGAGGCAAACGACTCGTTAAACTGCGAAGGCATCTCCACAAAGTCGCGAGCCACGTTGGTACCCGCCAGCGTCTTGTATTCACAGTTAGAAAGCATGCCGTGCAAGGCGTGACCAAACTCATGGAACATCGTCGTCACCTCGTCCCATGTAATCAGCGAAGGTTTACCCTCAGGAGCCTTAGCGTTATTACATACATTAAATATAATAGCCTTCTGATTCCAATGACGGTTCTGCTCAGCAAAGGCATCCATCCACGCACCACCACGCTTTGAAGCACGACGGTAATAGTCGCCATAGAACAACGCCATTGACTGACCATCCTTATCGAAAACTTCGAAAACGCGCATGTCGGGATGATAGGTAGGAATATCCTTACGCTCCTTGAACGTCAGACCATAAACACGATTGGCTGCATAGAAGACACCATTGAGCAACACGCTATCGACGTTGAAATATGGCTTCACCTCATCGTCAGAGATGTCAAGCATAGCTTTCTTCATCTTAGCGGAATAGTAGAAGCGGTCATAGGGTTCGAGTTTGAAATCCTTACCCTCCGTCTTCTGTGCAAATGCCTCAATAGCCTTTGTCTCAGCATCTGCTTTCGACTTATAGGCTGCAACCAGATTCTTCAAGAAGTTATTGACATTATCCGTGGTCTTGGCCATCGTATTGTCGAGAGAATAGGCTGCATAACATGGATAGCCCATCAATTCGGCCTGCTCAGCACGCAGCTTAGCCATCTCGCTGACAATGGGGAACGTATTATACTTTGGATTAGTACCGTCGGCACGATGGATGCTGGCCTCATAGACCTTCTTGCGCAACTCACGATTGTCGAGACTGGCAAGGGGAGCCTGCTGCGTAGTATTCATGATGACGATAGCATAAGGTGCCTTGCCACCACGACTCTCAGCATCCTTCTGGCATTGGGCAATATCTGCTTCGCTGAATCCTGCGAGGTCTTCTTTCTTGTCCACCCACACGATAGCATCGTTAGTAGCAGCCTGCAAGAGGTCACCCCACTGCTGCTGCAGGTCGCTGATGCGCAAGTTAATCTCCTTCATGCGCGCCATCTTCTCGTCTGACAAAAGGGCACCCTTACGCACGAACTCCTTATAGATTTCCTCCAACAGTTTCTGGTCTTCGCCCGTTAGCGTGTCGTGCTGCTTATCGTACACCTGCTTAATGCGCTCAAACAACGACTTGTTGAACGAAATCTCATTCTGCAGGTCGGTAAGCATGGGCTGCACCTTCTTCTCAATCTCGCTAAGTTCATCAGACTTGTCTGCCTCCGTCAATGCGAAGAATACTGTAGAGACACGTGTCAAGAGACGATTGCTGTCTTCGAAGGGCAGGATGGTATTCTCGAACGTTGCTGAGTCCTTACAATCAACGATAGCCTGGATATTATCACGCGTCTGCTGAATAGCAGCCTCAAAGGCAGGCAGATAGTCGGACGTCTGAATCTTGCTGAAATCAGGCGCACCAAAGGGTAAAGAACTCTCTGCCAGCAGAGGATTCTCGCGAGAACTCTGCTGGCAGGCATTTAGTGATAGCATCATTACGGATGTCATTCCGATAGCTAAGATAGTCTTTGTGTTCATATTATTTAAGTATTACTGATGCTGGTCGCGCAGCAAATCGTTTACAGTCTTAACTGGATTGAATGTGCCCAGAGGTACTTCAACAAAGACGGTAGACCAGTTGCTCATAGCACCATTCCACAAGCCAGGAAGCTCCAATGCCTGTAACTCCTTACCGTTCTTTGACTTCTGTGAAATGAAACCGGTGGTCGGATCAACAAACTTAGGCAGATCAAAAGCATTGCCCTTGTAGTCCTTGACAGCACAGACAAGATCAACGGGGTTGAAGTGAGTACCCTTCGTGAACATCTCCATATATTCCTTGTTCGACTTATCAATCTGACTGGACTCCAGAATCTGCAAGCTAACAGTACCATCCTGATTATAAGTCAGGAACGGGCCACCACCAGGCTCACCGACATTCTTCACCACGCCACAGACGCGCATTGGGCGATTCAGCTTTTCACGCAGGTATGCAGCATCCACCTTCTTGCCCTTCGGATCGGTGCAGAGGTTCTTCTCAACAAACTGTGCAATCTCAGTAAGCTGAGCATCGTTAACTCCTGCATCCAGCAGACGCAGATATTCGAAAGCCTTCTGCTGCAATTCTACCAGTACACCAGCAATAATCTGCTTCCAGATAACTGTTTCAGACTTCAGACGATCAGGCACGACATTATCTATATTCTTCACAAAGATAACATCTGCTTCAATCTCATTAAGGTTCTCTATCAAGGCACCATGACCACCGGGACGGAACAACAGCGAACCATCTGAGTTACGGAACGGTGTTCCATCAGGATTAGCAGCAACTGTATCTGTGCTGGGTTTCTGCTCAGAGAAACTGATATCATAATGGATGCCAAACTTCTGAGCATACAGGTCGGCCTTCTGGGCAACCTTCTGCTTGAAAAGTTCCATGTGCTCGTGAGATACGGTAAAATGTACATAAGCCTCACCATTGGAAGCAGCATACAAGGCACCCTCTACCAAGTGTTCCTCCATCGGAGTACGTGGTCCTTCAGTATAGTTATGGAACAGAAGCAGACCTTTTGGTAACTGACCATAGTTCAGTCCCTCAGCCTTCAACATGTTAGCTGCAACAGCCTTATAGTTACCCTCAGCAATCAGCGCCCTTATACCTTTACCATTATTCTTCTGGCAGACAGCATCAAGCTCAGCATAGAAAGCAAATTTATCGATATTATCGAAATACTTTTTCTCAAAATCAGTGGTCGGCACATCATAGTCGGCATCGACAAAGGCGAACATATCCTTGAACATGCGGCTTGCAGCACCTGAAGCAGGTACAAACTTCACCACTTTCTTACCCTCTGCCTTATACTTCTGCCAAGCATCAACGAAGTGCTTGCGCTCAGCATCATTGGGGGCAACAATGCCGCGACCGATAGCTGCGGCGGCCTCTAACTTTAGAAACGGAAAACCAGTCTTAAACTGTCCGAGTTGGGTCTCAATCTGCTGCTCAGCGATTCCTTTCTGAGCCAGCTGTTTCAGGTCTTGTTGTGTCAGCATAATATTCGTAGTATTTTAAGTTATTGTTAATCTAATTCTTCATAAACAGAATTGTTCGACTTATATTCAGGCACTATCTCCTTCATTTTCTTGACAGTAGCCATATTATCATAGTTCTTCGATATCTCAATGAGCTTGTCGATATCCTTGGAAACTTTCGAATACTCGTAATTGCGAACTTCTGCAATACGAATCTTTTCATGGAACGTAGGTTTAGTTCCTTCTTTATCGTTGAGAACCTCCTCATATAGCTTTTCACCAGGACGCAGACCAGTATACTTAATCTCTACATTCTTGGCACCACTCAACTTAATCATACGCTTGGCGAGGTCGGCTATACGCACGGGCTTACCCATATCGAAGACGAAAATTTCGCCACCATTACCCTTTGTACCAGCCTCCAGCACCAATTTACAAGCTTCTGGAATAAGCATGAAATAACGAACGATATGCTCGTCAGTAACTGTTACAGGGCCACCATTGCGAATCTGCTCTTTAAAGAGAGGAATAACCGAACCGTTAGAACCGAGGACATTACCAAAACGGGTGGTAACAAACTGTGTCTGACAGGTCTTTCCCAATGCCTGAACATAAATCTCACAGATACGCTTGGAACAACCCATGACGTTCGTAGGATTTACAGCCTTGTCAGTAGATACCATCACGAACTTCTTCACGCCATATTTCACACTAAGATCAGCGATTACCTTCGTACCATAGATATTATTCTGCACAGCCTCCGATGGATTTCCTTCCATCATAGGAACGTGCTTATAGGCTGCTGCATGGAAGACATAGTCAGGACGGAACTCCTTGAAGATACTTTCCATACGATCCTTCTTACAGATAGAGGTTACAACAACTTCTGACTTGACCTTCGGGAAACGCTTCTGCATCATCAGTAGCAAATCGTGGTCAGGCGTCTCTGCCTGGTCAATCAGCATCATAGCCTCTGGCTGGTATGCTGCTATCTGACGGACCATCTCAGAACCGATACTACCAGCAGCACCCGTAATCATAATTCGTCGGCCATTCAACAATTCACCAACTGATTTCATGTCGACACGGATTTCATCACGAGGCAATAGGTCTTCTACGCTGACCTCCTTCAAGTGCAAATCATTGTCAGAGTGTTCATCCTTCAGTTCACCGTCCTTAACACTAACCTCCTTTGCAGACTCCGACATGAAAATCTTTACGCCAGCACTCAGAATCTGGTCTTGAAATTGTTGGTCGTTACGGAAATCATTCGCACGTTGGGGGGCAATCAATACTGCCTCTATACGCAAACGCTTAATAATCTGCGAAATATCGTCCTTCGCATTATACACATGAAGGCCCATCACCCTGCTGTGACTGTTAAAATTACCGTCTGCAGCTATAAATCCTTTCACATTGAAGTGCGCAGGACTCTGGGAACGGATATTCTTAGCCAGACCAACTCCACCCTCCATCGCACCATATATCAACACACGAATGGCTCTAGCATCAAGTGTCGTCAACTCATACAATGTCTTTACCAACACTCTCAAGCCCCACATCATCAAGGTTGCAATAGAATACATCAGGATGATATGTCGGAACGAAAGATGATAGAAAATGTCTACAGGATAATAGAGCACCATAAAGTGCATCAGGTAGGCAATAGCCAGCGAGGATAAATTGGCACAGAACACTCTCGTCAGGTCGACAAACGATGAGTAGCGAATAATACCCGAATAAGTATGAAACATACGTGCTCCAAAGAAACCTGGTATTGCATACATCACCAATGTTCTCAACAGCATCCATTCAGATATTGTTGTTGTGCGACGGAAGATAAAAATCCAATATGTAACAATGCCGGCCACTACCAGAATCAGAAAGTCCAACAACAAGATTCCCCAATAGGGTAAAGCATTTCTGCTGAAATACCAGCTTAAGATTCTATTTATAGGTTTTATCATAGTACCTTACCAATTCTCTATATCCAATAATTTGCTGCAAATTTACAAAGAATTCTTGCATCTACAAAATATTTATCCATTTATTTTACGGAATGACGCAAAGAATTGACGAAGAATCAAGAACATATTTCGTTCATGGACACATCATTGTCCTCTATTGGCACTTCTGCTACACGCTGGAAGGGGAAACAAATGCCTATCAACAGGGGGGAGACGTGAGAGGTGAAAGGTGAGAAATGGGCAGTAAGAAAACGATCATAATAGCCACGGCCACGTCCTAATCGGTGACCAGCAGCATCGAATGCCAAACCTGGAACAAGTACCACATCTATATCATCGTAGTCTGTATACAATTCACCAATAGGTTCCAGAATATGGAACGCTCCTTCAACCAAATCTTCCTGCGAGGTATAGCGTCGCAATTCCATCGTCTCATCACCCGTTACCTTGGGCAAGACAAGGGTCTTACCTTGTTCTACCAGCCAGTGGATGAGCGGACGGATATCCACCTCGTCAGGCAGGGGCCAGTATGCCATTATCACACGACTGTCAGCTAATCGTTTCTTCAACAGCTCTACAACATTTTCTGACATCCCCGACAATTGTTCCAGATGCTGACGTTTAGCCTCACGCATCTGTTGGCGCAACACGGGTTTGGTAAGCGCCTGACGCGCAGAAAATTCACAACCACAATACTGCTGATTGTAGAATCCATATTCTTTCAGCAATTGGTTTCGACGTTCTTGCAAACCGCCCTTCCGCCAGTTCTGTGCCCAGAAAGTGACACCGTCAACAGCCTGCTCAGCAGTATGACCAGCACGTTCTATCTGCTCCAAACTTTTCCAACGACTAGAGGCCAGTGTCGTAGCAAAATACTTGATATCGAGTTCTGCAGCTTTTCGTGCAGTAGCCATCAGTCGAATGGTAAAACACTGTTCACAACGTCGTCCACGTTCAGGCTCACCTTCCAGTCCACAGACACTCGTACGCCACGCTTCATGATTGTAGTCATCGTCTATCCATTCAATGCCCAACGAGGCCGCATGACGCTTACTCTCCTCTTTGCGTATCTCATACTCTTCACGAGGCCAGATATTGGGATTATAATAGTAAATAGTTGGGCGCACACCATTCGCCATCAGCCATTCAACAATGGCTGACGAGCATGGAGCACAGCACGCATGCAACAACACACGATTACAATCCGCGGGCTTTCCAAATACGCTCTTTGGCATCGTTGATTTCCTGGAATTTCTTCTCAGCGGCCTTACGAATGTCCTCACCCAATGCAGCCACCTTATCAGGATGATGGTTCAGTGCCAAGTTACGGTATGCACGCTTCACCTCAGCATCCGTCGCATCAGGTGAGACACCCAACACCTTATAGGCTGATTCCAAATCGTCCTTACCCATACCCAGCATAGAATCAATCTCGTCAGCAGACATCTGCATCCACTGGGCACATTCCTTCATCGCTACGACCTCCGTAGCGTCCACATGCCCATCGGCCTTCGAAATCATAACGAGGAAGTTCAGCAACTGCAAACGCTGTGAATAGTCCATATTCATAGCTATCTGTCGACAGCAGTCGGCAACGGTATTCTTAAACTGGTGCTCTCCTACCCGCTTCTGTTCGTCGAACAGACGACGCAAAATCTCATCGCCCTGCTGACTGGCGACATCACCGAAATTCTGACGCAGCATGTTGCGCACCAGTTCCATCTCAGAGTGCATTACCTTGCCGTCTGCCTTGATGATGTAGGAGGCTAGCACCAACATCGAAAACAGAAAACTGTTTCGTTGTCCTTGTGCAGCCCTCGCTTGATAGCCACTATAGCCATCAAAGGTTCCTTGTGTTTCAGGGCTATTCACACCATCGAGCATATTGTCAAACAGACCTCCCAGCACGATACCAGCCAATGCTCCTAAAGGGCCACCACTCATGAATCCAAGGATTCCACCAATCCATTTTCCTAATGCCATACTCAAGACTTATTGTTTGATTTCTATATCGCGTTTTACATTATTGCGAATTTTTGTCAAATAACTCTTCATGCCATCGGCATCTTTCTGGTCTATAATTTCCAATAATTCTTTCAGTTCTGTTCGAATCTGCGCAACCTGGTCGTGGGTATAAGGATTGAATAAGATTTCCTGCAACAGATAGTCATCCTCATTCAACACCCCCTTGGCGATACGCATGTGGCGCTTGAAGGTGGTACCTGGTGCATCCTGATGTTTCATGACAGCAGCAAAGACAAAAGTGCTGACAAAGGGGATAGACAATGAGTAGGCCACCGTCTTATCGTGCTCCTCGAAAGTGTACTCATAGATGTTAAGTCCCAACTTCTGATAAAGGTCCTTGAAGAAGATACGTCCCATATAGTCGCCCTCACTGATGATGATAGCATTCTCCTCAGATAGCTGCTGAAGATTGGCAAACGTTGGTCCGAACATCGGGTGAGTAGACACATAGCGCATACCAGTCTGTTCATAGAACTCTTTCATATCCGTCTTCACTGAAGCGATATCACTAATGATACAGTCCTTAGGCAAGAAAGGCATCACTTCTTTGAATACAGGGATGGTATATTTCAGCGTAACAGCATTGATAAGTAGTTCGGGTTTAAACTCCTTAATCTCGTCGTAGCTCGTGAAGCGCTGACAGTTGTATGTAAAACGCATACGTTTGGCATCGCGCTCATAGACAGCTACCTCATGCTCAAAGCTCAGCAGGTCGATGAAAAAACTGCCCATCTTTCCTGCTCCTAATACTAATATTCTCATTTGTTGACGATTTCTATCTGCTGACGGACACTCTCTTCGTGAATACTCTCAAAGACCTTGGCAACAAACTCAGCATCCATACCGGTCAATGTACCCTGTACACCACGCTTCTCCAGAATCTCATTGTAGCGGGAAGACTGCAAAACGGTCATATTGTGTTCCTTCTTGTAATTTCCTATCTCGCGACAGACAGCCATACGCTTCGACAGGATTTCCATCAACTGATTGTCAAGGTCGTCAATCTGCTTACGCAACTGCTGAATACTCTCCGTAGTAACGTGTTTGTCACGGATAACCAGCAACGACAGGATGTAGTCAAGGACATCAGGTGTCACCTGCTGTTTGGCATCGCTCCAGGCCTTCTCCGGATCGCAATGGCTCTCCACGATCAGACCATCAAAGCCCAGGTCCATTGCCTGCTGACACAGGGGAGCAATCAACTCACGACGACCACCAATATGCGAGGGGTCACACATGATGGGCAATTCAGGAATGCGACGATGCAGCTCGATGGGAATCTGCCACATTGGAGCATTGCGATAGATTTTCTGCTCGTAGCTAGAGAAACCGCGATGAATAGCTCCCAGACGTTTGACACCAGCCTGATTCAGACGCTGCAAAGCGCCAATCCATAATTCCAAATCAGGATTCACAGGGTTCTTGACAAGCACAGGGACATCGACACCCCTCAAAGCATCTGCCAAGGACTGCATCGCAAATGGATTAGCAGTAGTACGTGCACCGATCCACAGGATATCTACGCCGTATTTCAGTGCCAGCTCTGCATGTTCCGGAGTTGCCACCTCGGTAGCTACCTGCATCTTGGTCTCCTCCTTCACCTGCTTCATCCAGACCAGTGCGGGTTCACCATGTCCTTCAAAACCACCTGGTTTGGTACGGGGCTTCCACACCCCCGCGCGGAAATTATGACAGCCTTTCAGTGCCAACTGGCGGGCGGTTTCCATCACTTGCTCCTCAGTCTCAGCACTGCAGGGACCTGCAATGACGAAGGGGCGTTCGTTGTCACTCGGTAAATTCAACGGTTGAAGTTCCAGTTCCATAATTATATTATTATATTTTACAATTTCACTATTTTACTTTTTTACTATTTTCTCGATGCGTTCGAGTGCTTGTTGTATTTTCTCTTCCTTGGCACAAAGTGAGATACGGATATAGCGCTCACCGTTGCTTCCAAAGATAAAGCCTGGGGTTATAAAGACTCGAGCCTCATGGAGTACACGTTCTGTCAAGTCTTCTACGTTCTGGATGTCTGCAGGGATCTTACCCCATAGGAACATGCCCACCTGATTCTTGTCGTAGGTACAACCTAACACATCCATAATCTTCTCTGCCCACTGGCGACGACGGGCGTATGTCTCGATATTAAACTCACGATGCCAAGCCTCGTCATTCTTGTATGCCTCAGCTGCAGCCAGTTGGATGCCTCGGAACGTTCCACTCTCAATATTCGACTGTACCTTCAAAATCCACTGAATAAACTGAGCATTCGATGCACAGAGCCCCACACGCCAACCAGGCATATTGTGACTCTTCGACATAGAATTGAACTCAATACAGCAGTCCTTGGCACCTGGAATCTGCAAGATGCTTAGGTGTTCCTCGTTGAGGATAAAACTATAGGGGTTATCGTTGACTACAACTAAATTGTGGTCAACAGCGAAATGCACCAGACGCTCGTAGGTAGCACGCTGGGCACGGCCCCCTGTCGGCATATTCGGATAGTTGGTCCACATCAGCTTCACCTTCGATAGATCCATTTTCTCCAACTCGTCAAAGTCGGGTTGCCAGCCATTATCCTCACGCAAGTCGTAATTCACAATCTTCGCACCCAGTATCTTAGATAAAGAGGTATATGTGGGATAGCCGGGATTAGGAACCAATACCTCATCGGCAGGATTGACGAACGCCAACGTGACGTGAAGAATACCTTCCTTCGAACCAATCAATGGCAACACCTCACTCTTGGCATCCAAATCCACATTATACCAGCGCTTGTAGAACTGAGTCATAGCCTCGCGCAACTCTGGTGTACCCTGCGTGGGTTGATAGCCGTGGGCATTGGGCTGCTTGGCCACTTCACACAGTTTGTTGATGGTCTGCTCAGATGGTGGCATATCCGGACTACCGATAGCAAGACTAATAATATCCTTGCCCTCAGCATTCATTAGAGCCACCTCCTTCAGTTTGCGACTGAAGTAGTACTCTTGTACGAGACTAAGTCTCTCTGCTGGTTCAATTTGTTTGTTTGCCATCTTTATATTCTCCTAAAATCTTGAAATCCTTGGTCAATGGGATAATTGCGTCTATCGACTGACGGTATCGTGTCAGGTCGTCGTACATCACATCGACATAGAACAGGTATTCCCACTCTTTACCAATGATGGGCAACGACTGTATCTTGGTCAGGTTGATGTGATAGAACGACAAGATAGCCAATACATGTGCCAGCGAGCCTTGCTCGTGAGGCAGTGAGAACACCATGCTACTCTTGTTTGTCTCCGTCAATGGGCGCAACAGGTCTGCCTTATTGGGATTGCTGACCACCAGGAAACGGGTGAAGTTATGCTTGTTATCCTCGATGTGGTCCTCCAGCACCTTCAGGCCATAGAGCTTTGCAGCCTCCGCATGACAGATAGCTGCCCATCCCCTGTGCTGTCCCTCAGCAATCATCTTCGCTGAACCAGCGGTATCCTCAGCCTCCACATTCTTCATTTGCGGATGCTGGGCAAGGAACTGGCGACACTGCATCAGCGCCACAGGGTGTGAATGCACTTCGGTAATGGTATCCCAGTCATCCTCAGGCAGACAGCAGATGCTATGGGAAATATGCAGCTTATGTTCGCCAACAATAGTGGTACCGCTGTCGCGCAACAACTCGTAGTTGTGCAACAACGAACCTGCAATAGTGTTTTCAATAGCCAGCATACCTATGGCTGTCGGGTCTTGCTTCAGATTCCAGAAGACCTCCTCGAAGGTGTTGCAACAGATGAGTTGTATCTGCTCGTTCTCGAAATAGAGCTGGGTAGCAATGTCGTGAAACGACCCTACCAGTCCTTGTATTGCTATTCGTTTCATATATTCTTTAACTAGTCAAAATTCTTCTATCTTCTAGACAAAAACTCCGCTTTCACTTGTTTGTGAAGCGGAGCCTTATTTGTATTCTGTTCATGCTTTAATCTTACATACGACCTACCGCTTCACAATTGCTTGTAAAGTAAAAGTAATAGCCGTAGAAATAAGGATTAAACATGTTCATTGTCTCTATTTTTATGTTTATCGACTGCAAAAATAAAACTTTTTCGTGAATCTGCCAAACATTTTGATAGAAAAATCACGCTTATGACAAATATTTGTCACATTTTACTCGTCCATCTGGAACAAGGGGTCTTCCGGCATTACCATGACAGGCTTTTGTTCGTAGTCCTTCAGCAACTTTTCGCTGACATATTTCTTATCGACCACCAGACGGAACATATATTCACGGAACCAGCGTGCCGTCATGATAAGACAACCTTGCTGTCCCCAACTGCCACCCCATGAGTTCTCTACTTTCCACTTCACGGGCTGTCCGTTGGCATCAAGGTCAACGGCTGTCAGCGTCATCGCATGTGTGGAACCACTGTCGAACGTTGAGATACGCTCAGCCTTCGTCATATTAAAAGAGGTGTTGAACAGCGAGGCATAGTCGAAGTTCTCCAAGTCACAGTAGCCACGTTTTCTATCCAGCTGCTTGCCTACGTCATAGCTGCTATAGAGCTTGCGACCATCCTTTAGCGAGGCAATGGCCAGCTGTTCTATCTCTTCCATCGGCAGGTTCAGGTACTTCCAGTTATGTCCGTCATACACGTGGCGGTCATACTCTACCTCATAGGTTTTGTAATAGTCACGACGCGGGTCGTTCATCACCATGATGAAGGTACCGTTGAGCTTACCGCCCACCGTCTCCTCGTAGAACGACTGAGGAGTATATTTCTTAGCAGGTGTGATAGCCTTGCCGTCCTTGTTCTTGAAGGCATAGGTAAACTCCTTGATGGGCTCACCTAGTGTAATGGTCAGCATGTGGTAAATCTCACTGAGCATCTGCGTCTTGCGCTGTTCAATAGCTTTGGCCTTCTTGCCCTCTGCTATCATCTTGCGCAATTCCAAGCCCTGCTCACGGAGTTTCGACTTGATGATGCTCGACATCTTTGAGGTATTATCAGCCGAATAGGTCTCAGGCTGTACGTCGGCAGGCACCAGACCGTATTTCTCTGCCAGGTCGGCAACACCACAGAACGTTCCACCATCGTTCAACGGATAGTGGAAGAAGAACTGTACGCGCTGGTCGTCAATAGGTTTGTTACTTGTATCGATAACGCCCTGCAGCATCAGGTTGGCTTTCTCCAACTGGTCCCAGAAGAACAGGTAGTCCTGTGAGAACAGCACACTCAGTGAATCAGTACGCTGGGCGAAATTGGCACGTAACACGTTCAAGCCACTGAACATCCAACAGCGACCACTCGATTTCTGGTCGGTAATCGACTGTTTCTTGGTCTCCACACTGAAATATGTGTCCAAAGCCCCAGCATTCTGACGGTTCTGTGCCAGATTGTCGATAGCGTTGGCGGCCAACGCATTGCGCAAGGCACGGTCCGAGGCTGTTGGGGTGTTTTGCTGTTCTATCTGTTGTAACATCTGTGGACTAATGCCACCCTGTTTCTGTTGTGCTGACAGGCTTAGGGCCGTCATCAGCGACAGACTAAAAATTACTTTTCTCATCATTTATTTCTTCTTTTTGTTATTGTTCTTACTGGAAATATGGATGGTCTTCGTCACCTTCATCTTGTTCGTAGCATTCTTACCACCATTATAATACTTCCTGGCCTCAGGCAACCAGCCCTGAATCTGCTTGATACGCGTGGCATCACTGGGGTGTGTGCTCAACCACGACGTAGAGCCACCACCCGTAGCCTGCGACATGCGTTGCCAGAAGGCAACGGCAGCATCCGGATTATAACCTGCCATAGCGGCGAAGATGATACCCAGATAATCGGCCTCGCTCTCGTGGTCGCGCGAATACTTGGCACTGGCGCCCTTAGCACCCAGACCGAAGACTGTTCCAGCCACCTGTTGCATGCCACTGCTGGCTCCAGCACCAGCCATCAGAACACTCAGCGCCTGGGCTCCATACTGCTGTTTGATGGCTGTTGACATCTGCTCAGCAGAGTGTTTGGCAACAGCATGGGCAATCTCATGACCCAGTACGATGGCCAGCGACGTTTCATCTTGCGTAACAGGCAACAAGCCCTCATAGACCACAATCTTTCCACCAGGCATACAGAAAGCATTCACCGACGGGTCTTGCACCAGGTTGAACTCCCATTTATATTGGGCAACCTCATTGCCCAGGCCGTTGGTGTTGAAATACGAAACAACAGCATTGGCCAGATTCTGCCCCACCCGCTTGACCATAGCCGTATTAGCAGCATTCGTAGAGGGTTTGGCAGTCTTCATATATTCCTGATACTGCTGGTTCGACAGACTCAGCACCTGTTCGTCGGACACCATCAGCGTACGTTTTCTTCCTGAAATGGGCACTGTCGACGACGTACCGCATCCAACCAGAATGGCGGCCACCAGCGCCAACAGCACGATTCTTATCTGTTTCATCTTATCGCTTATCAATTAGTTTTCTCATTAAGAATTGTTTTCCAACCGCAAAAGTAGCACTTTTTTTGCTTTCAACCAAATATTTTGCCATAAAACAAAGAAAGAGACATTACCATCACGGTAATGCCCCTTCTTTTCATAACATTAATACTACTAACTAACTATCTATCACATTTACTTCAGACCACGGTTGGTGAGCGTTGTGTTCAGCAGCATCACGTACTTACGATACTGATCCTTGTTCAGGATGTAGTTCATGTAGGCCAAGTCCTTGTTGACAGCCTTCTCTACCATCTTTGTACGCTCTTCTTTACCATACTGTGCAGCGAACACCATCTCTGAAGAGAAAGTCTTGTGGACCTCAGCAACGCTCTCAATCTGATCCTGAGACAGGTTCAAGGTGCGTGCCAGCATCTTCATATTGACGGTCATGTTGTATGCCTCGGTAGTGTTCATACCTTCGTTCTCTGCAAATGTCATTGTCATGCTCATAAGAGCAACCAGTGTCAATACAATCTTTTTCATTTTGTTACCCTTTCTTAATCTTTAATTTTTACCTTTAATGTTATCCTTATGTCTTGATTGACGATGCAAAGGTACGGCGTTTTTTCATACGAAACAAGAAAAAAGCAAAATTGTTTGCGCACATAGCGGTATTTTTGACACATGTCAACAAAACCCCACATTCATTGATTTGTATCAAATTTCATGCTATTTCTTTGGCAATTCCAGCATTTTGCATTACCTTTGCGCTCTGAAAGAAAAAGAATTATATATAATAAGGTATATGGACAACAAAACAAACAAGTACATTGCCGTCTCATACAAGCTGTATGTAGGCGCTGAAGACGACAGAGAACTCATCGAAGAGGCCACCACCGAGCGCCCCTTCTCATTCATCACCGGCTTTGGCTTTGCTCTCGACAAGTTCGAAGAGCAGATGGAAGCTACCGCTAAGGGTGAGGACTTCAAACTCACACTGAGCAAGGAGGAGGGTTATGGAGAGTATCACGATGAGCTGGTGCTCGACCTCGACCGCGAGATGTTCTGCATCAACGGACACTTCGACCACGAGCATATTTATCAGGATGCTATCGTGCCCCTGCAGAACGAGCAGGGCGAACGCTTCAATGGTCGCGTGATGGAAATCAGCGAGGACAAAGTGAAGATGGACCTCAACCACCCACTGGCAGGCGAGACACTCTATTTTGAGGGTACCGTACTGGAGAACCGTGAAGCCACGAAGGAAGAGATAGATCACATGATGAAGCACCTGACGGGTGGCTGTGGTGGTCACTGCGACAGTTGTGGAGGCGGTTGCGGACACGACGACTGCGGTTGTGAACATGACCACGAGCATGAGCACCATCACGATGGCTGTGGCTGTGGCCATTGCCACTAATCTGGTCCATTAAACCCATTAGACCCATTTAGCCCATGAACACAACAGGAACCATTTTCCGCCTGACCACCTTTGGCGAGAGCCACGGTGAGGCTATTGGCGGTGTTGTCGACGGCATGCCGGCTGGCATCGACATTGATATCGACTTCATCCAACAGGAACTAAACCGTCGCCGTCCTGGTCAGAGCAATATCACGACGGCACGCAACGAGTCCGACCGTGTGGAACTGCTCAGCGGTGTCTTCGAGGGCAAATCCACGGGCTGTCCCATCGGCTTCATCGTGCGCAATGAGAATCAGCACTCCAGCGACTACGACAATATGCGCGAAGTATTCCGTCCCTCTCATGCAGACTTCACCTATACGCAGAAGTATGGCATACGCGACCATCGTGGTGGCGGACGTTCCTCAGCACGCATCACCATCAGCCGCTGTGTGGCAGGGGCTCTGGCCAAGCTCGTTCTGCGCCAGTTGGGCATCCAGATTACGGCATACACCTCGCAGGTTGGTGCTATCACTCTGGATGCTGACTATCACCGCTATGACCTCTCTCTGACAGAGACGAATGCCGTGCGCTGTCCAGACCAACAGAAGGCAGAAGAGATGATTCAACTCATCCAGCAAGTAAAGGCTAAGGGAGACACCATCGGAGGCGTTATCACCTGTGTTGTCAAAGGTTGTCCCGTAGGACTCGGCGAGCCAGAGTTTGGAAAGCTGCACGCCAAACTGGGTGCGGCTATGCTGAGCATCAATGCCGTCAAGGGTTTCGAATATGGCGATGGCTTTGCAGCTGTCACCCAGCGTGGTTCTGAGCAGAACGACGTGTTCACAATTGGTCACGATTCCGCTGTGACCACAAGAACCAACCACAGTGGAGGCATTCAGGGCGGCATCTCCAACGGACAGGACATTTTCTTCCGTGTGGCTTTCAAACCCGTCGCTACCCTACTCCGCGAACAGGAAACGGTAGATATTCACGGAAAAGCCACTACACTCACCGCCCGCGGACGTCATGATGCATGTGTTTTGCCACGCGCCGTTCCTGTTGTCGAAGCAATGACGGCAATGACGATTTTGGACGCATATTTGGTCTATAAAACGAGAAAAATGGAAGATTTTCGCATCTAATTGCAAAAAAATCACAAAAAAAATTGCAGTTTAAAGAAATTATACTATCTTTGCAAAAGCTTATTAAGGATTTGTGAAAATCTGAAAAGCTTTAGTTAAGTCTAGTTTAGTTTTTGTGTTGGTTAAGGGCGACCGTTTGGTCGCCCTTAAATTATGCTATTCATCAAAAATATCTTCATCAAAACCGTTACTCCAGGCATCCGATAATTTCGTGGATATCCTTGCATCCGTGCTGGTCGAGCCAGTCGTTGATGCCGTCTCTCACCTTGATAGTAACAGCAGGATCGAGGAAATTGGCCGTACCTATCTCAATGGCCGTAGCACCAGCCATCAGGAACTCCAGTGCATCCTTAGCTGTGGAGATGCCTCCTAAGCCTACAACAGGTATTTTCACCGCCTTAGCGACCTGATAGACCATGCGCAGAGCCACAGGCTTCACACAGGGACCCGACAGTCCGCCCGTACCTATCGACAGCACCTTCTTGCGCTTCTCCACATCGATGGCCATACCCATCAGCGTATTGATGAGCGACACGGAGTCGGCCCCCTCAGCCTCTACCGCACGGGCTATCTCAGCGATATCCGTCACGTTGGGCGACAGCTTGACTATCAGCGTCTTATGATAAGCCTGACGTACAGCCTTCACCACGCTCGATGCACCTGCACACGTCACGCCAAAAGCCATACCGCCATCCTTTACGTTCGGACACGAGATGTTCAGTTCGATGGCAGGAATCTTCTCCAGTGCATCAATGCGTGCAGCACATTCGGCATAGTCCTCTGGCGACGAACCACTGACGTTCACAATCATGTTGGTATCAATATCCTTGATCTGCGGATAGATCTGTTCACAGAAGTAGTCAACACCCTTGTTCTGCAGACCCACACAGTTCAACATACCACTGGCGGTCTCTGCCATACGCGGATAGTCGTTACCCTCACGAGGCTTCAGCGTCGTACCTTTTACGATAATGCCACCCAGACCAGCGAGGTCTATAAAATCCTCAAACTCAACACCATAGCCAAACGTACCACTGGCAGTCATTACTGGGTTCTTCAGACTCAGCGTGCCTATATTTACTTTTAAATCAGCCATAAATTTTCCAGTCTAAATTCTCAATTACCACAACAGCTTACTGATGGGGAACACGGGACCATCCTTGCAAACACACAAGTTGCCCTCGGTAGTCTTTTCCACGCAACACAGACAGGCACCCAGTCCACACGCCATCATATTCTCTAACGAGGCCTCACAATTGATAGCCTTCTCCTTCGCATAACATGCCACAGCCTTCATCATCGGCGTAGGACCGCAGGTGAATATCTTGTCGAACGACTCGGCAAGCACGCTGTGGTTGGTCACAAAGCCCTTCTCGCCCATCGTTCCGTCTTCAGTCGTCACACACACGCGCCCGTACTTATTAAATAAGTCCAGCTCCAGCACATCCTTGGCGCTACGACCACCCAGCAAGAATGTCACTTCACAGCCCTGTGCATTAAGCTCAGCGCCCAGATACAACAGCGGGGCCACACCCACGCCGCCACCAACCAAAAGGGTTGATGGGTGATGGTTGATGTCAGACTTCATGCCTCCTACTTCAGACTTCAAAGAGAACCCGTTACCTAGGGGCAATACGCAATTCAGCATATCACCAACCCGTAACTGCCTTAATTGGCGTGTGCCGTCGCCCACCATCGCCACCATCAGCCACATTTCATTCGCTTGGCGATCTACGAAATTGATAGAGATAGGACGGCGCAGGAAAGTCGTCGACGAACCATCTACGCGTACTTCTACAAACTGGCCAGGCAACATCTCTGGCAGGGGATTGCTGTCCGTCAGCTTAAGCAAAATATGCTTCTCACTCAGGCGTTCTACAGCCCGAACAGATAAATCAAGGATATACTTTTTCATAATTTGTTTGCAAAATTACGAAAAAAAATGCCACCAACCAAGTGTTTTCGCAATTAGTTGGTGACGAAATGAAGAAACTATATTAGAAGATGTTATTTCTTAGCTGGTACAAAGGTCTCGTAGGTCTGGTCATCATAATAGACCCTGATTTCAGTGACTTTACGAGGTTGTTTGTCAATTATTTTGATTTCTTCACGAACAATTTCCGGGTGTGTACTTTTTACACCTTGTCTATAATTGGTCGGCTGAACACTCTGTTGAGCAGAAAATAGCGAAGGTTGGTCAAAATTCAACATCTGATCTGACCCACCAACAGGTTGTTCAGGAACCTCTAAAAGGCCCTCTTCCTGATCAGTGGGGTGGGTCATATGCATGTCACCAGTACCCCATAGTAACCACTCGGTACTAATGTCAGGAATTTTCGTTTTGATAGCTTCCACGATATTAAGGGTCGGACGGGTGCGTCCGTTGAAAATGCTGGAGAGTGTAGCGGGTGACTGTTGCAGGTAGTCGGCAAACACCTGCTGGGTCATGTGCTGGTCCTCCATGATGAGTCTGATGCGATCTTTTATGTCCATGTTACTAAAAATAGGGCTAAAAAAGCCGTTTTATTTTCCGTTTACAAAGGTAAAGCGTTTTTTTGACATATGCAAGAAATCTAAAGAAAATTTTATGATGTAAACTTTAAGTATTTAATTTAAAATTCAAAAGTGTATAGTTGCTGAAATGTAAAACTATACTTTAGGATTACAAATCTAAAAACAGCGCTGAATTTACATATCAAGAATCTCTAAAAGAGAATTTAGATAAATAACTGGGTATAAATGAGATATTTACAAAAAACCGCTGTTGCATTAGCCAATATGCATAAATAAGAGGGGTATATATAGATCTAAAGTATTTGTTTAATGTTAACAAAACGGTATAAT
>R23__coassemble_312_pt1 | contig 35086 bp, 34 predicted proteins | sample R23__metabat2_high_PE_030 | metagenome-assembled genome bin R23 | reverse complement strand
GTTCAGTGACTATCGGGGGTACACGCCATTTCATACGTCTTCTACTTACAAAGATGTCTTATTGTAAGGGGGTTATCGGATAGATTATGTTCACAATAAAGATGTTGGCGGCAAGGATGATGAGGTTCATCAGCAAGCCAATGCGCATGAAGTCGCTGAAGCGATAGCCACCAGGACCATAGACCAACATGTGGGTGGGCGAACCGATGGGGGTAGCAAAGCTGCTGCTGACGCTAATCATCAAGGCAACGAGGAAGGGGAAGGGGTCGTAGCCCATCTTCTCGGCGGCCTCGCACATGATGGGGAAGAACATAGCACCTGCAGCGGTGTTGGAGATAAACTCGGTGATGAAGGTGCCGACAAGACAGACGGCAGTCATAACCACAATAGGATTGGTGCCGCAGACATTGAGGATGCCGTTAGCCAATTGCTCGGCAAGGCCCGTCTTCTGGATGGCGAGGCCAAGGACGGCACTGCCGGCAAAGACCATGAGAATCTCCCAGTTGATGGCTTTCATAGCCTGATCCATGTTGCAGCAACGACAGATGAGCATGGCGGCGGCAGCAAGGAAGGCACACTGTAGCAGTGGGAGGATGCCCAGTGCCGAGAGGGTCACCATGGCTATCATAATGAGAGACGAGATGAGTGTGCCATGTCCCACGTTAATGACCTCGTCACCGAGAATCAGCCCGTGGCTTTTGGCCAGTTCCATTACAACCTTGATACGTCCCGCATAGGTCAGATGGTCACCACCCATCAGGAACTCATTCTCGCTGATGGCCACGGGTGCATTATCGAAGTGGCGCCATTTCAGCAGGCGGCAACCCTCCACGTTGAACATGTCAGCCTTGCCTATCGTCTTGCCAATAAACTTGTGGGTAGAGGGTACTATCAGTTCCACGGTATAGTCCGTTGTCTCCTCCGTCGAGTCCTCAGGTGCCTTACGGTCGGGCAACAGACGGCGCATGGCAATAACGGAAAGTATGCCGACAGCCAGACAGAACAGACCAGGGATGGTGGTGGTCATGATGTTCATGGTCTCGCCCGTCGTCTCCTCGTAGAGTCCACTGATAATCAGGTTTGGCGGTGTACCGATAAGCGTGCAGACACCACCCATGCCTGATGCGTAGCTCAGGGGGATGAGCAGTTTGGAGGGTGACACGCCGAGCTTCCTGGCCCACATCTTGACAATGTTGACAAAGAGCGTCACGACTGTCGTATTGCTCAAGAACGAGCTCAGCACGGCTACGGGCAGCATCAGTCGCGTCACTGCCTTCGAATATGAGTTGGGCGTGCCCAGCAAATTCTTCACTATCCATTGCAGCACGCCAGTATGCGTCAGTCCAGCCACCACCACGAAGAGCACGCCAACAGTGATGACGGACGTAGAGCTAAAACCTGAGAAGGCCTCTTTGGCATCGAGCACACCCGTTACGTAGAGCACGCCGACGGCTCCGAGGAACACCAGGTCAGAACGCCATTTGGTAAATAACAAAATAGTAAACATGCCCAGCACCGTGACAACGGTAATCCAGGCATCCAGGCCAAAGCCTAAGAACATGAATGATTCCATTTTTACTTATTCCTGTTTCTCCATAAAAGGTAAGGTTTTTGCTTGCTCCAGCATCAGGTCAGCCAATTTGGCATTGACATCAGACTCGCCATTGATTGCGTCGTAGACGGACTTCAGACCTTCGCGGCCACCATCGTGTTTCAGCACATAAACCAGACAAAGGTACTGCAGGGCAGCACTTGAAGAAAGGATATCGAGGTCGGTGATGGCCAACTGCGAGAGGGCCAGTTGGTAGGCATCGTCGCTGTTGTCATCGATGAAGTGTTGCACGTCGCCGAGTGTCTCCATTCCGAACGATTCGAGCAATGGCAGGTATGGCATCAGGGATACAGGATATATCTCAGCCTGATTGACAGCGGCAATGCGCCTGTTCAGACGCTCAAAAGGCTGCAAGTCGAGATAGTTGCGGAAGGAGTCTGCTGCCAAGGGCACGTCGTCGAGTTTTCCATGCTTCACCAATGACTGCATCTGACGACGGTAGTCCGTAAGCACGATGCGCAGACGACTGAACTCATCGTCGATGAGCTCGAGCATGCCCGCCAGTCTGCTGAACTGTCGGCGATATTCGTTGGGAATCTTCACATCGCCTTTATAGCCCAGGTCGTGCTCGATGGTGGACCACACATGCTGCAGACCTGTGCGCATCTGTAGCTCGAAGCGCAGACCACCCGTCTTCAACCTGCAGATGTAGTGCAACGAGTTGTAACCAAAAACATCCAGCTGGTGCTTGCGCTTGTCAACGCTTTCTTTCCAGTCGATATCGAAGATGCGCTTGGCAATGGCTGCAACCTTGTCAACCTCATCGGTATAGAAGGTGATAATGCGCAGACCAACCAGGTCGGTGATATCTTCAATGGTCTTATACTTCGCACCCTTCAGTTCCAGTTTTCCTGCCAGCGACTTCTCAGTCTTCACCCTATACTCAATAGCCGTGACATAGATGCCCTGTTCGCGCAACTTCGTGCTCAACAGGTCGTAAGCATCCTTTGCCAGTTGTTCCAGTGTAGGGCGCAGTTCGCGGAACTGCTTCATCAGTGCCTCGCCATGTGGGTCAAGCTGTATCATTTTCCCCATCTGTAAGAACGTCTATTTATATGAACTCAAAGATGTTGATAAAGCCTGTCAAGGCGAACACTGCACGGACATCATCGGAAATGCCCTTGATATAGACATGACCACCCTTCTCCTGGGTATTCTGCAGGATGGTGAGGAAGATGCGCAGACCTGCTGATGAGATGTATTCCAACTCCGTGCAGTCAAGAATGATTTTCTTCTCCGTACCATTGATAAGCTCACCCATTGCCTTTTCAGTATCTGGGGCAGCAGCGGTATCGAGGCGTCCCTTCAGAATGGCAACCATGTTGACGTCTTGTTTTTGAATGATTGTTTCCATTTCGTTTTTTTATTTATTTAATTATTTACTGTTTGATTTTTATTCAATTTCTTTCTGAGTGTCAGCACGTTGAGACTATCCACACGTTCATAGTTGATAGAGTCCATAATCTTACGCACCAAGTGGATGCCCAGTCCTCCGATGGGGCGATCCTCAGCGGATAGCGTAGTGTCTACTTCGGCGCGCACGGTGGGGTCGAAGGGCATTCCGCTGTCGATGATGGTGAACTTCAGTCGCAGGTCGTTCGACTGTGCCTCAATGGTCACGTCACCACGTTTCTGGGGAGGATAGGCATACTTCATGACATTAACCACAGCCTCCTCAATGGCGAGCGTCAGTTGTGCAGTGAGGGCGCCATCGAAACCCATAGTCTCGCACACCTCCTCCACGAAAGCAGTCAACTTTGACACCTCCTCCACGTCGTTAGGCAGCACGATGCTTTTGCGCAACTTCACGTCATGCTGTTGCTTGATATACTGTATCGCCATCATTGTCAGGTCATCGCTCTGCTCAGCATCTCCCACAAACTGATGAACAGCTTCCGTCATGCTACCGATGAGTTCTTTGGGTTCCTGCATTTGTTGTGCAAGCGCCTGACCTGCAACTTCGTGGACTCGCTCCATTTGGAACTGTGCGTGGTTGATATCCTCAGCCTCCGTCAGTCCATCGGTAAACAAGAAGATAGTAGTGCCTGTGAAGATGTGTGCCTCCTGCAGGGTGTACTTCCACTGAGGCATGAAACCGACGGGAATGTTGGCGTCGCAGCGCAACTCGCCAACGCCAGCACCGACAAGCAAGGGAGCATCGTGGCCAGCATTGCAATAGTGCAGTCGGCCTGTGGGCAGGTCAAGCACACCAATAAAGAGCGTCACGAACATGTTGGTCTTGTTCATGTCGGCTATGGTTTTGTTCATAACAGTGACGATGCGGTCGGGCATCGACTCATGAACTGATACCGTACGGAAGATAGAACGTGTGACGGCCATGAAGAGTGAAGCGGGCACACCCTTTCCGCTGACGTCGCCAATGCAGAAGAAGAGCTTCTCGTCACGGAAGTAGAAGTCGAACAGGTCACCGCCCACAGCCTTGGCGGGTGTCAGCGAAGCATAGAGCTGTACGTCGTCGCGATCTTCCTTGGTGGGGAATTTCTTAGGTAGCATACCCATCTGGATATCACTGGCGATGCTGAGGTCACGCTCTATCGAAGCCTTTTGAATGGTGGTGTCCTTCAGCTCTTCAATGTATTTCACAAGCGACTGCTGCATATTGCCGAACGACTGGCTCAGCTGGCCAATCTCATCAATACGCTGCAACTCAGGCAACTGCGTATCGAACTGTCCTGAGGCAATGGTCTCAGCTTCTTCAGCCAAACGTCGTAAGGGTTGTAACTCGCTGGTGATGACGCGGATGAAGAAAAAGAGCATGAGGAAGAGTCCCACAAAGACGATAGCCCTGACACTGTTGCGCAAACGGTCGAAACCATGGAAGATGTCACTCTCAGGACAGACAACGGCCATAGAACATCCCGTCTGACCAAGAGGTTTATAAAAAACGTAGCAGTCCTTACCATCTATATTCATCTGTTTCAGTCCCTCCTCTCCACGCTGCATGGCATGTCCTAAGGCCGTTAGAGCAGCGTCTGGATGTTCAAGGGTCTGGGTAAATATCGTCTGCCGTGTAATCTTGGTGGAATCAGGATGTACAAAGTAGGTGCCACCGCGTCCTATCATAATACTGTAGGAGTTCGGAAAAGGCTTGACAGCTGAAATGGTATGTGAGAGCCAGTTCAGCGAGAGACTGGTATTGATGACGCCAATCACTTCGCCTTGATGGTTCTTTAAGGGTTGACAGTAACTGGTCACCATCTCGCTCGTATTCGTGGCCACATCGATATCCATGTAGGGTTCTGTCCAGGAGGGCTTGTCCAGTAGCTTAGCCATGAGATACCAGTCCATATAGAAATACTGGTAATTATCGTTACCGCCTTGTATGGTACGGATGCTGTCACCAATATACTTGGTATAGGCAGAGAAATATCGGCCCTTGTCCTTGAAGTAGTATGGCTCGAAGGCGATAGAGCAGTTATAGAAGTCGGGGTTGTTGAGCAGCATTCCTCGGCTATAGACGAACATAGAGTCCGCCTTGTCTGGATGACGCTGTACCAACCACATCGTCATGTTACTTGCCACCTCCACACGGTTCAGGATGCTCTCGACACGTATCGACGTGTTTTTCAGTATCTGTGTGGCTTTGCTGATAGCCTCTTCACGCACTGCTTCACGGGCTTGATAGAACAAGAAGCCTAAGGCAACATTGAAGATGATGGCTGCAAAGAACACCACCCACAGACTGACCTTAATAGAAAGCTTTCGACGGACGTAATTCTTGATTCCACTCATTGCCTGTCCTCCTTACTTTTTATCCGTTAATTCCTCGTATGTCACCTCACGATCCAGCATATTGTTCTCAACCATCAGACGGCTGGCCTGACGCACCATGTCTGGACGCAAGCGGAACTCACGCTTCTTAGATTCGCGGTCTATTTGTAGGCGCAGTATCTCTTTCAGCATCAGGCGTTGTATCACGCGGTTGGTGGCAATGTTTTCTTTGTTCACATACTCCATCACAATGTCCAGCGCCTCCTCAGGATGCTGGGCAGCCCACTCCCACCCTTTCCTGCTGGCCTGGGCAAAACGACGGGCTTGGTCTTTGTGCTTCTCGTAGTAGTCACGCAGCATATAGACACCGTCCTCCTGCACGTTGTAGCCATGGTCACAGAAACGATAGATATTCTTATCCGTCACCTCAATGCCTGCCTGCACCAACTGGTAATACTCGTTATAGCTCATGGCGAGCATAGCATCGAGCGCACCCGATAGGAACAGATTGATATTCTGGGCAAAGCGTATCCACTGGTAGTCCAAGTGGTCCTTAATGCTCATACAAATGGCCAGTTGTCCGAAACCTACGCTCCAAATGCCAACTTTGGCACCCTTTTGTTTCAGTGGGTCTCTGCCACGAGCTGAGACGATGACCATCGCATTGTTCATGGATGTCTGTAAGATGTTCACCAAAGGAATGCCATCATCCACAATCTCCATAGCCTGACAGAGCTGCAACGTAGTAGCCTGACTTTGATTATTGCGCAAGCGACTCATGGCAGGTTGTGTAGATGTGGGGTGCTTTATTTTCACATTCACGCCAGCCTCACGATAGAAACCTTTGGCTTCGGCCACATAGTAACCCGCAAACTGTGCCTGTGCCGTCCACTGGGGTGTGAACACGATGGTCTCATCCTGACTATCCGTTGCTTTCGCCACCGACTTATGCTTCTGTGCCTGTGCTGTCGCTACCATCATGGCACATAATACTATGTAGACTACCTGTTTCATCAGCCGAATACTTGATTGATTAGTTGTTCAAACTCCTTGTATGCAAAGGTGTCCTGAAGTTCACGGAGCGATGTAGCCAACCCTCGGTAGTGCCACTCATGGTCCTTGCGGTCTTTCATACGGAAAAGATTCCAAAGGGCGTCACCCTGCTCGGCATAGTCTCTTGCAATGGCTCGCATATTTGACAGTTTGTCGCCCAGTGCCACCATCTTCGCATCGAGCGGAGCAGCGGCAAGACGGTCGATGGCGGCCTGCTTGCGAATACGCCAACTTTCCTCTTTGCTCACACCAGTGACCTTGATATCACTCTCGGCCTCAACCAACGAGGCTATATGCTCGCCGAACTCTTCGCGAATCTGCTCTATCGTAACATCAGTGTCCTCCACAGTATCGTGAAGGGCGGCGGCGGCCAGCAGCTCTTGGTCAGCGGTCATCGTGGCAACAATCTCCACAGCCTCCAAAGGATGAACAATATATGGAAATCCCTTGCCGCGACGCTCAGTACCAGCGTGGGCACGTAGTGCAAACACGATGGCACGGTCAAGCAATGTAGTATCTAAGGGTTGGTTTTCCATATTGGGCTTTATCGTTATTTCGTTGCAAAGATACGAAATTCTTATTAAATATAATACAGAAAGATATTTTTTTATCTCAAAAGCATCAATTCTTTGTTAAAATATATAGCCATTTATTCGCTTATTCCGAGAATTATGTGTACTTTTGCGTCATGAAACTGAAGTTGCTGTTAGTTATTGGCTCTTGGCTCTTGGCACTGGGTTGTCAGGCGCAGGACAAGAAACGGCAGGAGGTGGACATGGACAGTCCCACCTTCGTACCCACTGTGCGGGTAGGTAAGGTGCTGGAGGACGGCGACAGCATTCAGTACATGGAGATGAACAATGTCTATGTCTTTCCACCCGTGACATTCAGCAGCAAGAAGCAGCAGGGTGCCTACATGCGACTGGTGAAGAACGTAAAGACGGTGTTGCCCATTGCCAAGGAGGCACGCATGATTATGATGGAGACGGCGGCCTACCTGGAGACGCTGCCCAATCAAAAGGCGCGCGAGGAGCACATGAAACGTGTGGAGAAGAGCATCATGCAGGAATATAAGCCCAGGATGAAGAAGCTGACTTATTCGCAGGGTAAGCTGCTCATCAAACTGATTTACCGAGAGAGTCACTCATCAGGCTACGAACTGATACAGGCGTTCCTCGGTCCTGTGCGTGCAGGCTTTTATCAGGCTTTTGCCTGGGCGTTCGGTGCCTCGCTGAAAAAGGAATACGACCCTGAGGGCGTGGACCGCCTGACAGAACGCGTGGTGCTGATGGTGGAAGCGGGACAGCTGTAGAGAATTAAGAGTTAAGAGGTAAGAATTAAGAGTTAAGAAAGATAGGAGATAAAAGTGAAGAAGATATTGTTGGGAATGGTGATGGGCATGCTGATGGTAGCGTGCGGTACGACGAAGAAAAGTCAAAGTGAGGAACAGAAGGCAGTGAGCATCCAGTTCAGTGCCGATTCTGCGTATGCGTTCTGTGCTGCCCAGTGTCAGTATGGTCCACGTACTATGAATAGTGAGGCACACGAAAAGTGCGGCGAGTGGATTGTAGAGAAATTCAAGCAGTATGGCTGTGACGTAGAGCTGCAGAAAGCTGACCTGAAAGGCTATGACGGCACCATTCTGAAGAGTACGAACATCATTGCTAAAAGCAAGCCGTCTGACAAGCCACGCATTCTGATTTGTGCCCACTGGGACAGCAGGCCGTGGGCAGACAACGACCCTGACTCTGCCAACTGGCACAAGCCTGTAATGGCCGCCAATGACGGTGCTTCAGGCATTGCCGTCATGCTGGAGATAGCCCGCCTGTTACAACAGAACGACTCAGCGAACATGGCCGTGGACTTTATCTGTTTCGATGCGGAAGACTGGGGAACACCCCAATGGACAGACGAGAGCGATGGAGATTCCTGGGCACTGGGTGCACAGTATTGGGCTAATGCGCTATCCTCTAACCCCTATCAATACGGCATCCTCCTCGATATGGTAGGTGGACAGAGTGCCAAGTTCTATCGGGAATACTTTTCTATGAAGTATGCCCGCAATATCGTCGAGAAGGTGTGGCAAGCTGCCAGTGCAGCAGGCTACGGTAGCTACTTCCCTGCTGAGGATACGGGTGGTGTGACTGACGACCATCTGCCCCTGAATGAGAAAGCCGGCATTCCGTGTATCGACATCATCAACCACTACCCTGACTGTGAGCAGAGCAGTTTTGGACCAACATGGCACACCATAAACGACGACCTGCAGCATATTGACAAAAATACACTGCAGGCCGTAGGTCAGACGTTGATACAATTAATCTTCAGTTAAGCGCGACTTTGCTGTACTAAGCGCATAACGCGCAGAAAGTTGCCACCCCATAACTTCTGGATGTCCTCCTCTGAATAGTGACGACGGAGCAGTTCACGGGTGTAGTTCATCAGTTCCGACGAACTGGCAAGACCACGGATACCGCCATCTCCGTCGAAATCGGTACCCAGTCCCACATGGTCGATACCCATCACCTCGATGGCATGGTCCACATGGCGCATGGCATCGTCGAGGGTAGCCTCACCATCCTTCACCAAGAAACCGTTATACAGCGTAACCTGCATGACACCGCCATGCTGGGCAAGGGCTCGCATCTGGTCGTCGGTGAGGTTGCGTGGATGGTCACAGAGCGCACGGCAACTGCTGTGGCTGCAGACGATGGGTGTCTTGCTGAGTTCCAAAGCATCGTAGAAACTCTTCTCGCCAGCATGGCTAAGGTCAACCATGATGCCCAGGCGGTTCATCTCGCTTATCACTTCACGACCGAAGGCACTGACACCGTTATGGGTGTGCTCGCCACGTGCAGAATCACAGATGTCGTTGTCGCCATTGTGGCACAACGTCATATAGACAATGCCACGCTGGGCGAAGTGTCGCAGGTTTTCGATGCTACCTTCCAGAGCGTGACCATTCTCAATGCCGAGCATGATACTTTTCCGTCCCTGCTGCTTGTTCAGCCACAAGTCGTCGGGCGTGCGAGCAATGGAAACATACTGGCTATTGCGAGCCACAATATCTTCTATCTTATCGAAGATGTTATCTGCATAGTTCTTGGCATCTACCTGTCCTTGAGGCAGATAGGCCACCATGATGGTAGCATCCTGACGACCTTCGGTCATCTTGTGCAAATCAACGAGTATCTTTGGGTCGCGCTGACCGAAGTCCACATTCTGTGGGAAAAACATCGGTGTATCGCAGTGCGTATCAAGCGTGAGCACACGGCTATGAACGTTACACAGCTCACGGTACTGGCGGGCTTGGTCAACGAGCCATTTGAAGATGGGGAAACCCTCTTCCGCAAGGCATTCCGGATGCCACTGCACACCTAATATCTGCTTATACTCCGTACTCTCCATTGCCTCAATGATGCCGTCGTCAGAACGTGCAATCACTCGGAATCGCGGACCCGTCTCGTCAACAGCCTGATGGTGGAAGGAGTTGACGGGAAGACTCGCCCTGGCCCCCTCTGGAGAGAGGGGGAACGATGGCTCGCTGTATATTTTATATAAGGTGGAGTCAGGTTCAATAGTGACGGAGTGGGTGGTCACATTACGGTCTTCCTCTTGTGAGTGGTTATGTCCTTGTATATCGCTGATATCCTGACGCACATGTCCGCCCAAAGCCATCGCCAAGGTCTGGATGCCGCGACAGATGCCGAGGATTGGCAACTGACGGTTGTAGGCCAGTTGGGTGATAAACAGTTCCGGCAGATCGCGCTCTTCGTTGATAGTACCCAATGTAGGCCACGGTTCCTCACCAGCATAGTGTGGGTCGTAGTCGGCACCACCACTAAGTACCAAAGCATCGAGGCGCTCCAATGTATTGATAATGACCTCAGTATCGCTAAGAGGCGGAATGATGACGGGTACGCCACCCGCACGCACGATAGACTTGTAGTAACCCTCTGCCAACTTACAGGTCAGCTCGGCGTAGTTGCCTGTAATACCGATGACGGGTTTACTCGGGGCTTCAGGAAACGAAGCATAGGCCGTCGTAGCAAGGTGCGACAGCCAGTCAAAACGGTCAGCCATGCTATTACTCTTCAAAGTGTACGGGAATGTCGCGCTTGATGCTCTGTTCCAACGAGATGAGCGTCTCGGTAGCTACCACACCAGGAATGTCCTGCAGATGTCCGTTGAGCAGTTGCATCAACTGTTCATTGTCGCGGGCATAGAGCTTCACCATCATGGTGTACGGACCTGTAGTGAAGTGACATTCTACGACTTCAGGGATTTGACATAGACATGCCACCACGTCCTTGTACATGGAACCGCGTTCCAGGGTGATACCCACATAGGTGCAGGTGGAGTAGCCCAGACTCTTGGGGTTTACGTCGAAGCCGCTACCCATGATAACGCCGTTCTCAATGAGGTGTTGTACGCGCTGGTGAATGGCAGCACGCGACACGTTACACTCGGCAGCGACATCCTTGAAAGGAATGCGAGCATTCTTGGAGAGAATATTCAGGATTTTCTTGTCGAGATTGTCAATCTTGTCCATATATTTTTTTGTTAATAATAGGGTTTTACTTACAAAAAGTAAGCAAAAGTACACATTATTATTGAAACATGCAACATTTTGCAAAGAAAAAGTACAAAAAATCGCACTTTTTGTTGACAAACGGCTATTTAGCGCTTGCGAATGAGTGTCAAACCGTCGCGTAAAGGCAAAATCACCTGTTCTACGCGAGGGTCATTAGCAAGGTATTCATTGAAGGTCTCGATACCCTTGGTTTGTGGGTCACGGTCGTAGGCATGGTCCACCACATGCCCATCCCACAAGGTGTTGTCGGCAAGGATGAAACCACCTGGTTTGAGGATAGAGAGCACCATTTCATAGGTCTCTTTATAAGTGCGTTTGTCACCATCGATGAACGCCATATCAAAGGTGATGCCCAGACGGGGAGCCTCCGTAATGGCATCGCCAATGAGAAAGGTGATTTTGTCAGCAACGGGCGACTGCTCTATCCATGGACGGGTGAAGTCCTCCTGCTCATCATTGATTTCAAAGGTATAGAGATGGCCGCTGTCGTCCAGTCCCTCGGCCATACATAGGGCGGAGTAACCACTAAAGGTGCCCACTTCCAGAATGTTCTGTGGACGAATCATCTGTACCAGCATCTTCAGCAGGCGTCCTTGCAGATGGCCTGATGCCATGCGCCCGTGGAGCATGTGGATGTTGGTAGCGCGCCAGAGCTTATACAAGTATTCAGGCTCTGGCTCAATGTGGTTCAGGATGTACTCGTCGAGGGTCATTTCAGTGCCTCTATAGCCAAACGGTAGCTGTCGAGACCAAAACCGCAGATAATACCCTTACAAGCTGCAGATATCATAGAGTGGTGACGGAACTCCTCGCGCTGGTGGACGTTAGAGATATGTACTTCAATAACGGGAGTCTTCAAGGAACGGATGCAGTCACCCAAGGCTACTGACGTGTGGGTATAGGCTCCGGCATTGAGTACGATACCGTCATAGCTGAAGCCCACCTCTTGCATCTTATTGATGAGCTCACCCTCGATATTGCTCTGGTAATACTCGATGTCAATAGCAGGGTATTGCTGTTTCAACTGTGGCAAGTACTGCTCAAAGGATGACGTGCCGTAGATGCCCGGCTCGCGGACACCCAGCAGATTGAGGTTAGGACCATTTACTATCAGAATTTTCATATTTCAAAGAAAATGATTATATTTGCAGCGCCAAAGGTACAAAATAAAATGGAAACAAGCAAGAAAACGCCGACAAATATCGTCCGTGCCTATCAGCGCTACCTGAAACTGCAGCGCGGCTACTCACCGAATACGCTGGATGCGTATGTGCGCGATCTGCAGAAACTGCTGGATTATCTGGGGGATGAAAACAAGCATCCGCTGGAGGTGGAGCTGGCAGACCTGCAACACTTTGCTGCAGGTTTGCACGATATTGGTATTCACCCACGGTCGCAATGTCGCATACTCAGTGGTGTGCGCTCGTTCTATCGTTTCCTGCAGCTGGACGGCTATCGTGACGACGACCCCACGGAACTGTTGGAGTCACCAGTGCTAGGGCATCACTTGCCAGAGGTGCTGACACCCGACGAAGTGGATGCACTGGAGGCTAGCATTGACCTTTCCAAGTGGGAAGGTCATCGTAACCGTGCCATTATCGAGGTACTGTTCTCCTGTGGCTTGCGTGTCTCGGAACTCGTCAACCTGAAACTGACCAACCTCTATCTGGATGAGCACTTCGTGCGGGTAATGGGTAAGGGTAGCAAGGAACGTCTGGTACCCATCTCACCGAAAGCCATCAAGGAGTTGGAATGGTGGTTTGACGACCGTTGTCACATGACGATTAAGCCTGGGGAAGAGGACTATGTATTCCTGAACCGTCGTGGGGCACACCTCACACGCACCATGATACTCATCATGATTAAACAGCAAGCTACCCTTGCTGGTATCACTAAGACTATCTCGCCCCATACACTACGCCACTCCTTTGCCACAGCACTGTTGGAAGGCGGTGCCGACCTGCGTGCCATCCAGGTGATGTTGGGACACGAGAATATTGGTACGACGGAGATATATACACATATCGACATGTCGACACTGCGCCGACAAATCTTGGAGCATCATCCTCGTAACAAGATGCAGTAAAGACTATGCCTTGATGTTGGCGATGCGTTGCAGTGCCTCCAACAGACGACTACGTGGACAAGCCAGATTGATGCGCAGGTAACCCTCGCCGCTTTGTGGGCCATACATGGTGCCAGGGTTCAGCCAGACCTTTGCTTCCTGTATCAGTTGTTCGCAATAGACTGCGACATTGTCGCAGCAAAGGGAAACATCTACCCATGCCAGATAGGTACCTTCCAAGGGCATGACCTTCCATTTTAGCAAATGCTGTGCGACAAAATCGCATAGCGCAGTGTAGTTACCCCACAGATAACCGTTCAGCTCGTCGAGCCATTGCTCACTTTCGTTATAGGCCGCTATCAGGGCCACAGGACCAAAGGGATTGACATCACAGACCTCATTGATGTTGATGGCACGATCAATACGACGACGCGTGGCAGGGTCGCTGCAAATAATATTGGCCGTCTGTAGACCTGCAGTATTGAATGACTTCGACGGAGAGTTAAGTACGATAGCGTCGGCATCTACTATTGCCATGGGAACGAAAGTGTTGCCGGGCATGATGAGTTCGCAGTGTATCTCATCGCTAACGATGCGGACGTGGTGACGCCGACAGATGTCGCTCATGCGCTGCAACTCATCGCGATGCCAGACACGACCTGTAGGGTTATGAGGATTACAAAGCAGGAAGACGGTGGTCTTCTCGTCGGCACAGCGCACCTCGAAGTCTGTCCAGTCCACCTCAAAGCGGTTGTTGCTGTGACTGAATTGCAGCACGCTTTCGCTGACCTCACAACCACTGTTACGGATGCTACTGAAAAAACAATTGTAGTCGGGGCTGAGCATGACAACTTTCTCGCCAGCCATCGTGAGGGCTTGCAGGGTACACGACACGGCAGGGACAACACCGATAGTATATAAAATATGTTCGCGTGTGATGGTCCACTGGTGGCGTCGCTGAAACCAGCGGATGATGGCATCGTAGTAGTCATTACCTACCAATGTATAAGCATAGATGGGATGCTCGGCACGCTGGCGTACTGCCTCTTGGATGGCAGGTGCTACGGCAAAGTCCATGTCAGCAACCCACATAGGAATAATGTCTGAATTGGGACATTCATCCCATTTCACACAGCCTGTATTTCTGCGTTCAATTAGTTTGTCAAAATCGTATTTCATCGTGTTTCTATAATACAGTTATTGGGTTCTCGGACATACTCATTGAGGGTAATAGACCCTATGGAATCGGCAACAATATGACCACTCGTCGGGTTCTTGATATTTTCGATATGTCCACGGATATCAGCTTGAACGGTGGCATACTCAAAGACTCGGTCGCACGCCTTGTCGAAGGTGCAGTTCTCAAGGACAAGGTTGTCGGCATAGCATAACAGCTGTTCACCTGCCAAGTGACAATTGACCAGACGAACATTCTTGGAGTGCCACGCCAGGTATTCACCGTCAAGCACGGAGTCGTAGATGGTCACGTTCTCACACTCCCAGAAGGAGTCTTTGGTAACGATATTGGCGTGGTGAATCTCTACGTTCTTACAATATTGGAAAACGTATTTGGCATCACTCTCTAGGTCTTCTACATAGATGTTCTTGGAGAACATGAAAGGATAGGTGCCACCATGTAGTCTGACATGCTGAAGACGCAGACCATCCACCTTCCAGAAGGTTTCATCAGCATCCATAATCTCCACATCCTCCAGTTCTACGTTCTTCATCTCGCGAAAAAACTTAGGACCATCGATGCGACAGCGACGCATGACGAGGTTGTTGGTATACCAGATGGCCGACCGTGAGCCTTCGGCAAAGTAGCAGTCTTCTATCAGGGCGCCATCAACGTGCCACCACGGGTACTTGCCATAGAAGCGACAATTGGCAGCCTCCATGTGCTGACACTGTTTGATGCCAGACTCTCCATCCGTGATGGTGATATTCTCCAGTCGGGTGTCATGTAGCCCGAAAAGCGGACGTTCACCTCCTACCTCTATGTTTCTTATAACTTCCATCATTTTGCAGTTTTGAATGTAGTATTAGTTTGTTGTATTGCTTATCTGTTTGCAAATTTAAGCAAAAGAATCAAGAAAACAAAGAAAGAAAAGACTTTTTAAGGAAAAAGCGTGTCGTCTGAAAAATAATTTGTAACTTTGCAGTCGACTTAAAGAAAAAGGGCATTAAACCTTCGACTATATGCATTACAGAGAATTAGGCCGTACAGGGATGAAGATATCCCACTTAAGCTTTGGCGCCTCGTCGCTAGGCAGTGTTTTCCGTGAGACTAACGAGCGTGACAGCTTCGCTGCTGTTGAAGCTGCCATTGAGGGTGGCATCAACTTCATCGATGTCAGTCCATACTATGGTCACTACAAGGCTGAAACCGTTTTGGGCAAAGCCTTGCGCAACATTCCAAGAAACAAGTATTTCCTGAGCACCAAGGTGGGTCGCTACGGAAAGGATGGTGTGAACACGTGGGACTACTCTGCCAAACGTGTCACGGACAGTGTCTATGAGAGCATGGAACGGCTTGGCATTGAGCACATTGACTTAATCAATGTGCACGATATTGAATTTCAGGCTGCACTGCCTGGTGGACTGCAGTTAGTGGTTGACGAGACATTGCCAGCACTCTGCGAGCTGAAGGCAAAGGGTGTTGTGGGACATGTGGGCATCACCGACCTGCAACTGGAGAACCTGAAGTGGGTCATTGAGCATTGCGAGAAGGGCACCGTGGAGAGCATCCTGAACTTCTGTCACCATACGTTGAACGACGATGCGCTGGAAGACTATCTCGGATTCTTTGAACACGAAGGTATTGGTGTCATCAACGCCTCACCGCTTAGCATGGGTCTCTTGTCTCAGCGTGGTGTACCTGCCTGGCATCCTGCTCCTAAACTGCTGGTGGAGGCTTGTCAGAAAGCTGCTGAGCATTGTGCGTCCAAGGGCTATCCTATCGAGAAGCTGGCCGTACAATATAGCGTCAGTTGTCCTCGCATCGCCTCGACACTGTTCTCGTCGGCCAATCCCGATAATGTACGTCGTAACATCGAGTGGGCAAACAGCGAGCCCGACTGGGATTTGGTGCGTGAAGTAAAAGAAATCATTGGTGACCAACAGCGTGTAACATGGGCAAACTCATAATCGACGCACATAGTCACCTGTGGCTGAAGCAAGACACAACGGTTGACGGCAAGCGCATCCTGTCACTGAAAAACGGCCGTAGCATTTTCATGGACGAGGAGGTGCAGATGTTGCCACCATTTATGATTGACGGACAGAACACTGCCGAGGTGTTCCTCTCGAACATGAACTATGCACAGGTGGGTGCTGCTGTGGTGGTGCAAGAGGTTATTGACGGTTGTCAGAATGACTACCTTGCTGACGTGCAGCGCCGTTATCCCGACCGCTTCTTCTGTATGGGTATGGCGTGGAATATTGACGAGGCACAGCAAGTGATGGATGCTGGCCTGAAAGGCATTGCCTACCCTGGTCATCGCATGCATGAACCGTTGCAGACATTGATGCCGATCTTCAAACTGATGGAACAGAAAGGCATGGTGCTGTCGATGTGTCTGGCAGATGATGAAGCTCAGGTGGCACAGATGGCCGAAGTGATACAGGAGTGTCCGCAACTGAAGGTGGCCATCGGTCATTTCGGCATGCCTACCACAGCATCGTTCCGCAGTCAGGTGTTGCTGGCTCGTGAGGGCGACAACGTGATGGTAGAGTCTGGTGGTATCACATGGCTATATAATCCTGAATTCTATCCCTTCCCAACGGCTGTACGTCGCATCCGTGAGGCTGCCGACCTAGTGGGTTGGGATCGACTGATGTGGGGCTCGGACTATCCGCGTACCATTACCGCCATCACTTACCGTATGTCATACGACTTCGTAGAGAAGTCCACCGACTTGACGGATGATGAAAAGCGTCTGTTCCTTGGCGAGAATGCCCAGCGCTTCTATGGTTTTGAGAATCTTCCTGAATTACCGTATATTAAAAATATGTCAGAATGAAAGCAATACAGATTACACATTCACAAGAACTGAACGTCATTGACATGGAGAAACCGCAGGCTCCTGGCCGCGGCGAGATACTGCTGAAACTGCACTATGTGGGTTTCTGTGGCAGTGATATCAATACTTTTATGGGGCGTAACACCATGGCCTTGAATCCGGTCATCCCCGGTCATGAAGTGGGTGCCGTTATTGAGGCTGTGGGTGAGGATGTTCCCAACGAACTGAAGCCTGGTATGGTAGTAACCTGCAACCCTTACACCAACTGTGGCAAGTGCGCATCGTGCCGTAACCGTCGTGTCAATGCCTGTCAGCATAACGAGACGCTGGGCGTACAGCGCAACGGTGCCATGATGGAGTATATCGTGCTGCCCTGGGAGAAGGTGATTCCCGCAGGCAACCTTACACCGAAGGTCTGTGCATTAGTAGAACCGATGAGTGTGGGTTTCCATGCTGTCAGCCGTGCTGAGGTGACCGATATCGACGTGGTGATGGTTATTGGTTGCGGCATGGTGGGCATGGGTGCTATTGTCCGTGCAGCCCTGCGTGGTGCAACGGTCATCGCTGCTGACATCGACGACGAGAAGTTGGCACTGGCCAAGAAGATGGGTGCCACCTATACGTTGAACACCAAGACCGAGAATGCTCACCAACGACTGCAGGAGATCACCAATGGCTTTGGCCCCGACGTGGTCATCGAGGCAGTAGGCAGTGTACCTACTTATCAGATGGCTATCAATGAGGTGGCCTTTACGGGTCGTGTGGCTTGCATCGGCTATGCCAAGAGCGAGGTGTCGCTACAGACAAAGTATTTCGTACAGAAAGAACTTGACATCCGTGGTTCTCGTAATGCCCTACCAACAGACTTTCTGGCTGTGATCCATTATCTGGAAACCAACGACTGTCCCATTGACACATTGATTACGAAGGTCATCAAACCTGAAGAGGGTCTCGACACCATGCGCTGGTGGAGTGAGAACCCTGGCAAGGTGTTCCGCATTTTAGTAAACTTTGCCGATTAATAGATATGCGCGCGTACCTAATTTAATAATAATATTATAACACAGAAAAAATTATGAGTGAAAATAACAACAATAAAAACCAACTGCAGATTGAGCTTCCTCAGGAAGTTGCTCAGGGTGAGTATGCTAACTTTGCCATCATCACCCACTCCAGTTCCGATTTTATCATTGACTTTGCCCGTGTGCTGCCAGGTCTTCCCAAATCACAGGTGAAGAGTCGTGTCATTCTGGCACCTGAGCATGCCAAGCGTCTGCTGGCTGCACTGCAGGAGAATATTGTGCGCTATGAACGTGAGTTTGGTGCCATTAAAATACCCAACAAGGAGTCAAGAACGATAGCACCTTTCCCCGTCGGACAAGAGAATTAAGCGCCAAACGGCAGTTAATAAACATTAAAACGCTTATTTAATGTTAAAAAGCATTAGATAAGCGTCTTTTTCGTTCTTATATATTAGGTAGATTTAGGAAAAGTTAGTACCTTTGCAGCCCAAAAGCGCCCTGTGTGCGTGAAGTATGCGAGGGTGTATTATGTCAAGTGGAATATAACACAACAAATATAATTCATTAAAAAACAAACAATTATGCCTACAATTTCACAATTGGTAAGAAAAGGCAGAAAGGTGCTCGTTGACAAAAGCAAGTCTCCCGCGCTGGACTCATGTCCTCAGCGTCGTGGCGTCTGTGTTCGTGTCTACACAACGACCCCGAAGAAGCCTAATTCGGCTATGCGTAAGGTAGCCCGTGTTCGTCTGACTAACCAGAAGGAAGTCAACAGTTACATTCCCGGAGAGGGACACAACTTGCAGGAGCACAGCATCGTGCTGGTTCGTGGCGGTCGTGTAAAGGACCTTCCCGGTGTACGTTATCACATCGTTCGTGGTACTCTTGATACTGCCGGTGTAGCAAGCCGTACTCAGCGTCGTTCTAAGTATGGTGCTAAGCGTCCTAAGGCTAAGAAGTAATAACCGGAGAGGGTTAGAAAGCCGTAGATGAACGCGAACGATGGTTTCCCCATCGTTACAAAAACAAAAAGAAAAATCCGTTTTGCTGGAGAATTGTTATAGACAGGTTGAGTAAATGCTCAAGTGCGAGCGTTGAAGACAAAGAAAAGAACAGCCCCAAGCAGACATTAATTCAAACAACAAAAAATGAGAAAAGCAAAACCAAAGAAGCGTGTGATCCTTCCCGATCCAGTCTTCAACGACAAGAAAGTGTCGAAGTTTGTGAACCACTTGATGTACGATGGCAAGAAGTCCATTTCGTACGAGATTTTCTACAATGCACTTGAGACCGTTAAGGGCAAGATGCAGAACGAGGAGAAGTCAGCTCTGGAAATCTGGAAGCAGGCCCTCGACAACATCACTCCTCAGGTAGAGGTAAAGAGCCGCCGTATCGGTGGTGCTACTTTCCAGGTACCTACTGAAATTCGTCCCGACCGCAAGGAGAGTATCTCTATGAAGAACATGATCAGCTTCGCTCGCAAGCGTAGCGGTAAGTCTATGGCTGACAAGCTGGCTGCTGAGATCATGGACGCTTTCAACAACCAGGGTGGTGCCTTCAAGCGTAAGGAGGATATGCACCGCATGGCTGAGGCTAACCGTGCATTCGCTCACTTCCGTTTCTAATTATTAGTTGATAAGGTAAATAAAGGATAAACGAAAATGGCAAATCGCGATTTACATTTGACCCGCAATATTGGTATCATGGCTCACATCGATGCCGGTAAGACCACCACATCTGAGCGTATCCTGTTCTACACCGGTAAGACTCACAAGATTGGTGAGGTGCACGATGGTGCTGCTACCATGGACTGGATGGCCCAGGAGCAGGAGCGTGGTATCACTATCACTTCTGCTGCTACTACTTGTAACTGGAAGTGGAACGGTAAGGAGTACAAGATCAACCTGATTGATACTCCAGGACACGTAGACTTTACCGCTGAGGTAGAGCGTTCACTGCGTGTGCTCGACGGAGCTGTTGCTACATACTCTGCAGCTGACGGTGTTCAGCCTCAGTCTGAGACCGTATGGCGTCAGGCCGACAAGTACAATGTTCCCCGTATCGGTTACGTAAATAAGATGGACCGTTCAGGTGCTGACTTCTTCGAGACAGTTCAGCAGATGAAGGACATCCTCGGTGCTAACCCCGTAGTGATCCAGGTGCCCATCGGTGCTGAGGAGAATTTCAAGGGTCTGGTAGACCTTATCAAGATGAAGGCTATCCTGTGGCACGATGAGACCATGGGTGCTGAGTATGATGTTGAGGACATCCCCGCCGACCTGCAGGCAGAGTGCGACGAGTGGCGTAACAAGCTGCTTGAGGCTGCTGCTGAGTATGACGAGGCTCTGATGGAGAAGTACTTCGACGATCCTAACTCAATCACTGAGGACGAGATCATCGCTGCTATCCGTAAGGGTTGTATCTCAATGGCTTGCACACCTATGCTGCTTGGTTCGTCTTATAAGAACAAGGGTGTTCAGCCCCTACTCGACTACGTTTGTGCCTTCCTGCCCGCTCCCGTTGACGTGGAGATGGTGATGGGTACCAACCCCAACACCGACGAGGAAGAGGGTCGCAAGCCCAGCGAGGACGAACCCACTTCAGCACTCGCATTCAAGATTGCAACTGACCCCTATATGGGTCGTCTGGTATTCTTCCGCGTTTACTCAGGTAGCGTGAAGGCCGGTTCTTATGTTTACAACCCCCGTTCGGGCAAGAAGGAGCGTATCAGCCGTCTGTTCCAGATGAACTCAAACAAGGAAATTCCTATGGAGTCTATCGACGCTGGTGATATCGGCGCAGGTGTAGGTTTCAAGGACATCCGTACTGGTGATACCCTCTGCGACGAGGAGAAGCCCATCGTACTGGAGTCTATGACCTTCCCCGACACTGTGATTTCTATCGCCGTTGAGCCTAAGTCTCAGGCCGACGTCGCTAAGCTGGACAACGGTCTTGCTAAGCTGGCTGAGGAAGACCCGACTTTCACCGTACGTACCGACGAGCAGAGTGGTCAGACTATTATCTCTGGTATGGGTGAGCTTCACCTCGACATCATCATCGACCGTCTGAAGCGTGAGTTCAAGGTTGAGTGTAATCAGGGTAAGCCTCAGGTTAACTACAAGGAGGCCATCACCAAGACTGTCATGGGTTACCGTGAGGTTTACAAGAAGCAGTCGGGTGGTCGCGGTAAGTTCGCTGATATCATCGTGAACGTTGGTCCTGTTGATGACGACTGGAACATCAAGGAGAACGGTGGTTTGCAGTTTGTCAACGAAGTCAAGGGTGGTAACATTCCTAAGGAGTTCATCCCCTCTATTCAGAAGGGTTTTGAGGCTGCAATGAAGAACGGTATCCTCGGTGGCTATCCTGTTGACTCACTGAAGGTTGTCGTTGTCGATGGTTCGTTCCACCCCGTTGACTCTGACCAGCTGTCATTCGAAATCGCCGCCCAGATGGCTTACAAGGCAGTCTGTGCTCAGGCTAAGCCCGTACTGATGGAGCCCATCATGAAGCTCGAGGTGGTAACACCTGAGGAGAATATGGGTGACGTCATCGGTGACCTCAACAAGCGTCGTGGTCAGGTAGAAGGTATGGAAGAGGCTCGCTCTGGTGCCCGTGTTGTTAAGGCTAAGGTGCCCCTGTCAGAGATGTTCGGTTATGTAACCGCTCTGCGTACCATCACCTCTGGTCGTGCTACCAGCTCTATGGAGTACAGCCACCATGCTCCTCTGTCTTCAGCTTTGGCTAAGGCAGTACTGGAGGAGGTTAAGGGACGTGCTGACCTCGTATAAGAAAAGTATGGGGCGGCAAAACCGCCCCATTCATTCACTCTTCGCTGAGCAAATGACTCTTTAGCGGAGAATAATATTAACAATTTAAACAAAAGAAAAGACAATGAGTCAGAAAATTCGTATCAAGCTGAAGAGCTACGACCACAAACTCGTAGACAAGTCAGCAGAGAAGATTGTGAAGGCTGTAAAGGCCACAGGTGCTATCATCAGCGGTCCTATCCCCCTTCCCACACACAAGCGTATCTACACCGTTAACCGCTCTACCTTCGTTAACAAGAAGAGCCGTGAGCAGTTCCAGCTGTCAGACTACAAGCGTCTGATCGACATCTATAGCTCAACAGCTAAGACTGTTGACGCTCTGATGAAGCTCGAGCTCCCCAGCGGTGTTGAGGTTGAGATCAAGGTCTAATTCCCTCATCACAACGCATAATATAAAACAGCGCATCTTTTTAGGATGCGCTGTTTTTATTATTAGATAAATACTACAATCTAAAGCCTAGAAAGGCGCGAGCAAGCCACTTATTCTGATTGATGACAACGTTCTTATCATCAAAAATAGAGTTACTCATCATAAGAGTGGCACCGGCAAAGATACGAGGAGAGAAATGATAAACAACTGCTGCACGCTCGTTGAAAACCATGTTAAAGCGCATTCAACTCGCTGACTGGCGCTCTCCATTGACCTCCAAGCGGTTATGATTATAGACCACGACAGTAGGAAGGATGGACAGGTGCAGTAGCCACTGGGACGCTTACGGGCTACGTTAAACACACCAATCTGTGCACCATTCAACGAGTCGGCATAGTTGATAGCACCCATCTGCCAACCGTTCATCTTACCCGACGACACATTAAGCAGGGGCGATAACTGCAAACCCTTATTCATTCCATGGGTGATATTATTGATACCTGACAATTGTAGTCCGCTGAACATGGCGCCAGAGACGTTAGAGAATGTACCGAACTGCAGTCCCTTGCCGCCATTGATGGCCACCGACGAGATAACACCAAACTGCACACTCTTCACTGTATCCTGTCCACTAAGGATGCCAACAGGAGAGGTTTACGCCTTTACGTTCACGACAGCCAACAATGCAGCTGCAAACAAAAGAAATTATTTCATTTTAAATACTTAGTTCGTTAAGAACAGTAATTAATCGCCTATCGAAACGCTTGTCGGTACGGATGCACTCTGAGAAGGGTACATAGACCACATCGTTGTTCCTGACACCAATCATCACGTTACGCTGACCCTGCATAATAGCCTGAATAGCACCGACACCTGTAATAGATGCCAGGATGCGGTCGCGCGCCGAGGGACTACCGCCACGCTGCAGGTGACCAAGGATAGAGACACGTACGTCGAACTCGGGGAACTCGTTTTTCACGCGCTCGGCATAGTAGAGAGCACCACACTTAGGACTCTCAGAGACGATGACGATACACGACTTCTTCGACTTACGAATACCACGCGACATGAAGGCTGCCAACTGGTCGACATCTGTCGTCTCCTCAGGAACAATGGCAGCTTCAGCACCACAGGCGATGGCACAGTTCTGAGCCAAGAAACCAGCATCACGTCCCATCACCTCAACAAAGAAGATGCGCTCGTGAGAGTTGGCAGTATCGCGAATGCGGTCCACACACTCCATGATGGTATTCATCGTAGTGTCATAGCCGATGGTGGCATCGGTACCGTAGAGGTCGTTGTCGATAGTACCGGGCAGACCTATTACGGGGAAGTCGAACTCCACGCCAAAGTTCCAAGCTCCTGTCAGCGAACCATTACCGCCAATCACCACCAAGGCATCAATTTCTTCCTTCTGACAGGTCTCGTAAGCCATCTGCATACCCTCAGGAGTCATAAACTCCTTGGAGCGTGCCGTCTTCAGAATTGTACCACCGCGAGTAATGATGCCACTGACGTCTTCTGTTGTAAACTCCTTGACCTCACCTTTGATGAGTCCATCGTAGCCACGATAGATACCTTTAATTTTAAATCCATTACAGATACCAGCGCGTGTCACAGCACGGATTGCTGCGTTCATACCAGGGGCGTCACCGCCAGAAGTCAAAATACCAATTGTTTTTATCTTTCCCATAATCTTTCGTTTAAATTGTTTGCATGTTGCAAAGATACGAAAAGTCAAAAGAAAAACAAAATTATTATGTTTATTTCTCCATAAATTAGCTATATAATGATGCGTATTAGCTGTATTCAGCAGACCATCTTATATATATCGCCAATGGGCTGTCTCCCCCTTAGAACTCGTATCCGAGATTCAGGTAGAAGTAGGGTTCCTTGGTGCGGTTGCTGTAACCGATAGTACCACCAACAGGACCAAACATGGTGTTGTAGTAGTAGGCCGCCTGCACGCCAAGGAGCGTGCGACGGTCAAACAGCTGTTTAAGACTTTCTGCATGCTGTGCACCTGCAAAACGAATCAGCACATAGTGGTTGGTGCCGAAGCGCTGTTGGGCTTGCAGCTGAGCAGCTACGAAGTGACGATCGATGTACTCCATGCTACCAATGCCTGCAAAGGGCATCTGTTGCTCGATGTAGTGTCCGAAGTAGTCACCACCGATGGTATTACCGAAGACAGGTGGCAGGACGGTTCCGAAGAGCAGACGACCATAGAACATGGGCTGCAACGTGAAGCGACTACCAAAGGTGAACGACATGCGCCAGTCAGCACTGACGTCGCTCAAACCTGGTTTCTTGCCGTCGGAGGAGCCGTCGATAGAACGCGCTTCAAGGCGTGCAAAATTGTCGGTCAAATAGGCATATTCTGCTTTGAAGCGTGCGCCACGAGTGGGAAACAGCCAGTTGTCTTCACTATTGTAGTTGATGCGTGCACGATAGCTGAAGTAGTGCTCGTTGATGAGCGACATCTGCTGTGACGACTCAGAACCGAGCTTGTTGCGGTAGTGCAGATAGTCCCAACGCAGTCCCATCTGGAGATTGAAATGGCGCAGGTCGAAATTGAAGGGTGTGAACTCTGACTCGAATTCATTATACTGGATATTGTAGTCGCGCTCGCCATTGATATAGATGTCAATATCGTTGCGACGGAAGGTAAAGCTCAACGTAGGTCGCGTAAAACTGCGCGGATGGACGGTCAGTTCGCCACGTGCCATGAGTCGCTTGCCCAGTCGCAGGATGATTTCACTGTTCACAGGGATAGCAGTCTTGAACGGAATGGCCAAGCCCATCTGGAGAGCAGCATACTCCTCGGTGTCGTAGCGGAAACCAGCGTAGAGACGCGTCGTCTTGCGATTACCAGCAACCATCCTGACCACACAGCCCGAATCTCTGGGTATTAGCCTACATTCTGCCGACTGATAGAACAAGTCCACACGCATGGATGTTGCCATCTCCTGTTCCTTGGCAGCATAGATACTGTCCATCTTTGCCAAGTGGAACTTCTGTCGCAGGAAGCTCTCGTCCTGCGGAGTCATGTTCACAAATTCGAAGCCCAGAACGCGATGCTTATCGGTCATTACTTCCGGACTAAGCGGATGCAACAACTTAGGACGGAAATTATCTCTTATACCAATACGCTTTTTCAGCGCTATTAGCTCGTCCCAGTGGCGCATAGCCTCTTCCTCACCACGACGGATTAGCGTATCGATAGCTGCAGCCGAGAAACTGGCAGCACCATAGCCCTTAGGGTCCACATACATGAAAAGATCCGTCGCCGCCTTGTTCTCCTCGAACTTATTTTTCGTATTCGCATCGACTATCTGACTCAGCACGCTCATCGTACCCCAGACATCGTCCACCGTCATGGGGTGATCGTGCACGGAGACACCAATAACAATGTCAGCACCCATCTTGCGGGCAATATCCACAGGGAAATTATTTCGCATACCACCGTCTACCAACACACAACTGTCAATTCTGACTGGCGAGAAAACTGCGGGGATAGCCATTGACGCACGCATGGCCTGCGGCAACCGTCCATTATGGAAGTCATACTCTTCATACTTGATGATGTCCGTAGCCACACAGGCAAAGGGGATGGGCAGGTCACGCGAGAAGTTCAGTGAGTCAGTATAGCCCACGCACAGCTTCTCAAACAACTCCGCGAGGTTCTTGCCCTTGATGAGTCCACCTGCCTGCCTGTCACGCTTGCCGCCCCCCAGGCCCGTCGATAATGCATAGATATACTGCTTACTGACGTCACTAAGGCTCTGGTTACGCAGATTCTCACGGTCGCTAATGATGTAGCTCCAATCCTGAGCACGTGCCAACGAATCCAGCGAATGGGCATTATATCCGATAGCATAGAGACCACCCACGATGCTACCCATCGATGTGCCAGTGATGATATCAACGGGAATTCCCGCCTCCTCAAGCACTTTCAGCACGCCAATGTGTGCCATGCCTTTCGCACCGCCACCGCTCAATACTACACCCACCTTCTTACGGTGCTTTGCCATTGGCTCGGCAGTCACAATAACACATAGCAGCAATACTGCCATTAGCATCAAGAATTTCTGCCTCATCATGTTTTGGTCTTTAAAGTATGAACCTCGCGTGCAAAGATAATCATTTTTTCTGAAACAGGAACAAAATTGCAGTATCACTATAGTGAAATAAAGTTATACAGTCTGAAAAGCGTATAGTTTTTTTGGTTTTTCAAACAATTTGCATTACCTTTGTGCCGTCATGAAAAAGCTTGTTTTCGTGGCGGCATTGCTTTTTTCACTCTGCTGTCACGCCCAGAAGAATCCACCGATGCGCCTGTGGTACGACCGTCCGGCGCAGTATTTCGAGGAGTCGTTGCCCATAGGCAATGGCAGACTCGGCGCATTGGTGTATGGAGGTACAGACAGCTGTTTCATCTACCTGAACGACATCACACTATGGACAGGAAAGCCCGTGGACCATAACGAGGGCGCTGGTGCAGCCCAATGGATACCCAAGATCAGGGAAGCCTTATTCAAGGAGGACTATGCGCGTGCCGATTCGCTGCAGTTGCATGTCGAAGGACATAACTCGGCATATTACCAGCCATTGGGTACGTTGCTGATAGAAGACCTGAACAAGGGCGTTATCAATGGCTATCAGCGACAGCTGAGCCTGGACTCAGCAGTAGTGAGCGACCGCTTTTGTCGTGACGGTTTGCCCGTCACGAGACAATATTTCGCCTCAGCACCCGACAGCCTCATCGCCATCCGACTGACAGGAGGTGTGAGCGTTCGCCTGTCACTGACAGCACAGGTGCCTCACAAGGTGAAAGCCAAGGGCAACCAACTGACACAAACAGGACACGCTACAGGCGACCCGATGGAGAGCATCCATTTCTGCACTATCCTGCAAGCCAACAACAAGGGAGGGACAGTGACAGCCAGCGACAGCAGTCTAACCATCCGCGATGCTGAAGAAGTGGTTATCTACATTGTCAACCGCACCAGTTTCAACGGCTTTGACCACCACCCTGTTCGCGAGGGCGCTCCTTATATAGAGCACGCTATCGATGACATCTGGCATACGAAGAACTACTCATACGAGACATTCCTGCAACGCCACATCAGCGACTATTGCCAATATTACGACAGGGTGCAGTTGCGGTTAGGATCATCGTCACGAAATGACGATGCACTGGACGTGCCCACCGACCGCCTGCTGAGTGAAAAGCTGGACGACAACTATCTGGAGACGCTCTATTTCCAATACGGGCGCTACCTGCTCATCTCTTCGTCACGCACCAAGGGTGTACCTGCCAACTTGCAGGGATTGTGGACCCCACACCTATGGTCACCCTGGCGCGGCAACTACACCATGAACATCAATCTGGAGGAGAACTACTGGCCAGCATTCGTGGCTAACCTCGCAGAGATGGCTGCACCACTGGACGGCTTCGTCAGTGCACTGGCAGAGAACGGCCGTCATACAGCCCACCACTTCTATGGCATCGACAACGGCTGGTGTGCCAGTCATAACAGCGACTTGTGGGCAATGACCAATCCGGTAGGAGAGAACAGGGAAAGTCCAATGTGGAGCTGTTGGAATATGGGTGGTGCGTGGCTCGTAGAAACGCTGTGGGAGCGCTACCTCTTTACCCGTGATGACAACTACCTGCGACAGACGGTGTACCCACTGATGAAGGGTGCTGCTGATTTCTGCCTGCGCTGGCTAATAGAGAACCCCAAGCAGCCTGGTGAACTCATCACCGCTCCGTCAACATCGCCCGAGAATATGTATGTCACAGAACGCGGCTATCGTGGTGTGACTTGCTATGGTGGTACTGCCGACCTTGCCATCATCCGCGAGCTGTTTCAGAACACACTCCACGCCGCCACAATTGTGCACGATGGTTCTGCCATCGTGAAAAAGCTACAGTTTGCCCTACCCCGTCTGCACCCTTACACCATCGGTAAGGACGGCGACTTGAACGAGTGGTACTACGACTGGAAGGACCCAGACCCCACACATCGCCACCAGAGCCACCTCATAGGCCTCTATCCTGGGCACCACGTCACGGCACCAGCATTACAGAAAGCCAGCGAACTGACCTTGATACAGAAGGGCGACGAGACGACAGGCTGGTCAACGGGCTGGCGCATCAATCTCTGGGCACGCCTGAAGAACGGCGAGAAGGCATACCAGATATACCGCAAGTTGCTGACTCCCGTAGCACCTGAAAAAGGCGACGCACCTAACTACGTCAGTGGCGGTGGTACCTACCCTAACTTGATGGATGCTCACCCACCCTTCCAAATTGACGGTAATTTCGGAGGTACAGCAGGTGTCTGCGAGATGCTAATGCAGTCAGTATATGACAATGGCCATACGACCATAGAACTGTTGCCCGCCTGTCCGACAGCATGGAGCGAAGGCCAAGTGAGCGGTCTCTGTGCACGTGGTGGCTATGAGGTCTGTTTTGAATGGAAAGGAGGCTATGTACGTTCAGCTTCTGTAAAAGCCCGCAAGGCAGGTACCATCACCTTATTATATAATAAACAAAGTAAAACTTTCAGAATAAAAGCCGGGCAGACATTGCCCATCAAGACATGGTAAACAAGAATATAATAGACACAACACTGGAGCAAGCCCGCGAATGGGGTAATGCTCTGTATCTGAATGATGGTCTGGTACTGACCAACCAGATAGCTAATGCTCCCATCAGCAGGGAGCCTCAGCGTATGAACTTTATCATGATGGCACTATGCTGCAAGGGACAAGCCACCTATAATATAGACACCCGCGAACAGTCGGTTATGCCTGGCGACCTGCTCTTCATCTCAGAGCGCCACATCGTAGATAACTACATGGCATCGAGTGACTTCGAGTGTCTGTGCATCATGCTGAGCACGCAGTTCTATCATGGTTTCGTACAGAACGTCAAGAATGTCTCTTCGCTCTTGCTGTTCTCGATGAACAACCCCGTAGTACACCTCACCGATCAGGAGATAAAGACCTACAGCAACTATTTCGAGAACATCCGTAAGAAAATGGCTGACGAGAATCACCACTACCGCACAGAACTGGTACAGGCGCTGCTGTTGGCGATGTTCTACGATATGTCTGGCGTCATCTACCGTATCGAACAGAGCTCTGCCAAGAAACAGAGTCGCGCAGATGTCATCTTCGCACGTTTCATCGCCCTGCTGCAGGAGAACTTCCGTACAGAACGTCGCGTGAGCTGGTATGCCAAACAACTGGAGATAACAGCTAAATACCTCTCAGAGGTAGTAAAGAACGTTAGCAAACGCACACCCAACGAGTGGATAGACAGCTATGTGGTACTGGAAATCCGTGTGATGTTGAAGAACTCAACGAAAAGTATCAAGGAGATTACGGAAGAGTTGAACTTCCCCAACCAGTCGTTCTTAGGCAAGTACTTCAAGGAACACGTAGGCGTCAGTCCTTCGGAGTATCGAAAAGGTTAGCAACTTCGCAAAGTTCCTGATACCACGCTTCGCCAAAGCGACGGATGAGTGGTTCCTTGAGAAACTGATAGACGGGAAGGCCCAGTGCCTTCCCTTTTTCTACGGCATCCTTGCAGACATCCCAACGGTTATAGTTCAGACCTATCAAGTTATTTCCAAAATTCTTCTCACGGATAGGATAGAGCGAACAACTGATAGGTTTGCAGAAACGCGTCTTACCATTGCGGTAGGCTTTCTCCAAAGCACACAGGCAGTTGTCACCGTCGTAACAAGTAAACACGCAGTCCTTACCCCTGACAATACTCGTCACCATCTCGCCATCCTTGTCGGCATAGGCCACGCCCTGCTTGTCGATAACACTCTGCGCAGAGGCAGAAAGGTCGGACCATACAGTATCGAGCACATCTTCGATGGATGCTATTTCGTCTAACGTCACAGGAGCACCTGCATCACCCTCTACACAGCAGATGCCCTTGCACTTCTCATAGTCACAGCAGAAGCACTCGGTGATGATTTCAGAAGATATCAAAATACCTCCAACTTCTAGTATTGGCGGAATGTTATTTACCATATGATAGGGGTTAATCCGTTTTGTTCAAGATAGGCATTGCAACGAGAGAACTGGTGCTGACCAAACCAGCCGCCACGATTGGCAGAGAGCGGTGAAGGATGGACAGACTCCAGCACGAGGTTGCGCTGCTTGTCAATCATATACGCCTTAGAACGGGCATAACCACCCCACAACATATAGACCAAGTGCTCGCGATGGGTAGCAAGGGCGCGGATGGCAGCATCGGTAAATGTCTGCCAACCCAGCGTGGAATGGCTATTGGCCTGATGAGCACGGACAGTCAGTGTGGCGTTAAGCAGCAAGACACCCTGTTCAGCCCAGCGCGTCAGATTACCACTCTGAGGAATGGGTGTTCCCAAGTCTTGCTGTATCTCCTTGAAAATGTTCTGCAACGAGGGAGGAAAGACAATGCCGTCCTGCACGGAGAAACTCAAACCATGCGCCTGACCTGGTTCGTGATAGGGGTCTTGACCAATGATGACCACCTTCACCTTGTCGAAGGGACAGAGGTTGAAGGCGTTGAATATCTGGGGACCTGGCGGATAGCAGGTCATGGTGGTGTACTCCTGACGCACGGAGCCTGTAAGCTGTTGGAAGTAGGGCTTCTCAAACTCCTGCTGCAGGTATTCTTTCCAAGTGGGTTCTATCTGTACGTTCATAGCATGTTATTTGATTAGGTGATAAATGCCGCCAGCCAATGGTTTAACAACGCCCTTCATCTCCAGCGAAAAGAGCAGGGCGGTCAGTTGGCCGATAGCGATATTGGTACGGACGCTGAGCATGTTCAACTGCAGGTCGTTGGTTTGCTGCAACTGGTCAACGATGAGCTGTTCGTCGGCAGTAAGGTCGGGAAACAGCTGGCGCTCGACAGCTTCAGGTTGCATAGCAACGGTCTGCCAACCCATAGACTCCACGAAGTCGTCAGCAGAGGTGATGAGTGCCGCCATATTGTTACGGATAATCTTGTTACAACCCTCGCTGGCAGACATGCCCACAGCACCAGGGAAAGCAAAGACATCGCGGCCATACTCCTGAGCGATGCGACAGGTAATCAGTCCCCCACCCTTGTAAGCGCTCTCCACTAAAATCGTAGCATCACTCATACCTGCCACGATGCGGTTGCGCTGACGGAAATTGTTGGGCAGAGCCTCCGTTTGACTCATATACTCTGTAAGCAGACCGCCCTGACGAATCATCTCGACGGCAGTATCACGATGGCGTGGCGGATATATCTGGTCGAGGCCATGAGCCAGCACACCCACCGTCTTAAAGCCATTTTCCAAAGCGTTACGGTGTGCACAAATATCAATACCGTATGCCAGACCACTGACAATCAGCACATCAGGCACAAGACGTTTCAAGTCACTGACGAAACGATGCACCAAGTCTTGTCCATAAGTGGTACAATGGCGTGTACCCACGATATCGATAACGTGAGCCTGGTTGAGATCGGTAGTGCCTTTATAATACAGCACCAGCGGTGCATCGTCGCACTCGGTGAGACGTTGCGGATAGTCGGCATCGTTCAGACACAGGGCACGGATGCCGCCCTTCTGCATGAATTCCATCTCTACGGCAGCACGCTTCAGGGCATCGTCCCAGTTCTTCATCGACTCTTTAATACGCGGTGTAGCATCGGGCATCACGTCGCCAAGATCATCTCGATGGTCATAGACGGCCTTGCCACTACCTAATGTACGGTAGAGCAACAGGGCTGTCTGGAAGTTGAAGCCCATCATGCGCGTCAGTGCCAAAGTATAATATATCTCTTCTTCTTGCATCGCGTTATTCAAAGAGGGTTAGTAACTCACTGGGGTGACTAATGAATTGCGTAGCACCATGCGCCAACAGAAATTCACGATCGCGGAAGCCCCACAGCACGCTGATACAGGGCATACCACTGGCTGCTGCTGTGGCTACGTCGACATCGCTGTCGCCCACATAGACGGCATGCTCACGACTGACGCCCAACTGTCGTAAGGCCTCGTTGACAGTATCGGGTGCTGGCTTCTTACGGATACCCTCCGCCTCATGCTCACCAATAGCCACCTCAATGCTGTCGGCAAAGAAGTGCTGGCAGAGCTCCTGGGTGGCAGCATAGAACTTGTTGCTGACGACTGCCGTACGAAATCCCCTACTGCGCAGGGCTTGCAGCATCTCCATGATACCATCATAGGGACGCGTCGTGTCTAGCGAGTGCTGCATATAGTGCTGGCGGAAGGTGGAAAAAGCCTCTTCGAATTGGGGATTGGCTGCACCATCGGGTACGGCACGCTCCATGAGCAGTCGTACACCGTTGCCCACAAAGCGACGCACATCGTCGATGCTATGCTGGGGCATACCACAGGTTTGTAGTGCGTAGTTGACGGATGCTGCCAGATCGCCCAAGGTGTCCAGTAGCGTTCCATCCAAGTCGAAGATAAACGCTTGTAGCGTTTCTTTCCGTATTTTCTCAGTCATCATTCCTTTGGCAAATAGGGTGCAAAGACGCGGTCGTAGTCCTCACTGTCTGACAGTCGACCGTTGACCAGACAGACCAGCGTGATGTCACCACGGAAACACATCGCCTCATCAGAAGCACGGAAGATATCCTGATGGAAGACGTACTTGATGCCCTGCTTCTCTAACCACAAACGCGAGATAAACTCATCATCACAGCGTAGCGGGGTCTTATACTGCAGATTCATGCGAGCCACGACAGCATCGACACCCTTCTCGTGCATCTCAGCAAACGACAGTCCACAATGTTTCAGGAAGAGGTGGCGCGTATGCTCCGTATAGTGGAGGTAGTTGGCGTTGTTGACAATACCCTCGATGTCGCACTCGTAGTCGCGCACCTCCATACGGGCTTCATAAACGTATTTACTCATATCTTCTCTAACTTCTTAACTTCTCTTCAAATATTCATAACCAATGCGACAACGCAGGCATTCCCTCTTGTCACAGTATTCTTTCTTCAGTTGGATAAGTGCTTGCGAGTCACCAGCACTCTGCACGTCCAGTCCGCACTCTTTCCACATGCGGATAATGTTGTTGTTCTCAGCCTTCAGCTGCTCCAGAATGTCGAAAGCACGGTCGCACAACGCCTCCTTCATGCTGTGCCGTCCGTATGCAAAGAGCATGGGCACACAGGTGTTGATCATCAGCAAATTAATGGAGAACGGCGACAAGTGCTTGGCATTGCGGAAACTCTCAGAGCCAAAGGTGTAGTGCGTCTCCCAATATGGGGTTACCTGCGTGCTCAGCATCTCAGCCATTGACACCATATCCTGACAGTCAAGAAGTGCCGAGAGACCAGCCTTGCGCTGGTAGTAGAGATTAGCCAGCTGGGCAATACGGATGTGGGGGAAATTCTGTGGACGCAGTCGCAGAAAGCGCCACAACTGCGCATCCATCGGCGTCAACGAGAACTTATGTGCCAGATACTGGTATTCGTTGCGCAACTTGGCAAAATAGCCTTCGTTAAGCGCATCCTTCTGGTAGCGCTCAGGAACAGCATTGAGTTCCAACAAACCAGCCTGTCCCATGAAGATAGCCTCTATCTGGAACAAGTCGTCACGATGCTTGCCTACGGCCTGCAAAGGAATATGGCGTGCCCACTCCTCGAAGGCGTCGCCATTGATGCCAAAGCCGTAGTTACGCGCCATCGTCTGGAAATAAGCATCCTCCCACGAACCGCCAGCCTCCTTGACGCGCTGTTGGATGGCTATCGTCTTCTGCTCCAAGCGCTCAGTTTGCAGGGCAGCCATCCACGAATGGATGGTCAGGCGCGTCAGACTGGGAATGATACGGTAACAAGGTGGATAGGAATCGGTACGTAACAGTTCCTCGTAATTATCACGCACTGACGGAGGAACTGTCAGACACATCTGCGGCACGAAATGACCCGACTGCATCTGCACGTCGCAGTCGGCAACACCCACCACATGCAGCACCACATTATTATAATGCTCGTCGTGGTCGTGGCCATGCAAGTACCAGTCGCTTGACTTGTCATGAATCTCTACATTGCCCACCCACAACGTACCATTAATCTTCACTTTCGCATTAAAGAAGTCTGGCCCACTATTGCGGTTGTGCAGACCAGGGTCTATGACCTCCACCTCCTGACCGTCGGTAGTCTGCAAGCCGCCAATAGGCCACATTTTATGTTTCCAGCAATAGTGCAGCAGTTGTTCCATATCGTGCGATTATTCTGCTTGCAAAGATAATACTTTTTTCTGAAACTACACTCACCAGCCGCCACCTTTTTCTAATTATAAGAATAATGGGCTTGCTCATCGCAAACCCATTATACCCTATTCACTAACATAAAACTAACTAAATGAAGAAAATACTAACTAATCAAACAATGCTTATGAAAAAATATTTTTAGACTTCCTTGGAACAACGCTTTGTCCTTGTTTTGTGAAAGCAAAATTACTGTGTTTTTCATCACCCACCAAGAAAAATCCCCATTTCAGCGCCGAGTTAGCTGTATACACAGCTGTATCAGCTGTAGCCGCGCCTGTACTAGCTGTATACAATATCCGTACTAGCCTAATACAGCGCTGTATTAGCTGTATTTCCAGCGACAGCATTTTTTGGTGAACGACGTGGGGGAAATTCTTGCTAAACATTTAACCTTTTAACATACCCCCTTGAAACCCCGATAAATAAAGGGCTCAGGGCATGTTAATAGTCGCTCAGACATTTAATATACATTTAACATACTAGGTAAGTCAC